>ERZ842401.5390-NODE-5390-length-14224-cov-3.938598_pt1 | contig 14224 bp, 6 predicted proteins | sample MGYA00521270_ERZ842401 | MGnify/ENA primary metagenome ERZ842401 (study PRJEB31892, sample SAMEA3878208) | bioreactor metagenome | biome: Moose rumen | place: Sweden | collected 2011-10 | study: EMG produced TPA metagenomics assembly of the PRJEB12797 data set... | reverse complement strand
TCGGCGGCAACGCCGAGGCATGGGTCTCTACTCTACAAGAACATGAAATCCAGAGTAAAGAATAACGTCGCGAAGCGACTCCGCAATTTTACATTTTTCATTTTCAACTTTACATTCGCGGTCGCCGCTTTTGCGGCGACCGCGTCCGAGCCGCTCGACTATGTGCGCGCGACGACGGGCACGATCAATTCGTTCGCGTTGTCGGCGGGAAACGTGTATCCCGCAGTCTGCCGACCGTGGGGCGGACCCATGTGGGCGCCTGTCACCAAGCCCGGCCACAAGGAAGGGTGGTTCTACGACTACACTGGGACGCAGTTCTTCGGCATGCGCCTTACGCACCAGCCGAGTCCGTGGATGAACGACTTCGGTCAGGTCACGGTAGTTCCCGTTTCAGGCGCGGTTGACGAGAAGATGGAGAGCCGCCGCAGTCACTTCAGCCACAAGTCCGAGACGATCCGCCCGGACTACTACCGCGTCTACCTTGGCGACAGCGACATCGGCTTCGAGCTGACGGCGGCCAAGAGATCTTGCGTCATGCGCATCACATACGGAGACGCCGACAAGCCGGGTTTTGTCGTGGACGCGATGGGCGGCGACGGGAAGGTCGAGGTCGATCGCGAGAAGCGGCGGGTCTACGGCGTCTCGACGCGCCGCGCGACGCCTGTTGCGGACGATTTCGGCAACCGGTTCGTCGTCGAATTCGACCGCGAGATCGTGTCCGTCGAAGGCGGCGGCTCATGGTGCTGCGTCCGTTTCGCCCCCGCGAGGCGCGGCGACGTTGTTATGGCGCGGATGGCGTCCAGTTTCGTCGACCGTGAATACGCCGTCGCCAATCTCGCAGAGGTTTCGGGCAAGAGCTTCGACGCGGTGCGCGCGGAGTCCGCTAAGGTATGGAACAGTGTTCTCGGACGCTTCAAGGTCGAGACGCCCGACATCGACCGAAAGCGCATGTTCTACACGGCGCTCTACCGTGCTTCGCTTTTCCCGCGCGCGTACTACGACATCGACGCAAAGGCGAAGAAGGCGGTGCACAGGAGCCCCACGCCCGGCGGCGTCTTCGAGGGACCTTTTTACGCGGGCACCGGTTTCTGGGATACGTTCCGCGCGCTTTTCCCGCTTCTCAACTTCGCCTATCCCGAGGTGAACGCGCTGATGACCGAGGGGCTTGAGAACAGCTGGAAGGAGGCGGGATGGTTTCCGGAGTGGTCGAGTCCGGGGCTTTCCGACTGCATGACTGGCAACAACTCCGCGAGCGTCATCGCGGACGCGTGGCTCAGCGGTGCGCGCGGGAAGGCCGATGCCGAGACGCTGTGGCAGGGGCTTGTCCACGGCGCGAACAACCAGCATCCGAAGCAGGGCGCGACCGGTCGCTGGGGCGTCGCGGACTACAATTCGCTAGGCTACGTCGCGCACGACAAAGGGCGGCACGGAACGGTCGCGCGCACGCTCGAGTACGCCTACGACGACTGGTGCATCTGGCAGTTCGGCAAGGCGATCGGCAAGAGCGACGACGAGACGGCGCAGTACAGGAAGAACTCCGGAAACTGGCGGAACGTGATCGACCCGAAGCACCGTCTCGCCAACGGACGCTGGCGCGACGGGAAGTTCCGCGACGACTTCAACCCGATCAAGTGGGGCGACGGCGATTTCGTAGAAGGCAATTCGCTGCACTGGACGTGGAGCGTCGTCCATGACGTCGCCGGACTCATGGAGGCAATGGGCGGACGCGAGGCGTTCGCGGCCGCGCTTGACGACGTGCTCGCGCGGCGTCCCGAGATATGCGAAAGCGACCGCCGCGGGATGTACCACGAGATGCGCGAGATGCAGCTTGCGGACATGGGTCAGTACGCCCACGGCAACCAGCCCGCGCAGCACATGCTCTATCTCTACAACTGGTGTGGCGAGCCGTGGAAGGCCCAGTACTGGGTGCGCGAGGTGATGAACCGTCTCTACTCGCCGACGCCCGACGGGTATTGCGGCGACGAGGACAACGGCCAGACATCTGCCTGGTACGTCTGGAGCGCGCTCGGATTCTATCCCGTCTGCCCTGGCTCGGGGCAGTACGTGATCGGATCTCCTGCGCTCGAGCGCGCCGAAATCAGGATGCCCGGCGGAAAGGTGCTGCGTATCGAGGCGCCTGAATCCGCAACGAAGCGCTATGTCGCAGCCGTGACGCTGAATGGAAAGCCCGTCAAGGAGAACTGGCTCTCGGCGGCGGAACTCAAGAAGGGCGGAAAGCTCGTCTTCAAGATGAGCGACAAGCCGGTGAAAACGCGCGGGACGGAGGCTTCCGCCGCGCCCTATTCGATGAGCGGGAGGTAAGTCATGACAAGGTTGATGTTGGCGGGTACGCTTCTTTTCGCTGCGGTTCTTTCCCCGGACTGCACCGTTGCCGCGTCGAAGATCGACGCGCGGCAGTCGTGGGACGCATTCGTTAAGGCGTACTGGATTCCCGAGAAGGCGCAGTTCCGTCTGCATAAGGGAAGCGACGACAAGCTTCTCGATTTCTGGTTCGCGGCGCATGCGTGGGACGCGATCATCGACGCCTCGCGGCTTTTCAAGGACGCGAAGACGAAGGCGATGGTGCCGGCGTTCTACGATGCGTTCATGAAGCGCTATCCCGATTGGACGAAAAACCACTTCAATGACGACATCCTCTGGTGGACCATCTCCTGCACGCGCGCCTATTCGGCGACGAAGGACAGTCGCTATCTCGACCAGGCGCGGACGATGTTCGACTGGCTGCTGGAGCACGAGGTGGACGACACGCTCGGCGGCGGCATGTGGTGGAAGAACTCCGAGCACAAGTCGAAGAACGCCTGCGACAACTTCCCGGCCGTCATCACTGCCTGCAACCTCTACAGAATCACGAAAGACCGCAAATACCTGACGGCGGCGATCGACCTCTACGCATGGACGCGGGGTGCGCTTTTCGACGAGAAGACGGGAGCGGTCTACGACAATATGAACCTTGAGAAGCACGTCACGAACTGGAACTTCTCCTACAACCTCGGAACGTTCATCGGATCGGGACTGCGCCTCTACCGTGCGACGGGACGCCGCGAGTATCTCGACGACGCGCTCAAGGCGGCGGACAACCTGACGGTGCAGCAGAGTCCGGGCGGAATCCTAAAGGCGGGCGGCGCGAAGGGCGACGGCGGGGCGTTCAACGGAATAGGCGTGCGCTACCTCGCAGAACTCGCCGCCACGAAGGAGGGGGCGAAGTACCGCAAGTGGATTGCCGACAACGCGGCATCCGCGCGTGCCCACGCGCGCCGTTCCGACGGCATCATAGGAACCGACTGGACGAAGACGCCGGCAGACGGCGACGACATCGAGGGCCAGATCGCCAATTCCTCCATAACGCTTCTCCTTCTCGCGCAGGCTCTGTCGCGCTGACAATAATGCATTTGAAAGACCATATAAGAAAGGATGATGAGATGAGATGTCTGTTTTCAGCCGCACTGCTGGTGCCGTGCCTTGCGGCAAGCGCGTACGACTATTGCGCCAGGCCGGGGCGTCCGCCTGCGGAGGAACGCTCTTTTCGAAGCGCCTCCGTTGACGCGAAGATCGACGAGGTCGCCGCGAAGATAGGCGACAGGACGGTGCGCGACATGTTCATCGCCTGCTATCCAAACACGCTCGACACGACTGTGAGGGGCGATGGATACATCATCACCGGCGACATCGATGCAATGTGGCTTAGGGACTCCTCCGCTCAGGTCTGGCCGTATCTCCGCCATCTGAACGAGGACGCAAAGCTCAAGACGCTCGTCCGCAATCTCATCCTTCGCCAGTTCAAGGCTATTCGCCTCGACCCGTACGCCAATGCGTTTTATGCCGACGAGAAGCAGAAGAGCGGATGGGAGAGCGACCATACGGACATGAAGCCAGGACTTCACGAGCGCAAGTACGAGATTGATTCGCTCTGCTATCCCGTCCGCCTCGCCTACGGATACTGGAAGGCGACCGGGGACGCGAGCATATTCGACGCGAAGTGGGATGAGACTCTGAAGACCGTCATCGCCACGTTCCGCGAACAGCAGCGCAAGGACGGACACAAGACGTCCTATCGGTTTCAGCGCCGCGCGGAGAATCCGACGGACTCCCTCGGCAACCACGGCTACGGCGCGCCGGTGAAGCCGGTCGGTCTCATCGCGAGCGCGTTCCGTCCGTCTGACGACGCGACGACTCTTCCGTTCCTCGTTCCGTCGAACTTCTTCGCCGTCGACATCCTGCGCAAGGCCGCGGAGATCGTCAAGGCGACAGGAGGCGACTCTGCTCTCGCGGCTGATGCGACGGCTCTCGCGGACGAGGTTTCCGCCGCGCTCGCGAAATACGCCGTCGCCGATACGGAGGAATGGGGCAGGGTGTATGCGTTCGAGGTCGACGGATTCGGCGGCCGCGTGCTGATGGACGACGCAAACGCGCCGAGCCTTCTGTCGCTTCCGCATCTTTGCGGCATAGACCGCAACGATCCCGTCTACGTAAACACGCGCCGGATGATTCTTTCGTCCGATGGGAATCCCTACTATTTCAAAGGCCGTGCGCTTGAGGGCATAGGAAGTCCGCATACCGGCATCGGGCAGGTCTGGCCGATGTCCGTTATCATGCGCATTTTGACGTCCGACTGCGAGGAGGAGCAGCGTGCGGCACTGAAGATGCTCGTCGCGACGACGGCCGGCACGGGATTCATGCACGAGTCGGTCGATGCGGACGATCCGGCGAAGTTCTCGCGCAGCTGGTTCGCGTGGGCGAACACGCTGTTTGGCGAAGCGGTACTTGAAATGGCAGAGAAAGGAATGCTGAAATAGCGAATGTAAAATGTAAAGTGTAAAATTAAAAAACAGAAAGGATTGCTTAAATGAATAACGCGACAAACAAGAGAAGAGCGGCGTGGTTTAATCCGTTCCGCAATTTTACATTTTTCATTTTACATTTTTCACTCCTCAGCTGCGCTTGCGCAGCTGAGGCGGCAGAGGTCCGGACAATCGACGGCAACGAGTGGCAGGACATGTCGCGGATGAGCTTCGGGCGCGAGGAGACGCGCGCGGCGTTCGCTCCGTTCGAGAGTCCTTCGGCGGCGCTCGACATCCTGCCGTGGAAGTCTTCGCGGCAGATCTGCCTCGACTCGGACACCGCGTGGAGATTCAAGTGGTCGAAGAGTCCGGCATTCCGCCCCGTCGGCTTCGAGCTGCCCGAGTACGACGTCTCGCGATGGGAGACGATCAAGGTGCCGTGCAGTTGGCAGGCATACGGCGCGAACGGAAAGGGCGGCTGGGGCACGGCACTCTACACGAACGTCGGCTATCCGTTCGCGGTGAATCCGCCGCGCGTGATGGACGATCCGCCGAGGCACTTCACGAACTACGACGCGCGCAATCCGGTCGGGTCCTACCGGCGCGACTTCGAGGTTCCGGCATCGTGGAAGGGCGACCGCGTGTTCCTGAAGTTCGACGGCGTCGACTCGTTCTACTACCTCTGGGTGAACGGAAGGTACGTCGGCTTCACCAAGGACAGCCGCTGCGCGGCGGAATACGACGTCACGGATTTCGTGAAGAGCGGAAAGAACACCGTCGCGCTCGAGGTCTACCGCTATTCGGACGGCGCGTATCTCGAAGACCAGGATATGTTCCGGCTCTCCGGCATATTCCGATCTGCGTGGCTCGTCCGGCGTCCGCAGGTGAGGATCCGCGACTTCTTCGCGCGGGCGAAGCCTGCGGCAGAAGGCGCGTATGGCGGGAACTGGGAGCTTTCGGTGGAATGCGAATGTAAAATGGAAAATGTAAAATGGAAAATGGAGGATACTGCAGTAAAGGTTGAGCTGTACGACATGGCAGGAAACAAGGTTCCGCTGAAGAAGGGTGCCGAAAAGAGCGAGAAAAAAGGAACTGATTCCACAACTTTACATTTTACACTGTACACTTTACATTCTCCCCTCCACTGGAGCCCCGAGACGCCCAACTGCTACAAGCTTGTCCTGACGCTCGTCCAGGGGAAGAAGACGCTTGAAAGCGTCTCGACGCTCTTCGGGTTCAGGGAAAGCAAAATCATCAACGGGCGCTACTGTCTCAACGGACAGAAGGTGAAGCTTCACGGCGCGGACCGCCACGAGACGGATCCCATGTTCGGCCACTACTGTCCGCACGAGCGCCAGGAGGAGGACATCAAGCTTCTCAAGCGCGCGAACTGCAACCTCGTCAGGAACTCGCACTATCCGCAGGACGACTACTGGTACTACCTCTGCGACCTCAACGGAATCGCCCTGATGGACGAGGCGAACAACGAGACGCACGGCTATCCGCACGGCGCGACGAACCCGATGTTCCGCATGCCGATGGTGTGGCGCAACATGAACATGGTCGAGCGCAACAAGAACCATCCGTCCGTCCTCTTCTGGAGCCACGGCAACGAGTGCGGAAGGGGCGACAACTTCAAGGCCTGCTCCGAGGCCGTGCATGCGCGCGACTGGTCGCGCCCGACGCACTACGAGGGCGACTGGTCGAACTCCGACATCGACTCGAACATGTATCCGAACGTCGACACGGTGAAGGGGCATGCGCGCGACACGAACGCGAAGCGGCCGTACTTCATGTGCGAATACGCGCACAACATGATGAACGCGATGGGCAACCTGAAGGACTACCAGGACGCCGTCGAGTCGTCCGACGTCTGCATCGGCGGCTGCATCTGGGACTGGGTAGACCAGGGCCTATACAAGAAGAACGACAAGGGGCAGATGATCATTGCCTACGGCGGAGACTTCGGGGACCAGCCCAACGATGGGCAGTTCGTGATGAACGGCTGCATCCTCTCCGACCGCCAGCTCGAGCCCGCCTACTGGGAGATCAAGCACGTCTACCAGCCTGCCGCCGTTCTCGCGCAGGACGACGGACGGAGCGTCAAGGTCGTCAACAAGCAGTTCTTCCGCGGACTTGACGTGTATGATGTTTCCTGGAAAGTTCTTGTAAACGGCAAGGAGACGGCGAAGGGTGTGCTCAACCTCGACGCAGTGGGACCGCGCGGTGAGAAGGTCGTGCCGCTTCCGCAGGAGGCGCTTTCGGCCGTGGCCCCGGGCAAGTCTGTGAGCGTGCGCTATTTGTTCGCATGCCGCGAAAAGGACGGATTCCTCGACAAGGGCTACGTCATCGCCGACGACCAGATCGACATCAGGAACGACGCACGCGCGGTTCCGCTCGCGGCACGCGGCGGCGCGACGTCTAAGGATGCGAACGGGAGGCGCACGTTTACAGCGGGCGATGCGACGGCAGTGTTCGACGTGCAGACCGGCGCGCTCGTTTCCTACAGGGTCAAGGGCGTCGAAAGGCTTCTCGCGCCGATGACGCTGGACGCCTACCGTGCGCCGAGCTCGAACGAGCTGGGACCGGCCGCGCGCTGGAGCGCCTGCGGGTGGCGCAGCTTCAAGGTGCGCGCCGTGTCGTTCGGCGAGGTGAAGAAGACCGGCGATGCGCTCGACTTCCTCGTGGAGACGGAGCACGTAGGCGCGGCAAAGGAAGAGCTGCACAGCTACGGGCGCACCAACACGCGCATCGAGAACAAGGGCGAGATATCCAAAACCGCCGCGCCTACGTTCCGCGCCGTCCAGCGCTGGCGCGTCTACGGCGACGGAACGATCACCTGCCAGAGCGAGATACGTCCGCAGGGCATCCGCCGCGAACTGCCGCGCATCGGCTGGCACTTCGTCCTGCCGCTCGACTTCGCGAAGGTGACGTGGTTCGGACGCGGTCCGTTCGAGAACTACCGCGACCGCAAGTCAGGCGCTTTCAGGGGACTGTGGGAGACGGATCTCGCGAAGTTCGTGATGCCGTATGCGCGTCCCGAGGACGCGAACAACTTCGAGGACACGGATGCCGTCACGCTCGGCGGCGCGAAGGGAGCGATTGGCTTCGCGACGCTTGGCGCGCCGTTCGCGTTCGCGGCGATACCGTATTCGCCTACGGAGATAATCGAGACGATGCATCCCGTTGAGCTGCCGAAACCGTCGAAGGTCGAATTCGGGCTCTTCGCCGAGACGCGCGGACTTGGCGGCGCGAGCTGCGGCCCGCCGCCGCTCAAGCGCGACATCATCGAGACGGACCGCAACTACCGGCTCGACTTCGCGATTCTGCCGCGTCCTGTGGCGACCGCGCTTTCCGCGCCCGACGCGAACCTCCCGCCCGCGCCTCCGCACAAGACTGGATTCGAGAAGTGGAAGCTTGTATCCACGACGAGCGAGCATGGCGGACGGGTCGAGCGTGCGGCGAATGTCTGCGACGGAGATCCCGACACTTTCTGGCACACGCGCTACGGCGACGGCGCACCGAACTATCCGCATGCCGTCGTATGCGACTACGGGGAGGTTCGGAATATCAAGGGCATCCTCGCAGTTCCGCGGCAGGACATGTCGAACGGGCGCGTCAAGCGCTACCGCATCGAGACGAGCGCCGACGCTAAGGGTTGGTCTGTTGCGGCGGAGGGAGAACTCCGCAATACCGACGACTTGAGCGAGATATACTTCAAGACGCCGGTCAAGGCGAGGTACATGCGCTTCACCGCGCTCTCGCCGCACCACGGCAACGAGAAGTGGGCGACGATGGCTGAGCTCCAGCCGATACTTGAATAAAGTTGAAAGGAAAGCCATGAAGCAATTGACATTTTGCGTTTTGCGCTTTGCGTTTCCTGCTGCGCTCGCCCTCGCGGCGGCAAGGGCATGGGCCGGATTTTCCTTCGACGCTTCCAACTACGGGGATGGCGAAGAACTGTCCGTGAAAGGGACGGAGGGCGGCAGCTGGGTTTTCGCCGATCCGGACGAGAAGCCGGTCGGCGACGGAACGGGCAGCGTCCGCTTCGGCGCAGACTCTGATTTCTCGTTCGCCGCCGAAGACGTTCCGGACGGGACGCTTGCCGTATACGACTGCGAGTTTACGTTTGCCGCATTCCTGGACTGCGAGCCGCCTGAATCGCCGGCAGGAATGCTCGGTGCGGTTGTCCCGGCAACGCCGGACGGTGCGGACTCCGGTTTCTATGTCGCAGGCGACGGAAGGTGGAACGAAGTCTATGCGCCGGATGTAGACGTTGCAGTCGATAACGCTCTTTCCTTCCGCCTGCGCCTGCGCGAAGCAGGCGGGATCCGGTTCATCAGCTACTTCGCGAAGGACTCAAGCGGCGGGTATGTTCCGCTCAGGACGCGCTCAGGACGCAAGGAGTTCCGCGCAGGCGAGACGACGAGCGAAGTGCGGGTTGTTGAAATCCAAGGCGCTGGCAGCCTGTCGCGGCTGAACGGCGTTGAGTCGATGCCGGGGAGCGAGCCGCGTCCGCTTTACTGGGTGGGCGGAGGATCGGGTGACTGGTCGGATGGCGCGAACTGGTCGCTGACGGATGGCGGGGAGAGCGCGAACGAAGCGCCCAAGTCGGGTGACGTGGCGTTTCTTGCCGATGAAGTCGCGCTTACTGTCGATGGCAAGACGGCGAAAGTTCGCGATCTCGCAGTGGAAGTCGGCGAAAGCGGCGGCGAGGTGATAGGAGGCGCAATCGCCGCCAGTCTTTCCGCAGACCTTTCGCGTCCGCGCATCGGAAAGGCGCTTGCCATCGAATCGTCCGCCGGAATCTTCGGCGTAACGCCGTCCGTCAAATACGCCTGGACGCGCGGCAGCGCGACGAAGGCGTGGGAGGCGTCGCCTTTTTCCACCGCCGCGTCATTCACGCCGCAGAAGGGCGATCTCGGACACTGGTTCCGCGTGACGGCCGAGGCGGACGACGGCTCTACGCTCGACAGGACATTCTACTTCTCGCGGTTCCCGGTTCTCTACATGACGACGGACGACGGCCTGACGCCGACGGCCGCCAAGGAGGAGCACGAAGGAAAGGTCTACGTGCAGGGCAATGACGACTGGAAGTCGCCTTACGACGGCAAGATGTACATCAAGGTGCGCGGCAACTCCACGAAGAACTATCTGAAGAAGCCGTGGAAGCTCAAGCTCGACAAGAAGACGGACATGTTCGGTTTCGGGAAGTCCAAGCACTGGGTGCTTCTCGCCAACTACAACGACATGTCGCAGATGCGCGGCAGACTTGCCGCGGACTTCGCGAACGACATCGGCTCGCTTGGCATGGACTCGACGTGGGTGGAATGCGTCCTTAACGGCGAACTCCAGGGCCTCTACCAGTTCGGAGAACACATCCGAGTGGACGCGAACCGAGTGAATGTCTACGACTGGGAGGACAACGCGAAGAAGTACGCTTCCACGGAAGAGGACTTCTCCGGGCTCGACGCGATGATCGAGGCGGGAGAGCCGGTCGACCTCTCCGGAGGATACCTCTTCGAGTTCTCGCAGGAGTACGACGACATCTCGAAGTTCACCACGAAGTCGGGGAAGCTCGAGATGCTGACGATGTTCAGCCGCCCCGAGTATGCATACACCTCGACGAACATGATGAACTGGTGCAAGGCATACATGCAGGACTTCTGGGATGCCGTGACGAGCGCCGACCGCAGGAACGCGAAGGGGAAGTACTACACCGAATACGCCGACATGGATTCGATGGTCGCCTACATGCTCGTCTGCGAACTCTTCGCGAACAACGATGCGACGAAGAAAAGCCGCTACGCCTACATCGACAGGGGCGGGAAGCTGTTTTTCGGTCCGGTCTGGGACTTCGACTGGGGCTGTGCGTCCATCCGCGTCGGAAACAACCCCGAATACTGGGCGTGTTCGAAGGACAACGAGGGCGACAACTCGCGCAAGTACTCCTTCCAGAAGGAATGGGCAAGCGACGTCAACTTCTGCCGGAAGCTCTACACGCGCTACTGGGAGGTGCGCGAGCGCTACGAGGATGTGTTCAAAGACGGCGGGCTCATCGATCGGTATGCGACTCTTCTCGCCGAGGCGAGCGAGGTCGATGACGCTCTCTGGTGGGACAGGCGGTCTGGAAGCGAAAAGCGCACGGCGGCGGAAGATCGCGCGATACTGAAAAGCTTCCTCGCTGCGCGGGCGCAGTGGCTCGACGCGCAGTTTGCGTCCGTTGATACGTTGATGGCTAGCCTCAAGTGCACAATCCAGTCCAATTCCGCGAGCGACGAAGTTATTGCCGCTCAGGCTGGATGGTCGCCTGACGCCGTACGTGAGGCGGAGACGCTTGCGGACGGCACGGAGATTCCTGAAATCAGGCTTGAGTGGATCCGTACGCAGCTCGAACCTGCGGATGCAAGCATCGGCTGGGCGACGGATCAGCAGCTCAAGGACGCCGCGGTTGCGGTTCCGACGGCGTGGGGCAAGGGAATTCCGCTCTGGCAGGACTATGTCGCAGGCACGAAGCCGGATGATGCAGATGATGTATTCCGCATCACTGGGTTCGGCGTCGCATCGGACGGAACGATAGACGTTCAGTATTATCCAGACCTCGGCGACAGGCGGACGTACACCATCCTCGGCTGCGGGAATCTCGGCGAAGCCTGGCACGAGAAGAGCGGCGGCGACAGGTTCTTCAAAGTGAAGGTGTCCATGCCGGAATGATGTGGCCATTGGCGCGACGGCCGTTGAAAATGCTATAATATCGGCATGGAAAAGACCGATGCCGGGAATCAGACGAAGTTCTCCGCCGTCTTCGCGGAGCTACGCGGGAACATCCTCGGCGGATGCTACGCCGAGGGAAAGTTTCCGAGCGAGCGGGCGCTGATGAAGCGCTTCGGCATTTCCCGTACACTCGTGCGTCAGGTGATAGCGAAGCTGAAGGTGGAGGGTCTGCTCGCGAGCCGTCAGGGGCAGGGCACGTTCATTCCGCAGAACGCGAAGCGGATGAACGAGCGCCTCGGCTTCATAATCCCGGGCGTGGGCCGCGAGGAGATATTCTCGCCCATCTGCAAGAGGATGATTTCATACTCGGAACGCAAGGGCTTCACTCCGATCTTCGCCGACCTCGCGGGTGGATCTCCCCGCGAGCGGCGCAGGCTCGTTGATTCTGCAGTCGGTGAGTTCATCGCGGAACGCGTCTCGGCGGTGGTGTACCAGCCTGTCGATTTTCTGGCGGACTCGCCGAAGACAAACGCGATGTTCCTCGAGCGGTTCAAAGAAGTGGAGATTCCGGTAGTCCTTCTCGACTACGACATCGTGCCGCGTCCGGAACGCAGTGCCTTCGACCTGATAGGAATCGACAATTACAACGCCGGATGGCGCCTTGGGCGGCATCTCGTCGAGAAGGGTGCGAAACGCATCGCGTTCCTGATGCGCGACAACTGGGCCTTCAGTGTGATCGACCGCAGGGATGGGCTGCGCGCGGCCGCAGAGGAGGCCGGGCTGAAGTTCGAAGTCACGAACGTGGAGCCGGACGATGCGAAGGGCATTGCGGGGTTGCTGAACAGGAAAGCGGCGCCGGATGCGGTGGCATGCGGAAACGACCAGCTTGCCTTTACGCTTTTGAAGACGCTTCGCGCCGCAGGCGTGAAGGTTCCGGAGGACGTCATGGTGGTGGGTTTCGACGACGCGCAGTATGCAGTGCGCGCCGATCCACCTCTTACGACGATTCACCAGCCGTCCGACGCGCTCGCGCGATCCCTGTTCGAGATACTCATGATCCGCATCAGGAATCCCAATCTGCCCGCCGTCGCAATGTACCATGACGCATGGCTTGTTCCGCGCGCATCCACGGCGCGGCAGTGCGAGATGCGCCGCGCGGACGCATAGTGCGGGGCGAGTTCGCGTTCGGCCCCTGATCTCTGGCTCCGCGATGGTGGGACGTATCATGTTCTATCATATTGTTTCAGAGATATGCTGAAACTTCTCATGTGAAATATGGTAAAATACCAGTGCAAAAAAGGAGCAGGAATGAATCTGAAGATTGCGCTGAAGCCGCAGGATGGCTACAACAAGATATTTGACGTCGGCGAGTATGGGATGAAGCTCACGAAATTCGGGCTTCTCAAGCTCGCGAAGGGCACTGTCTACGAAGGCGATACAGGCGAGACCGAAGTCGCGTTCGTACTGATGGGCGGCAACTTCGCCGCGAAGGGCGACGGCTGGGCCTTCGAAGTGACCGACGGCCGCAAGTCGCCGTTCACAGGAAAGCCACACTGCCTGTATCTCCCGCGACGCACGAAATACGCGATCGCCGCGCTTTCGGACGTCGAGCTCGCCTACAACGGTTCGCCCGTCACGCGCGACACCGCGAAGCCCACGCTCATCAAGCCCGATGACACTCGGCACATCGCGCTCGGCAAGGACAACTGGACGCGCACTTCGGAAATTATCCTCGACGAGAAGTTCGACTCCGAGCACTTCTACATCGGCGAGGGGATGATACCGTCCGGCAACTGGTCGGGCTATCCGTCGCATCGACACGACGTGAACAATCCGCCGAACGAGCTCGACATGGAGGAGACGTACTTCTACCTCTTCGATCCGCCGCAGGGCTTCGGGTTCCAGAGCGTCTACAAGCCGGACGGCTCGCTCAACGAAGCGTACCGCGTGCAGAGCTACGACACCGTCGCCATCGCCGAGGGCTACCACCCGCTCGTTGGCGCGCCCGGCTACCAGATGTACTACCTCTGGACGATGGCCGGCTCTCAGGGCCGCGGCCTCATCTCCTCCAAGGACCCGGCCCACGCCTGGGTGAAGTAGCGCGGCCGAGGTCATCCGGCGAGATGATGCCGTATTCGGTGATAAAGCCGGTCACAAGCGCGCCCGGCGTCACGTCGAACGCAGGATTGAGAGCGCGCGAACCGGCTGGCGCCAGGCGTTGTCCGCCAAGGCATGTCATCTCTTCCTCCGCACGGCATTCGATGGGAATGGCCTTGCCGTCTTCCGCCTTGGGATCAAACGTCGAGATTGGAGCGGCCACATAGAACGGCACGCCGAAATGGCTGGCCAATATGGCCTTGTCCAGCGTGCCGATCTTGTTTGCGAAGTCGCCGTTGGCGGCGATGCGGTCCGCCCCCGTGATGACCAGCCCCACGCCGTCTCCCATGTAGCGGGCCGACGCGGAATCGGGGATGATGGCGTGCTCGATCCCTTCCTGCAGAAGCTCCCACGCGGTCAGCTGCATGCCCTGCAAGCGCGGACGCGTCTCTGAAACGTAGACGAGGAACCGCCTCCCCTCGGCGTGCGCTACGCGCATCGGCGCCAGGGCCGTGCCCCAGTCGCCCGTCGCAAGCGCGCCCGCGTTGCAGTGCGTCATGACCTTCATGCCGTCGGTCAGTCCTTCCGGCGCGAGGATGTAGGCCAGCGTGCCG
>ERZ842401.5389-NODE-5389-length-14225-cov-3.865702_pt1 | contig 14225 bp, 8 predicted proteins | sample MGYA00521270_ERZ842401 | MGnify/ENA primary metagenome ERZ842401 (study PRJEB31892, sample SAMEA3878208) | bioreactor metagenome | biome: Moose rumen | place: Sweden | collected 2011-10 | study: EMG produced TPA metagenomics assembly of the PRJEB12797 data set... | reverse complement strand
GGTATCCACGCTGGGTCAGGATAAGCGCTGAAAGCATCTAAGCGCGAAGCCGTCTTCAAGATGAGACTTCCTTACAGGGTCGTGGGAGACTACCACGTTGATAGGCAGGAGATGTACGCACAGCAATGTGTTCAGTCGACCTGTACTAATAGCCCGAAATCTTTCCTTTTAGCCAGGAGCCAAGATATCTCTCTCAAGTAAAATACTGCGGTGGTTATAGCGGTGAGGATCCACCTCTTCCCATACCGAACAGAGAAGTTAAGCTCACTTGCGCCGATGGTACTGCCCCACCAGGTGGGAGAGTAGGTAGCTGCCGCTTTTCGCATAAGGCTCGCATCCGGACGGATGCGGGCCTTTTTTGCGAAAAGCTCATTCCGATCTTCGAGGGGCGGACCCCTCGAGCACCCCCTGCGGGCCCATTTTGTTTGATGTTGCTTGTCCTCGGCAGTGCCGGTTCGTGCGGGCAAACCGAAAAGCGGCAGCAAGCTGCTTCGCAGCAGCTGCCCTATTTACCCCCGCTGCATTGCAGCTGCCCCGGAGGGGCATGGGGGGCAGTCCCCCCAATCCCCCCTTTTGCGAAAAGCCCCTTCCGATCTTCGAGGGGTTGAGAAGAGGGACATCAAGTCTGATTTTCGTCTTGTTTTGTCAGATTTGAAACCTTTTCCGGGTAATAAATGATTATATTTGTCACCGAACGCTAACTGGTGACCGATGAAACCTATATGTTCGATATTGCTTGTGTTCCTTCTTGCGCTGCCTGTTGCGGCGCAGCCGACGAAGAAGGATATCCCCGAGTCTGCATTCCGTAAAGGATATGGTGTCCAGATGACCGCCTTTGCCCGGATGGACGTCGGTTTGCCGGCCGAGAAGGTTGTCCTTTTCGGCCATGACAATGGCCACTGGCCCGAATTCGACCTCTTCAAAACGTACTTTGCTGTCATTGATTCCCAGACGGGGGAGGTGAAGTACATATCCGACGAGCATGTGACCGACAGGTATAACCTGTGCATAGACGACCGCGACGGCGACGGTCTCGATGAACTGTACTATTACTACGTTGATATGGACACGTTCACCACCGGAGAGGATGGTTACAACCCGTCCTGGAAGTATTGCTACAGGCGTTTTGACCTCGTGGAGCATCCTGCTCCGGCCGTTCCGGAGAGGAATGGAAAGATACGGACACTGGTAATAGCCGGGCAGGACGGCAGCCACTGGTCAAGCGGGGCGGCCGCTTGTATACGGCAGATTCTCGAGAACAGCGGCCTTTTCTGCGTGGATGTCCTTATCACTCCGGGATGGGGAGAAGACATGTCAGCTTTTCGCCCCAGATTCAAGGACTACAGCCTTGTCATCCTCGACTACGGCGGAGAGGAATGGGCCGACATGGTCAAGAAAGACTTCGAATCCTACGTAGAGAATGGCGGAGGCCTTGTGTTCATTCACTCCTCGGTGATTCCCATGGAGAACTGGGCGGCTTACAACAAAATGGCCGGCCTTGGTGCCTGGAACGGCAGGGACGAAAAATGGGGCCCCTACCTGTACATGCAGGACGGCCGGTACGTTTACGATTATTCCCCCGGATGGGCCGGCCATCATGGCCTGCAGCACCACGTCATGGTAGACTTCCAGGCCCCTGAGCACCCCATAGCGAAAGGCCTTCCGCGTCGTTGGCACCACTACAAGGACGAGATTTACACGCGGCTTCGCGGCCCGGCAGAAAACATCGAAATCATTGCCACCACGCATGACGGCGGCCGCGACGAGCCTCTTATGTGGACTGTTACCTACGGCAAGGGACGCATCTTTGCCGATGTGCTCGGCCACTGCGGCAGCGACCCCGACATGACTTATTCAATGACTTGCACCGGCTATCAGGTGACACTGCTCCGCGGCTGCGAGTGGGCCGCAACCGGAAAAGTGACCCAGCCGGTGCCCGTAGATTTTCCTGATTCGGAGCACTATACGCTCCGCCAGGATTTCAAGGAGCCCTGCCGATGAGACTCCTCCTGATATCCCTTGCAGTTCTGTTTGCCCCTCTGTTTTCGGCGACCGGAAGCTTCGCCTCCCTTGGCGTCTCGGACGGTCTGGGCAACCGCAAGGTATATCAGGTAAGGCAGGATGCCGCCGGCTACCTATGGTTCTATACCCAGGGCAGCATCGACCGTTACGACGGTTTTGAATTCAGACGCTACATCCTGCCCCCCGAAGCCGTAGAAGGCAACTTTCTCGCTACTTCCAACACCCTTGTCATCGACTGTGACGGCGTGCTGAACGTCATCCAGACAAATGGCCGGGCATACCGTTACGACAAGGGCTCCGACGCCTTTGAGCCTGCGTTCTCCTTCTCCCGCGGAGCGCTCTTTTCGGTTCTTTTCTGTCCCGAAGAAACCTGGCTCGGCACCTCTGAGGGCCTGTTCCGGCTGTCTTCCGGTGAAGCCCTTCTGCAGAATCTCTCCGTGAACTGCCTGGCCCGTCACGGCGACCGGATCTATGCCGGGACCGATGACGGCATCTGGGTCCTGTCAGGCAATTCCTGTATCCGCATGCCGGAGTCCCCTTCGACCAAAGTCACTGCCCTTCTCCCCCTTGACGACGGGCGTCTCTTTGCGGGAACGTTTTCCGACGGCGCATTCTATCTCAAAGGCGGGCGCAGTTATGCGCTTCCGAAAGAGTTCCCGCGCGTGCCGGTCCGGACCGTCATCAGAGATGAGGAGCGCCTGCTTTTTGGCACCGACGGCTCCGGAGTGGTGATTTATGGCCTCGAAGAGCAAAAAGTCACCGGACGCTACGAGGATACCGCCGACGGCCTTTGTGCCAACACCGTAAGCGACCTTTTCATGGACTCCGACGGTGTCCTGTGGGTTACCACTACAACCAGCGGCATCAGCTATCTCGACCGCGGCCGCATCAATCCAAGCTGGATACGTCCAGACCACGTGAACACCGTGTTCGAGGATCATGAGGGCCGCATATGGATGGGAACCAACAAGGGCCTGCACCGCTTCGACGGCACCGGATGGCATGATTTCGACACCCCCGGAGCGGATGTAATCCTTGATCTGGCCGAGGACGCCGACGGCACTATCTGGGCCGGCGGATACGGTTTCCCGGTGTTCGGAGTAGACCGCTCCGACCACATCAAGACTCTGGTCCCGGGCCGTTTCCAGTATTCCTTTGCCCTCGCGGTGCAGGACAACACGCTCTGGATCGGGGACATCGACGACCCTCTTACCGGAATCAGCCTGGATGATGGTACCGGGCGCGAGTACGGGGAAAAGGAAATTTGGGACCTGTTCCCCGGCGACAGCCTGTGGGTGGCGTCTCACTCGGGACTGGGAGTCGCAGGTCCGGGCGATACTCTGGTCCGCTGGCTTTCCCTGCCTCAGGGTGTCACGGGTTCATGGTGCATCACGCAGGACCGGTCGGGCTGCATCTGGGCGGGGATGGAGAGCGGCGGAATCGTCTCCTATGACCCCTCAAGCGGCTCCATGCGGCATTATCCGCTCGACGAGACCGTCTTCTGCATACTTCCTGATGCATCAGGGTGCATATGGGCGGTCTCCGGCGAAAAAGTTTACAGGCTTGACCCCCAGGCAGGCGTGCCAGTGGTAATGAACAACCTGCTGGGCTTAAGCTCCGGCGAATTCAATCACACAGCCTCCGCACGCCTCCGGAACGGATATTTTATCCTTGGTTCGGCTAATGGCGCCCTGATGTTTGACCCGGAGTCCATAGCCGGAGTCGCGCCTTCGGCGGTCACCCCCGTCATTACGTCATTCCGGCTTTTGTCTTCCGACGCAGGCCGTATCCTCAGAGGCAGGGCCGTAGACACGTACGACAAGCTCGTTCTCAACTGGGACGAACGCTCCTTTGCGCTGTCGTATTCGGCCCTCTCGCTGCGCGCACATGCACGCCTGCGGTTAGAATATCTGATGGAAGGGTACGACAAGGTGCCTTCCGGCAGCCTTTCCGCCGGTACGGTCGAATACAAGAAGATGCCGGCAGGTCATTACACCTTCACGGTCAAGGCCATAGATTCCCTCACGGGTGCGGAAATGGGGACGCGGCACCTGCATATTCTGGTCCGTCGCCATGCCCTGCTGTCGGCGGTTGCAATGTCGGTCTATGCCGCCGTGCTCGCAATTGCTGCGGTCTTCTTCATCCGCTACCGCCGGCGCAGGCATTTGCGGCGCCTTACTCAGGAGCGGCTGGATACTTTCATCCACTTTGCCCATGAGCTCAAGACCCCGGTGTCGCTCATCAAAGCACCCCTTACGACCCTCGACAAGGACGAGGCCCTGCCCCGGGAGGAACGGGAGTCCGTCTCGCTCGCGCTCCGCAACACCGACCGTCTGATGAATATGATAAACAGCCTTCTCGACCTCAGGGACGGCGGCGAATCGTTCAAGGCGCTTGCCCTGGAAAAGTGCGACCTGCGGGACTATCTCGGAGAGACCCTCAACGCCTTCTCTCCGGCCGCCAGATTAAAGGGGATAGAGCTTTCCCACTCGGTGGCGGACGGGCTGGACGAAGTTCTGCTCGACCGCGAAAAGATGGACCACATCCTGCAGAACCTGGTCTCCAATGCAATAAAATATACCGAAACCGGCTCGGTGACGGTATCTGCAAAGCCGGCAGGGCGTCTGTGGCGGATGGAGGTGAAGGATACCGGAATAGGCATTCCCGCAGATGTGCGTTCGCGGATTTTTTACGGAGGCATCAGGGCTGCAAATGCCCGCAGCATGGACGAGACCGGCTACGGAATAGGACTTCTGATAACGCGTCAGCTGGTCCTTCAGCACTCCGGTACCATCACCATAGAAAGCGAAGAGGGCAGGGGCACCACCTTCCACCTCGAATTCCCCCGCGAGTACAAGGCTTCGGCAGGAAAGGTCATCCAGGACGATGCTTCCGGCCCTGAGGTTGAGGAAACGCCTTCCGGAAGTACCAGGCCCCGTATCCTTATCGTCGAGGACGATTCCGAAATGCTTTCGTACCTCAGGGACCTGCTTGGCCAGGAATACGAAATACTCACTGTCCCCGACGGCGCAGGAGCCATAAGCATGGCCGAGGAAAACCAGCCCGACCTCGTCCTGTCAGACGTCATAATGCCCGGGATGAACGGTTTCGAACTGTGCCGCCACCTCAAGTCGGCCCTGCCCACCAGCCACATCCCGGTCATATTGCTTACGGCCATGGACGACAGGGAGCACGTTATCATGGGGCTGGAATCGGGGTCGGACGATTACATTGTCAAGCCTTTCGACCCCAAGGTCCTGCGTGTACGCGTGAGCAACCTGCTCTCAGAGAGGGAGAGGCTGCGCAACCTCATTCTCCGTTCGGGCCGCAAGGAGAAGCAGCTGGAGTACACCAACAGGCTGGACAAGGAGTTCATGGAGAAAGTGCTTGCAGTCGTCGAGTCCTCGTATTCCGACCCCGAGTTCCAGATAGACGATCTCTGCCGTGCGGTAGCCATGAGCCGCACAGCCTTTTTCAACAAGCTCAAAGGCCTTGCCGGAACGGGTCCCAACGACTTCATCCGGATATACCGGCTCGAAAAAGCAAAACAGCTGCTCGAAGCAGGGGAGTACACCATTGCGGAGGTGTCCGACATGGTGGGCTTTTCGGATGCCAAATACTTCTCTTCCTGTTTCAAGAAGGCTTTCGGCGTGAGTCCGAGCAAATATTAGCATTTCTACTTTTTTTGTCTTTTTTTCGACCTCGTTGTGCGCGCGTAAATCTATTTTTGCCGCAGATTAACGCACTAGAACGCAACAACGATGGAGACCTATCTGGGCTTGGATTTAGGCGGAACCAAACTTCTCGTCGGAGAAGTCGACCGCTACGGAAACATCCTCCGTTACAAACGCTACGACACCGGCTTTTTCAATCAGCAGGCGGCTTTCAACATCATACGGACCTCTCTCGACGACTATATAGCCACCGTGGGCTGGGTCGGTGACAAGCCGGCGGCGATGGGCGTCGGCCTGATTGGCAGGGTAGACCCCAACGCAGGAATCTGGCTTCAGATAGACCCCCGCAGGACCGAATCCATCGCGCTTGCGGAAGAGCTGTCGGCTCTCTATGGCATCCCCTGCAGGATAGACAACGACGTCAAGAGCGCCACCAGGGCCGAGAGGGTCTGGGGTGCAGGTCAGTTTTCCAAGGATTTCGTATACATAAATGTCGGTACCGGAATTGCCGTCGGTACCGTTGTCAACGGAAGACAGATTCGCGGCAGCCACTTCAATGCCGGCGAGGCGGGACACATGCGGGTAGGCGTAAATGTCGGCATCCGCTGCTCCTGCGGCCGGACCGACTGTGTCGAGACCATCGCCTCAGGGATAGGCTTCGACAGTTGTGCCCGCCTGCTGCGGGAACGTTTCGAGACCCGCCTGCATATTCCAACCGAAAACGGAAAGCGCGTGCGCGTAGACGATGTCGTCAACCTGTGCCGCGAGGGAGACCCCCTTTGCACCGAGCTCGTGAAGAATGCCACTGAAGGCATAGCCAACCTCATAATGAACATGGTAAGGATTACAGACCCCGACACCGTGGTTCTCGGAGGCAGCATAGTCGCCAATGAATACATCTTCGACCGCATTCGGAGCCACCTTGACAACGACACCATGCGTTTTGTGTCCAACGGTGTGGTACTCACCAAGTTAAATCCTCAGTTCATAGGCCTCCTCGGAGCGGTTGCAGTGGCAATGAACATGTAATATATGAATGTTACCGTACATACTTCAGCCCAGGTGGACTCCCTTTCGGCCCGCATTCTTGCCGATGCGGTAAAGGGCTGCCCGAAGGCAGTCCTGGGCCTCTCGACCGGGCACACCACAGGCAGCATCCACAAGCTTTTCTGCCGTTTGGTCATGGAGGAGGGGATCAATGTCTCGCAGGTTACTTTCTTCGGTGTCGACGAGGTGAGCGGCGTTTCCAGGTTCTACCCGGGCGCCTGCTACTCCATGCTCAGGAGCGAGGTCATGGACCCTTTGGGCGTCAGGGAAGAAAACTTCCTTATGCTCCCCACGGAGTCGGAAGATTTCGATGCATCCTGCCGGGCGTTCACCGCAGAACTGGAGCGCCGCGGCGGCGTGGACCTGCTGTTTCTCGGACTGGGAGGCAACGGGCACCTTGGATTCAACCAGCCGGGCACCCCGTTCAGCTCCACCGCATGGCACTCAGTGATGTATCCTGAACTCGAGGAGAGAATCCGCCGCGAGACAGGAACTCCGGCAGACAAGCCTCTGGGCGGCGTTACCCTTGGGCTTAAGGACATCATGCAATGTCGTCGCGTGGTTCTCGCGGCCAAGGGCGCAGCCAAGGCTGAAATAGTCGGAAAAGTGATAAACGGTCCCGTGTGCGAGGCGGTCCCGGCGTCGGTGCTTCAGCTGCATCCCGACTGCCGCGTGCTGCTGGACACGGAGGCCGCTCAACTCATATGATCATGGCTCAGAACAAAACCAATTACACAGGGCCGTTCATCACCCTCGTTTTCCTGTTCTTCGTAGTAGGATTCCTCACTACGGCCAACACCCAGTTCCAGGCGCCGCTCAAGGAAACATTCCTGGTGGGGGCCGGAAACTTCAAGAACACCTTTGCCACGCTTGTCACTTTTTCATGGTTCCTGGCATATCCTCTTGCTGGTCCCGTGGGCTCAAGGTGGGTAGACCGAAAAGGCTACAAGGGGACCCTGCTGAGAGCCATATGCGTGATGCTTGCCGGTCTGCTCCTTTTCTTTGCATCTTCTTGGTATACAGTTCGTTTCCCGGGCAGCGCCCTGAGGGCCGGAGAAGTTGTCATCCCTGTGGGATTCATGATATTCCTGCTTGGCTCCTTCGTGGTGGGTGCATCGGCGACCATCCTCCAGGTGGTCATCAACCCGTATCTGACTGCGTGTGAAGTACGGGGCACACAGCCGGTTCAGCGCCTTGCCATCGGGGGTGCAGCCAATTCGGTGGGCACCACCGCAGCTCCTTACTTCGTCACCGGCGTGGTGCTCGGCGGACTTTCCATGGAACAAATAAGCATCAGCCAGCTCCAGGTGCCATTCCTTGTGCTTACTGCGGTGATGCTCGTTGTCCTGCTCGTCCTTTCCGGACTCCGCCTTCCCGACATCGAAGGCACCCGCAGCGACGGCGGCGCCAAGCAGGAGAAAAGCGTCTGGTCCTTCAGGCACCTCACTCTCGGGGTCGTCGCCATTTTCTTCTACGTAGGCGTCGAGGTGTGCATAGGAGCCAACATCAACATGTACGCCATCGAGAAGGGGCTCGCTTCTCCCGCCCTTCTGGCTACCATCTACTGGGGCGGAATGCTCATGGGCAGGGCCGTGGGAAGCTCGCTCAACCGCATCCCGCCGCGCACGCAACTCACGGTAACTACGGTGGTTGCGTCCATTCTGGTAATACTTGCAGTAGCTCTCGACAATCCCTGGGTGCTTGCTGCCGTGGGCCTTTTCCACTCCATTATGTGGGGCTGCATCTTCACCCTTTCCGTGGCGAAGCTCGGCAAGTATACTTCGGCCGCTTCCGGAGTCTTCATGACAGGCGTCGTAGGCGGCGCAATCCTTCCCCTGCTGCAGGGCGGTATCTCCGACCTGGCCGGCAGCTGGCGCTTTTCGTGGCTGCTCGTGCTCCTTGGGGAGCTGATCATGCTGCTGTATGCAAGATGGGGGTCACGCGTAATCCAGTCAGCAGAATGAAAAAACTCTTTGCCATAGTGATGACGGCCTTTGCGCTCGCCGCCTGTGCTCCGCAGCAGACCCGGGTTCTCGTACTCTACGAGAACAGCGGCCACCACAAGCCGTTTACCGACGCCATCCTTCCCTGGCTGCGCTCGGTTGCTCCTTCCGAGGGGCTGGTACTCACAGAGATACACTCTCCGGAGCCCATCTGCGAGGAGTATCTCAAGGGATTCGACGTGGTGCTGCAGCTCGATTATCCTCCTTACATGTGGCCAGATGAGGCCAAGACTGCGTTTCAGGCCTATGTGGACGAGGGCCGCGGCGGCTGGGTGGGCCTGCACCACGCCTCCCTGCTCGGCGAGTTCGACGGCTACCCTATGTGGCCGTGGTTCTCCGAGATGCTTGGGGGGATACGCTTCAAGGACTATATCGCCTCCCTTTCCGACGGCACGGTAACTGTCGGGAAGTTGCAGCATCCCATATTCAAAGGAGTGCCCTCCTCCTTCGTCATTCCCGGCGACGAGTGGTACACTTACGACCGCAACCCCCGTCTCGGGGAGGGCATTGAAGTGCTTGCCTGGGTGGACGAAGACTCATACACAGTAGCGACCACAAAGAAGATGGGAGACCATCCCGTCATCTGGACCAACACCACCAAAGGCGCCCGGAACGTCTATTTCCAGTTCGGGCACAGCCCGCGCCTTGCCGGCAACGCCGAATTCAAAACCTTGCTGATTAACGCCATCCATTGGGTGGACAAACGATAAACAACGACTAATCAATAATTCACTAACCAATGAAAAAGAAAAATCTGTTATTGCTGATTCTTGCGATTTTCTGCTCCTCGGTGCTGTTTGCGCAGACATATGAGGTCAGTGGAACCGTAATCGACGAGGCCGGTGAGGCCGCCGTCGGAGCGGGCGTCTTCGTGAAGGGCGATGCTTCCCGCGGCACCACGACCGACCTGGACGGACGTTTCTCCGTCCAGGCTCACCCCGGCGAAGTCCTCGTCTTCTCCTACATAGGATATGACGATGTTGAATATCCGGTCTCCATAGCCCAGCGCAACCTCCTCATCACGATGTCGGGCACCCAGATGCTGGATGAACTCGTGGTCGTTGGCTATGGCGTACAGAAGAAGAGCGTGATGTCGTCCGCCGTGAGCCGCGTCACCAGCGAGACTCTCGACGAAGGCCATCCCACCGACATCAACAACGCCCTCAAGGGCAAGATTTCCGGCGTGGTAATCACTTCCAATTCGGGTCAGCCCGGTTCCGGCAGCAAGATCCGCATCCGAGGTGTCGGGACGGTCAACGATTCCAATCCTCTGTACATCGTCGACGGAATGCCTTCCGAGAACGGAATCGATTACCTGAACCCCACCGACATCGAATCCATCGAAGTGCTGAAGGATGCCGCGTCGGCAGCCATCTACGGTTCCCGCGGCGCGAACGGCGTCATCCTCGTTACCACCAAGGAAGGAGCCAAGGGCCGTACCACCGTCAATTACGACTTTTCTTACGGAATCCAGAATCCCGCCAACAAGGTCCAGCTCCTCGGATCGAACGAGTACAAGATACTCATCAACGAGATGGCCGTCAATTCCGGCAAGGCTCCCTATATCACCGACACGCCCGCGTACAATACCGACTGGCAGGAGGCCCTGCAGAACAAGAATGCCCCCATCATCAACCACAGGCTTTCGGTAAGCGGCGGTGACGACCGTTCCAACTACTATATCTCTTTTGGATATGTGGACCAGGAAGGCATTTATGCCAAGGGCTATTCCGATTTCAAACGTTACAACGTAAGGGCCAAGTACAACAACACCATAATGGATGTCAAGGACCGCAATTGGTTCAACAAGGCTACTCTGGGCATCAACGTGAGCTACTCCCGTTCCGAGGTCAAGGGTACGACCATCGACAACAGCGAGGGCGGCGGCCTCATCGCTTCCATGAACATGCTTCCTCCCACCGAACCCGTGTATCAGGAAGATGCGGCCACGCTTGCGCAGTATGCAATCAATTTCCCCAATGCCGTGGTATCTCCCGACGGACGCACCTACAACATCATCGAGCTCCGCGACATCATGAATCCTCTGGCCGAAATGCAGGTGCGCCACAATCAGGTTTCCACTCCCGAGGCGCTCAACGCCAATGCCGCTTTTGCACTCGACCTGCTCCCCGGACTGAGGTTCAGGACCACTTACGGCATTGATTCTTATTCCTCTTCGTGGCGTCAGGTGATCCCGGTGGCAGACCTCAACACCACCAACATGATTGCCAACTCGTCCGTAAGTGACAACAAGTACGAAGGCTTCCACTGGCAGTGGGAGAACACCCTCTCCTACACCAGGGCGTTCGGCAAGCACAATGTGGGCGCCCTCGCAGGCACCAGTATGTCTTCTTACTCTTCTTCCGGCATTTACGCCACCGACTATGACCTGCTTGTAGCCGATATCTCGAAGGCTTTCATCGATACTGCCGCAGCGTCCGAAGACCAGTCTGTAGTGTCGTCCAACGGTTACGACCACAAACTTGCATCCGTGTTCGCCCGTGCGAACTACAACTACGACGAGCGCTACCTCCTGGAGGCCGTCGTCCGTGTAGACGGAAGCTCCAACTTCGCAGCCGGCCACCGCTGGGCGGTGTTCCCTTCGGTATCGGCAGGCTGGGTAGTCACCCGAGAGCCTTTCATGCAGGACCGTCCTGCGTGGTTCGACTTCGCAAAACTGCGCGCCAGCTGGGGCCAGAACGGCAATGAAAGGGTAGGCAGCTTCAAGTACACGTCCATGATGACCTCCGATCGCAGCGGCGTAATCGGCGGCCAGCTCTACACCGGAATGCGCCTTGTGGGCTATGCCAACGAGGGCCTCAAATGGGAAACCTCGGAGCAGATCGACCTCGGTCTCGACCTCCGTTTCCTGAACAACGCCCTCACATTCACGGCCGACTGGTTCCGGAAGACCACCAAGGACATGCTCCTCGACATGCCCATACCCCTCTACACCGGTTTCCCTACGATGACCATCAACTCCGGTTCCGTCCGCAACAGCGGCGTAGAGTTAGAAGCCACTTACCGTTTTGCTACCGGTCCCGTCAATTGGAGCCTCGGTGCCAACGCATCATATCTCAAGAACGTCGTCATAGACCAGGGCCCCGACCGCATAGGCCTCAATCAGCTCGGCGGCGGCCTGGGAGGACAGATTTCATTCAGCGAGAACAACTACCCCTACGGTTACTTCTACGGATACAAGACCGACGGCGTATTCCAGACCGACGAGGAAGCCGCAAACTCCAACCAGAGCGTAGGCGGCACGCCCCATGCAGGCGATCTCCGCTTCAAGGATATCAGCGGTCCCGACGGCACTCCCGACGGGAAGGTCGACGCATACGACCGCACCATGATTGGCAACCCCAATCCCGACTGGACTTTCGGCTTCAATCTTGCCTTGTCCTTCAAGGGCTTCGACGCGAGCGCATTCTTCCAGGGCGTGCAGGGCAACGAGATTTACCGCCTGTACCGCAGGCCCAACATCACCCTTGGCAACTTCGGAGCCGAGTGGATGGGCCGCTGGCACGGAGAGGGGACTTCCAACAAGTATCCCAGAATAGTCGAGGCCGATGAAATCAATTACCAGGTGTCCGACCTGTTCGTTGAGGACGGCTCATATCTTCGCTTCAAGGTCGCCCAGCTGGGCTATACCCTTCCCGAAAGAATCACCCGCAAGGCGGGAATCGCCGCCCTGCGCTTCTACCTCCAGGGCGAGAACCTGTTTACGCTTACCAAATACAGGGGCTACGATCCTGAGGTCGGCACCCGCGAAGGCCTTGACGGCGGCACTTACCCCCAGGCCCGCACTTTCAGCGCCGGTGTGAACGTCAAATTCTAAACAAGCAAGAAAATGAAAAAAACAGTTAAACTCTTTCTGGTTGCCGGCATAGGCGCCCTGACCCTGTCCTCCTGCGAGTCCTTCCTGGAGGTGAATCCCAGGACCCAGGTCTCGGAGGCGGAATACTTCAAGACCGAAGACGAGATGATGAAGGGCCTCTACAATATCCTTTGGGAGGTCAAGCACCGTCTGCTCGAAATACACGATGCATCCTCAATCCTTTCCGACGAGGCCGAGACCGGCGGCGGTCTGGGTGAGGGCCAGTGGAAATACAAATGGGACAATTTTACCTATACTCCTACCAGCTGCTTCGGCGAATGGGGCTACGGTTCCTGGTGGTATGAGTGGGACTACGGCATCTACAACGGCGTAATCGCCGCCAATATCCTCATCGACAAACTTGAGAGATGTTCCCTTGACGAATCCTTCGTGAAGCCGCTCCTGGCCGAGGCCAAGTTCTTCCGCGCCCTTTTCTATGACTACCTGTGGATGGGCTACGAAGAGATTCCCCTCATCAAGGGCGTGCTTCCGGCAGAGGAGATGTACAATGTGCACAAAGGGACCCGCGACGAAGTTTTCGACTTCATGATGGAAGACCTGTCCGATGAGAATATCGCGGTGCTTCCCGCCCGGGCACAGACCGAACAGGGCCGCGTCTGCGCCGATGCCGCCCGCGTCCTCCGCACAAAGGTCATATTGTTCCACCGCAGCGAGGCCAACTACGGCAAGGCCCTCGCCGACATGAAGAATATCATCGACTCCAAGCGCTTCTCTCTTGATCCCGATTTCCTGCACCTCTGGCTGAAGGACGGCGAGTGGGGCCCCGAAAACATCTTCGACGTCTCCGCTTCCAGCACAAACGGCGAGGGCCTGGGATTCGTCCACGGCCTTGGCGGCCGCAACCTCAGCGACCCGCGCAGCGCGGAGCAGGGCGGCCTCCTGAACGGTTATGGCCAGTGCACGGTCTCCTCATACATCTACAACATGTTCGAGGCCGGCGATACCCGCAAGGAAGGTTCGGTGATAGTGTATGCAGACGAAGCGGCAAAGGTCCAGGCCCTGGTGGATGCAGGCGAACTGCCGGAGGGCAGCGTATTCACCGTGAGCGACGAGCAGGAGAACTACGAAGGCTTCGGACATTACAAATACGCCCCCCGCAAGGAGAGCACCGGGTCCATCAACCCCGACAGCAACCACGGCACTTCGTTCCGCTTCTACCGTTATTCGGATGTGCTTCTCATGGGCGCCGAGCTTGCGGTACGTACAGGCAACGTGACCTCCGAAGCCCAGGGCTGGTTCGACCAGGTACGCGACCGTGCCTTCGGCGATACCGCACACCGCCTGTCGCTGAACGGCGGCAAGGACGCGGCGCTCGACATTATCTTCAAGGAACGTTTCTACGAATTCTATGACGAGATGCAGCGCTGGTTTGACATCCTTCGCTTCGACAAGGGTACGGAAATTCTGGGCGCCAAGGGCTGGACCGAGAAGTACCGTTATTTCCCTATCGACCAGAGCGAGATAGACCGCAGCAACGGCGGTCTCACGCAGAATCCCGGCTGGAGTTAGTCTGCTATGAGGCAGGTTGGAACCTACTGGTTATTTTTAGTTGTATGGTTGGTTTCCGGCTGTGGCTTGTCT
>ERZ842401.5388-NODE-5388-length-14225-cov-7.304940_pt1 | contig 14225 bp, 1 predicted proteins | sample MGYA00521270_ERZ842401 | MGnify/ENA primary metagenome ERZ842401 (study PRJEB31892, sample SAMEA3878208) | bioreactor metagenome | biome: Moose rumen | place: Sweden | collected 2011-10 | study: EMG produced TPA metagenomics assembly of the PRJEB12797 data set... | reverse complement strand
CCAATCCCCAATCCCCAATCCCCAATCCCCAATCCCCAATCCCCATTATTATTTTCAAATATAAAATAATTTATCATTTATTTTTTTAATATCAAAAATTATCGTTGTAAAATAAAAATAATATTAAATAAAAAATGGAAAGACAAAACTCTTTACATTTTTCTTTTATACTATTGATTATATTATTATTTTTCTTGCCAAATATCCCAAAAACAGAATCAGCTCTTAAATGTGCTCCAGATTTTATAAGTAAAGGAGATAATTACTCAAGTGTAAATGATCCACAAGATAATTTTGCGTATTTCTATGGATATGAATTCGCCCATAGAGCAGGAGGAGAATATTATGACCATTGGAAAGGAATATATTGGGATAATGAATCTTTTTGTTATGATGCATATGATAATTTCACAAGACCAGAAAAATTATCAGATTTAGAAGCTTATGAAATATCAACATTTGATGTTGTAACTAATTTAGAAGATGCAGAAGATAAAGAATTATATATATTAATCGAACATGATCAAACAAATTTAGTTAATTTTCATAAGAAAATGTGCATGACTAATAATCATAATATAACGAATTATAATCATGGAGAATATGAATTATTAGTAAAGATGGATAATTTATTTGAAAAAGATTTTCTAAGCACTCCACATCATTTTATATTTACCGTAGAAAATCCTTCAAATGAAACAGTAACATTTTCATTCAAAACAAGAAATTTTGTTAATATAACTGAAGAAATGAATACAACATTAGAAGAATGGGGTCCCAATATTTCCCAATGTATTGAAGAGGAAGAGGAAGAAGTCACTGATAAACCCGAAAAAGAAAAGGAAAAAGAAAAAGAAGATGACAAAACAGAACCAAGTGATGGAAGTACAATTTCTCCTAATACTGATATAACTAAAGAAAATGAAGAGCTTGAAACAGATACTCCCACAACTAAACCAACTACTGAACCATGTGAAAGAGAAATCATATTATTAAATGAGACATTTCTGAATTGGACTGAGGAATATCCGATTCCTGAAGTTTTTTATTTTACTAAAAATTATACTATAGAACCTCATCAAAGTCTAACAATAAATGTGTCGTTAACATTTGAAGAAAATGATAATAAATCCGAAGGAGGATATTTTATTATTTCTGAAGAAACTGGTAAAAGTGAAGAACCTTTTTATTGGCCGGAAATTTATGAAAACAATGGAAAAAGCGAAAAATTAACGAATATGGAAATTATTTTAGAATCTGATTTACCTGTTGGACTTTCTTCTTTTTCTTTGATGCGAAGAAGAGATTTAGAAAAAGACTCTTATTTAGGAAAAAAATGTAACGTGAAAAATAGAGAAAATGTTTTAAATGGTAAGTGTGGTGATGGTTTTTATTGTAATAGAGATATAAATGGAACAGAATGCAAACAATGTAAAGATAAGAAATGTAAAAGTTGTGTTAAAGATTCACCAATATGTACAGAATGTTTTTTAATTTCTGTAGATGGACAGTGGAATCCACCTGGAGGAAAAGGAGATGACCTTAGTTGTGATTTAGATTATATAGATATAACAAAAGTAAAATTAAATGAAAGAAAAAAAATAGAAGTCCCACCTGCAATACATTGGAGAGTAACAATAGATTTTTGGATTTGGATTTCTGATACTTCTGTTTTAAGTGATTCCGAAATAAATATGAATATAGTTTATAAAGATTTTCTTGCTTTAACATTAAGATGTTTTCCAGAAGGATTAAGAATATATGCCACACCTATTGAATGGCTTTATGAATATCCAACTTGGGATGAAGATGAAGAATCACAAAAAATTAATTATTATAAGCAACATATGGAAGCAATGAAACGCCAAGATATTGTTGATTTTTTGAGAAATACGGTTGGTTCATATGATGAAGTTACAATACAAGATTTAGTTAGAAATGCAACATCTAATTGGGTTTATATTAGATATGCTTTTAATATAGATTCAAGTAAACATTATTTAAATGATTTGCCGGTAAGTAATTTAAGAGTGGCTCAAATATTCAAAGATCAAACTGGAATGCCTTTTCATATGAAAAAATTTTATGGAATCAATAAAAATACTTATTTATATTTTAATAATTTTTATCATCCTTTAAAAGATGAACAATATCAAGCAGATCCAAAAAAAAATATTACTATTTATATAAGAAATTTGAACATTTTTAGAGAATATATACCACAAAATATTATTACTAAATATTTTAATTTATATAAAATTGATAATCCAAAAAAATTTCCACAATTATTAATAAGTTTTCCTTTTTCGGGATTTGCTTTTACAGGAACCGATGCAAATACAATAAAAGGATATAATTATTATATAAGGAAAGATAATGGAGAAGTTAATGAAGATACAATAGAAATAACAAAATATAGTGTTGAATTCGATGATGATATTATAACATTACGACCTCCAAGGAATTTTTGGCGTCTGAATTTTTTAGAATTAAATAAACAGCCTGAAACATGTGATTTTGATACTATTGTAAATATAAATTGTATTAGTCCTAATGAAGTATGTTTTGAAGATGATAAGCCTTTTATTTGTGTAGAAGGTGCTAATGAAGATAATCCATATTATTTAGATTTAATCAATTTAGAATGTTCAACTCATTGTAATGTTGGTTATATGCATCCTCCGAGATATAGTACTTATAATCATAGATTATATTGTAATCATTTTTGTGATACAGGAAATAAACAATGTCCTTCGGATAATTATAAATATGCAGATATTCATTCAAATTTTCTTTGTACTAATGACTTTTTTAATTTGTATTATAAATGTTATAGTAAAAATGAGGCATTAAATAATGAAGATTTCTCTGGTATATTCTTCAGTGATTATTTAAGAACTCCTACTATTTTTATACAATTACCAGATAAATATACTCAATTTGCGGTAGACTTTTGGTACTTCCCTGATCAATTATTAAGAAATAGAAGATATTTGGATAAAATTGATAATGAGAAAGAGAAAAAATATGATCCAAAAAAACATGATGAACCACCTGAGGAAAAGGAAAGAATTATTTTTTTGAGTGATGCTTTTAAAATTAAGTATGGATATCAAAAATATGATATATTAGAAATTTATAATTCAGATGGCAACAAAGTTTTATCAAATTCTGCTAAAATTAGTCATGTATCTGATAATAACTGGAATCATATTGTTTTTACATATTTTAAAAGAGTTGATGGCTCTTATACTTATTATATGACTTCTTCTAATGATCATTATGTAGAATGTGGAGGTTATTATTATAATATTAAAATTGATTATGATTCTTATTGGAAAACATCGAGTACATCTGTAAAATTAAATAAAATTATATTTTGTAGTCAAGATGAACTAGTTAATGTAGGTTCTGATTTTTTGAAAACACAATGCAAAGATGGACAATGGCTTGATGGATATTATAGAAGATTGCAAATATTTGATATTACATATAGTGCAAAACAACCAATATTTTCTTCTCATCAATATGAAGATGATGGACTAAATGGAATGCTAGTACACAGATATATTTTCGGTTTAACTACTATAGCTGATGACTATCTATTGGATACTGTTGGAGGAGCTCATGGATATCTACTTTCATTTCAGATATCATCTCAGGCACATTCGATGCAGAATCCAGATAGAGCAAATTATATATTATATCAATCTAATTTTGATCCACAAGGAGGAATACCAAATTGGGGACTTAAATATATTAATGATTATGAATATACTACTCCAAGATTAGATACAAGTTCAAAAACAGGAATATGTACAAAAACGCAATGTTCAATATGTCAACCAGGTGATATATGTCTTGCATGTAAACCAGGATATTCATTATTCAGTAAAGAATGTAAAGGTGATGTTAACTATCCAGAAAAGAAGGCAACATATTTTTATAAAAATCCAGGAGAAAATATGCCTGAACGACTCAGTTTGAAATTAGATTTCAATAAAATTATAAACGAACCTTATTTTACTATTTTTTTCTTTATTAAAATATATGGATTTGTTAAAAATGAACCAGAAAAAGGACCAGTTAAATTAATAGTATTCCACCAAGAACCAAATGGAGATGGAACATTTGATGATAAATTTTATCTCGCTTGGGACCCTAGTCCAACAAATAAAGAAAAACTTTTCTTTTATGTTAATGACCAAATAATGTTTTCTTATGAGAAATATCGTGAATATAATTTTGGTCTATGGGTTCCTATATCAATCACTGCTTTTAGAGAAGAAGATAGAAGATTTAAAATGAATATGGTACAAGCATCAATTCTTTATGAAAATTTACAATTTGATGAAAATTATAATGGGAATCATGAACTTTTTCCGTATGTAAAATTCACCCAGTTTTCAATAACAAATAAATGGGTTGGATTACTTAGTGAAATTAAAATATTTAATAAGTTCATAGTAAATGCTTGGGGAATAATTAAACATGAACATGAATCTCCGGATAAAAATAATGATGATATTCCAGATAGTGCAATAGAAGAAATTAATTTAAGGTCTGAATCATCAGATTCTTGCCTAACATCTAATCAAATATTAAATCAACCTTCTTCAGGATATAAAGTAGTATGTGTTGAAGATTATAATCCTCATTTATATAGAGGTTGTCCCAGTATGGAACAACAAACAGTAAGATATCATCAAGGAGCTGGATATTGGGATTTATGTCATGCTTGTTGTCCATCAGATACATGTCCTCATAGATGTCTTGGTGGACATGAATATAGTTGTGGTACTTGGAGTGTCGATCATAGTTGTGAAAATCAAACACCTATATGGAAAACAACTTATTTATCTTTTGGTGATAATAGAATAGTTTGTTCACGTATATATTATATTGATTATAATAGATATAAATATGCTCATTCAACTGTGGAATCTCCTCAAGATGTTTGGGCTGTTGATTTCTGGTTTAAAACTTCAACAAATCAAGCTGTCAAAGAAAGGACAGATCATAATGGATATAGTACTAGTGGAAATAATAATAATTTTAATGAATTTATTATAGAATGGAATTACCATCTTAAAGTCAGAGTTTATAAACATGTAGATTCTGAATTAGAAAATAGATTCAGCTATGTTGTAGAATGTTATCCTTTGGTAGTTCTTGAACATCCAGATTTAGATAGTCCTGAAATGGTAGATACAAATATTGGAGATGCTCATTATAGATGGAGATATGTTACTTGTGGTGTAAATTTTCAAGAAAAAGTATTTTATTTGACAACTAATAACAAATTTACATATGATAATCCTTTTACATCAAAATTAGTGTTAATACCACAAGGAAAAACATCATTTCAATTAACTGAAAATAGTAGAACTGGTTATGGTTTCACTTTTATATATTATCTGAGGCTTTGGCATTGTTATAATTGTGCTCATGCTTTTAGAAATCTTAGATATGATAAAAACGACAAAAATTTTAATGCTGTTTATCATTGTTTCCAAGGAAGAGGTACCAGCTGTAGTAGTAGTCAAGGATTTGTAGATGAAGCAGGAAGAGCACAAGCCACCTCTATGTATCAAGCAGCAGATTTTCCTGGATATACACTTAATTATGGTCCTGGCGAGCCTGTTTTATGTGATGAAACTATTTATCAATATTACAATGAAGATAAAGATCGATGTGAAAGACATTATAATATTGCTCGTATGCCTGATGATTATTTTAGGAATATTCCTTCTTCTAGAAATGGAAGATACACAATGGATTTCTGGTTCTTTGTTGAAAACAGTGCTGAATTATCTCCTGGTGTTAACCTTCTCTGGGAATATCATATGAGTATAACTTTATTGAGAGATACTGCAAATAAAAATACTATTAATGCAATTTGTTTTCCTCAAAGTTATAGAGATAATGTTGATTTAAAAGGTGGACAAGAAATTATTGAGCTATATGACAATGCTCTAAATAAGGATAAATATGCTTTTTATCAAGGTTCATCAATATGGCAATTTGTTAGATGTGCTGTTGATCAGACAAGAAAAAGATTTTTTATTAATGATAATTTAGAATTGGACCTAGAGGGAGAAGTATTATATGGAACAACAAGAAATTATAGACCTTTTAGATACTTTAAAATAAGTGCTTGGCATGATCTCAAATTCCAGAATGCTCGTTTAAATCCAACAAGAATATTTCTTCGACAAATTAAATGTTATCGAGATTATATAGATTTCAGGTTAATGGAATTAAAATATAAAGCATGTGGAACAAAAGATTCAGGTTGTGATCATGGACATTGGAATACTTGTCAATTTTATCCTATAACATTTTGTTTTGACTATGGAGAAGTTCAAGACCCAAATTGGCCTTGTACTTATACCAGAAGATGTTTTTCTGGTCATTGGGATAATAATGCAAATAGAGGACTTATTTATCATATATTTACAGAAAATGCGGATAATTCTCTAGGTGCAAATTATTATCATTGGAGATATTTACTCGAAGAAGATATTGATACTTATTATCCGACTTTTCCAGATATATATATGCCTCAATTTTGTTGCCATGGAAAAGCTGGTGGAAATAGAGAAGATTGTAGTGGGAGTATCTATGTATGTCGTTTAAGAAATAACACTGCTTATTTTTGGCCCGATACTTCAAACAGATATTTAGATTTAAATACCTTAACATATAGTTCTAAATGTGTTGATACATGTAGACCTCCTGATAGTTATTATCAAAGGAACTTTTGTCTTATTGAAAAATATACAAATAATATGTTAAATTGTGCTTACCAAAGTCCCACAAAAGGTAATTATTATGATGAATGGGAATGTAATCCCAATTATGTTAGAGTATATTATGAATGTATTGATGAAAACATTGTAAAAAATAGTGCTATGTATTTTTCTAATGTTTATTCTTTTCCAAACATAATTTTTAGTCCAGCAAATAAAGCTCTTGAAAATCAGCCTTATCTTGATTGGAATACTGAAACAAGAATACCATCATATTATGTAGAAGTTTGGATAAAATTCGATGCTCTTAACTATAGAGAAGAAATAACTGAAATTCAACATTATTTATATGCTCATCCTCATCAAATTATTAAAGACCCTATTGATCAAAAATATAAATATTCTAATAAACTTATATCTCAAGGTTCTTATTATTATACTTTGAATTCAATGCATAGTTATGAATGGAATAAAATTATTATTGAAAATTATTATGACCAAAAAACTAAACTTTTCTCGATTAAATTATATTTAAATTATGAATTTGAAAATCCTGAATTAAGCATTCCTGATTTAGAATCAGAAATATATAAACTACATTTCAGAGGATTCGGCTTTTGTGATAAAACTGATAGTTATTGTAGAGTTAATGATGATCCTGTTTATCTTAGATGGGGAGTTGCTTGGTATAGAAATTTCAGAGTTTGGGATGCTGATATAACTTCATTACAAACTATTCAGGCATGTGAATATGGATACACACAATTAATCAATGCTCAACTATATTATTTCCCTTTATCTGTCGATACAATCGAAAAAAATACAATTAAGGATAGAATAGATCCAAATAATAATAAAATGGTATTAAATTATTGGGTATTTTATCAAGGAAATTCTTTTCAGGAAGCATTTGATAATGCAATGCGAGAAAATTATAGTACAGATAATTTTGATAAAACTTTCGTTTATGACAATAATTATATCAGTGGTATAGATGAAGATGGTACAGATTATTTAATATCTGCATGTGCAAGTGAATGCAAAAGATGTTATTCTTCATCAAATACTGATTGTTATGAATGTAAATTGGGCTATTCTATCTATGGAAAGCAATGTAAAGTCAGAACGGGATATTTCTTGAAAACGCCGCCTGATACTGATACTGCTGAAATAGATATAACAATCAAAGATGATGAAACTTATTTTTATCTTGAACAACAAACCAATTTCACTATGACTTTATATATTAAATTCTTTGGAATTGAATTATCTAAAGCAAAAGCTGGACAACAAGTAGGAAGAATATATTATAGTTTAGTATGCTTTTATAAAGATATTTCAAATGGAAATTTATGCCTTACATATATTGGTTATAATTACAGAGATAAAACAATTGTCTTTGTTGTTAATGGTGAAGAAATCTATGCATCTAGGGCTAAAAATTACGTAGGAGTTTGGACACATTTTGGTATTTCAATACATAGAAAGGAAGATGATAATGATCATTTTCCTAATATGTTAAATTTCATGATAGATCAAGAAGAATTAATTCCCATACCAGGTTTTAATCCAACACTAAATCCAGTATATATAAATACATTTACAATAAATACCGAACCAATTTGTTATTATTCTTCTTTCAAAGTTTTTTCCTCTTTTTATTTTGGACCTTATGGACATGTTAATGCCATAGGAGCAACAAGAGGAAGTAAATTAATATATCAAGTAAATCTTTATGGTTCTTCTAATATTAATTGTTTAACGAATGACAATTTAGCTAAATATCCTACAGAAAATATCAAAACTTTAAGTCCTGTATGTGTTCCTGATTATCAACCTTATGAAGATACGAATAATATCTGTTCTGATGATTATCATTTTATGGACGTAATTTATAAAGTCAATCCTCCTTGTGAATTATGCGATTCAAATTGTATAACTAATTGCTATAGTTTAGAAAGTAGTACATGTACTTGTGATTATTATGAGGGATTATACTGGGTTAAAACAGATGATGATTATCAAATGTATGAATGTGAACGAGTTGATAGTATTAATTTTGCTTTTTATGAGTCAACTACAATATATGGATTAAATGTTGTCACTAATGATGAAATGACTATAGTATTTTGGTTAGATATATATGAATATTTAGATAATAAATTTGATTCACTTGATATTATTTGGAATCAACATTTAGCAGTTAAAATTAAGGGCAATAAAGCGGAAGACCCAAATAATAAATTTTTAAATATAGAATGTCATGGTGATTATGATATAGAAGATCCTGAAATGGAACATACAATTATTTATGATAATGATAGATTAAAATTTAGAAAATGGAATTATATAGTTTGCCAAGTTGACAAATTTCATAATGTAACAAGATTAAATGGTTTAGAAGAAAAGCCTTTTAAAAAAGTCAATTATACTCAGAAATTAAAAACAAGTACTTTAACTATTAAAGATAATACTGAAAATTTCAATTATGGTTTTAGTTTTGTAAGAGAATTGAAATTATTTAGTTCTTATAATTTTGATTTCTGGGATGATTCTCATCATAATCTTAAAAAAGAACATTTTGAATATTTACTTCATCATTTCCATAATACTTTCACGCAAGAAAAATTAACTGAGGCAAAAATTGTTGATGAAGTAGAAGGATTAGTAGCAAGATTAACTGTTAAATTAAAAAGGATTGGATATAATTACGTACAAAATTATGAACATTTAATCATATGCGAAGAAGGATATGTATATAATACTGATTCTAAAAGATGTGATATTTTCGATTCATTAGAATGTATTATACCCAGAACTTCTGCCGATAATTGTTTATTGTGTAAATCTGCTTTACCTTATTTAAAAGATGATGATTTATGCTATGATGATTGCAGTCCGAATTATTTCGCTGATGATTACTTTAAACAATGTAGAAAATGTGATGCAACTTGCTATACTTGCTTTGGAAAGAGATATAATAACTGCCTTTCATGTACTGGAATTTATTACTACATTGCTTCTTTACATGTATGTGTTACAAATTGTCAAGAATATGGTTTAGTAGTTTCAACAAAATTAGCAAATACCTGTGAGGAACTTTTAACTGAGTCTTATATTTCAGTTCCAGTTTATTTAAATAATTCCTATGATTATAATCCTTCAAATGAAGATTTTGTTTCAAAAATAGTAAACAGAGATATATTTAATAAAATAGAAGGATATTTAGGACAAGTATCTACAATAGTTGAAACTTTATGGATATATAATAGAAGTGCAACTTTGGAAATAAATAAAGAATATAGATATTATGATAGAAATGATATTCCTGATTCAAATCCAATTTTAACTGATCCATCTCAATTAAGCATTGATTTAGATAATGATTATTTTAAATATGGATATAAATATGTATTTGATTTGGAAATCTATTCGCAAAATGGCTTTTATTCTACAAGTCATACACATAGATACATTTTAATGATGAATGATTATCCTTTAGTTGGATTAATTAATATTATACCTGCAGAAGGATATATTACTAATACATTCTTGATGACAATAAATAAATGCACAGATGATGTTTCTGCTAAAAATTTATTATTATATAAATTTTCTTATTTTAAAAAAAAGTCCCAAACAATAGATGGGAACAACGAAGAAGATAACGAAAACGAAATAGTAATTCAGCCATGGTCCAAAAATTCCGAGGTATTATTTCAATTCCCTGAATTAAATACAGATCCTGAAGAAGATGGTAAATATTATATAAGAGGATATTGCAAAGATGAATTTGGTTTATATTACAGTGAAATTCAAGAAATGAAAGTTCTCGAAATTCCAACAAAATTATCAAGTGATGAAGTCGATGTAGTAATCCCTTTACAAAATACCACAGCGTCAATCGATTTAGATGAAGACTTAGAATCATCGCAACTTTTATTTAGGTCTGAATCAATATCATCTACAACAATAGACTTCGATAAAGGCAAAGAAATATTAAATAGAACTAATACTACTATTTATAATAGTAAAGGAATTTTGCAAGAAAAATTAATATCTACTGATCCTATAAGTGAACCACAGGTAAATGATGAATATTGTAATGGAAGAGGAACTGCTTATATGACATATCTTTATCTGATTTGTGATTGTAATGGGTTCGATGGCAGTACGTGTCAAATTGATCATCAATCTTTTGATTATATGAAACAACTTTATAGTGATCTATTCCTTAAAGTGAGAAGAATGCAAACAGGTAAATATAATGGTGATTTAATCAAATCTGTTAATTTATTAATGAAATCTGCTGCAGCTTTTATGGATATTGATAGTATGGATTTCATGTTAGACTCTATTGAATTTATTAATTTATATACAAATAAATTCAGAGATGAAATGATGGAAGGAACTAATTATGAATTATATTTCGATATTTATAATTCTCTTATAGAATATGGTCTTTCGATAATAAATAAATTAAAATATAGAAATTATATTTCAAAAAATTCTAAAAATAGCGAAGGATTATATAATTTCGAAAGATTCAGAAATTCAACATTAGCCAAAGGTGATCCAGAAATAGTCCAAGATTACTTTAATAAAATAAAAGCAAGTCTTCAGAATTTATTAGAATTTTACGCTGCGAATAAAAAAGAAGTTCGTTTTATTAATAAGAACATAAACGTCTATGTTTCTCTAATTGATGAGAATTTCGCTTATCAAACATTTTTTAATCAAGAAAAGAAATTATATGAACCTTATATGGACTTCCAACGATGTTTAGAAAAAACTATGATTCAAAGTCAGGGAAATCCTTCATTTAGAGTGTATTTATCTTCAATAGTATGGAAAGTAAATCCATATATGTCAAAAGAAGATTTATATTGGAATACTTCAAGTTCTGTTATTACTTTTAAATTTTTAGATTATGATACTGGCGAAAAAATATATTTAAGTAATTGCGGAGGTACTGATGATCAAATACAGTTATATTTCCCTGTAATTAATTATAATTTAGTCGATAGAATAAATGAAAAAAGAGAATTTGTATCACCAGAAAATCAATTTGATTTAAATGATGATATCTTTTGTGACCCTGTGTATATTAATAAATCAGGGGCTGTTTTTAATTCAACACCGGAAGAAAGAAGAAATAAATATTTCTTAGGATTTAATTTTAGTTGTAATTATTATAATGCAAAATCAGAAGATAAAAGTAAAATTAATCTTAATAAAGATACTTTAGATTATCATAAATATACCAAAGAAAATTATATTCAATGTCTTAGTAATAAATTAATGCAAGAATCATATGGAGAATTTGTGGTTGATTCGTATTTAGTTCCTGCTGAATTTCATATAAATTCAAGATTCTTTTATTTAAAACATTATATGCTTTTAGCTTGGAATGATAATTATACTGCGAATCAAGCTTTTTATTATTTTATTATATTATCTGTCGCTTATGTTGGACTAAGTTTGGGATATATTTATTATGAGAAATATAATTATGTCAATATGTCAAAATTAGGAGAATTAAAAACTGAAGTTACGAAAATGAATCTACCTTATAGAGATGAATATATTTTTAATAATGATTTACAAGTTGAAGATGAAATTAGAGGAAAATTAAAAGATAAAAGGAAACCGAATATGGAAGAAATGAATTTAGACACAAATAATTTAAATGTAGGAATAATGGCGGATAATATAGCCAATTACAATAAAGGTTATAAAGGTAAAGAAAATGTTCTTGGTTTTACTCCTGAATATTTCGGAATAAAAGACAAAAAGAAAGTAAATGTTAATTCGCGATTTTTCCCAGGTGAAACAGATATAAGAAATACTCAATTAAATGACGATGATATATCTCCCGAAAGATTAGAAAAATACAAAAATTTTTACGATGTAGGATTTAAAGGTTTAGACTCGAAAGAAAATATTCAAAAAGAAATGCAAATAAGTAAAGATAAAAAACATATTCAAATAAAAAAGAAAGAAAAATTAGGAAAAATTGTCGAAATCGATGAGGATGATGCTTTAGATATGGATGTAGAAAAAAATGATTTTTTCAAAGATGAAGAAGAAGACCCTAAAGAAAAAGAAACTGCTTTAAATAGAAATAGACGAAATACACGAAATACTTATAAAAGTGATTTAGAAAAATATAGAGATTTTGTAACTACTTCTGAACCTTTAGAGTCAGAAAGTAATTTAAAAAGCTCTAAAAGAGAAACTGCGACAAAAAAATTTTTTGGGTCGAATCCTCCAAAGAAAGAAAAAACTCCAAAAATAAATTCATTAGTTTTCACCGAGAAAGATCAACAAAAAATAGGAAAAAGTGATTCCAAGTTTTTCCAAGATGAGAATAATGAAATAGAAAAATCAATGAAAAATAAAAGAAAACAAAAAAATCTTTTCCAAAAAGATTATGATAATATATACAAACCTGGTTTCAAAGGGCCAAAAGTAGTCAGTGAAAATTTAGGCTTCTATAGTAAAGAAACTCTCGATTTCGAGCAAGATATGGACACCGATAATAAAAACCCTCCATATTTCGGGAAAAGATTTAGGAAAATGAAAGGCAAAAATGAAGAAGAAAAAGGAAAAGGACAAAATGCAGGATTAAGAGTAGGATTCTATTATAAAAATAGACAAATTGATTTAGTAGATAATGAAGAAGAATTACCTGAATTAGCAGAAAATTTGACTTTCGAAGTAAAAATGGAAGAATTTCATGATTATTCTGTATCTTTTAAAAGTTTCCTTTTAAAAAATATTAAATCGAGATATATTATACTTACTACTTTTGATAGAACTAGTGTTGTTTATGAAAGATATATGAGAGCGGGAAATTTCGCTGCTCAATTATCAATGTTCGCTTTTGTTTTGTCGATATTTTTCACCGCTGATGCAGAGCAACAAGTTTTTGTTAGTAAAGATAGAAAACAAATACCTAATTTCATTTTGTATTGTTTTGCTGCTGATGTTTTAGGATGTATAGCTGTTCATTTACCTGCATATTGTTTCTGGGTTAATGATAAAAAATTCAGACAATTATATACTACTATAAGAAAAGATGGAGGAATACATGTACTTAAACAAATGGAAGATATTGTTAAAAAAGGAAGATTCTTTTGGAATTTGTTGGGAATTATTATACAAGTTATTTTTATTGTAGTCGGATTTTATTTCGCTTTTGGTTTTTGCGCAACTTATTACTATCAGAGAAGTACTTTCACTTTAGCTCTTATTTGTACATGCGGATTTGATTTCCTCGTTTCTGAATTTTTATGGGAAATTATTATAGGATTATTATTCTATATCAGAGATTGTGGAAGAATCATTGTATTTTTAGGAACCTTATTTAATACACTGAGAAATATAAAACACTTGGTTTAGTATGATATATAATAAAAGATAAATTTACCTTTAAAAAATAATTATTAGTTAAAATATATAGAAAATATA
>ERZ842401.5387-NODE-5387-length-14227-cov-4.800028_pt1 | contig 14227 bp, 11 predicted proteins | sample MGYA00521270_ERZ842401 | MGnify/ENA primary metagenome ERZ842401 (study PRJEB31892, sample SAMEA3878208) | bioreactor metagenome | biome: Moose rumen | place: Sweden | collected 2011-10 | study: EMG produced TPA metagenomics assembly of the PRJEB12797 data set... | reverse complement strand
CTGCAATCGGCAATTTTGCTTTACAAAGTAATACAACAGGCTCACATAATGTAGCGATAGGTTACGGAACTATCAGTTCGATAAATAATAACAACGTGAATACAGGAAGTAAGAACGTTGCTATTGGTTATGACACTTTGCTGAAAAATAGCAGCGGGGAAAAAAACGTTGCTATTGGTGAGACAGCACAAAAAGAAAATACCACGGGCAGTGACAATGTTGCGATAGGTTATCAGGCTTTACAATCAAACAAAATTGGCAGCGGAAACACTGCCATCGGGTATAACGCATTAGTAAATGCAGTAGGTAGGGATACAAGACAAACGCGTAATGATTGGCTATCAGATTTAGATTTAGTCATATCGCAACAAGCACCGGTACAAATAATCATAAATGATGTGAAGGCCGGAGAACATAACACTGCAATCGGCTATAATAGTTTATCTTCAACAACAACCGGCGGTACAAATATTGCAGTCGGAAAAGAATCAGGCGGGACAATAACGACAGGCAGTAACAATATTGCATTAGGTCTTAATGCTCTTGGTGGTTATTGGAACGGATCAAGTACAGATAGTTCAAATACAACAGGCAGTGATAATATTGCGATAGGGCAATATGCACTATCTCATGGCGGCGCTTTTAACGGCAATATTGCTATCGGCGCAGGTAATTTACAACATTTGACAAGCGGAGGAAGTAATATAGCAATTGGCCCTAACGCAATGTCGGAAAAGACATCGGGTAGTAAAAATATAGCTATTGGCTTGAACGCTTTAAACTATAGTACAACGGGTTCAAATAACATAGCAATCGGTGACGGTGCGTGCTATTACGTATCTTCAGGTTCAAATAAAACTTGTATAGGAGGATGGTCAGGTGTAGGGATGTCGTCAACACTTCAAGAAAATGATGCATATGCAGCATTTTTGGGAGGGGGTAAACCTTATGAATCAAATGGTGATCACAGCAGTGTTACTTATATAGGCGGAACATCAATTTTTAATAATGGTGATGCTGTTCTTGAAGTTCATAACAAGGATCATATACAAACTGCATCTCCAGGTTTTGAACAAGGCTGGGGACGACTTAATGGATGTAGTGGGATTAGTGATGAGGGAGCATTACGAATCTGTAGAAGGACCAAACCTAGTTCAACGGTAGTTATAAATGGAAATTTGGTGGTAAAAGGTTATATAATGACAAGATTATTTTTGCCGGCTGGAGATGATGGAGATAGTGCTGAACCAGGAGCTGCAATACTTGGTTTATCATCTGCAATGGACGATTATGTAGGGTGGTACACTCATGTTCATGTTAATAATATACTAAATGATACTGAACAAAGGCGGAATATAAATGGTGTATGGGACTCTCTAATTGGAATTGCGAATAAGCGAAGTATAGGTCTAGGTAATTATACTGACTTTAGTACTTCTGACCGCAGGTTGAAGAACATTCAGGGTGTGAATAATGAAGGGTTGGAAAAGATTAAACAGTTAAAGGTTTACAATTTTACCTTCAAAAATGACGCCAAAAAGCTTCCGCACACAGGTGTTATCGCGCAAGATTTGCAAAAAATCTTCCCTAACGCCGTAACAAAAGGCGAAGACGGATATTTGAGAATTCGTTGGGACGAAATGTTCTATGCGATGGTTAATTCGATAAAAGAACTCGCCGCAAAGGTTACGGGCTTAGAAGACAGGTTAACCAAACTTGAAAAAGAAAATCAAGAATTAAAAGCGCAAAATAGTGAACTTGCAAAACGTCTTACAATTCTTGAAAACAAAATAAAGTAAATAAGCTTATAAACTTATTAACTTCAGAAAAAATATAAAAACTCAAATAAGTTCTATTGCCTTTCGGATTTGTCCGAAGGGCATTTTTTTCTCTTATGCCCGTTTGTCAACTTTTCTAAACAGTTATATGTTAGTAAAATTTTTGTAGTATAATTGATTTATATTTATTGGAATTCAGGTATAGGAAAGGGTAAGTTATGCATTATCAAGGGTTAATTAATAAATTCAGAGAGTATTTGCCGGTTGGTGAAAAGACTCCTGTTGTGACACTTAATGAAGGGAATACTCCTTTAATAAAAGCCGATAATCTGGCAAAGAAAATCGGACTTGATGCAGAATTATATTTAAAGTTTGAGGGCTGCAATCCTACGGGAAGCTTTAAAGACCGCGGGATGACAATGGCTGTTTCCAAGGCAAAGGAAGAAGGTTCGGGTGCTATAATTTGTGCTTCAACAGGCAACACCTCAGCTTCTGCCGCTGCATACGGGGCAAAAGCCGGATTAAAGACTTTTGTCTTGATTCCTGACGGATATGTGGCTTTAGGTAAACTCTCTCAAGCCATGATGTATGGCGCCAAAATTATCGCAATTCAGGGGAATTTCGATCAGGCACTTGATGCGGTGCGCGAAATTTCCGAAAAATACGGTATTACCCTTGTAAATTCCGTAAACCCTTACCGTATAGAAGGTCAAAAAACAGGCGCTTTTGAAATTTGTGAGGCACTTTCTCAGGCACCTGATTATCATTTTATTCCTGTCGGAAATGCGGGAAATATCCGTGCATATTGGAAAGGTTACAAAGAATTTTTTGAACTGGGTAAAATTAAAAATCTTCCAAAAATGATGGGCTTTGAAGCAGAAGGCGCCGCCGCAATTGTAAAAGGCGAAAGAATTATTAAGCCTGAAACGCTTGCTACCGCTATCAGAATAGGCAATCCCGCAAGTTGGAAGGAGGCTGAACAAGCACGTGATGAAAGTCATGGTATAATTAATTTCGTAACGGATGATGAAATCGTGAACGCGTACAAAATGATCGCATCACTTGAGGGTATCCTTGCAGAGCCTGCAAGTAATGCTTCAGTTGCAGGATTAATTAAATTTAAAGATAGGATAGAAAAAGGCTCAAAAATCGTATGTATTTTAACAGGTAACGGGCTTAAAGATCCCGATAACGCTATAAAATTCGGCGGAAGTGATGTTATAAAAACATCAACAGATTTAAATGAAATCCTTAGAGTAATGAATATTTAAGGGGCTTTTTGGTGAATAGGGTAGAACTTCTCGCTCCTGCAAAAGATAAACAAACAGCCATTTCTGCTATAAATGCCGGTTGTGATGCAGTATACATCGGTGCTGACCTTTTTGGCGCAAGAAAATTTGCCTCAAATTCTCTTGACGATATAAAACAAGTGGTTGATTATGCCCACAAATTTTATGTAAAAGTCCACGTCACCATAAATACAATTTTAACTGACTCGGAACTTTTCCAAGCTCAAAAACTTATTCACCAACTATACGAAATCGGTGTGGATGCAATAATTGTTCAAGATATGGGAATTTTTCAACTCGCGCTTGAAGGTAAGCTGCCTCCGATTGAACTTCACGCAAGTACTCAGTGTGATAACAGAACCTTAGAAAAAGTAAAATTCTTTGATGATATGGGAATTTCAAGGGTTATTTTGGCGCGCGAACTTTCTGTTAACCAAATAAAAGAAATTTGTTCAAATACATCTTGTGAAATCGAAACCTTTGTCCATGGTGCTTTGTGCGTATGCTACAGCGGACAATGCTATTTGAGTTATTATATAGGCGGTCGTTCAGCCAACAGAGGTGAATGCGCTCAGGCCTGCCGCAAAAAATATTCTCTTGTTAACCAAAACGGGGAAATACTTATAAAAAATAAGCACTTGCTTTCTTTAAAGGATTTTAATGCCTCAAAACACCTTCAAAAACTGGTAAATTCAAAAGTTAAATCTTTCAAAATAGAAGGAAGATTAAAAGATGAAAATTATGTTAAAAATGTCGTTTTATTTTATCGCCAAAATCTCGATAAAATTTCATCAAAAACTTCATCAGGAAAGGTCTTTACTGATTTTAAGCCAAACATAAATAAAACTTTTAACCGTAAATATACCGACTACTTTCTCGAAGAAAGAAAAGATTGTTTTAATTTTGATACCCCAAAATCATTCGGCGAAGAAATCGGAACAGTCGATAAAATATTTTCAGATTATTTTACAATAAATTCGAATGAAAAACTTCATAATCAAGACGGTTTGTGCTTCTTCAAAGACGGAGAATTGGTGGGTTTTTTGGTAAATAAAGTTGAAGGAAACAAAATCTATCCTTCAAAAATGCCTGAAATATCTTCAGGGGATGTGCTTTTTAGAAATTTTGACAGTGAATTTATAAAAAAATTGGAAGCTTCAAAATTTTCAAGAAAAGTAAAAGTTGATTTTTATATAGATGAAAAATCGATAAAAGTTATTGATGAAGATAAAAATGAAATAACAATTACATTTTTAGAAAATAAATCGGCTCAAAATACACAAAAATTAGTCGAAAATCTGGAAAAACAACTCAAAAAAACAGGAAATAGTGATTTTTATGTTGAAAAAGTAGAAATTTTAAAAATTCCGCCCTTTATGCCTTTGTCAAAAATTAACGAGTACAGGCGTGAAATTTTGACAAAACTTATGGAAGAACGGCTTAAAAATTATAAAAGAAAATTTCAAAAACCTTTAAAATATTCTGAATTTCCGCTGAAAAATCTTGACTGCCGTGCAAATATTCACAATTCAAAAGCTAAAGAGTTCTACGAAAAATCCGGCTCGATTATTCAAGAAATGAGCGTTGAAAGCTCAAAAAAATTTAATGATTTGGAATTAATGCGTACAAAACACTGTCTAAAATTTGCGCTTAATATGTGTAAATCTCCTGAAAAATTGTATCTGACTGATGAAAAGGGTGCACAATATGAACTCGGTTTTGATTGCGAAAACTGCGAAATGATTGTTAAAAATCAAATTAATCCCTAAACATCTGTTATTGTTATTTTGTAATTCAAAATGCTTAAAATTTCTTCGACTTCACTAAATTTGACCGTGCCGTTTCTCAATTTGTTTGAAAGATTGTTGTAGGAATAGTGCTTCTTTTTGCGTATGCTCAATTCTTCGCACACCCTCTTCAATGTTGTACCTCTTCTTGCAATTCCAACTTTTATCTCTTCTCTTATGTTCATTAGTTTATTTTAATAAAATTTAGAAAAATATGATATATTATTAAATAAATGTAATAATAGGATGATAAATATAACCTGCATATTAAGGTTTGTTAATAATTCCAAAAACCTCAAAAAATACTTGGCATGATTTATACATTGGGTTAAAATAGTAAAAAAAGAGGTAAAATTACATTTACCTGTCTATGATTTTATAAGTAATTAAAAATTGTTTTAAATTTTGCTTCCTGCCGCTTTGTATAGTCCTATGTAGTCAACATAGCAATTGATTTTTTGGGCTGCAACAGCCTTGTCAATAACCATAAGATTTTCTTCAACCTGAATTAAATCGAGTTTTGAAATTGTGCCTTGGTTATATTTTTCCGTATCAAAGCCAAAATCTGCACGTTCAAGCATTGCCTGTTTTTCGTTGGCATTGAGTTTTTCTTTATCTTGTTTTATTGTTACAAGTGAATCGTTGACTTCTTGAATTGATGTGAGATTTGTTTTGTAGTAATCCTGCAAAATTCTCTCATAGCGTTCTTTTTGTAATTTCAAATTGGCAATTCTCCTTCCGCCTGTAAAAATAGGAAGCATAGCGCCTGCTGCGAGTGCACCTATTGCGGCTTTAGTTGATAGCACTTTACCGATATCGCCGGCATTAAATAGCATTAATCCTGTCAAATTGATGCTCGGTAAAAATTCTTTTCTTGCTGTGCGTATATCAATTCCTGCTTTTTCAACCATTTTTTCGGCTTTTAGATAGTCAGGACGGTTAATTATTACGTCAGAGGCAATTTCACTTGGAATTTCACCTTTAAAATTAATGTTATCATAATCGCTTATAACAAGAGAATTTGCGTTTTCAGGGCTTTCTCCGATAAGTACGGCAAGTTGATGTGCAAGAATTTCACGTTGTTTTCTGTATTCGTAAAGGTCAGTTGTTCCGGCAACGAGAGCTTTGTTAGCTTTTACGGTATCTGCTGTTGATGTAAGTCCTGCTTTATTTCTCATAAGCATTAAATCGTAAATAGATTGTCTGCTTTCAACAATTTTTTCTTGAAGTGAAATTAATTTATCAAGTTTAACAATATTCAAATAAGTTGTGCCGACAGCTGCCGCAACGGAAATATATGCCGCACGTTCATCAAGCTTTGATGCCTCGTAGAGTTTTTTAACGGATTTTGTTTTATCTCTGTTTTTCAAAAAGATATCGGCTTCATAATTAACTATTGCAGGTGTTGCGAATTGCCAATCCCAATTTGTCATGCCGGGGAATTTTACTAAATTCGGTGCAAACCCCACTGTTGCCTGTGGAAGTTCATTTGCAAATTGCAGTTTAACATTTTGGTAATATTCTTTAGTTGCAATTGTTGCCATTTTTAAATCGTAATTATTTGAGATTGCAAGATTTATGTATTTCTCTAAATTTGCATCGTCAAAGTTTTTCCACCAATCCATATTCACGTAAGCATATTTATAATCGTCTGATTCTTTTTTGTTTTTCTTAATCATGCTTTTGAAAACTTTAGGGGTTGCCGTGTTAACTTCATCTGCAAAAACTGTTGCAGGGGAAATCATAGAGCCTGCAAAACTAATTAAAAGTGCTATTGTTAATATCTTTTTCAATTTTTTATCCTTCACAAATTTAAGTATTGATTTTTTACATTAAACATGTTAGCATAATATTGTTGTAAATGCAACACATTTTTTTTACAACAAAAAGAAAAACTAATAATGGCAAAGCTTAAACATTTTACAGATTCAATATATTATGAAATAGAACAGACTGCAAAATTTTGCAGAACTTTGGGTGTTCAGATTTTTGAAAAATTAAATTTTCCGATAAGTATAGAGGAATACTGTGCACTTGATACAATACTGTGTAATGAAGGAATTTGCCAGAGGGATTTGGCAAAGCTGATTTTAAAGGATAGAGCCAATACCGGAAGGTTGCTGAATTCCCTTGACAAGAAAAAGCTTATTAAAAGACATGTGGATTTAAAAAATAACAGGTTGGTAAGGAAATTGGCAATAACCGATAAGGGTAAAGCGCTTTTGCAGGACATTACAAAGCAAATATATCCCTTTTACGAAAAATGTGTTGACAAGGTAAGTATGGAAGCTGTAGAAAATTTACGTTCATTATTGAAGCAAATGCGTGAAAGTCTTGCATGCGCAGTAGAATTACAGATATAATAATATATAAAGGAAATAAGAAAATGAGTGAAGAACAAGAAATTAAACAGGAAGAAACAGTTAAAGAAGAAAAGAAATCAACAAAAGTAATTCGCGGGGTATTTGGAATTGCAATACTTTGCACCGTAGTTTTGTTGGGCGGATATGCGATTTATAAGGCATCATTTTACCAGTCAACTGATGATGCATATGTAGAAACGACAACTGTTTCTGTTGCCCCAAAAGTTTCGGGACAAATAATAAAGACGTACATAACCGATAACCAATTTGTAAAAGAGGGTGAATTGGTTGCAGAAATTGATCCTGCTGATTATGAAGTTAGGGTAGAAGCAGCGGAGGCTGCTTATAACAAAGTTTTGCTAAACCAAAAAAATGCGCAGGCAAATCTTGTTGCAGCTAATTCGGCGATTGATTTAGCACAAAAGGATTTGGAGCGTTATACAAAATTGTATGAAGCGGGTGCTGTATCAAGGCAATCGCTTGATATGGCTCAGGCGAAATACGACAGTGCTCAGGCAAACTTAACAAGTGCAAACGAAGCGATTTTATCATCCGAACAAGACAAAAAAGTTGCCGATGCTGATTTAAAATCAGCAAAAGCAGCACTTGAACAGGCAAAATTAAACCTTTCATATACAAAAATTTACGCACCTCAATCGGGAACAGTAACTTCAAGAAGGGTTGAAAAAGGTATGTATGTTCAGGTTGGTACTCCGCTTTTTGTAATTGTTCCTGAAGATGTTTGGGTTGTCGCTAATTTCAAGGAAAACCAATTGGAAAAAATGAAGGTTGGACAAGATGTTGATATAAAGATTGACACTTATTCAAAGAAAACTTTTAAGGGAAAAGTTGACAGTATTCAGCGAGCTTCAGGTGCAAAATCGAGTTTGTTTCCGCCTGAAAATGCGGTTGGTTCATTTGTAAAAATTGTACAGAGAATACCTGTAAAAATTGTATTTACTGAAGATATTGATAAATCTAAGTATAATATTGTACCGGGGATGTCAGTTGTACCAAAAGTAAGAGTAAAATAGAAATAATTGATAAAAGGTAATTAGATGTCCGCAAAAACACAAATAACAGAAGATGAAGAAAACAAATATCTGCCGGAACATCCATGGATTGCATGTTTGCCGATTATGCTTGCTATTATTACATACGCATTGGATGGTACGATAGCAAATGTTGCCTTGCCGCATATGGCCGGTAGTTTTGCAGCAACCCGTGATGAAAGCATGTGGATATTGACAAGTTATATTATTGCCGGTGGTATTGTAATTCCTTCTGTAAGTTTCTTTTCAAAATTGCTTGGCAGAAAGAATTTCTTTACAATTAGTATATTACTATTTACCGTTGCCTCATTTCTTTGCGGAACAGCACACAGTATGGCAGAGATGGTTTTTTACAGAATTTTGCAGGGTGCAGGCGGCGGTGGATTGTTACCAATTGCTCAGGCATTAATGATGGAAAGTTTTCCAAAAAATGAGCGCGGGAAATCAATGTCAGTATTTGGAATGGGGGTGATTGTTGCACCAATAATCGGACCTGTATTAGGCGGTTGGATTACGGATAACTGGACTTGGCCGTGGATTTATTTTATAAATGTACCTATAGGTTGTATTGCGGCGATATTGTCCAATAAACTTCTTTTTAATCCTCCTTATGCTCAAAAACAAAAAAATGTAAAAATTGATTGGTGGGGTTTTGTTTTCTTAATTTTATGGCTTGCAACATTACAAGTATTTTTTGATAAAGGAAATAATGCCGATTGGTTTAATGCAACTTGGATAAGATGGTTATTCACTTTTTCATGTTTAAATGGTGCGTTATTCTTCTTTTTGCAAATCATAAAATTAAAAAAGAAGGATGAACCTTTAGTTGATTTATCAGTTTTTAAAGACAGAAGTTATGCTGTCGGAACGGTAATTCAAGTTGTTATGAATGCTGTATTGTATGCAACTGTCGCTATATTACCTCAATTTCTGCAAAATATGATGGGATATACAGCATATTTAAGCGGTTTGTCTATGATGCCAAGAGGTATAGGAGCATTAAGCGGGATGATTGTATGCGCATTTATTGCCGATAAAGCAAACAAAAAAGCTATGGTAATGACGGGTTTGTTTTTAATGGGTAGTGCCGCTATATCTCTGGGGTTTTTAAACTTACAAATATCAAAAATAAGTATTATGTTACCTAATATGTTGATGGGATTTGGTACAGCACTTGCAATGACACCTATTATCAATTTATCTATGGAAACCTTGACAAATCAACAGATGACAAATGCATCGGGGTTGCAGAATTTGTTAAAAAATATCGGAGGCGCAGTGGGAACATCGCTCGTTGCAACGATGTTGACAAGGTTTGCACAAATGCATCAGTATATGATGGTAGGGAATTTGAGCGAATTAAATTCTAATTTTGTTGAAAGAGTACAATCTACCGCAGGGGCTTTAATGCAGTATACAAGTCCGGATGTTGCAAGACATATGGCTGAATATGTTCAGTATGGAACACTTATAAAGCAGTCAACTCTTTGGGCGTTTATGGATTCGTTCAGAATTTTCGGAGTTTTATGTCTTGCCCTGATACCGTTACTTCTTTTGTTCAAAAAAGGGAAATCAGCCTAAGATTTCAAGTGCAAAATTTATTGCTGCTTGAGTAAATAAAAATTTCATGTTTTTTCTTGTGATTAGCGGATTAAAATTAAATTTTTTAACCGATGTTTTTCCTTGATAGCAAATTCCTACATAAATTAATCCGATAGGCTTATTCTCATCCCCTAGTGGGCCTGCTATTCCTGTTGTAGCTATTGTAATATCGCAACCTGTTATATCATATAAACCTTTTGCCATTTCAGATGCGCATTGTTCACTTACTGCGCCATAAATTTTTAAAGTTTCCTCTCTTACCCCTAAAAGTTCATGTTTAGCTTCGTTAGAATAAGTAACGAAATTTTTAAATACGAAACTTGAACTTCCGCTGACATCTGTGAGTCTGGAGCTTAAAAGCCCTCCCGTACAAGATTCTGTCGTTGAAACGGTCAATTTGCGGGATTTTAATATTTCACCTAAAATCTGTTCTTTTTTAGAAAATAATCTTAAAAAATAAGGTTTAATGTTAATAAAAAATTTTTTCATACACAAAAGTTTAATTTTTATTTACTATAAAGTCAAGCATGGTATCATGTAAAAACAGGAGATAAGATATATGCCACAGGTTAAAGAAAAAAATACGGAATTAGGGAATTTGCCAAAGGATATAGAGGCGGAAGAAGCCGTACTTGGTGCAATTTTAGTAAGCGGTGAAGCCATAATTAAAGTGGTTGAAATTATAAAGCCCGAATATTTCTTTAAAGTTGCTCACAGATATATCTTTGAAGCCATGCTTGAATTGTTTAATTCAAACCAAACGATTGATATTGTATCGGTTTCGGATGTTTTAAATACCAATATGCGTTTGGAGCAGGTTGGAGGGCGTGCGTTTATTAATGACCTTTGCTATAAAACAGTAACTACTTCAAATGTGGCGTATTATGCAAAAATCATTCAGGAAAAGGCATTAAAACGTTCGTTAATCAATGCCGGCTCGGAAATCGTTAACCTTGGTTATGATTCAGGTCCTGTTGGCGAATCTTTGGATTCTGCGCAAAAAGTTATTTTTGATGTAGCTTCTCAAAAAACTTCCACAAACCTTACTCCCGTAAAGAAGCTTATATATGATACTTATGACAGAATAGAATACAGGTACAATCATAAAGATGAACTTTTAGGGTTGAGGACGCATTTTTTTGATTTGGATGTATATACAAACGGACTTCAAAAATCAGATTTGATAATTATTGCGGCTCGTCCTGCAATGGGAAAAACGACTTTTGCGCTAAATATTGCTCAAAATGTTGCATTAAAAGATAAAGTTCCTGTTGCAGTATTTTCACTTGAAATGTCAAAGCAGCAATTGATGCAAAGGATGTTGTGTTCTGAGGCCGAAATTGATACCCAAAGGCTTAATACAGGCAAAATGCAGCAAAAGGATTGGGAAAAACTTGCAAATGCGATGAATACATTTGTAGAATCCCCGCAAATTTATATTGATGATACATCAGGCTGTACTTTAACCGATATAAGAGCGAAGTGTCGTAAATTAAAGATGGCGGAACCTAATTTAGGGTTAATTGTAATTGATTATCTGCAATTGATGGAGGGTTCGGGTAAAGATGACCGTATGCAGCAGATTTCCGCAATATCAAGGGGGTTAAAAACTCTTGCAAGAGAGTTGGATGTTCCTGTTATTGCACTTTCTCAGCTTTCTCGTCAGGTGGAATCCAGAAACGATAAACGTCCGATGTTATCGGATTTGAGAGAATCAGGTGCTATAGAACAGGATGCCGATATTGTTATATTTATTTATCGTGATGAATACTATAGAAAAGCCGATTCCGAGGATGAGGAAGTGGCTAAGGCTGTATCTAAGGGCGAATCCGAAATTATTATTGCTAAACACAGAAACGGACCTGTCGGAACGGTAAAACTTCTGTTCCAAAATAATATAACTAAATTTAAAAACCCGATTAAAACGGATGTATTTTAGTAAAATTATGGTTTAATCTGCAGAAAATATAAAATTTTCAAATTCTGTAAAACTGTTACAAAATTTAATACCTCTTGATATTTTTGTTTGTTTAACATAATATTGTCTTATAGCGTGCATCGGTATGCTTTTTGTGGAAAAGCTGTTCAGCCGATTAAGGAATTACAAATATAAATAGACTCAATTTTCGAAGCTATGCTTGAAAAGACTTCGAAATACAAACTAAAAAGGAAAATAAAATGAATCCTACAATTGATGAATTAGAAAAACAATATTTAAAATCAGAATTGCCAGAAATTAATACAGGTGATACTGTTAAGGTTTTTGTTAAAATCGTAGAAGGCAACAAAGAAAGAATTCAGGCTTTTGAAGGTACTGTTATAAAGAAACACGGTGCCGGTGTTAACAAAACTATCACGGTTAGAAAAGTGTTCCAAGGCGTTGGAGTAGAAAGGGTATTTTTAATGCATTCACCTCGTATCGACAAAATTAATGTATTGAGACGTGGTGATGTTAAACGCTCTAAACTTTACTACTTGAGAGAACGCTCAGGTAAGGCAACAAGAATTAAGGAAAAAATTGAAAACAAATAAATTACATATTCAATGGTATCCGGGGCACATAGCCAAGGCTGAAAGAAAGTTAAAAGAACAACTTTCATTGGTGGATGCGGTTATTGAGGTGTTGGATGCAAGAATACCTGACTCAGGTTGTTATACAAATATTGCGGGACTTATCAATGATAAGCCCCGCTTAATATTGTTGAATAAATCAGATTTGGCAGATAAAAAAGAGCTTGATAGGTGGATTGAAATATTGAAAAAACGATATAATGTGCCTATTTTTAAAACTGATGCAAAAAATTCTAAAGATATGAATCAGATAATTAAAAAAGCAATAGAAATATCCGAACCTAAAATTCAATCACTTATGAAAAAGGGGCTGTTGCGCCGTCCTGCAAGGATTATGGTTGTCGGAATGCCGAATGTCGGAAAATCAAGTATTATTAATAAACTTACCCGTTCAAGTAAAACCAAAACAGGAGCAAAAGCGGGTGTTACTCGTCAACAGCAGTGGGTAAGAATTAATCCCCGGTTGGAATTGTTGGACACTCCGGGGATAATTCCGATGAAGCTTGACGATCAGGTTAAGGCAAAAAAACTTGCTTTTGTTAATTCAATTTCCGAAAATGCTTATTCAAATGAGCTTGTAGCTATTGAACTTTTGGATATTTTGACAGAAACTCAGGCATCTGCTTTTAGGGAGTATTACCGATTGGGTGAGGATAAAGAATTAACGATTGAAAACATTGCGCTTTCAAGAAACTGGTTAATTTCAGGCGGACAGCCGGATATTGAAAGGACTGCAATTTACATTTTGAGAGATTTTCGGGAAGGAAAAATCGGGAAATTTGTGCTTGACAGGGTTGAAGAATGAATGAAAGATTTGCATTTGATATTGAGCAAAACGCAAAATATTTGATTGGTTGTGATGAGGCGGGCAGAGGCCCTGCTGCGGGCGGAGTTTTTGCAAGTGCGGTTTGTTTTACCTCAAGAAGTGAAGATTTGGTTGATAAATTAAATAAACTTAATGACAGTAAAAAGCTTTCGGCCAAGGTCAGAGATGAACTTTACGACATCATCTTAGAAAATACCGTTAATTCAATAATTTGCGTAGAAGTTGAAGAAATAGAAAAGATAAACATTTTAAATGCTTCTTTAATGGCTATGAAGCTTGCCTGTGAAGCTGTCATTGAAAAGCTTCCGAAAGATGGTAAAATTTTAACCCTTGTTGACGGTAATAAATTGATTAAGGATTATAAAGAAACGCAAAAATGTATAATAAAAGGTGATTCAAAATCGGCATCAATTGCGGCTGCGAGCATTCTTTCTAAGGTTACAAGAGATAGGTATATGAAAGAATTAGATAAAAAATATCCGATGTATGGCTGGGCAAAAAATGCCGGATATTTAACGAAGGAGCATATGGAAGCTATTGATAAATACGGATTGTGCGAATTTCATAGACCATCGTTTTTAAATAAACATTTTGAAAAACAAAAGCAATTAAACTTATTTTAAACCATATGTGGATTTGCTCCACGCTCACAGAATTTCGTACAAGTGCCTGCGGCAAAATGTACTCAATCTGTTCGCTATCCGGATTTCACATTGTTTCATCCGTCCGCAAATCCGCTGTCTTGGATTTGCTCCATGCTCACAGAATTTCGTACAAGTGCCTTTGGCACAGTGTACTCAATCTGTTCGCTATCCGGATTTCACATTGTTTCATCCGTCCGCAAATCCGCTGTCTTGGATTTGCTCCATGCTCACAGAATTTCGTACAAGTGCCTTTGGCACAGTGTACTCAATCTGTTCGCTATCCGGATTTCACATTGTTTCATCCGTCCGCAAATC
>ERZ842401.5385-NODE-5385-length-14232-cov-4.698878_pt1 | contig 14232 bp, 12 predicted proteins | sample MGYA00521270_ERZ842401 | MGnify/ENA primary metagenome ERZ842401 (study PRJEB31892, sample SAMEA3878208) | bioreactor metagenome | biome: Moose rumen | place: Sweden | collected 2011-10 | study: EMG produced TPA metagenomics assembly of the PRJEB12797 data set... | reverse complement strand
GCTGGAGCATCAGTCACCTCTATGAGGCTATCCTCGACAACTAGGAACACGTGAAGGACATCAAGTACCTGACCACGCTGGCAGGCTATGTTCACTGGCAGGTGACGGGGCAGTTCGTGCTGGGCGTGGGTGATGCTTCGGGCATGATTCCCGTTGACCCCAATACGAAGACCTACGATGCCACGATGGTCCGTAAGTTCGACGAGCTGATTGCTCCACGAGGCTTCTCGTGGAAGTTGCTCGACATCCTGCCCAAGTCGCTGAACGCAGGCGAGAATGCCGGTTTCCTGACACCAGAGGGCGCTCAGCGTCTCGACGTGAGCGGACACCTGAAGGCAGGCATCCCCGTCTGTCCGCCTGAGGGCGATGCCGGCACGGGCATGGTGGCCACCAATGCCGTGAAGCAGCGCACGGGTAACGTCAGTGCAGGCACCTCGTCGTTCTCGATGATTGTGCTGGAGAAGGAGCTCAGCAAGCCCTACGAGATGATTGACATGGTGACCACGCCCGACGGTTCGCTCGTGGCAATGGTCCACTGCAACAACTGCACCTCGGACATCAACGCCTGGGTGGCACTGTTCAAGGAGTATCAGCAGCTGCTGGGCGTGCCCGTCGACATGAACGAGCTCTACGGCAAACTGTTCAATAAGGCCCTAGAGGGTGATACCGATTGTGGTGGACTGATTGCCTACAACTATGTTTCAGGTGAGCCTGTCACAGGTCTGGCCGATGGTCGCCCCCTGTTCGTCCGCTCGGCCAACGACAAGTTCAACTTAGCAAACTTCATGCGTGCCCACCTCTACGGTGCCATCGGCGTACTGAAGCTGGGTAACGATATCCTGCTAAAAGAAGAGAACGTGCGCGTGGACCGCATCACCGGTCACGGCGGCTACTTCAAGACGAAGGGCGTGGGTCAGCGCATGCTGGCAGCCGCTCTGAACTCGCCTATCTCGGTCATGGAGACGGCAGGTGAGGGTGGCGCTTGGGGCATTGCCCTGCTGGCTGGCTATGTGGTGAACAACCCCAACCGTCTGTCACTGGCCGACTATTTGGAGAACGTGGTCTTCGCTGGAAACACGGGTGTGTCGATTGCTCCCACGCCCGAGGATGTTGAAGGCTTCAATCGCTACATCGAGAACTACAAGGCCGGTCTTGCCATCGAACAGAGCGCTGTGCAGAACAAGAAATAATGTATCTTCGCACGTTCGTTTTGTCGCGCAGATACTTGAATATGTAATTCAAATCAAGGGGACAATGAACTTTTCATAGTTCGTTGCCCCTTTTTTTGGCAGTTTGTCTAAAAATACATACCTTTGCATGAAAATTCATGTATCAACGAAACATTTTTATCAAAGATATGACAAGATTTTTATTCGTTCTGTTTCTTAATTTGCTCTTCTGTGGCAACATAGCTGTTGCCCAGTCAGAAGGCAGGGGTGATGGACAGCGTTCGTCGCTTATTCGCGCTTTCGAGAACTATGCAGCCAAAGGACAGTTGCAAGAGGCTACGGAGAGCGGTGTCCGAGCTGCGACTCTATATTATAAGGAAAACCTATACAAGGAGTCGTTCGACTTGCTGCGGCGCATCGACCAAAGCATCTATTCGGCAAAACTTGCAGACGATAAAGCTGCCGCACTCCACTATCTCACCACCAAGGAGCGCATGCAGATGTATGTGAAGCTGAAGCGTGGTGCCAGCGCCAAAGATCAGTTGGACATCATGGAGCGCCATGCGGCTGCCGCAGGCGATGAGAACTTGAAGAACGACCTGCTCTACGCCAAGACCATCTACTACTACACCTTCGGCGAGAATGCCAAAGGCAATGCGGTGTTCAAGGAGATGGCTGCCCGACTGACCAACCAGAAAGAATACGACAAGGTGGACAAGGTCTATCAGACACTGATTGCCAACGGCCGGAAAAGCGGTAATGCCAATCTGGTGGCGCAATCATACGACAGCTATATCGTATGGAAAGACTCTGTCAACGCGCTGAAAGTGGCCGACGAGACAGGTGCTCTGAAACAGCAGATAGCCGACAACGAACAGGCCATCAGCGAGAAAGACGGCTCGCTCGCTACTCGTAAAGCCGTCATCGCTGCCCTCTGCGTCCTGTTGGTCATCTTGGTAGCCGTATTGGTACTGGGAGCCATCGTATTGATGCGTTTTGTGCTACTGACACGGAAGCAGAAGAAGACCATTGCTTTGCTGCAGGACAACAACGCCCTGAAGGCCAAGTTCATCGGAAACATATCGGCACAGCTGGAACCCACGCTCAAACGACTTGACCAGCGACAGCAGGAAGTGAAGGCCATGATTGACTTCACCGACCATATCCAGCTGTTGTCAGAACTGGAGAACAGCACCGAAACACCCGAAATGGAAGACACCCAGGTGCAACCGTTCTGCGAAGAACTGATGAACAGCATCAGCGACAAGGTGAAGACCGACGTGGTGCTGACCGTTAATGCGCCCAAAATGAGTGTACAGCTCAACAGACAGTATGTGTCGCACGTACTGCTGCACTTGCTCAAGAATGCAGCTGAATATACGCCCGAGGGTGGACATATCCGCCTGGAGTTCAAAAAGCGCAGTGCACACACACAGCAGTTCCTGATCACCGATACAGGATGTGGCATAGCCGAAGAAAGACGCGAAGAGGTGTTTAAGCCATTCCATGAAATCAAGTACCTTACTGCCGGCGACGGTCTCGGGTTGCCCATTTGCAAGCAGATGGCTATGAAGATGGGCGGCGACCTGACCATCGATTCCGAATATATAAAGGGAACCCGTTTTGTTTTGTCGCTACACCAATAAGTCGCTGATTATGAAAAGAAAAGAACGTACCACTAAGGTACTTGATTACTTTGAGAAACAAATGCCCGAAGTGACAACAGAACTGGAGTTTGGCAGTGTTTTCCAGTTGCTGGTTGCCGTCGTGTTGAGTGCCCAGTGTACTGACAAACGCATCAATCAAGTGACTCCCGAATTGTTCCGCCGCTTCCCTGATGCCCAGACAATGGCACAGGCGGAGCCCTACGAAGTGTATGAGTACGTCAAGAGTGTGTCGTATCCTAATGCAAAAGCGGCCCATCTGGTAGAAATGTCACGCATGCTGGTGGAGAACTATGGCGGCGAAGTGCCCACTGATATGGACTTGCTGTTGAAGTTGCCTGGAGTAGGGCGCAAGACGGCAAACGTTATTCAGGCAGTTGCCTTCGGACAGGCCACGATGGCCGTCGACACCCATGTGTTTCGCGTGAGCCACCGCTTGGGCCTTGTCTCGAAAACCGACAACACTCCATATAAGGTGGAGCGCGCACTGGTGAAGTCTATTCCGGCCGAACAGATTCCCCGTGCTCACCACTGGTTGCTGCTGCATGGCCGCTACGTGTGCACTTCCCGTCGGCCACACTGCCCGAAGTGCCCCTTTCAGGCGTTCTGTCCCAGTAGTGAAACGACGCATTAATGATTTCTCATTTAGCATAAACATGAAAAAAATACTCGTTCTTTTGTCTGCACTGCTATTCCTGATGTCTTGTGGCCAATCGACACCACAGGGTATCAAAGAAGAAATGCCCGACGACACGGTCCAACTGCGCATTGCCATTCTACCCACACTCGATTGCCTGCCCATCTGTCTGGCTGATGCCCACGGCTTCTTTGAGCAATACGGACTTGATGTGGACGTGCTGCCCTATCAGGCGCAAATGGATTGCGACACAGCGATAGAACGCGGATGGGCCAACGGCATCGTTACCGACCTTGTCAGGGCACAGCGCATGAAGGACAATGGCCTGCAGTTGGAATACATTACTGCAACAGAGGCTTCGTGGCAACTGCTGACGAACCCCACAGCACGCATTAAACAGCTCAGACAGTTGGACGACAAAATGCTGGCCATGACACGTTTTTCGGCTACCCATCTGCTGAGCGACAAGGCCGTTGACAGCGTGAGACTGAAGCCTGAGCGCGTGTTCCGCATACAAGTGAACGATGTGAATGTGCGGCTGGGCATGCTGAGTGCTGGCATCATGGACGCACTGTTGTTGCCGGAGCCACAGGCCACCGCAGCACGAAATCAGAATGCCCTGAAACTGCTTGACACCCACCAATTGGACTATCGAATGGGAGTGGTAGCCTTCAGCAGCCGGGCAGCAACGGCCCGACAGGTGGAAGCCTTCAAGAAAGCCTACGATATGGCGTGCGACTCTATTAACGAGTTGGGTGTGCACAAATATCAAGACCTCATTATGAAATGCTGTCGGGTACAGCAATCTACTATTGACTCGCTGCCCCCAGTTATATTCAGACATTCGTCAAATCCGCGTGCCGTTGACATCAAACGGGCAACCGACTGGCTAAAAATGAAAAAGGAACCGGCAAATGTGGAGAATCAAGGAATTTGATGACATCGTGGAGCTCGTCTCCGCGCGCCGTCTTGGCGACTCACTCTCTATGATGGAGAACTACTTTCTGACTCATCCTCAGCTGTCGGGACGTGATGCCTTGTCGGCCGTCAGGAGCGACTACCTCTTGCTGATGGATTACTGGAAGAAAGGGTTCGACGATCCGCAACGCAACACTTTGTATGAACAGTTGTTGCGCCACATGTACGTAGTGGTAGCCGATGCTTTGTTGCAGCATCAGCTGGTACAGTTGCCGTCGCTCTCCTCACTGCACCGTGCTGCCCGTCAGACAAGAAACGACTGGTCTGTCGCTTCCGTGAAGGAAGTACTTGAGGCATACGTGTCAGATACGGCTCTTTTGGAACTGGAACAACCGCACATTCGCCAACAAAAGGCCGAACGTATCTATGCTGACCATCAACAGTTTACGAGCGGGCTATTCAACTATCTGTGTACTTCCCGACAATGGACGGATTCGTATGCACGTGCCGTTGAAGACATGCTCCTTTCGCCAACCATTGATGCTCACGACCAGCAACACATGCTGAGTGCCATCACGATTGCTGCGATGAACATCTTCGACATGAACAAGTTTAATGTGCTGGTGCATGTCTATGAGAACACAACCGACGAACCCTTGCGGCAGCGCGCTCTGGTAGGGTGGGTGTTTGCGCTGGATGCAGCGAAGGCGCGCATCTATCCCGAATTGGCAGAAACTGTTCAACGGCTCTGCAGCAGCGAACAATGCCGCAAGGAGTTGACCGAACTGCAGATACAAATTGTGTACTGCATGGCTGCCGACAACGACTCGCGTCTGATTAAGGATGAAATCATGCCCGACCTCATGAAAGGGAACAACATGCAGTTCACTCGGCAGGGACTCGTCGAAATGGAAGAAGACCAGCTTGAAAATATTCTGCATCCAGACACTGCTGAGCGCAACATGGAGCAAATGGAAGCCAGCATGCGGCGAATGGCCGACATGCAACGCAGAGGATCCGACATTTATTTCAGCGGTTTTTCACAGATGAAGCGTTTCCCGTTCTTCAGCAAACTGTCTAATTGGTTCCTGCCTTTCAATCCGCTGCATCCTGAGATTACTCAGATATGGAATCAGAAGAAGGGCAATAAGTTCCTAAAGACGATCACCTATCTGGGCGCATTTTGCGATAGCGACAAGTATTCGTTTATACTGGCTTTCAATGAAGTGCTCAGTCATCTGCCTGAAAAGATGTTGCAGATGATTGACGACGGCGAGGTATCGCCAATGGCAGTAGGAGGCGAGGTGTCGGTGAAAGAACAACACCAGCCAGCTTTCATGCGGCGTGCTTATCTTCAGAATCTCTATCGGTTCTACCGCATTTTCCCACAGCGTAGTGATTTCTGCAATCCCTTTGAACCTTCAACCGCTTTGTTCTTCAGGAATAGCATTTTCAAAGAAACAGCACTGGAGCATGCTATGACTGAAATTGCAGCTTTCCTGATAAAACAGAAAATGCATCAGGAGGCATTCGCAGTGCTGAACAATATGGGAGAAAAGAATCGCAATGCAGAGTATTACATCATGACGGGCAACCTGCAAATGCGTTTGTCTGCATCGGCCACCGAGCATAGCATGAAAGCCTCTGAGGCTTATTCGAAAGCCTTAGCATTGTTGGACATCGACGATACTGACGGCTTGTTGCGCGAGAAAGCCCTAAAGGGATATGCACGCGCGCTGTTCACAGAAGAACGGTTTAGCGAGGCCCTTGCTGCCTACCAAAAACTCTTGGCGCTGACACCCGATAATCGCAACGTTTTGCTGAATACGGCAGTGTGCATGATCAACCTGAAAGAATATGATGAAGCGCTGAAAATACTGTTTAGGCTGAACTATGAGAATGAAGCTGATACAGCCGTCAACCGTGTGTTTGCATGGGCTTTGGCTTTATCTGGCAAATACGAACAGGCCACGAAGATCTACAACCAGCTGCTTTCGGCGGAACAGCGCAATGCCTCTGATTTGTTGAACTACGGTTATTGCTTATGGTTCCAAAGGGATATTGCCGGAGCCCTTAGTCTGTTCCGACAATATGCTGAAGTTGAAGCTGTCGCCTTGTTGGAGCAAGATTTCAGGATGTCAGAGCAGTCACTGCTGCATGAGCACGGAATCGGCGACACTGAAATCCAGCTGATGCTTGATGCTGTGAACGGTCTTTAAGCAAAACGCTGACCATCAAGCAATTCCGTAACATACGGACGGTTCCAGTCGGCAAGATGATAGCGCAGTCCGTCGTGTTCCAGCAAATCCAAGTCAATGGTCACCACATGTTGTTTTCGCAATTCAGGCGTACGTCCCATTTCCTGCTCTATCTGTTTGAATGCTTGCGTCAGCTGTTCAACGGTCAGCCATGTTCTTGCCCACGCAAGCTGATTCAAATACAAGTGGTGGGGGGCACTACAATCAGCTTCTTTGGAGACAGAATGGCCCTCGTTGGAAACAGAAGTAGAGACCGGTTCTGTCCAAAGTTCCTGAGAATAGGAAATATCAGAAAGAATCTGCTGAAGGCGACGACGTGCCTCCTGCAGATTCTCTCGTTGGTTCATATTCGATGCCAAGGAAACGATGACATCATGCCATTTCATATTCTCAGCTCCTTTTAGCGGTTCGATATCCTGTTTTTGATCTTGTCTACGTAGGCATCAATAACGGCAATGGCAACAATGTTCACCACATCGCGTACCGATGCGCCGAAATCAATGAAGTGGATAGGTTTGTTCAGTCCCATCTGGATCGGGCCGATAATCTCCACGTCAGCATCGAGCATCTGTAGCATCTTGTAGCTGGAACGTGCCGAGGTGAGGTTGGGGAATACCAGCGTGTTGACATCTTTGCCATTCAGACGGGTGAACGGATACTGGTTGTCACGCAGTTCACGATCGAGTGCGAAGCCTATCTGCATCTCACCGTCGATGGCCATTTCAGGATACAGGCTCTGCATCTTCTCGACAGCAGCGCGTACTTTCTTGGCACCATCACTCTGCGACGAACCGAAGTTAGAATGCGAAATCATAGAGATGACTGGCTTCTCATTGAAGAAGCGCACTGACGTTGCTGCCAGTTTGGCAATGTCGACAAGCGTATCGGTATCAGGATTCTCATTTACCAACGTATCGGCAATATAGAGGGTTCCCTTCGGCGAGTTGATGATGTGCATGGCTCCGAAATGCTTGTATTCAGGACGAATGCCAATCACTTCGTTGACAACTTTAATAGTGTTCGAATATTTGGTGTAGAGACCCGTGATGAAAGCATCGGCCTCACCCGTCTCTACCATCATCATGCCAAAGTAGTTGCGTTCGAACATCTTGTCGTTTGCCTCCTGGAAGGTATATCCGTCGCGCTGGCGCTTCTCTGCCAGAATGCGGGCATAACGCTCACGACGCTCATGCTCGTCGGGGTGCCGCAGGTTGACAATCTCAATGCCTTCCAGATTCAGGTCCATCTCCTTTGCCATTTTCTCAATCACCTCGTCGTTGCCCAACAAGATGGGTTGGCAGATGCCTTCCGACTTGGCCTGTACGGCTGCCTTCAGCATCGTGGGGTGAATGGCTTCGGCAAACACCACACGCTGCGGATGGGCCGATGCCGTAGCATAGAGTTTCTGGGTTAGCTTCGTTTCCTGGCCTAACAGTACAGACAAAGAATTCTTGTATTCGTCCCAGTCCTCGATATTCTTGCGTGCAACACCGCTCTTGATGGCAGCCTTTGCCACAGCAGCACTCACCTCGCTGATGAGTCTTGGATCAACGGGTTTCGGAATAAAATATTCGCGACCGAAATGCAGGTTGTTAACCTTGTACACATCGTTCACTACATCGGGAACTGGCTGTTTAGCCAGATCGGCAATAGCCAGCACAGCGGCCATCTTCATTTCTTCGTTGATGGCGGTGGCATGAACATCGAGTGCACCACGGAAGATGTAGGGGAAGCCAATCACATTATTGATCTGATTGGGATAGTCGGTACGTCCAGTTGACATAAGCACATCGGGACGGGCATCCATTGCATCTTCGTAGGAAATCTCAGGAACGGGATTGGCCAAAGCGAAAATAATAGGATCCTTGGCCATCGTCTTCACCATTTCCTTCGACAGAACGTTGCCCTTTGAAAGGCCAACGAACACATCGGCACCGTTGACAGCCTCGGCCAGTGTGTGCACGTCACGACGGTCAGTAGCAAAGAAACGCTTCTGATCGTTCAGCCCTTCACGGTCGCTGGTAATCACACCTTTGGAGTCGAGCATCAGAATATTCTCTTTCTGTGCTCCCAAAGCCATATAGAGCTTGGTGCAAGAGATGGCGGCAGCACCGGCACCGTTTACGACAATCTGTACCTTCTTGATGTCTTTGCCAATCACTTCGAGGGCGTTCTTCAATCCGGCAGCAGAGATAATGGCAGTACCATGCTGGTCGTCGTGCATCACGGGGATATCGAGGGTGCGCTTCAGACGTTCCTCAATGTAGAAGCACTCAGGAGCCTTGATGTCTTCCAGGTTGATGCCGCCAAAAGTAGGGGCAATGCGCTCAACTGCCTCACAGAACTTCTCGGGATCTTTCTCGTTCACCTCGATATCAAACACGTCAATGCCACCGTAGATTTTGAACAGCAGGCCTTTTCCTTCCATGACGGGCTTTCCGCTCATGGCACCTATATCTCCAAGTCCAAGCACTGCCGTTCCGTTCGAGATGACTGCTACCAGATTGCCCTTGTCAGTATACTTGTAGGCATTGTCCGGGTTCTCCTGAATTTCCAGACAGGGATAGGCCACGCCAGGCGAGTAAGCCAACGACAGGTCTGTCTGTGTACGATACGCCTTAGTAGGCTTCACTTCGATTTTTCCGGGGCGTCCGCTCTCGTGATATTCCAGAGCCGCTTCTTTCGTGATTTTTACCATTGTTTGCCAATTAATTAATGAATAAATCTTTTCAAGACGCAAAATTACTAAAATTGGCACAAAAACTAACTATTTGTTGACATTTTTTTTCAATGGCATGTTTTTTGCTGCACATTATTTAAAAAGAAAGGAGATTTTGATATGGCATTTGTTGACTATTACAAGATTTTAGGTGTCGACAAGACGATACCGCAGAAGGATGTTAAAAAGGCATACGTGAAACGTGCCAAACAGTTCCATCCCGACCTGCACCCTGATGATCCAAAGGCGAAAGCTAAGTTCCAGGCATTGAACGAAGCGTATAGTGTGCTCAGCGACCCCGAGAAGCGAAAGAAATACGACCAGTATGGTGAGCAGTGGAAACAAGCCGATGCTTTTGGCGGCGGAAATGCGCAAGGATCATGGCAGGGAGGTTCACCTTTTGAAGGGTTCGACTTCTCCAACATGAGAGGCAGCGGTGGTTTCAGTTCCTTCTTCGAGAACCTGTTTGGCGGCATGCATGGCGGACAAGGAGGATTCTCAGGTAGCGGCTTTGGAGGCTTCGGTCAAGAGCGAGGCCCGCAGGAAACACAGACATCAGTGAGCATCGATATGTACACGGCTCTGTTGGGTGGCGACATGATTGTTGCATTGCCTGATGGCAAACGACTAAAACTGAAGGTTAAAGCTGGCACACAACCAGGCACTAAGGTGCGCCTGCGTGGCAAAGGGCTGGGTGGGGGCGATCTCATCCTGACATACAACGTCACGCTCCCAACTACGCTTTCTGACCGTCAGCGACAATTGCTTGAAGAAATGCGTCGCAGCTGATTCGATTAAATTGGACAACGTATAAATTATCAAACAAACCTCAAAATTTGTTTGCCGCTTCACTTTTTATCGCTATATTTGCAAAAACAATTCATCTATTATTTACTATTACTTAAATTATGAAGAAAAAGTTTATTTGCGCCGTTTGTGGATATATCTATGAAGGCGATGAAGCTCCTGAGAAGTGCCCCATCTGTAAAGCTCCTGCCTCGAAATTCTCTGAACTGAAAGAGGAGATGACTTACGCCACTGTGCACAAGATTGGCGATGGAAAGCCAGAAGGTGTTAGCGAGGAGATGATTGAAGACCTGCGTTGTCATTTCAACGGTGAGTGTGGCGAGGTCGGTATGTATCTGGCTATGGCTCGTCAGGCTGACCGCGAAGGCTATCCCGAGATTGCCGAAGCCTTTAAGCGCTATGCATTTGAAGAGGCTGACCACGCCAGCCGTTTTGCTGAACTGCTTGGTGAGTGCGTATGGGACACCAAGACAAACCTGGAAAAGCGTGCTGCTGCAGAGGCTGGTGCTTGCGAAGATAAGTTCCGTATTGCCAAGAATGCAAAGGCTGCCGGCTTCGATGCCATTCACGACACCGTACATGAGATGGCTAAGGACGAAGCCCGTCATGGAGCAGGCTTTGCTGGTCTGCTGAAGCGTTACTTCGGTAAGTAAGTGATACAATAATCAAAGAGAAAATTCGTTTTATCAATATGATGAAGCGAATTTTCTTTTTTATATGCATACTTTCATCGTTGCTCAGTTGCTCTGACGATGATTCTTTCACAACCGATCCTTCGGCGCGTCTCACCTTTTCCACCGATACCGTTCGCATGGACACGGTGTTTACTACAATAGGCTCGTCTACCTATTCTTTCTGGGCATTCAATTATTCGGGCGATGGCATTCGGATATCGCGAGTATTCCTCAGAAAAGGCAGTCAGAATGGCTTCCGCGTGAATGTCGACGGCTCGTTTCTTGATAATTCCATCGGATCGAGTGTCAGCGATCTGGAGGTGCGAAAGGGTGATAGCATCCGCGTGTTTGTTGAACTGACGGCACCTGTGAATATGCAGGATGTCGCCCAAAAGATAGAAGACGACTTGGTATTCCAGTTGGAGAGTGGGGTAGAGCAGGACATGCATCTAACTAGCTATGCCTGGGATGCTCAGCTGTTAAGGAATCCGGTAATTCAGAATGATACCGTCATAGAGTCGACACGCCCCATTCTTATCTATGGACAACTGAAAGTAAACGAGGGTGTTACGCTGACCATCAAGAACACCACGTTGTTCTTCCACGATAAAGCTGGTATGAGCATCTATGGAACTTTGTTAACCGAAAGTGTATTGATGCGTGGAGACCGGCTGGACCACATGTTCGACTATCTGCCATACGACCGTGTGAGCGGCCAATGGGGTGGTCTGCGATTCTATGAATCATCAACAGGCAACATTCTGATTAACACGGTGATACGCAGTGGAACCAATGCCGTCAGATGCGATTCTTCACAACTCTCGCCAGACAACCAACGGCTTTACATGGAACGTTGCGTCGTTCACAACAGCATGGGATATGGAGTGCAACTGCGCAACAGCTATGTCAGTCTTGTAGACTGTCAGGTTTCCAATTCCGAGGGTGATTGTGTTTCCATCTATGGTGGTGCCGTCAATCTGTCTGGCTGCACGATAGCTCAGTTCTATCCTTTTGTGGCCAACCGTGGTGTGGCCCTACGCTTCACAAATGCGCTGAACGGCTATCAGTACCCATTAGAACAGTTAGATTGCAGGAACAGCATCATCACAGGATATGCCGATGATGAAATCATGGGCACACAGGCTGACGAAGATGCCAATTTCAATTATTGGTTTGAAAATTCATTGCTCAGAACGCCCAAGATAGACGATGAAGAACATTTCAAGGACATCATCTGGGAAACTCCTACCGATATCATTCAAGGCAAGTTGCATTTCGTAAATATCGACGAAACGAATTTCATTTACGATTTCCACCTTGTCAAAGCATCTCCAGCCCAAGGATTGGGATGCTACCGCCAGTCAGATTCTGATGAATCACCGTCAGAAAACGATGAATGACGTGAATACTTAGAACTCAGTGAATGACAGGGGCATCAGTTCACGAATGCCATCCATAACATATACTTTATTCTTGCCGTAGAGCAAGATGCGGATGGGGTTCTTGAAGCGCGTCTCCGTCTCAATAATCACCTGCCGGCAAATGCCACAGGGCGTTACAGGGTCGTCTGTCAGTTCACCATTGGTGCCTCTGGCCGCTATGGCCAGTACTCTAACTGCCTGATCGGGAAATTGAGCTCCTGCTGAGAAAATGGCTGAACGCTCAGCACATATCCCAGCTGGCAGAACAGCATTCTCCTGGTTGCAGCCAGTTATCATCTCACCATTTTCCAGCAACAGGGCTGCTCCTACATGGAAGTGTGAGAAGGGAGCATACGAATGGTCGGTTGAAGCAATGGCCAACTCTATCAACTGGCGCTCTGGGGCGCTCAATTCTTCCAACTGACACTCCATGATTTTCGATTCAAGGACGAGTTCTTTCATAAAGCAATAGATTTTCTGATGCAAAAATAGTAAAATATCATTAGAAATCACTATTTTTGCAAAGAAATTTACAAAAGTATGAGAAAACTGCTCATTTCGGTCGCTTTTCTTCTGTCTGCCTTGACCATTCAAGGACAGGCGCGTTGGAATCAGCAATACCAGCAATATATCAATCAGTATAAGAATACCGCCATCGAAGAGATGAAGCGATGGAAGATTCCTGCATCTATCACGCTGGCACAGGGATTGCTGGAGTCGGGAGCTGGAAAAAGCAAACTGGCTGTCAAGGCTAACAACCATTTTGGTATCAAGTGTCATGGATGGGATGGAAAAACTTTCTACCAGGACGACGATGCACGCAACGAGTGCTTTCGTTCATATAAGACGGCATTTGACTCCTATGAAGACCATTCACGCTTTCTTGCCTCAGGACAGCGCTATGCAGGATTGTTCAAACTCAGAACCACTGACTATAAGGGGTGGGCGAGGGGACTGAAAGCTGCTGGCTATGCCACGAACCCGAGATATGCCAGTCAACTGATTGACATCATCGAGCTGTACAAGCTCTATGAGTACGACTCAGGAAAAGACTACGACAAGTATGTAGCCAAGATTACTCATGGGCACAATTTTGCATACGAAATTAAAAAGTTCAACAAAAACTACTATGTAATTGCACGTAAGGGAGATACGTATCGTTCCATAGCCCAAGAAATAAACGTTTCGTATCACAAATTGGCCCTTTACAATGAGCGCGACAAAGACGACGTGCTGGAGCAGGGCGAGATTGTGTGGCTGAAGAAGAAACGCTCGAATGCCCCTAAAGATTACAAGGGTCGACTTCACTATGTCAAGGCTGGCGAGTCGATGTACACCATTTCACAATTGTACGGCATTAGGCTGAAATCCCTGTATAAGTTGAACCACCTGAAGCCTGATTATCAGATCAGGGTAGGGGACGGTTTGCGAGTAAGATAATAAGCTAAGCCGTCTTTATCGGGAAATAACGCAGAAAGTGAAGCGGATGCCCAATTTGCTTGAGCATCCGCTTTTTTAGTGTTTGTGTTGAAGAAAAAGGCTTACACAAAGCCCTTTGGACCTCATTGTGTAAACCCTGGCTTCGCCGAGCTTACACAAGGCCCTGAGCCATCATGGCTTTGGCAACCTTCATGAAGCCGGCCACATTTGCACCCTTCACGTAGTTGATATAGCCATCCTTCTCAGTACCGTATTTCACGCAGTTCTCGTGAATATCGTTCATGATGCGCTTCAGATAGTCGTCAACCTCCTTGGCAGTCCAGCTCAGACGCTCTGAGTTCTGCGACATCTCAAGACCTGATACTGACACACCGCCGGCATTTGAAGCCTTACCAGGAGAATAGAGGATCTTAGCATCCTGGAAAATCTTGATAGCCTCGGGTAGCGAAGGCATGTTAGCACCCTCGGCAACAGCAATGATACCGTTGTCTACCAGAGCCTGAGCCTCGTCACCGTTAATCTCGT
>ERZ842401.5384-NODE-5384-length-14237-cov-3.998237_pt1 | contig 14237 bp, 11 predicted proteins | sample MGYA00521270_ERZ842401 | MGnify/ENA primary metagenome ERZ842401 (study PRJEB31892, sample SAMEA3878208) | bioreactor metagenome | biome: Moose rumen | place: Sweden | collected 2011-10 | study: EMG produced TPA metagenomics assembly of the PRJEB12797 data set... | reverse complement strand
GTCTTGAAACCTTAAAGACCATCGTTCGCCAGCCCCTTGTAGCGACCGAGAATGTTGAGAAGTTTGATGTTCTTGTAAATGTGAAAGGCGGCGGCACTACCGGTCAGGCAGGCGCTATCAGACATGGTATCGCAAGAGCCCTGGTACAGGCTGATGCGGATTTCAGACCGGTACTTAAAAAGGAAGGTTTCCTTACCAGAGACCCTCGTATGAAAGAGAGAAAGAAATACGGCTTGAAGGCAGCAAGAAGAGCGCCTCAGTTCTCGAAGAGATAATCTTTGGAAAAATCTTCGATTCGAAGGAATCAGGAAAAGCCCGATTTTACAAGGGTTACAAAAGTTGTGGAAAGTTGTCAGATGTACTCCGTTTCAAACGGTATGTAACACACATGCAACGAGTATGCAACACAAATCAATGGTATGTATGGGACATTTTCAGAGAAATTTGGGAATGTCCTTTTTGTTTAAATCCTGTTGATTGCATTTACAAGCTCCTTAACATCAAAGTGGGTATATACTTTTTCGGTCAAAGTCATAGCACCGGAGTGCCCCACAATCTTCTTAATAATCGTCTGATCTACACCGGCTTCTGCCAACATGGAAATGCATGTGTGTCTGCAACAATGCGGTGTACGGTCAATCTTAAGTTGTTCCATCAGCGGTTGAAAGTAGCTATCATAATAATTCCGGTATTGGAAGTGTTTCCCGTCTTCCGTATGGATGAGATACTCGCATTTGGGATTTGTTTCAAACCACACCTTGTAGAAAGAAAATACTCTATCCGCGATAGGAACCTTTCGGATTCCGTTTTCAGTTTTACTGCTGATCACGTCAAAGTATTGCTCGTCAAGATGGACATTTTCTTTTTTTAAATCCAGAAATTCAGAGATTCGAACTCCGTTATAAAGTAGCATGAGTATAATCTGATAATACTTATCCTCTTTTTGCTCCCAAATACGATCAATTTCAGCTTTTTCAAACTTGTTGCGGTCATACTTGTTCGGGTTACGATCCTTGTATTGAACGACATCTACAAAGGTGGAATAATCCTTGTTGCAAATATCATTTTTGATAGCAAAATCGTAAAGCTGATTGAACAGGACTTTGATTTTTCGTAAGGTAGGATAGTTTTTGCCACAGGTATCAATGACTACCTGTAAATCTGCAAGTTTCAAATCCTTAAATACCTTATGATACAGATTGCTACATGTCTTATAAGCGGCTTCATAGCCCTTTACATTGGATTGTGATACAGTAGGGTATTTGTGTTTTGACCATTCTGCATATACATCTTCAAAGGTCATTTTCGCAGCCCTCGTATCAAAAGGATTTTTATTATAGTCTGCCAGCATCTGTAAGCCGTCTGCTCTGGTAGGAGCATAGCCGATAATAATAAAATCCTGAACCTGTTTATCCTTTTCTTTGTCGAAATGCCAGCCATTGGTCTTTCGCACCAGATAGGGATTTCTTCTGTTGCCGGAAAGTTTTACAACGCTTCCGTATCCGTTGGGTAACTTCATTCGCACCATCCCTTTCGCTTAAATTTAGAAAGCTGATAAGCGAGATTCGATGCTAATCTTATTTGTCGTGGTTTACTTTTGTAACGCTCGGACGGATTGTTTTCCATATTTCATAATTGTCCTGCGTCTGACTACCTGATTGCAATAGTTCCTTCATAGCCTGCCAATCCTTTAGAAATTGCACCAGACCCTTGTCCTCAAAGAAGATCCCCGGCATGCCATCCACATCTTTAATGGTGGCAGGAAACGTCTCATCAATGGCAAATAGGAGAGGCAATATATCTCCATCTGTCTGAATATCAAATTCTGCAAGGGTGTTAACATTTACATTCAATGCATCCGCAATCTTTCTTAATTGTTCGGGTTTCGGAAGATTCTTTCCCAACTCATATTTACGAATTGCGACTTCGTGAATGCCAGCTAAGTCACCAAGCTCTTTTTGCGTTAGTCCACGAAATGTCCGGATTAGCTTAATCTTCTTACCTGTATTCATCTTATCAACCTCTATAGAACAAATGTAACATACAAAAACAGATAAGTCAACATGAATATTAGTGCTATTGACAGAGCAATAAAAGCTCTATATAATAAAAATGAACAGAGCAAGGAGTGCTCTGGAAGCGAGGAGGTGGTTGAAATGCCGGAGATTCAGTACAATATGAAATTACCAGCTTTTACAGGAAGAAATGTTCCCATTAAGGAGATAGCGAAAGCAATCGGGAAAGATGCTCAATATGTAAGAGTTGGTATTCAACAGGGTGTTCTCAAATTTGGTTATGCAATAAAGATTGGGGAGTCAAATGAGTATAACTATTATTGCCCTGACAAGAAGGTTTGGGAAGAAACGGGATATTTCAGAGATGATTCCAAATAGCAGAGGCAAGATTTGGACGGGAGGATTGAAAGGGATGAGTTCACCCTCGGAGAGCCCCCGCACTTTCGGCTTGCCGAAAGTGCTAGGAGGTTATCATCTATGGCGTAGCCAAGATGATAAGGAACACACAGATAAGGAGAAAGTGTATGGGAGTTATTTCTTTTTCGGCTCATGTAAGCAATAAGAAAAGTGGCATTACATCTAAGGCAAAGCTTGAGAGTGTGGCAAAACATAATCTGAGAAAGTACAAATCGGAAACATATAGCGCAAATAATATTTTTCTGATATATGGAACAACCAATTTGGTTCAGGATGTAAAAGCAGTTTATCACAAGGAATTTGATGATGCATTAAGAATTTACAATGAAAATCAAAATAGGGTAGATCGAAAGATTGAAAACTATTTTGAACACGTTGCCGGTAAAGAACAGGATATGGCGGTGGAGGTTATCATTCAGGTTGGAGATAGAGCGTATTGGCAGGAACATGGTCAGAATAAGGCTTATATGAAACGGATTTATTCTATGATGTTACAGGAGCTACAAGAACAGCTCCCACAGTTCGTTGTTGCCAATGCGGTAATTCATATGGATGAAGACAGTCCTCATATGCATGTGGTAGGTGTTCCGGTAGCGACCGGATACAAAAAAGGGCTTTTTAAGCAGGTATCCAAGCGCAAAGTGTTTACAAAAGAAGTGCTTTCGGTAATACTTCAGGATAATTTAAGAGCTTTCGCTGACCGGAAGGTAAAGATTGCTTTGGGAGAACAGATAAGAGAAAAAGCCAAAGGGTTCAATCATGATTTAACAGTTATAGAATACAAGGTGTTACAGGAAGAAATCCGATATGACAAATTGAAGGAGCAAGCTGATCAGAAACAACAGGAAAATGAGCTATTGGAGTTGAAAAAGACGCAACTTTCGCAGCAGTATGATACATTGTCCACGTGGGTTGCCGTTAAGCAGATGGATTATAAAAAAGCAGATGCACAAGTAAAAGAGGCTCAAAATCAAGTTGACAGAATTCAAACGTGTATCAAAGCACAAAGTGATACATTAGCAGTTTTGGAGGAGCAGACAGCAGAAATTCAGAAGAAAGCAGAGATTGCGGAGCGGGTTTATGATATAGCGCGTGGATCTGACGGTAATGAAGCCTTGCGCAATAAACTTATCGATGTTATGTATGAGAACGAACAATTGAAAACTGAAATTTCTAAACTTCGGGAGATGCTGGATAAAGCCTATGATTTTATGAAACAGTTTTTGGTGGACGGTAGGAGTTTGCTGGAAAGGTTTTGGGAGAGTATTGGGCAGGCGGTTGAGAAGGCTAGAAACGAGGTCAAAAGGTGATGAAAAGAGCATTGGAGGCAATGCTCTTTGTTGTATGCAGCACGATTCAATGCAGATGTTGGCAATGCATAGAAATTATAGATATCTATGACAGCACTTGTTCTCGACAAAACCATAAAAACATGATAAGTTATTATATAGATGACTATATCAGACAGAGTGATTTAAAATTGCTGGTTATGTCGGTATCATGTAAATAATTTTTATAAACGATAGAAGACTATATAGATAAAGAATTACATGACAAGGCAGAATTTTGTGAATCGTAATGACATTAATACGTGAAAAGTACGATATATTATTAGAGTTTTATCAAAACGATAAGAGGATTTATAGTTTGTGACTCAAATGAAATACCGGATTTTCTTATAAAAGGGCTGATTGGTATGGCAGATAAGATTATGCAAATCCTTGCAGAAGTAACTGGAGGGAAAAGTTATAAAGCACATAAATATGGTCTTGATCATGCGGAAAGACCATTCATTGATTATGGAGAAGATTCTATAGTATGGCAAAAGACCGCTGAAACAGAACATATTCGGCAATATGTTGATTTAACTAAGAAAAGTAAACAGGTCTCAATAGTAGGCGATCAGTTGCTTACTTATTTTCTTGATGGATCAAGACGTGCATTTAAGGTAGATGATATTGCCTATCAACAGTCGAGCCGAAGTGTGATTTATCCTGTTATAGCAGGTCAGATTGGTGTTGGATGTTGTAAGCGTGTCGAAAAGAAATTGATTCCTGAAAAATTTACTCGTGAGATAGTGCTTGCTGTTCCGGATAAAGCAGATGCAGATGGTAAGCCGGGATTTTTTCAGGCAACGACAAAGAAACTTAATGAAAGTCCTGAATTAAAGAGATTACATTTGGAGTTTTCAGCTATTCTTTCCTATAAAACTACGCGTGGAAAATTTGATGATAAATATGAAGATAGAGCGACTGCTTGTGTGCAAGACCGCATGATAATGAGGGAGAAAGAGCTGGTTGCGGAATTAGTACGTGAACAAAAGCTGAATCAAGATAACTATTTAATAAAAGATGGATCTTTAGAGTATCGTCCTACAAAAGAGGATAGGGCGGACAAAAAAAGATACGCAATGTTTAAGAATAACTATAATTGGGTTTTGGGCGTATCAAAGAATTTTAATCCTGAAGTATGTTTGGATATTAATGGAAAACCTAATCCTGGATATATAGCAGACCTTCCGCTATATCATAGAACACCAGTTGCGTGTTTTACAAATCCTGATTTTCTTGGGGATATGCAGTTTGCTGTATGGTATATTCGTATTCATGATAAGGATAGAACGCGAACAGCATTTGACGGAATTATAAAGGTTGAAAAAATGCTAGTTACAGAAGATGAAAATGAATATGGCATGGATACAGAGTTGGTCAATCTCTTAAGTGCATATTTGATAAATGAAAGAAATCCGGTATGCTATGGAAATGATTTAAGATGGGCTAATCATCTATATCCAATCTACTTGACAGAAGCATTTGTTAAATCTAGATATTTAAGTACAGATAGTTTTTTGCATTTGTTTTAATGGGAGGCAGGTATGGAAACAAAGCTTATTGGCAGGGTATTAGCAACTGAAAAAAGTCCTACAACAATGGATAAATTTAGTTTTTGGACAGATTCCAATTTGAAATTACATGCATTTGATATTGTAAAGGTAAAACACATAGATGGTTCTTTTACGTATGGTGTTATTGAAGATATTTCACATATTACTGATGCACAGAGCTTTTTGACTAACTATATTTCGAGTGATTTCGGAGATGTTACTGTTGACGAACCAACATTGCGGGTTGGAATGAATTATGCATTAGCTGCAGTATCATATAATAGTGAAAATATATATACCCCAGTTCATAATAATGCGCCTGTTTACCTTGCTTCAGAAGAAGAGATTACATTTGCTTTGGGATTGGACAAAGTTCAAAACCCTTTGGTATGCGGAGCACTTAGGATGTACGAAGGTACAAGCGATGAGATTACACTTCCTGTGAATTTAAATTCAAAATTTGTAGTAGGTCCAGAAGGTGCACATCTCAATATTTCGGGCATTTCGGGGCTTGCATCAAAAACATCGTATGCAATGTTTTTGATGAAGGCTATTCAAGAAAGCTATATGACTAAAGACGATGAGGATAGTGTAGCTTTTGTGAAATTTAATGTGAAGGGAAAAGATTTAATGGCTATAGATCGCCCAAACAGTTTTGAGGGAGATAATTTGGGCGAAAAAGAAAGAACCTACAAAGAATATGAAGCATTAGGGTTATCCACAGAGCCATTCAAAAATGTTCATTACTATATCCCATACGCAAGTGCTAATTCTGCACGGCAGAACACATATCTTCCGCACGAATATGTCGAGGATTATATTAGTTTGGGGCAACTATCAAAGTTTAAATATTCTTATGAGGAGGATAAAGAAAGTATAGAGATGTTATTTGCGGATATAGATGATCCGCAACAAACGATGGAAGCTATCATTAGTAAAATAATAGATGCCACCGATCCGGATTTTGGCGGTGGGAAAATTTCAACTTGGAATGATTTTCGAGAAAAGGTTGATGAACTATCTCAGGGGGTACAATCACAAGGCAGGGGCACACAGAGAAATTCTAATGAAATTTCTGTTTTAAGTTGGAGAAAGTTTAAGCGCATTATCAATAAGGCTATTAAAAATGATGATATGTTTGCCAATAGGGCCGATGTCAAAAATCATGAGTGCAGGCTGGCGGATGAATTAAAACACATAGATAAAAATGATGTATATGTTATTGATGTGGCGAAATTACCCGAAGATAAACAAGCGTTTGTATTTGGCGATGCAGTAAGAACTATATATAATCTTAAACTTGGTGAATACGATGCAGAGGGAGTGAACCCACCTTCGCGAATCATTATATTTATTGATGAGTTAAATAAATACGCATCAAAAGATACACCAAAAACATCACCTATTTTACATGAAATATTGGATGTGACGGAACGGGGAAGATCATTAGGTGTTGTCCTGTTTGGAGCGGAACAATTTCGTTCAAATATAAATCAGAGGGTTACAGGCAACTGTGCCACGCATGCATATGGTAGAACAAACTCGATAGAGACATCGACAAAGGACTATGGAAGCTTGCCAAGTACATATAAGAATATGCTTACGAGGCTAGAACAGGGAGACTATTTAATTCAAAATCCGATTTTTAGGTCTTTACTAAAGATCAAGTTTCCTAAACCCATATACAAGCAATTTAAAGATTAGAGGTGTTATAAATGGGTGAATATATATTTGGGGCAAATATATTAGAAAATCTTACTACAGGTATGTACCAAGACTCACGGATAATATATAGAGAGTATATTCAAAATGCCTGTGACCAGATTGATAAAGCGATTAAGCAGGGGCTGCTGAAAAAGGGCGAAGAAGAAATATATATAGAGCTTTCTCCTGATACGAGAACAATAACAATAACAGATAATGCAACAGGTATTGCAAAATCGGATTTTGCTCGTACATTAAGTAATATTGCGGATTCGGATAAGAAACTTGGTGAAGATAAAGGATTTAGGGGAATTGGTCGTTTGTGTGGGCTTGCATATTGCTCAAAACTCATATTTAGCTCTAAGACCAAGGGCGAAAAAGTAATATCCAAGATGATTTGTGATGCTGAAAAAATGCGAAAAATGATAAATGAAAATGAGATTGGTGAGAAACACACAGCAGTAGAGATTTTGGATAGCATAAATGATTTTTCAGAAGAAAGTACAAGAGATGAAATGGCTCATTGGTTCAAGGTAGAACTTATAGGCATTAATTTAGAGAATACAGCTTTATTGGATTTTAAAGGTATCAAAGATTATTTATCTTTTGTTGCACCTGTTCCTTACAAAAATACATTTATATATCGTAAGGAGATTTATAAGCACGCGAAAGCATTAGGAGTGACTATTGATGAGTATAATATTCGGTTGAATGGTGAACCAGTATTAAAGGAATATAAGACTAATTACCGAACTCGTAACGGAGAAGATGAAATATTTGCCTTGGAATTTAATGATATGTATGATGGGTCTAAGCGGCTTATAGCGTGGTCTTGGGTTGGCGTGTCAACATTTAAGGGAGTTATTGATAGGGATTGCCTGATGCGAGGGATAAGGTTAAGGAAGGAGAATATACAAATAGGAAATGAGGATACTTTGCAACCATTATTTAAGGAGGAGCGAGGAATCCATTATTTTGTTGGGGAAGTATTCGGAACGTCAAAAGATTTAATTCCTAATGCTCAAAGAGATTATTTTAATGAGAATCCGATGCGAAAAGATTTTGAACGTCAATTGAAGATATATTTCAAGGAGGCTTTGCACAAAGTTTATCATGAGGGATCTGAAGTAAATAGTGCATTTAAGAAGATAGATGATGCAGAGCGAAAGATTTTCGAATATGAAGAAAAGAAAAAGAATGGGTATTTTGTTGATGATACGCATGCTAGAAAGGCAGAGGAAGATGTAAACAAAGCAAGGAAAGAGGCAGACCGTGCAAAACAGTTCATTGAAAAGAAGAAAAAGAATGATGGAGATAAATCTTCATCTATAGTAAAAAAGATAATAGATAGAACTGAAAAAGCTAGATTGGCAGATACTAAAGGTATCCCGGCAGCCCAGAAGAAGGTTGCAGAGGACAATAATGCAGAAAAAGATGATGGGAAAGAGCTAATTGTTAGAAGAACAGATAAACTTTCGGCGTATTCTAAGAATGAAAGAAAGCTGATTTCTAAAATCTTTGGTGTGATCATGCGATCTACAGATGAAAAAACAGCTAATATGATAATAGAGAAAATTGAGGATGAGTTGAAATGAACCGCAAGGTTTTGCTTATAGAACCTAATTATAAAAATAAGTATCCGCCAATGGGGCTTATGAAAATAGCAACCTATTTTAGAAGATGTCAAGATGATGTAAGATTTTTCAAAGGGGATTTAAAGTTATTTGAGGCACAGTTGCTATGTGAAGACTTTTTTCAAAATATAGACAAGAAAAAATGGGGAAGATACTTTTCTAAGTTTACTGAATATATTCGGAAAGGGAAAAACTCATTGTTAGATGAGATTCCTGGATTTTATGAAACAGAATTAGATGAGGTAATCCTAGAATACAGAAGAAGATATAAAAAAGGTGATTTTCCTCAATTTGATTTTATTGGTATAACTACTTTATTTACATTTTATTGGAAACAAACAATAGATACAATTAAAGAGGCAAAGAAATTTTGTAAAGCTGATGGGAGAATTATGGTAGGTGGAATAGCATCCACAATTCTTCCCAATTATATATTTGAGGAAACAGGTATTTTTCCACACATAGGTTTGCTTGATAAACCGGGAGATATTGATGAAGGCAATGAAGATATTATAGATGAACTGCCATTAGACTATTCTATTCTTGATGAAATTGATTATGTATATCCGGCACATGATGCTTATTTTGGATACATGACACGAGGGTGTATCAGAAAATGTACATTCTGTGCGGTTTCCCGTTTGGAACCTAATTATAAAGAATTTATAGGCATAAAAAATCAAATAAAATACATTGATCAGCATTTCGGAGCGCAGAAAGATTTATTATTAATGGATAATAATGTTTTTGCATCAAAATGTTTTGAACAGATAATAGAAGAAATAAAACAGTGTGGGTTTGAAAAAGGAGCGACATATGAGCCGCCGAATGAATATGAAATAGCTATAAATAATCTTCGTACAGGATATAATGTAAGGGCATATAAAAAGAAGATAGTAAAATTGTATGACCAAGTTGCACAGAAATTACCAGAGGATGAATCAGGTGACTTCTATATTGAGAGAGAAAACAGATATTTATTGTATGAAGAAACCGCAGAAATAGCAGATATTTTAGATTTTGATGTTGTATTTCGTCCTATATATGATAAGTATATTAGGAGAGGAAAACGAGCAAGGTATATAGATTTTAACCAAGGGGTAGATGCTCGACTTGTCACCGAAAAGACAATGAAAAAATTGTCGGAAATTAATATTCGTCCATTACGGATTGCGTTTGATCATTATGAACAAAAGGATATATATATTAATGCAATACGTATAGCAGCGCAATGTGGAATAAAAGATTTATCAAATTATTTGTTATATAATTTTATGGATAAACCGGACGATTTATATTATCGCATGAGAATTAATGTTGATCTTTGCGAAGAATTGGGGGTAACAATTTACTCGTTTCCAATGAAGTATCATCCAATTGATGATCCAGCTTTTTTTCGAAATAGAGATTATATTGGAATGCACTGGAACAGAAAATTTATAAGAGCTGTTCAAGCAGTTTTAAATGCGACTAAAGGAAAAATAGGACGTGGAAAAGATTTCTTTGAGGAAGCATTTGGGAAAGATATAGATGGATTTTATGATATTTTATGGATGCCTGAGACTTTCATAATATACCGGATGAAATATAAGGATAATCTGACAGTAGAATGGCGAGAAAAGTTTAATGCTTTATCACCAAAGCAGGAAGAGATCGCTAAAAGAATTATTGCGGTAAATGATTTTTCAGAAGAAACGATTAGACAAACAAAGAGCGAGAAGGTTTTAGAAGTTTTGGAATATTATCGGATGGCAAGAGAGTAAGACTAATATGTATTATTTAGGTAGGAGGTCAAAATGGCAATCAAAGAAATAAAGGCTAAGAATGTACTTGGTTTTAAGCGGCAATGTCGGTCTAAAAATGGATATAGTGATAATGTAAAAGGAGAAAATATTGTTGCAGAAGCTTTTGAACTCCAGTTTGGTAATGGCGTAAACATTATTATTGGGGAGAATGGTGTGGGAAAGACAAGTATCCTAAAAATGATTTATGCCGCTACGCAATGGTCTATTGAGAAAACAGATCCGGGCAAAACAAAACAATTGATACAATTTTTTTCCAATAATTTGTCAGATATGGATTTAATAAGAAATCAAGGTGAAGAAGAGGATTATGCATACTTTGAGGTCTCGGATGGGGAGCATAAGTTCTATTATAGTATTCCGCATAAAGGAATAATTAATTTTGATGAATGGTTAGGATTGAATATGTCTTCTGTTTATATACCAGCGGGAGAGATGTTATCCCATTCAAAAGGATTTTTGGCACTTAATTCAAAGTATAAGCTGCCATTTGATGGAACACAGGTTGATATAATAGTCAATGCCTCTTTGCCTGAAGCGAGGGAGATTCCGCCTTATTTGTCAAGGGTATTGGAACTAATAAGCAATGCTATTGATGGAGAGGTTGTTCAGGAAGATGATACATTTTATGTATTGAAAAAAGACGGAAGAAAGATTGATTTCTCATTGGAGGCGGAGGGCTTGAGAAAGTTAGGATTATTGTGGAAACTTATCCGAAACGGACTTCTTGAAAATGGTTCAATACTATTATGGGATGAACCCGAATCAAATTTGAATCCACAACTATTTCCGCTGGTAGCTGATATACTATTAGAACTTGAGGAAAATGGTGTACAGATATTTGTTGCAACTCATAGTTATAATTTGGCGAAGTATTTTGAACTTCGCCGAAAAAGGATAGAACAAGTGGTGTATCATTCAATATATAGATCCAATACTACTTTATCCGAAAATATGGAAGAGTTTTTTGAGATTAATGCGGTTGCAGATGAGGTATATTCTGATTCTGCATTTTATCTAAAGGAGATTGGCAAAAACAGCATGATGGTTGCAGATGAGGCATTGCTTGATGAAGCCTTTCATAAGAATATGGCAGATTGAGGAGGTATGCATTGAAAAAAGTATATGAAGATGAGAACCATACCACGGAATTTGATTTTTCCGCTGCATTGAGTGTATTTGAGCCCCATAAGCTTGCTGCTCATCATTCAGAATATATTTCGGATGTAGATTTTGTGGTGGAATCAGAAGAAGTCTTGTTCTTTGTGGAATACAAGAATGGGAATATTGTCGGTGCTGCAAATCCAGAGGCATTTGCGGATAAGCTAAAAAGAGGGAGCTTGGCAAATGTATTGATTAAGAAATTTTATGGCACATTGCTAATGGTTTTAGTGACTGACAAGAACCCTTCAAATAAGCCGATAAAATATATGTGCGTAATTGAGGCTGGCAATGGTATTGATGAAGTGATGATGAAGAAACTCCGCAATAAAGTGTATGCCGGACTTCCTTTTGACTATAAGAATATAGAGGAAATTAAGGTTCCGGTCATAGATCAATTTGAAGTGGTCAGTTTATCTGAATGGAACACAAAATATACGAAATATCCGGTCAGGGTAAAAAGTGCAGAAGAGCGTTAGACGAAAATATGTTTGAGAGTAACTAAGTAAGGCGTATTGAAATATAGTGGGATGGTTAGGATAGTCTTGCGCATAAAACAAATATGCAACACTTAAAATACATAATCCCTTGTTTCCGGGCTTTCCCCTCACCCAAAAAGTTCTCAAAGAGATAACTTCCGATCAAACATGAAAATCAAAGCTTCCCCGGAAATCCAGTATTTCCGGGGGATTTCTTTTTATTTTAATTTCTATGAGTTTCCTTAAATTTTCGATAATTTCCCATGGTAGCACACAAGCAACACACATATAGCGCACAAAAGTGGGAAGAAATATAATGCAGACATCAAGGGAATGGAGGTGTCGGCATAGATAGAACAGCATATAAGAACCAGCATAATACAGGCAGTACGATTAATAAGGCGGAAGCTATGGAAATTTTTTGATATTGCAATTCTTATCTGGAACATGAGGAAGAAATGGAGGGATATGAGAGATTTTATGATCATAAAGATAACGTTGAATATGAAAAAGATTATGCAAATAAACGTCAAACAAGTACAAATATAGAAAACTATGCGGCGTATTGTAATAGATATTTGCGACTGCAAGACAGGTTAGAGGAACAACAGAAAAAAGATAATCTATGATATTAGATAGTTGCCGGGGACGGGAAAATAGAAGTTTTTTAGTTGTAAAATATAATAACCAAATGTTATAATATCCATGTTACCGCCCCCATACTGGTACGGAAAGGGGGTGTACCGCATGAGCATACTTCAACCTTTTATCATTTCTGTATTGGCCAGTGTAGTTGCCTACTACCTGTGCAAGTGGTTAGACAGTGATGATTAATACGGTAACCTAACCCAAACGGCTTACCTCTCCGCAAAAGAGGAAGAACCCCCGATTGTACAGCGAATACTTTCGGGGGTTCGTTCGTGTTGTACTACATGAGTACTCCAACCTTTTTGCCTACGGCAATTATAGCATATGCGGATGGAAGATACAATATACATTTTCAAAATTAACTCAAATTTTGTTTATTGCGTTCAAGAGGGCTTCTATCTCAAAGTGGGTGTATTCCTGTTGGGTCACTCCCGGCCCTTTGTGACCTCCAATCTTTTTTACCATTCTATTATCCACTCCGGCTTCAGCAAGTAATGAAATGCAGGTGTGCCTGGTATCATGTGGGCGGTGTTTCATTCTCCCGCGGCAGCGCAAACATAGCACAACGAACGGTTAGATTTTATCAAAACTGCTGGTTGATTTCAATGAATTCAAATTTGCAGGTATCGACCTCCGGCTGAGAAATTATCGTTATGGACACACGAATCCGCTTATGCTAAAATGAAACCGCAGGCAGATCAGAGCCGGAGAAAAGGAAAGGTAAAATAGATGGTTTTTTTAGATTATTTGCGATTTGCAGGTGCGGAGCAGGAGACAGATTTTTTTACCGTCAAAAAAGGACGTGCTATGATAACTATTATCCTTTTCAGATCTTTCCGCAGAAGGGGTTTGAGCGGATCGACTTTGCGGATGTCACGATTCTCTACGGGAGCAATGGCTCCGGCAAGTCCACCGCGTTGAATATTCTCGCGGGCAAGCTTAAAGCTTCACGGGATGCAGTTTATAACCGCTCCTGTTTCTTTGAGGACTACCTTGAAATGTGTTCGCTGCAGATCGAGGATGATTCCTTTGTCAAGAAAGAAATGCTTACGAGCTACGGTGTGTTTGATTTTATGCTCGACTTAAGAAATCTTAACCAGGGTATCGACAACAGGCGGGAAGAGGTTTTGGAAGAACATCTGCATTTGAAAGAAGTGAATGAGTATAATGCGCAGTATAATCCGCAAATCAAGAAGGAGCTGGATGAGATACGGCTTCATCCGTTAGATAATCTGGATAAATTCCGGAAGAAGCATCTGTCCAACGCTAGGACACAGTCACAGTATGTCCGAAAAAATGTCGCTGATAATGTGCGGGAGCGCTCCAACGGGGAGAGCGCATTTGAATACTTCGTTCAAAAACTGGAAGGGGACGGAACTTCCCAATGTGAGGGCATATTACGATTTCTTCCAACAGCTCGGCGAAGAATTCGGGTAAATAGGGTGAAAAGATTTTCTAAGGCTCGAAATAAGAGATTTCTTCGCCAAGAAAAT
>ERZ842401.5383-NODE-5383-length-14237-cov-21.078409_pt1 | contig 14237 bp, 16 predicted proteins | sample MGYA00521270_ERZ842401 | MGnify/ENA primary metagenome ERZ842401 (study PRJEB31892, sample SAMEA3878208) | bioreactor metagenome | biome: Moose rumen | place: Sweden | collected 2011-10 | study: EMG produced TPA metagenomics assembly of the PRJEB12797 data set... | reverse complement strand
CTCCAGTTATTTGCTTTCTTCAACGTGAAGAAGAGCGATAACTGGAATTATTTTGCCGTTTCACTGCTGAAACAGCGCGATAACTGCAATTATTTTGCTTCTTCAAAGTGAAGAAGAGAGATAACTCCAGTTATCGCCAATGCAGTGTGTTTTGAGAGGTGCTATTTTTTCATTCCCGCCCTTGCCTTTCTGGAAACAAGGGCTTAACAAGGGGCTTAAGCCCCTTGCTACATTTGGAGAAAAAGCGTATCGCGTCAAGGCGAGATAATGACAGCATACGTTTTGAAAACGCTCCCGAAAAGGCAGATTACAAAATATTTTCTTTATCATTCACAATATTAGATTATGCAATTCTTGACAAAAAAACGTAATATATGCAAAATAAGGTAAATAAATACTATCGAGAGGATTTTTATGGAAGACGACATTCTTACAATCGAAGAGGTAGCAAAATATTTGCGCGTTTCCGAGCGCACTGTTTACGACTGGGCGCAAAAAGGTGAAATTCCCGCCGGAAAAATCGGCACGGTTTGGCGTTTTAAGCGCGCCGAAATCGAAAAATGGGTAAACGAGCGGCTTTCTCCGTCTTCATACACGCAGTCGGTGAATATGACCGTGCAGGTGCGAAATATTTTGTCGCCAGAGCGCATTGTTTTTATTCAGCATTCAACAAAGCACGATGCGCTTATTGAGCTTTCGGACAATCTTGCAACAGCACCGCAAATCAAGGACGCAAAGGAACTCCAAAACGAAATCCTAAAGCGCGAAGAATTGATGTCAACGGCGATTGGGCGCGGCATTGCAATTCCGCATGTGCGATTGTCGTCTGTTACCGATTTGGTGATGTCGGTCGGCATTTGCAAAAGCGACATCATTGATTTTCAGACCATCGACGACACGCCGGTGCGATTGCTCATTATGATTGCGGCGGCATACAACCAGCACTCGTATTATTTGCAAACGCTGTCGTATTTTTCGTCCAAGCTCAAAAATCAAGAGCTTCGAGACGCATTGCTCGGCGCACAAGATGCGATGGAAGTCTATTCTCTTTTAATCAGCGAATAATTTTCTGCCCCCTGAAATGAGTGTTTCAGGGGATTTTACTTTAGAGGATTTCACCATGGGAATTACGATTGGCTGCCATTTGTCCGCGGCAAATGGATTTCTTGCGATGGGAAAAACAGCGGCAAAAATAGGAGCGAACACATTTGCTTTTTTTACGCGAAATCCGCAGGGCGGAAAAGCAAAAGCGATAGACAGCGCGGACGCCGCGGCACTCTGCGATTTTTTGGCGCAAAACAACTTCGGCACGCTGGTGTCTCATGCTCCCTATACGATGAATTTGTGTTCAGACAAAGAAAGTATCCGCCAATTCGCGCTCGAAATGCTTACCGACGACTTAAAGCGAATGGAATACACGCCGCATCAGTATTACAATTTTCACCCGGGCAGCCACATGAAGCAAGGCGCAGAGGTCGCAATTCCCGTGATTGCCGACGCGCTGAACAGAGCAATGTTCGAGGGGCAAACAACGACGGTTTTGCTTGAAACGATGGCAGGAAAAGGCACGGAGGTCGGCAGGAGTTTTGAGGAAATCCGCGCAATTATTGACCTCGTAAGCCGCAAAGACAAAATCGGTGTCTGTCTTGACACCTGTCACATTTTCGATGCGGGGTATGACATTAAGGGCAATCTGGACGGCGTTCTCGAGGATTTTGACCGCATTATCGGCTTGTCATATCTGAAAGCGGTGCACTTAAACGACAGCAAAAATCCGTTTGCAAGCCACAAAGACCGCCACGAAAAAATCGGCGCAGGGTCGCTGGGCACAGAAACATTTGCCAAAATCATCAATCACGCCGCGCTCAAAAATGTGCCGTTTATTCTTGAAACTCCGAATGAACTTGATGGATACGCCGCAGAAATCGCACTGTTGAAGTCAATGGTAAAATAGAATTCTGCTGCCCGCTTTCATCAAATGCCACATACCGCAGAAAGCGGGCTATTCTAAAACAATGTGCCTACCCCAATTTTTTGTTACATAACAACTTGCAAGAATCCATATATCTTTTATGCTATTCAATATAGCAGCTGATAATTTTTTACAATTATATATTCTGAATAAAAAGAAGAAAATTCTTTTCCAACTGCCGTTTTATAAGGCTTTTGCTGATAGAGACCTCTCGAATAAACAAATCAGCAGGCGTAACACCAAGCGCCTCTGAAATTCGCAAAAGCATATCCAGCGACGGTTTTGCTTTTCCCGATTCAATACCTCCAATCGTGCCAATACCGCAATCGCAAATAATGGAAAGCTGTGTTTGAGACAACTTTTTCTTCTCTCTGTAATACTTGATGTTCAACCGTAAATCTTCCAAGTATTTATTCATATTCTCAATGTAACCAAGAATTTTAAATATAAAAACCTATTTACATCGAGAATAAAATTATATATACTCGAAAATATCGAGATTAGATTTATTTTTATAGATTCTTTCGAGAAAACACCGCATATTTTGAGGGAAAAAGAATGCAACGATTCAAGGGAATTAAAAAAATTGATAAAACGCACCTCGAAGAAATATCGCCAGATGAATTCAGACAAATAAGTTTTCAAATTTTCAAAACATTTGTACGTTTTTGCGATGAACATCATCTGCGCTATTTTCTTGCAGGCGGCACGCTGATTGGAGCGGTGAGACATCAAGGATTTGTATGGTGGGACGATGATATGGACATCACGATGCCGCGCCCTGATTTTGAAAAATTTCGAGAACTCACCAAAAGCGGACATCTTGCACAATACAAAATAATGAGCATTTATCATACGCCAAAAGAACATTCTCTCCCCTTTTTACGAATCGAAGATGATAATTTTTTTGCTGATTCAACAGAATTAGCCCAAGTTATTTATGCTTGGATTGATATTATGCCATGGGACGGATTGCCCCAAAATTCAGAACAGCATTGGAAAAAAGTACAACAGCTAAAATCTTTTAATTATTTTGCTCGATTTCCGCGAAAAAGGTTGATTAGAGGAAAATATAAAGAGTTCAAATTTCTTTTAAATAATCTACTTTATATCGCAAGCATTCCATTCAAAATCGTTGGAGCACATCAATACGCACTCAAAATAGATGAGCTCGGCAAAAAATATGATTTTGAGACAGCAGCACACGTCGGCACGTTTGTTGCAGGTTATGGTCCAAAAGAAGAAATGCCAAAATGGTGGTTTATTGATGAAAAAATCGGCGAACGCTATTTGTTTTTTGAAGGCATAAAAGCTCGTGTTCCTGCGCACTACGACCTTGTTCTTCAGCATATGTACGGCGATTTTATGACGCTCCCCAAAAAGAAAAAAACGCACATCATTCAGGCATACCGCGTTATAAAAAACAGAGAGGAAACAAATGTTTGAAGATTTGAAAGAAAAAGTTGTTATTGCGTATAAAAAAGCGGCTGACAAAGGATTTTCGGCAGACGATATTTTTGTGTCTGTAAAGGAAAGCATTGACGGAAAAGATTATTTTGCAATCAAAGGAACGGTCTTTATCATCGTAGACAGCGATTGTAGTATCGTTGAAGGCAGTTCGACGAAGTTTCCCGAAGCATTTTTTATGCATTATTTGCTGTATAAAACGTACCCGTTTATGAATTGCATTATCAATGCGTCTTCAAAATGGATTTCGGTGTGGGCAGGAACAGGAAAACCGCTTCCGCCCGTTACGGTTTTTCACACACGGCATTTTTTCGGCGAAATTCCCTGTGCCGTGCGAATCCCCGACATTTCCGACACGCACAACATCTATGTAAAAATCGGTACATCTGTTTTGAAAACCATTTCCACCAAATTTGTGTATCAGTGTCCCGCTGTGTTTGTGCGTGCGCTCGGGTGCATCACATGGGGAAAAGACGCAGAGCAGACCGTTTCGCGACTTTTTGCGCTCGAAGAAATTGCACAGAGGACGTATCTTATCGGCATTAAAAAACTGGAAACATTCACCTACTTGCCGTATGAATTGAGTTTGAAGAATTATTTTTTGACGGCAGATAGTTTGCCGCTCGATTATAAAATCCAAAGAAATGAGTTTTTGGAACAGTGGATAAAAAACTGCGAGGAAATCGTAAAATGAATATAGCTTTGATTATTGCCGGCGGCGTGGGAAGCCGTATGCACCAAGACATTCCCAAGCAATTTTTGAACGTGTACGACAAACCTGTTTTGATTTACACGCTTGAGGCGTTTCAAAAGCACCCCAGCATTGATGCGATTGAAGTAGTCTGTCTTGACGGTTGGGAAAAAATACTGACTGCGTATGCAAAACAATTTTATATCGCAAAGTTAGAAAATATCGTATGCGGCGGCAAAAACGGACAAGACTCAATCCGAAATGGGCTTTTTGATATTGCTAAACGCCATCACAACGATGATGATATTGTTCTGATTCACGACGCGATTCGTCCGATGGTTTCTCAAGATATTATTTCTGAAAATATCCGTATCTGCAGGGCATTCGGAAACGCAATCACCGTGCTCCCCTGCACTGCGGCAATGCTCAAAACAAGCGACAATGCAACTTCAAGCGAGCAAATTTCTCGGAACAATCTCAAGATAACACAAACGCCGCAAACGTTTTTTCTCAAAGATATTCTCGAAACGCACAAAGAAGCGCTTAAAAAAGGAATTACCAACTCTGTGGCTTCTTGCACGCTCTATATCGAAATGGGGAAAAAACTTTTTTTGGCTTTGGGGTCTGAAAAAAATCTAAAGCTCACCACCGCCGAAGATATTGAAATTTTTAAGGCGCTGCTTTCTGCAAAAAAATCAGAATGGCTTCATTAACGACACACCATTTTTTTCGAAAACTCGAGATGACTGTTTTTGAGAAAAATGGCGTTTCTCGAGTTTTCGAGTTGTTCGCGCGAGAAAAAAGCAACGTTCTCGGATTTTCGAGATTACACGAAAAAGGATTTTTATGAAAAGAGCAAAAATAGCACTCGGCATTTATGAAAAAGCGTTTCCTCCAGAAATTTCGCTTTCAGAAAAATTGTGTCTTTCAAAAAATGCGGGCTATGATTTTTTTGCATTGAGCATTGACCGCACCGAAGAAAAAAGAGCACGGCTCTCATCTCCCGATTTTTTGATTGAACTAAAAAATGCCGAGAAAAAATCAGGAATTCCTGTTTCTGAAATCTGCTTGAGCGCATTAAGCACGTTTACGCTCGGCAACACTGATGAAAAAATATGCAAAAAAGGGTGCGCTCTATTGTTTTCTGCAATCGACTTTGCACAAAAATCGGGCACGAGGATTATTCAAATTCCTGCGTGTGCCGTGCCGAAAAATCAGACTCTTTCAAGCGTACATCACGAACTATTTTTGAACAATCTGAAAGCGGCGATTGAGTATGCCAGCACAAAAGCCGTGATAATCGCTCTTGAAAATATGGAAGACGATTATTCGGGAACGATTTCAAAATGCACAAAAATCATTGAAACAATAGCATCTCCGTATGTTTGTTTATACCCAGACGTTGGCAATTTGACAAATGCTGTCAATGCGCGTCTCTCCGACATTGCTTCTGAATTTTCAGGGGGGGGGGGGCAAAAATATAGTATGTGTGCATTTGAAAGAAGTAAAGCCTCAAAAATACGGCGGACTTTTTTACGGCGAAGGCATTGTCAATTTTCCATTTTGCACAAAGCAAGCCCTTAATGCAGGCGTTCGCAGATTTGTCTTGGAATATTGGTACACAGGAAATCCCGATTGGAAAAACGACCTTGCAAACGGGAAAACGTTATTTGATGAATGGACTCAGTATGGCTATTTTTGATTTTGACAAAGAAATAGAGCTTTTGGCAAAAACTCCTATTGATTGGAGTTTGATAGATGGAAAAACATTTTTGATAACAGGAGCCACAGGGCTTGTCGGGACGTATTTTATAAAAATGCTGCTTGCCCGAAATGCACTTTTTGGCGCACACATCGGCATAAATGCAATCGGGCGCGATAAAGCGAAATTTTTGGAGCGATTTGGGAAAAACACAGACAGAAATCTTGTGTTTATCAAGCACGATATGCAAAATCCGCTGTTCTGCTCAAAAATCGACTATATTATTCACGCCGCAAGCAATACGCACCCGCGCGCTTATGCCACCGAACCAATCGCGACAGAAATGACAAACATTTTCGGTACATACCATTTACTTAATATGTGTGCCAAAAATAAACATTCACGGTTTCTCTTTGTATCGTCTGGAGATGTATACGGCGATAACCGCACTATCGGCAAACCGTTTTTGACCGAAACCGATTGGGGCTATGTGGATTGCAACACGCTTCGTGCTGGCTATATTGAAGGAAAACGAGCAAGCGAAGCTCTGTGCAATGCTTTCAAAGAAGAAAAAGGCGTTGATTTTGTTATCGCCCGATTATGCCGCACGTTTGGCTCTACTATGCGACTTTCGTCGTCGCTTGCCGTATCGCAATTTATTTTGAACGCAGTGAATGGAGAAGACATCATTCTAAAAAGCAAGGGAAATCAAATTTTTTCATATTTGTACGTTTTTGACTGCGTTTCTGCATTGCTTCACATCATCACAAGCGGAGAATCGGGCGGCGCGTACAATGTGGCAGACAACAATGCTGCGATTTCACTTTCAGAATTGGCAGGATTGTGCGCAAAAATCGGCAATACAACAGTACGTTTTGACGTGCCTGATAATTTGGAGAAAAAAGGTGCGTCAACATTCCAAGATGTTCGACTCGACTGCACAAAACTTAAATCACTCGGCTGGGAACCTGCATTTTCGCTTGAAGAAGGTTTGGAACGCACGATTTTTTACCTCAAGCAACAGCAAGGGCAATGAGATTTGACGTATATGGCAGAAAATAGTGCATTGCTCGTGAACGATGTAAGCCTAAAATTTAATCTTGGTTCGGAAAAAATCGATTCTCTCAAAACGTATGTGATAAAACTGCTGCACAGAAAAATTCAGAGTAATGAGTTTTGGGGGCTAAAACACATCAATTTTGAGTTGAAAAAAGGTGACCGATTGGGCATTTTGGGCTTTAATGGCGCAGGAAAAAGCACGCTGCTCAAGGTGATTGCAGGCGTGTACAAGCCCACAACCGGAAGTGTAGAACGACACGGCGTTCTTGCGCCTCTTTTGGAATTGGGCGCAGGATTTGACGGCGAATACACGTTGCGAGAAAATATTTTTTTGTATGGCACAATTTTAGGGTACAGCAAACCGTTTATCGAAAACAAATATGATGAAATTATTGCATTTTCTGAACTGAAAAAATTTGAACACGTTCCCGTAAAAAATTTTTCGAGTGGAATGAAATCGCGGCTTGGATTTTCTATTTGCACAGCAATTCAGCCAGATATTTTGATTTTAGACGAAGTGCTTTCGGTAGGCGATGCACCATTTCGCAAAAAGAGCGAGGCGAAAATTATGGATTTGCTTTCAAGCGGAGTTACGGTGCTATTCGTCAGCCATAGCCTTGAGCAAGTAAAGAAAATCTGCAACAAAGCGATGATTCTTGTGCACGGCGAGCAAAAAGCATTCGGGCAAACAAGTGAAGTTTCAAAAATATACGAAAAAATGATTTCTGATTCGTAATTTGAATAGGAGAAAAAACGATGGAACACACAAAACGCAACGGTGAAATCGATATTCTGCGATTCATTTTCGCATTTTTTATTTTTCTGCACCATTTTGGATTTTGTGCTTATTATACGCAAATTGCAAAAAATGGCTGGTTGGGGGTAGAGTTTTTCTTTTTACTCACAGGTTATTTTTTAGCGCGTACTGCAAAAAAAATAGTGCAAAACGCCGCCGAAATTCAAATCGCAAATCAAACGTGGAAATATATTTGCAACAAAATAAAGACATTTTATCCCTATTATTTTCTTGCATTGGTAGTAAAAATTATATTTGTCGCATTCACCAGACCTTTTGACAAAACTGCGGAACTCCTGTTCAAAAGTATTCCAACATTCACACTTCTTTTTTATCCGCTTAATTGGTACTCAAAGGGGATTTATATTACTGACATCTGGTTTCTTTCAGCAATGATTACATCAATTTTTATTCTTTTTCCGCTTTTGCTGTACCGTTTTGAAAATATGTCAAAAATAGTCTTCCCGATAGTATCATTTTTCATGCTCGGTTTTTTGCTCCATACATACAAAACGCTTAATATTCATGGGCAATGGAGTACGATTTGTTATTCTGCAACTTTGCGAGCAACAGCAGAAATTATGTTCGGCGTTTTTCTGTTTCAAGTTGTTTCATTTGCCAACACTGTTTTCGCGCTCAAAACGAAACATAAATTGCTTTTGACCGTTGTAAAGTACGCATTATACGCCGTTTTGTTTCTATATATAGTAGGGGGGGGTAAAACGCAAACTCGATGTACATATCTTATTGTTTTGTGCTGTTGCAGTTGCGTTGTCGCTTTCGCAGCTCACATTTTCGATTTCGCAAAGCAGTATATCCAATATTCTAGGCAAATTCTCATTGACAATGTACATCTTTCACGGACTTCTTTTAGACATAACGGCATATTTTATTCCAAAAGGAACTGCACTGACACATCAGCACTTTTTTCTTTTGTGCATTGTTGTTCTTTTTCTTTGTTTTTTGCTCGGCGCAATTACAAATCTATTTCTATTTTTACTCAAAAAGATAAAAAATAAGGGGTAATTTTTGATTTTTCTGCTACTGATATACAAAAAATTGCTGCAATTCTGTTATTTTTTCATAAAACTGCTGCCTGCAAAAAAGCAAAGAATTGTGTTTTTGAGTCGCCAAACAAATAAGCCATCTATCGATTTTCAGTATCTCATAAACGATATTCACGCACGCTACCCACAATACGAAATAAACGTGCTGTGCAAGAGAATGGAAAAAGACAACCCAAAGCAAATTTTTTCGTATCTGTTTCACCCCTTTTTGCAAATGGTGCTTTTGGCAAGAGCAAGTATTTGCATTATTGACGGCTATCAGATTGCGGTTTCAGTTCTGAAGCACAAAAAAGAACTGAAAATCATTCAAATATGGCACTCTCTTGCGGCAATAAAAAAATCAGGCTACGCTTCTCTGAAAACAAAAAAGGAAAAAGCAATCGCAAAAATAATGTGTATGCACACCAATTATGATTTTATCGTCATTGGTGCAGCTCAAATGAAACCATTTTTTGCGCAGACATTTAACTGTCCGTATAAAAAATTCTGGATTACGGGAACTCCCAGCGTAGATTATCTGCTTGCATCAAAAGAGAGCAACAAAATTCTCGTGCAAAAAGCATATCCGGAACTAAAAGGTAAAAAAATCGTTTTATATGCACCCACATTCCGAAAAAGCAATCAGTACCGATTCAACGAACTTATCAATGCATTTGAAAATAGCGAATATACGCTTGTTATCAAAAAACACCCACTTACAAAAGTCGTAATTCCCGAAAAATATACCTACAAAAAAGTAGCCACCATCGATTTTTTGAGTTCAGCAGATTTTGTTATCAGCGATTATTCCGGCACGATTATCGAAGCGGCGGTAATAGAACGTCCCATTTTGATTTTTAATTACGACTGTGAAGAGTTTTCAAAATCCGAGGGATTTTTTATAAACATTGAAACAGAATTTAAATCAATGTCGTTTAAAACCGCCGAAGAAATTGCAGATTTTGTCAAAAAAGGAGTATACGATATGCAGTTTCTCAAAAGATTTGCCAAAAAATGCGTAGAAAACACAAACGGAACTTGTACACAAACGTTGGTTGATTTGATTATGGAGGTAAATAAATGACAACGGTTCTTAACACAGAAATGACACAAAAAACAATAGGAGAAACAAAATGAACACAGAACAACTGCGACAAAATATTGAACAAATGATTGCAGCAAGCAAAGAATGTGCGAATATGCAGAAAAACTGCATTATATCGGTGATTGACAGAAATCGAAGCGAAGTTTATTTCGTGCCAATTTTGCAAACAAGCGAAACCATTTCGTCCGACAATCTAGTAAAAATTGCTTTGGACGGCAGCGTTCTTTTAGGCAACGAGGAAGATTTGCCCTGCGATTATCAAGAGCATTTGAGTTTTTATCGTCAAAATCCGAACACTGATTTTTGTGTGCATACATTGACAGAAAATCTTTTACATTTTTCGCAACAGAACGGAGAACTGGATTTTTTGTATTGCGGAACTTTTTCCGTGGAACGCATACATCTTATCGTTTCTGAAAATGATACTTTTGCCCCCCCCCCCCGATAACAAAAAACAAGAACACACCGCGATAATCAAAAAAAATGACGGCGCATTTGTGTTCGGAACTTCAGTTTTTTCTGCATTTGATTTTGCTTTGCAGTTAGAAAATGGGGCAAAAGAGGCGTATTCCGAAAATCCTCCATTCAATTCTTACATCGCACCTAAACACAAAGGACTTTTTGTAACAATAAAGGAAGCTCGTGCGATAAATATTGCACTTCTTCGTATTTTTGATACATTCTGCCGCGAACATTCCATTCACTATTCGCTCACAGGCGGCACGCTTCTCGGCGCAATCAGGCACGGCGGTTTTATTCCGTGGGACGACGATGTTGATGTTTTTATGACGCGCCCTGAATACGAAAAGTTGCTGAATACATTTCAAGACACTGATAGATACACGCTTATGAACCGTCAAAAAGATAAAACATACAATTATGTCTTTTCGCGCCTTATCGACACACGGACATTTATCTCGCAAGCAAAAGGCACAGCAAGCGCAGGCTATGGGCTGTTTTTGGATATTTGTGTTGTGGACGGATTACCAAAAAATGCAGTTTTGCGAAATCTGCATATAAAATATATGAAAATTCTCCGCGTTTTTCGCGGAACGACGATAAACAGCCCAAAAATCAGAAAAAAAGGCTCTTTTAAACATCTGAAACTGTTCTTTAAGAAAATCTCCGCAAAATTCACTACCACAGATTTTTGGAACAAGCGAATAGAGCGTGCAATGAAACGATATCCATGGGACGCAAGCGATTTTGTAGGAAATTTTACCTCTCAATATGGCACAAAAGAGATTTTGCACCGTTCTTGCTTCGATTCCTACATCGACGTTTCGTTTGAAGACGGTCTTTTTATGGTATGCGCAGGGTATCAAGAATACTTGAGCAACATTTACGGTGATTATTTATCCCTACCGCCCAAAAACAAGCGAAAAGGTCATCATCAAGGAATCATTTTTTGGATTTAGACCAAAAAACAATCTTCTTTCATAAGCAACGAGATTTTGATAAAAAATCTGGTGGTGAAAAGTATGCTGTCATTATTGGGATTGACGTGAATAATCTTTTTTACCGACTTCGCCCAACGAACGATTATGAAAAATAGATTCCCGTGTCAAACACGGGAATGACCATACCTTTTGAAACACTTCCAAAAAATCTATAAATGCAGTACAAATTTTGCTTTGTTGCGGTTGAAAATCACAATACCTGCAAAAACACAGACAAACGAAAAAATCGAGGCATACAAAACACCCCAAACATCAAATGACTCGGACAAGACCGCAGCGCGAAACATTCTGATAATATGGAATAACGGGTTATAGGAAACAATAAAATCGTACTTGCTCGCAAAAATTCGTTCAGGATAATAAAAAATTGCGCTCACATACATAATAATCATCAATGCAACTTTCCAAAGATATTCAATATCCCTAAAAAATACCATAAGCGTTGCTAATATAAGTCCAATTCCAAACGTCAAAAGAAAAAGCAAAAAAAGCGCGGGGAATATCATCAACACATACAGAGTTGGAACAACCTTACAATACATATCTACACCAATCAAAACGGTTAGATTGATAAGAAAAATGATAAATGAATACAAGGCAGTTGACAATGGATATAAAATGAGAGGAACATACACTTTTTTTATCATCGCAGAATGTGCACGAATTGATTTTGAAATTGCTTTTGTTCCGTCAGAAAAAAAACCGTAAAGCAAACGTCCGATAATCACATAAAGCGGAAATGTAGGATTTTTTTGATTAAACAACGTTCCAAAAACAATAACAAGAATAATCGTGCTGAAAACAGGTTCAATAAGAGTCCAAACAACGCCCAAATATGAATTTCGGTAACGCAGTTTTATCCCTTTTTTTGTTAATTCACACAAAAGCGAAAAATAATTTTTCTTCAACATAAATTAAAACTTTGTCTGTGTTATTTTTTAATACATTATAGCATAATAAAAAGCTTTTTTCTATACTTTGCTTGAAAATATTATTCCTTTGTCGGAATACGCAGACGGCGAACCATATCTTTTGCAAGTTGCAAATCACGCTCCGACAAATGATTTATTTCGCGCACCAAATCGATGACTTCGGGCTTTATCGATTTTGGAATACTCGTGTCTTTGCCCGTAACCAGATATTCCACGCTCACGCCGAGAGCCTTCGCAATCAGCACCGCATTAGCCGCCGTCGGCTCGCTTCCGTTTTCAGTCAAATAATGGTCAAGAGTCCTTTTGTTAATCCCCGTCTTTTCAGACAATTCTTTCACCCTCATATCTTGAAAAGTGATTTCTGACTTCATATTTTCCTTAAAACTCATACCGCAATTTTACGCATAAATGCGCATATTTTTTCTGTTTTACCCAAAAAATCGCGTACATAGATAATTTACCCACATATTAGCAAACCGACCTATTTCGCACACTCAAAATGCTACTATTCAATTTGATATAGGAGCATTTTTATGGAAAAAACAATATCTCAAGAAACATCAGAGCGCATAACTGCATTGCGCTTTTTGCTTGCAATTTTGGTCGTCGTCATTCACAACAATTACACTGCACAAGAATTCGCAGATTATTTTGCAGAAACTGGCGAAACAATCATTTTTAATCAGAGCATTTTCGGCAAATGGCTTCAGTTTTTCTTTTCTGACGGTTTGGCGCGATGTGCCGTTCCGCTTTTCTTTTTGTTCGCAGCCTTTTTGCAAGCAAAGAAAAACGACACTTATTCCGTGCTTTTGAAAAAACGCGCAAAAACGCTTCTCTTGCCGTATGTAATATGGTTAACGCTGTATTTTCTCTACCCTCATTTTGCAAAATACATTCTTTCAATTATTCGTCCACAAATCTTAAAGCACCCCAATGATATTTTTACCCATTGGACAGCACTCGATTGGCTTCACAAATTTTTTGGCTACAAACTCGAAAAAGATGGAGAATTAAGTTCGCCAGAACTCGCAGGACAATTCTGGTTCATTCGCGATTTGCTTATTTTGACCGTGTTATCGCCTGTTTTCAAAGCAATCATAAAAAAATTTCCGAGAGGCTTTTTTGCACTCGTTTGCATTTTGTTCTTAATTCCTGTCCGCATTTATTTTGTTAAAACACAAGCATTATTTTTCTACATCGCAGGCTTATATTGGGGAATGTTCGATTTTAACCTTTTTGAAAAAGCAGATAAAATCAGTTTTGCCGAGTCGATTGCTCTATTCTTGATTTCGTTCATTGCAACATATTTGTTTTTTGACAACACAAGCTCAATGTATTGGATTATGGTTTTAGCATCGTGTTTGCTGTTCTTGAAAATCTCAAAACTCATAATCAACAACGAAAAAACATTCAACACTGCCACCTATTTTTCAGGATTTTCGTTCTTTCTGTATGCCGTCCACACACCTGTAATGAATGAAATGCTAAAACGAATATGGCTTCACTTTTTGCCGATGTCAAACGGATTTTTCTGCTTGGCTGAATATTTCGGAGTCGCTTTTCTTAATATTGCAATCGGAACTACGATAGGAATTGTGCTGAAAAAGCTCTGCCCACGCCTTTTCGCGATTCTCACAGGAGGGCGATAGCGTTTTCACCTCTTGTCAGCACAAACGAAAGGCAAAAAATCTTTTTCAACAAAAAATCGTACAAACTCGCCCTGAAAAATAATTTTCTTAAACAAGTTTGTACGATTTTTTCATTTCTGATACGCAGAAAGCAATTCTGCCAAATATGCGCTGTCTGTCAATGCACGTTTTACATCATCTTCTCGTCCCTGTGCATACAAAACCGACAGCACCGCCTGCATAGACGAAATTCCTTCGTTACGCCCCAGTGAAAAGCCTTCTTTTCTACCAAGCAAAACACCCTCGCTTCGTCCTTCGAGTCTGCCTTCGTTTTTCATTTTCTGCACAAATTCACACACGTTTACACCTCCTTTTTCGC
>ERZ842401.5380-NODE-5380-length-14239-cov-7.223632_pt1 | contig 14239 bp, 19 predicted proteins | sample MGYA00521270_ERZ842401 | MGnify/ENA primary metagenome ERZ842401 (study PRJEB31892, sample SAMEA3878208) | bioreactor metagenome | biome: Moose rumen | place: Sweden | collected 2011-10 | study: EMG produced TPA metagenomics assembly of the PRJEB12797 data set... | reverse complement strand
ACGAGCGTGAAGAGGTAATACGAATCATGGAGCAGTTCATGGAGCAGTCAGCACCCAACTGGAGCTTCATAGAGTGCTGCTTCTTCTAAAGAGAATTATCATGGCAAAGATTGAACAGCACGACATCGAGATTGGGCAGTATATACTAACCATTCTCAGCTATCATCTTGGAGTTGTCATGTCCTGGGGATTTGATCCTAAGACAATGAAACCTATCAAGTATGGTATAGAGTTCCATGTGCAGGGCTTCAAGCACACTGGCATGGTACAAGTGACGCTGAATGAAGGAGAGGATTTGTTTGAAGTCTGCCTTATCTCCGAATCTGGAGAAACGGTTGAAAGACACGAATCCATCTTCCTTGACAATCTGATTTCTGTAATAGATGACGCTGTGGAGAATGTTGAGAATTACGAGAAAAGGGTATCTGAGGAATATCCGTTTCTCAAAGACCCCGACAATCCTGAGAAAGTCAGACCTATGGAAATCATCATTCTCTAAAAGGACGGGATAGGAGAAATATGCCTGTTTTGTGAAATATCGGAATATGGTATATTCTCCTTTCCTTGATACGGATTTTCAAATACAAGACGACCGTCTAATAAGCGAAAACCATGTTAAAAAATGTATAATAACGACGAGCAATTTGTGGCTTACCTCAGAGTGAGTACACAAAGGCAAGGATATTCAGGACTTGGACTTGAAGCACAGAGGGATATAATACACAACTACCTTCGTGACAGAAAGCCGATTTTTGAGTATGTTGAAGTAGAGAGCGGACGCAAGACTGACAAGGGGCGACCGAAGTTGAAAGAAGCATTATCACAGTGCCGGACATACGGAGCAAAGCTGATTGTAGCAAAACTCGACCGTCTGGCAAGAAACGTGAGCTTCCTTTCCGCTCTACTTGATTCTGACGTGGAGATTGTTTTCTGCGATTTTCCACAAGCGAACAAGATGGTACTGCATATCTTGGCCTCCATTAGCCAATACGAGGCAGAGCTTATCAGTACCAGAACAAGACAAGCATTAGCCGCCAAGAAAGCCAGAGGATGCAAGCTGGGCAACCCGGAGCATCTGATGGGCAAGCATAAGACGGCTATTGAGAACAGCAACAAAACCAACAGGAAGAAGGCAGAAGACAACCCTAACAACAAGAGGGCTGTCGCTATGCTGAGAATCCTTGCGGAACAGGGCATGACACTTACTGAAATGACTGAGAAGCTGAACAGAGAGGGATTCGTAACCTCCAAGGGCTATCAGTTCAGGGCATCACAGGTGTATGTTCTGCTGAAAAGGTATAACATCAAATATTAGAAACTATGGCAAGACAAGTATTCACTGTCTTTGAGACAGATGCCTGGCACAGTACGGCTAAAAAAGAGTTCAAGGGGGTATTCACCTCCAGGACTGCTGCCGTCAATGCCATCGTGAAGTACCACGCAATAGATGACCATGAGTTCTTTGAAAGCATCCACGATATGATACCCCTGACAAAGAGGCAGCGAGAGGCCGAAATAAAGCGTCGGCTCAGAAAGGATTTCGAGGATAGCGACCAGACTCAGGGCTACAGCGTGAACTATGAAATTGAATCGTGGAACTTAAACGAATGGGACTAATGATTAGAAGATTTATTAACCGCTACTATGACTGGGTATGGCGAATAGCCGAACCATCATGGTACTAAAACGAGAACAGCAATGTTAGACAAAGAACCGTACATGTCTGGGGAAACCGTATTCTGGCGTTCCCTGGGCGAGAACAGAGGCTTCTTCAAAAGATTCAATATGCCTGTCAAGGGCGAAGAGTTCTGGAGGAGCCAGGGACTAGTACCCATCACATCTAATGAGCAGGGCATTAAATGGGCATTTCCAGATGACCTATATAAGCCCGAAGATGCTTTCAAACGATGGGGAAACGAAATCAATCCGCTAATGGCAATATTCACGGACGCAAGGGAAAGCGTACTGAATGCCTTGGCGAAGTATGTCTGGAACACCAAAGACAAGAAGATAAAACTTGGATTCGAGGTGACAGACTGCAACGATAACGGAATTGTTGTCAATCGGCACTACACGACTATCTACATGGAACATCACATCTGTCAGGTGGAATATGAGGAGGAACCTGCCTACCCAGACCACCTGAATGAAGATGAGGAAGATGCTCCAGAGAAATTCAAGGAGCCGATTGAAGATATGTCACTCAACGAACTATTTGAGATTATCAACTTTATCGACCAAAAGAGCAAAGAGAATGGATGACCCAAGAAACAAACTCTTACTGCAACTTACAGGCCAGGAGTTCATCGACCTTCTAAGAGAGGGTCTCAATGTTGGGGTATGATGACCCTCAGCCTATGGAAGTAAAGAAGCATTTGGTTTATGGACTGCAAGGATTATGTGACCTTCTTGGTTGTAGCACATCTACAGCAGCTCGAATAAAAAAGAGCGGTGTGATAGATGCTGCAATCAGTCAAAATGGGAAAATCATAGTCATTGACGCAGACCTGGCACTTGATCTTATGAAATCAAGAAAGAAGATTAAATCAAGGAAATAATGGCAATAGTAGTAGATGATATTATCGTAAACCGAAAGAAAAGGAATGGGGCAAGGACTATCACAATGCCATGCACCATCTACTTTGAGAAACCTGAAGGTGTGGATGAGTGGAACATCACTATCGACACCGACTACATGGGCTTGAATCCAAAACATGACGGATTTGAGGACGAACTGATACGGGATGTTTGCCGCCATTACAAGGAGGGAATGACCGTAGAAGAACTGACAGAGAAGGTCGAAAGCCATTGGTGGGGATGGGGAGCGTGCTATAAGAAAGTACAGCCACCTGCATCTAAAGCCAGTGTCTATCGACCAAAGAGACTTTATTAACATTATAAATTAAACATTATGATTATCGACATTAACAATCAGGATCGGGCGACCATCAAGACGCTCCATCCTACAAAGAAAGCAGCTCAGGCTTATATCTTTAGTCAGGAGCAGCGAGACACAGTAAAGCGACTTATCAAGCACGGTTTTCTCCCACACCATACGAGCATTGGCAGGGGGAAGAAGATGGCAAAGATGTATTCGCTGGAAAAGTACAGGGGAAGATTCGGTAAGGGATTCAAGATGGAAACATTCTCTCCCTTCTCCCCCGACTTCAACCATTGCACCTATTTCACTATCGCCTAAAGACAGGAGGTTGATATGCCGAATTGGTGCTACACCTCATACGTCATAGACGGAAAGAGGAAAGAAGTCCAGAGTTTGTTTAGCAAGATGAACAATCTGGAGAACAGAAGAAAACCTTTAGTTGACAATAGCTTCGGGAAAACATGGCTTGGATGCCTTGTGACTAAACTTGGAGCGGATTGGCAGAAGGTTTATTGCAGAGGTTCCTGGAGCGACCTGGACTGGAATGGGGCAATACTCCGTTTCAACACAGAAACCGCATGGGGACCAATGACTGAGGTATTCAAACTAGTCAAGGAAACCTACCCATCCCTTGAAATCTACTATCAGGCAGAAGAGGAAGGCATGGGTGTATTCATCACTAACGATACAGACGGCAACTATTTCAAAGACCGTTTCCGCATCGAGTATGATTTGGACTATGAATACTTTACTACAATCGAGGGTGTCTGTACCTATGTATCGGGAATCATCGGAAAGGAAGTCAAGACCAGGGCTGATATGGAACAAGCCATCAGCGACTGGAACTGCAACACGGAAGATGATGACAAGATGATATACTTTAACGCATACGAAGTGGTATCAGAATGAACACCTATGAGTTTATGGTAACGGTGGCAGGTTCGGATTTCAAGGCTTATGCACAGTCTAACAATCCGAGCTATGCCTACCAGAAATGCCGAAGGTTATATCCGACGGCAAGTGAAATCAGATTTATAAGACTAGTAAGAAAATGAAAACATCAACAAGAATTCTGCTGAGGGTCGCAATAACAATAGTGGCTTATGTCCTTTTGACAGACCCTTGGCCGTTAAACAGAAAAAACTATGAGTAAGAATCAGACAAAGTTTGTAATACTCCTGGACTATACAGGAGGTACTCTAATCAAAATCAAACTGACGGAAGAGGAACTGGAAAAGTCTTTGGAATACGAGGACTTTGAGGACTTCCTTCACACGTTGGAAGATAAGTATGAATTCCGCTTGCTTGACTGTGAGTGGATGAGTGTGAACGAAATAACAGAACGAGAATATGGAATGTAAGAAAGACCCAAAGGAAGTGCTGAGACAAGAAGTTTTGGCATCCTCAAATCTGGAGAGTTTTTTCCACCAACTCATAAAAGACAACGGTGGACTGGAGGCAAGGGACATACAGGAGTTTATGGCAGACTATGTAATTGGGCATAGCACAACAGATACCCTTGTGGATGAACTGGATTTGGAACATATACGATGCTGTTCAGAATGTGGAAGCCCCATGTACGAGGGATTTTGCATAGAGAACGGTGCTGAGTATTATTGTTCGGAAGAGTGTTTGCATAAGCACTTGTCGGAAGAGGAATACAACGACCTCTATGATGACGGCAAGGGAGAATCATATTGGACTTCATGGTTAGACTAACGATTATGGAGAGTATCAAGCAACAACTGAAAGAACTGAAGGAAAAGGTAAAGAAAGCCATTATCGACCTGGCAAAAAGAGATTGCGAGGTTGGGTTGGGTGGCTTACAGATTAGGCAGTCCTTCAGCTACTACGAGGAAGAAGTGTACCATATCGACAAAATCTATATCGACCCAGGAAAGGGAGCGGTAAGGATTTTGCTTGACGAGTACGCGGATTCAATCGAACTGTCAGAGTTTTCTATCGAGGATCAGGTCGGGATTTACGATGAACTGGAAAAGACATTCACGAATCCCAAATATGCACACAGGATAGACTACTATTGACTTACTCTGAAAGGAGGGCATATCAGTAATGGTATGCTTTTCTTTTTTTTGCACAGAAGGCCAATAATGTGCAGAATGGAGTTAAAAAAGCCTTTATTTAGGCACTTTTTAGAACAAAGTGAACGATATGTGACAAATTATGATTAACTTTGCAGCCGTTGGCTGCATCCGCTGTTGTAGGGCGGCGAAGCTGGCATACATATAAATGGCGTTTACTACGCTTGACGATACTGCTCTCTAAAACTCGCACCTTTAGACGGAATCGTTCAGGGCAAAAGCCTCGAAGTTCCTCAGTTGGTTCAAGCAAATGTAGATGCTATGTTGGTATGATTATACCCTATGGGATTGCTGTGTGTGGTTCCGTTGGATATTCATATAGGCATAGTACACTCTTGCATTTGCTGTCCCGACACTGAGGAAAGGCGAATGCGAGTTGCCTGAGAGCATAGACGGACAGCGGAAGTTTGGATGTCTATGCCTTTTTTGTATGTATTAACTTAGATGTAATAATAGTTTGTCTAGTTTGGGCATCGCTAGCATTAAATCGTCGGAGCAATCTGGCCTAAACGAATAAACTATTTATGGATAATAAGAAAACACTAAAAGAGCTATTTGAAAGCCGCAAGAACGAGCTTTCAGAGAAACTTTCTACCCTTTCTTTTCCTAAAGATGCTTCCAAAATCCAATCCGTAGTAACAGACTACTTGAATGACCTGTTTGATTCTGACGGGGAATTTCGCCAGAATTTAACCCAGTCCGAAGATTATATCCTTCAGGCTGCAATGTCTCTACTTAATGCCCAACAGTCAATGATTGGCGAGTTCTCAATGCCAAAGATTACAGAGGGGAAAAAAGAAAGTGAAGATAAGCAACAGCCAGAAGCCATACCTGTTTCAGATTTTGGGAGTACATTAAAGAAAGAACAATATCCTTATGTGGTAGGGGGTACAACTGTCGGTGGTGCTGCTGGTGCTTTGATTTTTGGGACCTGGGGAGCCGTATTCGGAGCCATTGCAGGAACAGCATTAGTTCTCTATTATTCTTCTCAGCTTCCACAAAATTCCAACAAGAATAAAAAGGTTCCACCACAAGCTAGAATCGAAGCAAAGCCTATTGTCAAAGAGCAGAAGATAAACGTAGATGTATTTACTAATATCGTGGGAAGTATTTGTGATAGTGTTGACACGCTGATACAAACATTCCGTGCTCAGATAAACCGAGTTGTTGACAAATATGAGAGTATTGAAAAGCCCTCACTTGAACAAGAATATCGTTTCTTGATTGAAGGAATACAGACACTTATCGGCTACAAGCGAACCCATGCAGATGATGATAAATACACGTCAAAACTGCAAATGCGTATCGAGGATTTAGCTGAAACGCTCGAAAACTACAACTTAACCGTTGAGGATTATACGGAAGAAAACAAGTCCTGGTTCGAGGCAGTTGAAAGTTCTAAAGTAGATACCCCTAAAATGGTGTACCCTGCAATAGTGAAAAATGGCAGCATTGTCCTTCAGGGCAAGGTGTTCATACCACAAAAATAAACAATTATGGCAGATATTCTTTCAATTATAGATTCACTGTTGGAATATAAAATAGAACAAGAACGCTTTATGAAAGATAATGAGAAAAGGAAAATCGAATATGTGATAGGCATAGACCTAGGTCATGGTGAAACTTCGGCAGCTCTTTGTCCCTTGCAATGGGATGTGCTTCCTAGTCAGTTGGATCCTGCCAAAGATTTGGAAATGGGTGGAAACAAGAAGGTGATGCCTTCTGCTATCACAATTTTGGATAATGGAAACGCATACATAGGTGATGCTGCTTTCAACCCAGAAGTCCTGCGGCAAGCTGAGGTAAGAGTCTGTTTCAAGAAAGCACCCAAAGACATTAACGGCGAATCTGAGAAACTTATGATTCGCTTTATGAAAGAGGTTTATAAGAGAATACGTGAGAACAATTCTGGACTTCTTACAGATACTAACCACTTGGTATATATCGCAACTCCTTCAGGTTGGGACAAGCCTACACAGGATTTGTACCTTCAGATGGCAAAAGAGGCAGGGCTTCCAATTGCAGGTCTGACAAAGGAATCCCGTGCGGCTTTTGTTCGCGCCCAGCATGACACTACATCTGGAATCGGAAGAAACGTAGATAAGGGTGCTATCGTTTTTGATATGGGTTCTTCTACACTTGACTTTACCTATATGAACAAGAATCTGCCTAATCTCATTGATTTTGGTTATGATTGTGGTGCGTCAGCTGTTGAGAAAACCATTTATGCAGTAAAGCGTGAAGAAGAAGATTGCATCCAGGAGTTTGAAAAAAAGTTTCCAAGACTTGTTGACTTCCTTGTGTTTGAGGCAAGAAAAGTTAAGGAGCAGATATATATAGACCCAACTCTTCGGGTTAAGAAAACTATCAACTTTGAAGATATTGTTGATGACGAGGACTTAGAAGATGAACGCTTTAGATTGGTATTTCAGCCAGGCGATTTGAACGAGCTGCTTACCGAGAAAGGCTATATCCAACAGATTGCCAATGCTATGGCAGACTACAGAGAAAACCATATCAAGGGACAAAACATTTTTGGTGTATTTATGACAGGTGGAGCCTCTCGAATGGACTTCTTGAAGCCTCTTATCTGCAAATACTTCGGAGTAGAAGAAAGCCAGGTCTATAGAGACCAGGATCCTTCTCTTACCATTTCTCAGGGTGTTGCAGAAGTTGCACGTATGGATATGAGAACTGAAGGAATGGACGAGGGACTTGGCTCTCAGATTGATAAGTTGATAAATGGGAACAAGATATTTGATACTTTCGCAGAGAAGTTTGGTGCAGAGGCATTTGAACTTGCTACTCAAATCATTGCCACCAATGTTACAATGTACAAGGATATAGAAAATGATGTAAGTATAGATGCCCTTAATTCTTCCATTGAATCTGACATGAAAGAACACATGGGAGAATTAACATCAAATGTTTCCGAATATGTCAAAAATGCTATTCTTGAATGTACCTCTGACATCAGAAAGAGAGTTGATGATATAGTTGCAGTTTATACAAGCCAAGGTAATGACATCAAACTACCCACGTTGAGTGTCCCCAAAATAACAATGGGAAGCATCAGCATTAAGCCTGTTCTTGACAAGATTGCTAAAGAACTAGCTGAACAAGCTTCTACATGGAGTACAGGCGGTGCATTAGGTGGTGCGGCTGCTGGTGCAGCTATTGGTAGTGTAGTCCCGTTCTTCGGAACAATAACAGGAGCTTTAATTGGCGGTGCTATCGGAGCCTTTAGCGGTGACAAACCCACTTTGGCCGAAGAAAAGGCAAAGGACAGAGATCGTGACGAGCGACTAAAGATTTTCAATGTTGTTGATTCCGAATGGGAGGACATCAAGAAAAATGTTCAGAACACGATTAACAAGAATGTAAAAGGAAACAACAAGATTCGTGAGGTTGTTAAGAAGGTGACTTCCGACTATCTTACTGCATATAAGGATAGTCTGCAAAGTTCAAGAATACTCATTGACTAATCTGTAATAGTATGAATAATGAACTGCAAGCATTTGAGCCAGCCGCTAAAGCTTTAGCAGCAACGGCTGTTTCGCAAAGTCTTTCGTTCTGTATGGAGCGTAAATACCTCCAGAACATTACAGACGAGGAAAACCAGTTGTTTGATATAAAAGCCATCCCCTCAACATCAACAACACAGGCTACATGGATTGAGATTCAACAGGTAGGTAGACCCTTAGAAAAGTCTGCTGAAAGCTGTTTTACGGCCATCCAGAAAATCCTTTATTCATGTTTCCTTCCCAAAGAAATGCAGCTTCTATTCCTAGTCACAGGCAATGGCAAGGAAAACAAGCTCTATTTGGGACTTCGTTCACCACACAAGGCACTACCTCCTAAAAATATGGTGAAAAACTTAAATGAATTCATAAAAGGGGTATGGCCAGGGTTGCAAACAAAGGTGATAAGTGAGGACGATTCGGCTTTGGAGAAATTCAAGGAAAACGTAAGAAACGAAACCTATGAATATACCTATGCCCTGACTGGAATCCCCTCAATGGACACTCAATACAAGACTCTATATCCTGCTACTATCGACAAACTCATTGCAGGTACTAACCAATGCAAGAATTTCGCCTACTTGGTTGTAGCTGACCCTATTGTTCCTAGTGATGCGGAGGGAATGTTGTACCAATGTAGGGAAATGAATGGTCAGGCAGAATCGTTGAAGTCAATGAATGTAACTGAAGGGCTGTCAAGTGGCAGCTCTACAACACAGAGTACATCACATACTGACGGCACATCCCAAAGTCACAGTGTAAGCATATCCAAAAAAGATTTCACTAAGGTTGGCAAGGTTGCAATGGCAGCTACAGGTTTAGGTGCTGCTGCTTCATTCTTCCCTGCTGCTGGTGCAGTATTGGAAGGCGTGACCGATGCAGCGGGGGCGGTTGCAACTGGAGCTATGAGTTTGATGGGATTTGCTATGGCCTCTAATGTGATAACAGGTCTCATGCCTCAGAAAACTGTTTCTGATACAGAGGGGACTAGCTCTAGTGACACGACTTCCACTTCTTTCGGAACAAACGAAAGCAAGTCTCAGAGCATAAGTAGAAATATCGTGAATAAACATATAGAAGCTGTATCTGAGCATCTTTTCTATCATTCAAAGAGAATTGAGACTGGAAAGGCTATCGGACTATGGAAGGTTGGCACATATATAATGGCAGACAAGAAATCCGACTTACAGGGAGCCGGGCTTCAACTACGTTCTATACTCAGCGGACAGGAAACCATCTTTGAGCCAATCCGAATACATGATATTACAAGCGTCCTCGAAGCAGAACAAGAAAAAGGGCATAGCTACAGAGAGCTAACCATTGGCAATTTGGCTTCTCCTGTTATCACAGTAAACAATGTGACTGGTAAGATATTTGAGCATCCACTAGGTGAACATTTCAAAGAACTTAAAACGGTTCTCACCACAAAGGAATTGTCCTACCTCATAAATTTTCCCCTACGCTCAGTTCCCGGCATTAGCGTGGTAGACAGTTCACCAGAGTTCAACCTTAATCCACAAGAGGAACAGAATGGAAAGGGAGATATTGGTTTTGGCAAACTATTATATGGAGGATCTGAAACGAACCTAACATATAGCATACCTATGAACCAGCTTACCAGACACACATTGGTTTCTGGAATAAATGGTAGCGGAAAGACAAATACTATTCAGGCTGTTCTTAATCACATGGAGGAAATACCATTCTTAGTGATTGAGCCTGCAAAGACTGAATATGTGGATTGGGCGTTGGACTATAATAAAAAGCATCCAGACAAACCTATAGACATCTATATACCGGGTTGTAAAAAGTACAAAGGCGATTTTGTCCCCAAGGCTCTTCGTCTAAATCCCTTTGAACTAGTTTGGCTAAATAAGGAGCAAGAAGTGAATGTACTGACACACATTGACCGCTTGAAGTCTACATTTGCTTCTGCTTTCCCCATGTATGATATTCTCCCCGTGCTGATGGAGGATCTAATCTATACAGTATATCAGCAGAAATCTACAGACTGGCTTAATAGTGAACCTGTGTTTGGAAAGACAATGTTCCCGACACTAAACAGCATGAGCGTTTGTGTAGACCAGGTGATAGAACATCGACAGTATGAGGATAAGGTACAGCGTAACATGAAAGCCTGTCTTAACACCCGAATAGACAGTCTAAAACGTGGTTGGAAGGGTGAAATGCTGAATACAACGAAATCTACAGCATGGCAAGATTTGTTCCAGGGTAGATGTGTAGTAAATCTCTCGTATGTTGGTGATGATGTTGACAAGGCTTTCTTTATGGCTTTGCTCCTTCAATTCCTCTATGAGTATCGTTCAGCCCAAGCGGAAATCGGCGAGGTTGACTATAACGAGAATGGTTGCAAGCATTTGACAGTTATCGAGGAAGCACACCGGGTAATGTCAAGATGCGAGAATCAAGAATTGCCACAATATAAATCGGCAATGATGTTCAGCAATATGTTATCAGAAATCAGAGCTTATGGAGAGGGGTTAATACTTGTTGATCAAGTGCCAACAAGATTGATTCCAGATGCAATCAAGAACACGAACTTGAAAATCACTCACAGACTTGTCGCAGAAGATGATTGCAAGGCCATCGGTGAATCCATGGGATTAAGTGACGAGCAACGTAAGGTCATACCTAAATTATTGACAGGACAGTGTATTGTTTCCAGTTCACTATCGACTGGAACCTATTGGGTTAAAACAGACAAAGTAAAATGAACAGGCCATGATAGAAGAATATGAAGATATTACGCTGAAGGAAGGTTCCGAACAGACAGATGCACTGACACGCTTTAGTGATAGTCAGCAAGCCTATCTAAAGGAGGTTAATGTTCCTTCAGAAGATTGGGCAAATATGACTGATGAACAGAAGTCAGACCATATGGATATTGTTCAAGCTCGCATTGAGGAACTAAAAGTTGATAATCTGGAAAAGGTGAGCAGTACGAATTTGCTTTCACCAGAAATGATAGAGGAATTAAAGAGAAGGCTCGAAGCTCCTAATGACATGGTTCAGATTGAGCAGGTTTCCGACGTACTTGCAAATTGTGAAGAAATAAGGTTTGAGAACTGGCAGCACCTCGAAAGAAGTGAGAAGGTTGATGTTCTTAACCAACTTGAAACAAAAATCGCAAGTATTGAACATAGACCGCCTTGTCCCATCACTGCTGTAAAGCTGAGACCTGGATTGTGGGGAGGGTATAACCCTATTACAAAGACTATTGACATAAACCGCGACTATATTGATAAGTCAGGTAAAGATTACTATTTCTATTCTGAGATAGTTGACACTCTCGTGCATGAAGGCCGTCACGCCTATCAAGACTATAATGTTAACGAAAGGATTGTACACCCACGTCATAGTGAAGTGGAAAGTTGGTCAGATACAATGGCTGGCGGCAAATGGGGCTACTGGGGAGATTGTTCAAGTGAGTTGGGCCAACGCCTGTATGAACAGCAGTCTGTAGAGATAGATGCTCGTAATTTTGCAGCTGATGTTATTTCGAGGATGGAAGATAAGATTGAAGATGGAAATAGTCATTCTATGGCAAAAAGCATTTCCTTTGAAGGATCCAATGATTCAAGGGATATAGCAAAGTCAGAACTGCTTTCGGAACTCAGTTCTAACCATATCTACCCTGGTACTGTTTATACAGATAATCTTTGGGGTGGATTGGATTCTTTCTCTGGTAATCGAGTCCGTGATGCTATAAACAGAGCAAGAGACAACGGTAGTATCTCAGACAGCACTTACAAGCATCTTATAGATAAATTAAAGCAAGCATGTCATCACCAAGCATAAAAAGAAGATTATGAATACAGAACAAATAAAAGATATTCTATTGCAACGTGGCTATAGTGAACGAAATGCTGCAATAGCATCAAAGGAATTGGTGGATATATCGGATAAACTGACTCCCATACTGGAGGACTGGCTCAATGATGAAAACTGCCAAAAAGACTATTCGATAGAAGGTCATTCTATTCAAGAGTTTTTAGAAGACGGCATGAAATACCCTGCTGCTATCTTGACAATGGATTGGCTAATTAAGGCCCCAAAAGTCGCATTAAGAAGTTTAACTAAAGGAACTAGATGATATGCCAACATTTCGTATAACGCCAAAAGTGACAATACCCCTCAATGGTGGTATGCGGATGGAAAGGACATGTCAGCCAATAGACATTCCAGTGCCATTTGGAACCAGACCTTTTGATTCCGTTGCTAATAAAGAGAGAGTAAAGTCTATTCTTGCTGCTCGTGGCTACGACTTCACAGGACATGAGAGTTACCTGACACAAGGTTTCTTTGATGTCAAGCAAATTTAATATGAAGGACAAAACAAAGGGCAAAGTCAAAATTAAAATCATTTCTGGTATAACTTCCGTGGTTGTATCAGTTGTGAGGATAATAATCCCCACAAAAAAAGGAGAAATATAATGAAGAAATTTAGTTTTATTTTATCAATTCTTAGCCTATTTATCGGTGGGAATTGTTATGCACAGAGTTTTACTGTTGATGGTATATCTTATGAACCAAGTTCTTTAAGGCCAGGCTGTGTTTACATAGTCAGGTCTGGTATGGGTTATCAGATGGAGCATATTGTGATACCTAGTAATGTGTCAAATAATGGCACGTCCTATAAAGTGGTTGGCATCTATAACGGAGCAATACAAGGAAGTAGGAAGTTGGTAACAGTAGAACTTCCTAATACAATTGAAGAAATTGGCTTCAACGCATTCTCTATGTGTAAAAGTCTAAAGTCTATCAATTTGCCTTCATCTATAAAGTCAATCGGTCAGGAGGCATTCTTCTGTTGTGAAGCATTGGAAGAAATAACAATTCCTGAGAGTATCAAAGAAATTGGTAAAGGTGCGTTCAAACAATGCAAAAGTTTGAAAGATGTTTCAATACCTAATTCCATAACAGAAATACCAAGTGAAATGTTCTATAGCTGCGATATGTTGACCAAAGTAGTCCTGCCATCGACCGTTACGTCTATTGGAAGTTCTGCTTTTTCTAGTTGTCCTTTAGCAGAAATTTTGCTCCCTGCGGCATTGACTGTTATTGAGAAAGATGCGTTCAAAGGATGCCAGGAACTAAAGTCAGTAGTAGTAGTACCTAACAAAGTTCACACTATTGGAGATCGATGCTTTAATAATTGCAAGAATCTGACTTCAATTCAGTTTCCTAATTCATTGAAGAAAATTGGAGCCGGTGCAATAGCAGAATGTGTCAGCCTTACAGAAGTCACAATCCCAGCATCTGTAACTGAGATTAAATCACTTTTTTTCGGCTGTACCAATCTGACATCTATTACTCTTGCTTCTACGGCATTAAAGTCTGTAACCTCTGGTTCTTTTGACAAGTGTCCCGCTCTTAAATCAGTTAGAATAATGACAGCAAAACCACCTTTGATGAAACTCGATGTTAGATATACCTACAATAGTTCAGCAGGGAATCTCATAATGTATGTACCAAAGGGAACTGCTACAACGTATAAAGCTGCAAAAGAGTGGTCTGAGTACACATTTGAAGAAATGTAATATCACATATTAGTTTTCATAAAGAAGTCCATCATTCTGGTGGGCTTTCTTTTTGCTCCCAGGTCACTAGTTCCCGGTTCAGTCCAATCCTTTTAACTTCTCCACGTTCCCCATATATATAATTCAAGTTTCGGAAGTGATTTTGCGTTAACACCAATTGTTAGAGAACCTAAA
>ERZ842401.5379-NODE-5379-length-14241-cov-44.340688_pt1 | contig 14241 bp, 16 predicted proteins | sample MGYA00521270_ERZ842401 | MGnify/ENA primary metagenome ERZ842401 (study PRJEB31892, sample SAMEA3878208) | bioreactor metagenome | biome: Moose rumen | place: Sweden | collected 2011-10 | study: EMG produced TPA metagenomics assembly of the PRJEB12797 data set... | reverse complement strand
CCTGAGTCAGCAATGATTCAGGGCTTTTTTCTTTGTTATATGGTTCCTTTTTGTTATCTTTGCATCCTGTATGAACCGACTGAACTATTTTTTCGTCCGCTTGAGACGCATCGGACATAGTCGCGGCTTTGGCATTCAGTCGCCTACCGACTATGCATTCGTGCGTTATGTGGTCAATGAACATTGGCCCTACTATGCTTATGAGCAGATGAAGGATGACGATTGGCTGCAGTTGAAGTTGGGAAAACTCTATCTGCGACTGGCCAACTGGCTTCAGCCGTCAACGATGCTGAAGGACCGCTATGAGCATTATTGGCAGGCGGGATGCCGTAAGACACGTTTTGTAGATGCTGTCAGTCGGGTGGAACTGGGGCGTATTGACATTGATGATGCCGACGGATGGGAGCATTTGCTTCGACAGTGTGACGAGCAGTCAGTGGTCGTCATCGAAGGTATTTGTCGTGACTGGCATCGTTGGCATGCCGTTGAACATGATGCGAGGGTTGGGACCACATTCGACCTGTACTATTGCGGCATCGTCTTTTTTGATAAAAAGCGGAGTCCTCATCATTACATCGTCAACTTTTAATCGTCCATAAAGTAGATTTTTAATCGTTCTAATTATATGCAATCATGAAGATTACTAAAGTGTATACACGGGGTGGGGACCAAGGAAAGACATCGCTTGTTGGTGGACAGCGTGTGTCAAAGACCAGCATCCGCTTGGAGGCTTATGGTACCGTCGATGAACTGAGTTCCCATATAGGTTTGTTGGTATCTATGCTGCCCGAAGGACATGAACAACAACTGCTGGTACGTATCCAGAATTGTCTCTTCAATGTCTGTACGAATTTGGCTACCGACCAGGACCAGACCCCGCTTTATCCTTCAGCCTTTCTGCCTAAGGGAGAGATTATCCGGATGGAACAGGAAGTCGACCAGATTATGAAGGAACTGCCGGAGCGCCAGGGTTTCATCCTCCCCGGTGGATGTCCAGAAGCTGCTCAGGCTCATGTCTGTCGTACGGTGTGTCGGCGTGCTGAGCGTCGTATCGTGTCACTTGCTGAGGAGGCAACGGTGACGCCTGAAGTGTTGCAATATGTCAATCGTTTGAGTGATTATTTCTTTGTTTTGGCGAAAAAGTTGAATTTTATTGTAGGTAAGAGTGAAAAAGTATGGAAGAATGCTTGTGATTAGGAAAAAATATATTACTTTTGCGTGCAAATTTAAAAACCTATAAGAAAAACGATAATTGTCAAATCTGTAAATCGTAAATAAAACTATGTATTGGACACTGGAATTAGCATCAAAACTCGAAGACGCTCCCTGGCCTGCCACCAAGGATGAACTGATTGACTATGCCATCCGTTCCGGCTCTCCGCTGGAGGTCTTGGAGAACCTTCAGGAGATAGAGGACGAAGGTGAAGTATATGAAAGTATAGAGGATATTTGGCCTGACTATCCTACTAAGGAAGACTTCTTGTTCAACGAGGATGAGTATTAGACTTTGATTTGGAGTTAACATTTTAAAAACCAGCGAGATAAGCAAATTGTATTTGTTTGTCTCGCTGGCGTTTTAGGGTAATAAATAGTCCGAATCGGTTGGCCTCAAGCATTCCAGTGGTTACCAGTCGTCGTCCTCGTTGCCTACGATACCGTTCTTTACGGCCTCTTCAATCTTGTCTATGATGGCATTGGAGTAGGCGTGGGTCATCACGAGGGCCTTGGCACAGGTGCGTTTCTGGGAATCCTTTTCAACGAAAGGATAGTGTTTGACTATTTCCCACTGCTCATCGTACAGATGACGGTCAGTCTTGTCTGCATTCATGCGTTTGCCGTCAGCATAGATGTCCTTGCTCCTGTTCTTGTCTCTGTCCACATTGGTCAATCCTCCTAACCAGCCGCCATCCTCAACTCTTAGGATGTCGTAGTTCTGGACGGTATAGGTGACACGCACCTTTTCATCCTTGATGTCAATTTTTATGACAGGTGTGATGTTGACGATATAGCGGTTTAGCGTGCCCGTATGGTCAGCTATTGCCTCTAACGCCGATGAGATGATGATGCAGCCGGCATCCTTGTCGTTTAAGGTGACGGCCTGCTTGTCCTTGAAGGTGGCCGCTACCCAATAGTTCATCATCACATAGAGTTGCTGCTTGCTCTTCCCCTGTGCCTCAATCACCTGCTGGTAGGTCAGCGACTCATTCTTGTCGAAATTCAGTCCCTTGGCCAGGTTGGCGGCAGCATCGAGCCACTTCTCACCATATTTCGCTTTTGCGTAATTCTCCAAATCGGAGGCCTTCATGACTTGTGCCTGGACTCCGGCAACCGCTCCGCATAGACAGAAGGCGGCGGTTATAAAGATTTTTCTCATCATTGTTGAATCTCCGGGTGTTGTACGGCCAGCATCGAGTCTTTCTGCGAGAGGTAGAACATGTAGAGGATGACGGGCTTCGTGCCGCGGTTCTCGCCGTGGTGGATGGTGTTCACCATCTCTACGACGGCCTCGCCCTCGTGCACGGTCTTCTCCTTGCCGTCCAGACCGATGATGGTCAGTTCGCCCTGCACCAGGATGCCGTAGTTCATCACGGGATGGTGGTGCCAGCCCAGCTTCTGTCCGGCAGGGAACTCATACTTCACAGCCACCAGTTCGGGGCGGCCCTGCAGGTAGTCGGGCAGCTCCACGCCGTCCCAGCTCTGACTGGTGCGAATCAGTTCCGTCGATACCACCTTTGGAGCGGAATCGCCGTCCTGTGCGTTTGCTTTGTCGCAAGCTGTCATGCCTGCTACAGTGCCGCCAATGACCAGAATGCCGGCAATTATACAATACAATAACTTCTTTTTCATAGCTTCTTTTTTTTATGTTTTAAAAACTCACTGCAAAGGTAGTACAAAATCCATGAATTATCACTTGAAAATGCTGTTTTTTTGTCCTTTTACCTGTTTTTACCCCCAAAATTCAGGCTGATTGGCATTTTTGATGTTTCGTGGATGGTGCTCCAGTATCTGCTGGCGCAGTGTCGACATGTCGATATGGGTGTATATCTCCGTGGTGCCTATGCGTTCGTGACCCAGCATGGCTTGGATGGCACGCAGGTCCGCGCCGCCTTCCAGCAGGGCAGTGGCAAACGAGTGGCGCAGCGTGTGCGGCGAGATGGTCTTCTGGATGCCGGCCGCCACAGCCTGCTGCTTAATCATAATCAGAATCATGGTACGCGTCAGGTGTGCGCCGCGCCGGTTCAGGAAGACATAGTCCTCCTCGCCCGCCTTGATGGTCATGAGGTTGCGGTCTATATACCAGTTGTGCAACTCGTGGATGGCCTTGGGAGAGATGGGCACCAGCCGCTCTTTGGCACCCTTGCCGAAGACGCGGATGTACCTTTCTTCCAGATAGAGGTTGCTCAGCTTCAGGTTGACGAGTTCGCTGACGCGCAGTCCGCACGAAAACAGCACCTCGATGATGGCGCGGTTGCGCTGCCCTTCCCATTTCGACAGGTCGATGCTGTTCTCCAGGGCATCGACTTCGTCCGGCGACAGCACCTCGGGCAGATGTGCACCCAATACGGGTGACTCCAACAGTTCCGACGGGTCGTCGTTGCGGTAGCCGTCCAACTGCAGGAAACGGTAGAACGACCGCACACCGCTCAGGATGCGGCACTGTGAGCGTGGCCCGATGCCGATGTCGTGTAGCGAGGCGGCAAAATGTTGCAGGTCTGCCAGTTGAACATCCAGCAGGTCCTTGTCCTCCGCCTCTAAATAGTTCAGCAGTTTCAGCAGGTCGCGCTCGTAGGCTTCCTGGGTATGGCGCGAGAAGCCACGCTGCAGTTTCATGTAGCGATGGTAGGCTTTCACCATATTTGCGGCTGTTTTCTTGCCCATTTGCATTTTATTTTGTACTTTTGCCTGCAAAATTACGAAAAATCTTTGAATTATGAAAATCCAAATTATCAATGGTCCCAATCTGAACCTCCTCGGCACCCGCGAGCCGGGCATCTACGGCACCTCGTCCTTCGACCAGTATCTGCCGCAGTTGCAGGCACAGTATCCTGACATCACCATCGACTACTACCAGAGCAATGTCGAGGGTGAGCTCATCAACAAGATGCAGGCGGTGGGCTTCTCCTACGACGGCATCGTGCTCAATGCCGGTGCCTATACCCATACCTCGGTGGCCCTCCACGACTGCATCCGCTCGCTGAAGTGTCCCGTCATCGAGGTACATATCTCCAATGTCCACCAGCGCGAGGAGTTCCGTCACCATTCCTTCATCTCGGCAGCCTGCAAGGGTGTCATCTGCGGCTTCGGCCTCGACTCCTACCGCCTGGCCATAGAGGCCCTGACCCCTCTTCTCTAAACTCTATACTCTAAACCCTCAACCATCATTGACAATCGACGACTACATCCTCCAGCACATCGACCCGGAGCCGGAATACCTATACCGGCTCTGGCGCGCTACCAACATCCACATGCTGCACGGCCGCATGGCGTCAGGCCATCTGCAGGGACGGCTGCTGAAGATGCTGGTCACCATGCTGCGACCTGAAAACATCCTGGAGGTGGGCACTTTCAGCGGCTATTCCGCCATCTGCATGGCCGAAGGGCTCGACGAGGGCGGCATGGTCTACACCTTCGAGGTCAACGACGAGCAGGAGGATTTTACCCGACCGTGGATAGAACAGTCGCCCGTTGCCGACAAGATACGCTTCATCATCGGCGATGCCATCACCGAGGCGCCGCGACTGGGCGTCACCTTCGACCTGGTGTTCATCGACGGCGACAAGCGCACCTACCGCCAGACCTGCGAGATGGCGCTGTCCGTGCTGCGCCCGGGGGGCTTCATCCTGGCCGATAATACGCTGTGGGACGGCCATGTCGTCGACGCTGCTTACGAAAAAGACCCGCAGACCCGTGGCATCAGGGAGTTTAACGATTGGCTGTGCCGCGACGCTCGTATCGAGCGCGTCATCCTGCCGTTACGCGACGGACTGACGCTGATACGCAAATTATAGGCATCCATAGCCCCGCGAGTTACAAAAAGTACGTGGCTTTTAGCTTTTTTCGTTGAAAAAGTTGCATAATTCAATAAAAAACCGTACTTTTGCTTACTTTTTGTAACGTAGTAATCAATAACCCTATCAAATAAGATGGAAAAGATAGATAATCTTGACAAGAAGATTCTGAGCATTCTGTCCAAGAATGCACGTATTCCTTTCAAGGACGTAGCTGCCGAGTGTAACGTCTCCCGTGCCGCCATCCACCAGCGTGTCCAGCACCTCATCGAGGGCGACGTCATCATCGGCAGCGGCTTTGACGTCAACCCCAAGAGCCTTGGCTACAGCACCTGTACATACGTTGGCATCACCCTCGAGCGCGGCTCCATGTATAAGGAGGTCGTCGAGTGTTTGCAGCATATCCCCGAGGTCGTGGAGTGCCACTTCACCACCGGTCCTTACACGATGCTGGTGAAGCTCTATGCCCGCGACAACGAACAGCTCATGCATCTGCTCAACGGTCGCCTGCAGGACATCCCCGGCGTGGTGGCCACCGAGACGCTGATTTCCCTCGAGCAGAGCATCAAGCGCGAGATTCCCGTAACCTTTGACGAATGAGTGTGATGGCTAACCGTTTCGACTGGCAGTCGCAGTTGGCGACGGCCTATGCGGCTTTCCCCGAAGCTGCCCGCAAACCGGTCATCGCCATTACGGGCAACTATGACGACCAGACGTGCAAGTTGGCCGAGGGCTACTACAAGTCGGTACAGCGTGCCGGCGGCGTGCCGGTCATCGTTCCGCCATTGGCCGATACCGATGCCGTCATCAACACCCTCGAACATGTCGACGGACTGCTGCTCAGCGGTGGCGGCGACATCAACCCCTTGCTGGTCGGCGAGGAACCCTCACCCAAGTTAGGGAGCATCAATAGTGAGCGCGACATCCCTGAATTGCTCATCACCCAGTTGGCCTACAACCGGCAGATTCCCATTCTCGGCATCTGCCGCGGCATACAGACGCTGGCCATGGCACTGGGTGGCCGCGTGGCACAGGACATCAGCGACATCGCCAAGGTCAAGCACTCGCAGCAGGCCCACCGCTCCGAGTCCACCCACACCGTCACCGTCGACAAGGACTCCACCTTATATAATATATATGCCGACGCCCCCGACCCTTCAACGTTCAACGTCCAACGTTCAACGTTGTTCGTCAACTCCTTCCACCACCAGGCCGTCAGCGACCCGGGACCGCGCTTCCGCGTCACCGCCAAAGCGTCCGACGGCATCATCGAGGCCATCGAGAGCCGCGAGTTCAAGAGCATCATGGGTGTCCAGTGGCACCCGGAGTGCCTGGCGGGCGACGACGGCATGCCGCTCTTCGAATGGCTCGTCCGTCAGGCGGCGCACTACCGCGAGGCCTGCGACATGCACAGCCGCATACTCACCCTCGACACGCATTGCGACACGCCGATGTTCTTTCCCCAGGGTGTAGACTTCGGCAGCCGCGACCCGCGCATACTCGTCGACCTCCACAAGATGACGGAGGGCCGTCAGGATGCTACCATCATGGTGGCCTACCTGCCGCAGCCACAGATGGGCGAGACGTTTTCATCGAAGGTCGACTTCGACGTCAGCGGACCGATGGAGTATGCCGACCTCATCTTCGACAAGATTGAGGAGTTGGTGGATAAGAACAAGCGCTACCTCAGCATTGCCCGTACACCCGCCGACCTCTATGCCGACAAGCGGCAGGGACGCCGCAGCATCATGCTCGGCATCGAGAACGGTCTGGCCCTCAACGGACAGCTGCAGAACCTGAACCACTTCGCCCAGCGTGGCATTGTCTATATGACGCTCTGCCACAATGGCGACAACGACATCTGCGACTCTGCACGTGGCTGCAACACCCATCACGGCGTCAGCCAGTTCGGACAGCAGGTCATCCGTGAGATGAACCGCCTGGGCATCATGGTAGACCTCAGCCATGCCGCCGAGAAGAGCTTCTACGATGCCCTCGACATCAGCAGCGAGCCGATTGTATGCAGCCATTCCAGTTGCAGGGCGCTCTGCGACCATCCGCGTAACCTCACTGATGCCCAGATGCGTGCCTTGGCTGCCAAGGGCGGCGTCATGCAGATTACGATGTATAACGGCTTCCTGGTCAAGGATGGCGAGGCGACCGTAGCCGACGCCATGCGACATCTGGAGCATGCCATACAGGTCATGGGCATCGACCACGTCGGCATCGGTACCGACTTCGACGGTGACGGCGGCATCCGCGGCCTGGCCAGCTCCTCCGACCTCATCAACTTCACCCGCCAGCTTCTGGCACGCCGCTACAGTGAGCGCGACATCCAGAAAATCTGGGGCGGCAACTTCCTCCGCGTCATGTCGCAGGTCATGCAATCGAAAGAATTAAACAAATGAACAGAATATATTACTTTGCTTTTTTGCTGTTGGCTTTCAGCTGCTGTACCACCAAGAAGAGTCAGCTCGTGACGGCGCCGGCTGTCACCATCGACTTTGATGCCGACTCGGCTTACGCCTTCTGTGCCGCACAGTGTGCCTTCGGACCGCGCACCATGAACAGCGACGCCCACGACCGCTGCGCCGCCTGGATACAGCAGCAGTTCCAGCACTATGGCTATGACGTCGCACTCCAGCAGGCCGACCTGCGGGGCTACGACGGCACCGTCCTCCATGCTACCAACATCATCGCCCATGCTCCCCTTCCTTTGGAGGGGGCGGGGGAGGCTAGGTCCCGCATCCTCATCTGCGCCCACTGGGACAGCCGGCCCTGGGCCGACAACGACCCTGACTCCGCCAACTGGCACAAACCCGTGATGGCGGCCAACGACGGCGCCTCTGGCGTGGCCGTCATGCTCGAACTGGCACGTCTGCTGCAGCAGCACGACTCCGCAGCTGTGGCCGTCGACTTCGTCTGCTTTGATGCCGAAGACTGGGGCGTACCCCAATGGAGCGAGGCCGCCGATGCCGACTCATGGGCCCTTGGTTCACAGTACTGGGCTGTCAACAGCCCCAAGTCCTACGACTACGCCATCCTGCTCGACATGGTGGGCGGGCAGGGCGCTAAGTTCTACCGTGAGGGCTATTCCATGGAGTATGCTGCCGCCGTCGTGGATAAGGTATGGCAGGCGGCTGCCGCTGCCGGCTATGGCAGCGCCTTCGTCAATCAGGAGATAGGCTATATCACCGACGACCATGTTCCTGTCAACGAGAAGGCCGCCATCCCCTGCATCGACGTCATCAGCCACTATCCCGACTGCCGCCAGAGCTCCTTCGGACCTACATGGCATACCGTCAGCGACGATATGCAGCACATCGACCGCAACACCCTCCGTGCCGTCGGCCAGACTCTCGTTCAGCTCATCTACCAATAAAACAATTGCTACCGCCATATCGAGCGGTAGCAAACTCTTCACTCTTCACTCTTCATTCTTCACTCTATATCTGTCCTGCCTCCACCATCAGCACCACGCGCTCTGTCAGGCGGTCAATGCCCTCGGCATCGTAGGTCTTCTTCAGCGAAGCACCGAAGGTCCAGGCAAACACCTGGTAGAAACCAGCCTTGATGGGACCGAGGAAGGCTTGTATCAATTCATAGCCTGACGAATTGCTCTCGCGGTGTATCAGCTTGATGAGTAGCTTGCCCTGTGAGTAGGTCAGCTTCTTCATTTTCGGCTTGTAGGTCTTCATGATGCTCTGTTCCACGCGCTTCATGTGGGCCTTGCGGGCCTCTTCGGTGGGCAGCGTCTCCAGGTATTCTGCTGTCTCCATCATGATGAGGCGTGCCTCCTTGGCGATGGGCAGCACAATCTTTACGTTTTTGACCAGCCTCATGAAAGCCTCGGCCTGCCGCTGGTTGTCGAAGGTCATGGGCGGGAACACATACACGTTGTTCATCTCCATATACTGGATGCTGTCGCCGGCCTCCAGAACCTTACCAACCTTCACCGTAGGCACAAACGTCGGACTGTCCATGTCCACACCGCGTCCGTCGGCCTTCTGTGTCTCCACACCGCGTCCGTCAGCCTTCTGTGCCGTGCACGTCATGCACCACACCACCAGCATTGCCATTATCGTCAGCCTTTCCTTCATTTGCCGGCCTTTTCTTTCTATCGTCTGCCTTTCCTTCATTTGTCGGCCGCAAAAGTACGGATTATATCTGAAATGGCAAAGAATTCCACGCTTTTTTGACAGTTTTTGTCTCCCATGTCGCTTTTTTTTATTATCTTTGCAATGACTTTCTTCATCGTTTACAGTTTATGGCTTATAGGAGTGTGCCTCGTTACTTCTTCATACTGCTGCTTTTGGCGGTGCTCCCGGCCGGTGCCCAGACCACCGACTGGCGGCAGGACATCCGTCAGTGGCTCACCGTGGAGGACGACACCGACATGTCCGACGCCGACGACGTACTGGAACTGCTGACCGACCTCGCCGAGTCGAAGCTCGATATCAACCGCGCCTCCCGCGAAGACCTCCGCCGCTTGCCCTTCCTCACCGACCACCATATCGAGGCCATCCTCCAATATGTCGACCGCTACGGCCCCATGCGCTCCCTCTCCGAACTGCAGATGCTGCCCGCCCTCGATGCCGACACCCGCCGCCTCCTCCTCCACTTCGTCACCGTCCCCTCCGCCCCCGCTTCCTCCTCCGCCTCCGGCTCTGGCTCCTCCGCCTCCTCCGGCTCTGGCTCCTCCGCCTCCTCCGGCTCTGGCTCTTCTTCCTCCTCCGCTCGTCCCGCGCCCGGTGGTTTCCCCACCGGGGCCTCTGCCGGCCGCCATTCCCTCATGGCCACCGCCCGCATCCCCTTCTACCGTCGCCGTGGTGATGATAACGGCTACCTGGGCTACCCCTACCGCCACGACCTCCGCTACCAGTTCCTCTTCCGCGACCGCCTGAAGTTTGGCATCACCGGCGCACAGGATGCCGGCGAACCCTTCTTCGCCAACAAGAACACACTGGGCTACGACCACTACGCCTACTACTTCCAGCTGCGCCACCAAGGCCGCCTCGAACAGCTCAACCTCGGCACCTACCGCCTCCAGCTGGGCATGGGACTGGTCATCAACAATGGCTTCCACCTCGGAAAACTGGCATCCATGCAGTCGCTGGGCCGCAACGCCCAGGGCCTGTCGGCCCATACCTCACGCTCCTCACAGGGCTATCTGCGCGGCGCCGCAGCCACCGTCCGCCTCACAGATGCCCTCCGCCTGACGGCCTTCGCCTCCTGCCGACCGCTCGACGCCACCCTTAACGACAGCAATGCCACCGTGCGCACCGTGCTCACCGACGGCTACCATCGCACCGTCTCAGAACTCGACCGCAAGCACAACACCTGGCTCACCGATGTCGGCGCCAGCATCGCCTGGTCGTCACGCACGGCACGCGACTTCTCCCGCTCCTCGCGGTCGTTCCTCACACTCACCGTCCTCTCCTCACATTTCTCACGCCCCCTGCAGCCGCCTACCACGGCCGCCTACCGCCGCTATGCCATGGCGGGCTCCCACTTCTTCAATGCCTCGCTGGCCTACGGCCACGTCAACGGCCGCCTGTCCTTCTCCGGCGAGACGGCCGTCAATGGCGATGCCGCCCTGGCCACCATCCATGTGCTGAGTGTCAAGGCTGCCGACCAGCTGTCGCTGATGTTCCTCCACCGCTACTACGACCGCCGCTATACCGCCTTCCACGGGTACGCCTTTGCCGAGGGTGGGGCAGTGCAGAACGAGCACGGCGTCTATGCCGGCGCCTCCTGGCAGCCTTCGCGGTCGCTCTATGTCCAGGCTTATGCCGACTATGCCCACTTCCCCTGGCTCCGATATCAGGTCAGTGCGGCCAGCGATGCCCTGGACTTCACCTTACGCGTGCGTACCTTATATAATAATATAGGCCTGGAAGGCCGCTACCGCTACAAGCTGCGCCAGCGCGACAATGCCGACCATACCGTCCTCCGCAACCATCCCCAGCACCGCCTCCACCTCCAGGCCACCATCCCCATAGGCCGCCCCTCCTCCGCCTCCTCTTCCCGCGCCTCCGGCCCCTCCTCCTCCGGCTCCTCCTCCTCCGGCTCCGCCAGTCCCGCGCCCGGTGGTTTCCCCACCGGGTCTTCCGCTCCTGCGCTCACCCTCGTCACCCAGGCCGATGGGGTCTATCTGCCCACCGGGGCCGAGCCGTCCGCATCCGCCGGCATCCTCCTCTCCCAGCAGGCCGTCCTCCAGTACCGCTGGCTCCGCATCACTGCCTCCGTCGTCTGGTTCCATACCGACGACTACGACTCCCGTCTCTACCGCTACGAGCCCTCCGTGCTCCACGACTTCTCCTTCCCCGCCTACTACGGCCACGGCTGGCGCTACGCCCTCATGGCCCGCGCCGACCTCTCGTCCCGCTTCAGGGCTACCGTCAAAATCGGCACGACCGACTATTTCGACCGTGCCGTCATCTCCTCGGGCCTCCAGCAAATCGACGCCTCCTCCCAGACCGACCTCACCCTTCAGCTCCATTATTCTTTCTAATCATGCTGCGCCATGCCTCGCGGCAGTGGATTTAACGCCTCCGCGGAGCATAAAATCCGCCTCCACGGAGCATCAAATCCGATTAAGTGAAATATAATTCCCTGACTTGTGCAGCCACATCGCTGCCCTCGAAACGCCTGATGTACTCACGGCTCCTGCCGATACGCGCTTCACGTTCCGGCGCACCCCTCAGCGACATACGGATGGATTCCGCCATGCCGATAACGTCGTCCGGTCCCACATAGCGGCAGTCCGGACCGCCGGCCTCCTCCAGGCACGACCCCGTACACGCCACCACGGGCAGCCCCGCGGCGATGGCTTCGATGATGGGGATGCCGAAGCCCTCGTAGCGCGAAGGGTACACAAAGACCTCCGCCAGCTGGTAGATGACGGACAGGTCGTCGTCCGGCACACCGCTCAACAGGTGGATGCGCTCGCTCTGCGGCAACTCCCGCACGTAGTCCGTCTGACGGCCCACCACCACTAAGTGGACGTCCTGGGGCAGCAGCTCCAGGGCTTCCGCGGCCAGCAGCACGTTCTTCCGACGCTCTATCGTGCCTACGTTCAGCACATACCGCGCTGGCAACTGCCAGCGCTGACGGACAGCAGCCTTCTGCTCCGCCGTCGCCGTCGTCGTATAGCGTGGTGAAAAACTCTGGTAGATGACGCTGATGCGGTCGGCATACGCCGCCCCGCCCAGCTCGATGATGTCCTGGCGTGTGCGCTCGCTGATGGCGATGATGCGGTCGGCCTCCTTCAGCGTCTGCCGGAACTTCCATGCATACAGCTTGACGTCCCACCAGTGGTAGTATTCCGGATGCCGCAGGAATATCAGGTCGTGGATGGTCACCACACCCCGGATGCCGGCCTTCCGAAGCCCCGTCGGCAGCTCTCCCGACAGTCCGTGGTACACCGTCACCCCGTCCCGCACCAGGTCCTTCACGATGCCCCGCGTCCGCCACCACGCCTTCGCCACCGCGCCCTTCCGTCCCGAAAAGCACCACACCGCCGCCGCCTGCTCCTCCGCCGTCGTCGGCTTCGCCTCCTTTTCCGCTTTCTCTGTTGGTTGCGGTTTTGCCGCAACCGCCGCGGCGTCCGCCGCTACCTGCTCTCGCAGTTCCCGCCGTCCTTCGTCCGGCGCATACAGCCGCAGCGCCATCCTGCCGTCCTGCCGTCCGCCGCCGTCCTGTCGTCCGCCGCCGTCCTGTCGTCCGTCTTCCGTCTCCGCCAGTCCTGCGCCCGGTGGTTTGCCCACCGGGTCTTCGTCCTGCCGTCCGCCGCCGTCCGCCATCCGCAGCAGGTCGTTCACCAGCGTCCGCCCGTAGCTCCCCAGCCCCGTGCCGTTCCTGACTATCCGCTTCGCGTCAATCCCAACCGTTATCATCACCCTCTTCTCTCAACTCTAAACTAAAACCCCTCTTCTCTAAACTAAAACCTACACATACTCATCCCCGTACTTCATCTGCACCTCGTTCACGTACTTCCGCACCAGCGCCGACGAGTCCCCCTTCTTGCATATCAGCAGCACGTTGCCCTCCTCGGCCACGATGTACCCGTCCAGGCCGCTGATAACCCCCAGCCGACCCTTCGGCAACTTGATGACGTTGTTGTGCGAGTCCTCTATCATCACCTCCGAGTCCACCACCACGTTGTCGTCGTCACTGCGGCGCTTGCACTCGTAGATGGCGTGCCACGTTCCCAGGTCCGCCCAGCCGAAGTCGCACCGCATCACACACACATGCTCGCATTTCTCCAGCACGCCCTGATCGATGCTTAGGTTCGGATAGCTCGGATAGTATTCGTTCACGAACGCCATCTCCTGCTCGATGGTATACTGCGCCATCGTGCTGTCGAAGCGACCCAGCACGTCGGGGAACAGCCGCCGGAAGCACTTGTTCAGATACCTCGCGCTGGACAGGATGACGCCCGTGTTCCACAGAAACTCCCCCGACTCCATGAACAGCTGCGCAAAGTCGCGCTCGGGTTTCTCCACAAACGACTTCACCTCGCTAATCTTCGCCACCGGAGCACGCTCGGGTATGATGAGCTCGCCCTTCTGGATGTAGCCGTAGCCGGGCTCCGGACGCGTAGGCTGCACACCCAGCACCAGCAGGCTGTTCCGATGGCTCACAAAATAGAACGCCTCGTCTATGTTCTGGTAGAAGGCTTCCTCGTTCTGCACAAACTGGTCCGACGGCGTTATCACCACATTCGCATCGGGGTCGCGGCGGCATACCCGCATGTCGGCCCACGCCACGCTCGGACCCGTGCCGCGGTTCACCGGCTCTACCATCAGGTTCTCCTCGTGCAACTCATCCAGCTGTTCCCGAACAATAGGCGCATACTCGCGGTTCGTACAGACAATGATATTCTCCTTGGGAAGGATGCGGGCAAAGCGGTCGAAGGTCTGCTGCAACTGGGTGCGACCGATGCCGAAGAAGTCGACAAACTGTTTCGGACGGCTCTCGCGGCTGCAAGGCCACAGACGACGGCCCTTGCCACCGGCCAGAATCACACAATAGTTCTTGCTGTTTATTTCCATGGGTCTTGGTAGTTTGTTAGATTCGTCTGCTAAGGTACGAAGAATTATCCGGATAAACAAGAAAATCAACTTTTTTTAAAAATTTCTTCATTCTTCATGCTTCATTCTAAATTTTTATTCGTACCTTTGCACACGCAAAAGCCCAGATGGCGGAATCGGTAGACGCGCTGGTCTCA
>ERZ842401.5378-NODE-5378-length-14244-cov-3.354500_pt1 | contig 14244 bp, 11 predicted proteins | sample MGYA00521270_ERZ842401 | MGnify/ENA primary metagenome ERZ842401 (study PRJEB31892, sample SAMEA3878208) | bioreactor metagenome | biome: Moose rumen | place: Sweden | collected 2011-10 | study: EMG produced TPA metagenomics assembly of the PRJEB12797 data set... | reverse complement strand
GTGGTTGTGCGGCTAAGGTGTTTGGCTCGCTGTGCTCGCCCCGCACAAGACGAGTTTTGTGTCACGAACCTGCCTACCGCCTGTTTTCACGCGCTCACCTATGTATGTATAGAGCGTCGGAAGCTAGCTGCCGCAGCCAGCTGCTACAATGCTTCTATATATGACTGCAACTTTTCTATGCGCCGTTTTGCTTCCTCTAGCTTGTCGCGCTCCGCCTGCACCAGCTCGGCGGGTGCGTGCTCGGCGAACTTGCCGCCGAGTTTTGCTTCGGTACGCTGTGCCTCAGCGGTCGTCTTCTCCACGTCCTTCTTGAAGCGGGCTAAAAGCTGCTCCTTGTTGATGTGCTCGTCAATCAGGATGAACGCCTCGAAGCCAGTGCCCACAGTGCCGATGGAAGAAGCGGGCTTTGCGTCAACAAAGTCGATGTTCGCTACGCCCGCAAGCAGCTGTATCATGTCAACTTTCTCGCGGCAGACTTCGGCGTTGCTGCCCTGCTCGACAAGGAGCGCGATGTGCAGCTTGGTCGCAGGGTCGATGCCGCACTCGTTGCGAAGTCCGCGCACAGCGCGAATCAAGTCCTGCAGGACGGCAAAGCGGGCGGTGACGGCGGCATTCACGCGCGCGTCGGTCGGCGCGGGGAACGGAGCCGCGACGAGCTTACCGGTGTAGTCGCTCGTCGGGAGAATCTGCTTGCTTCCCGCTTTCGCGCGGTTTGCGACAATCTCCGAAAGCGGGAGCTTCGAGTAAATCTCCTCGGTCACGAACGGGATGAACGGGTGCAAGAGGCGCAAAGACTCTTCAAGCACGTTCAGCAGCACCGACACGGCGCGGTCTTTCTCGTGCTCGTCGTCGCCGCGGAAGGAAAGCTTCGTCGCCTCCACGTACCAGTCGCAGAAGTAGTTCCAGAAGAACTCGTAGACGGCGCTCGCGGCGTCGTTGTAACGGTAGCCGTCAAGGGCGCTCCGCTCGTCGCGCACAGCCTTGTCGAGCGCGGCATAAATCCAGCGGTCAAGCTCGGTAAGCTCGCTGTCGGCCACAGGCACGAGCGTGCGCCCTTCAAGATTTCCGAGAATGTAGCGGCTTGCGTTCCACACTTTGTTACAGAATCGGCTTCCCATTTTGAATGAGTCCGAATCGACCAAAACATCCTGTCCCTGAGCGCACATGTACGAAAGCGTGAATTTGAGCGCGTCTGAGCCGTACTGTTCGATGATGTCGAGCGGGTCAATGCCGTTTCCGAGCGATTTTGACATTTTTCGCCCCTGCTTGTCGCGCACAAGACCGTGAATGTAAATGTCGTGGAAAGGAGCTTTTCCCGTGAATTCAAGGCCCGCCATAATCATGCGGCTCACCCAGAAGAAGATGATGTCATAAGCCGTAACGAGGGCGGTCGTCGGGTAGAAATTCGCCAAATCTTTTGTGTTTTCAGGCCAACCAAGCGTACTAAACGGCCAGAGCCAAGAAGAAAACCAAGTGTCCAAGACATCGGGATCTTGCTTTACATTCGTGCTTCCGCATTTCGGGCATTTTGTGACATCTTCGCGGCTTACGATTGTTTCGCCGCATTCGCAATACCATGCAGGGATTCTGTGCCCCCACCAAATCTGACGGCTCACGCACCAGTCGCGGATATTTTCCATCCAGTGCGTGTAGGTATTTTCCCATTTTCGCGGATAGAACACGATGTCGCCGTCTCGCCATGCCTTCAATGCTTTTTCGGCAAGCGGCTTCATTTTGACGAACCACTGATAGCTCAAATACGGCTCAACGACCGTCTTACAGCGGTAGCAGTGACCGACCGAGTGCGTCATTTTTTCTTCGCCCTTGAAAAGCCCTGCCTCAGTCAAATCTTCGATGACGAGTTTTCGCGCCTGCTCGCACTTTAAGCCACGGTATTTTTCGGGAACGTTCTCGTTTAGCGTGCCGTCGGGGTTCAGCAAATTGATGACTTCAAGCTTGTGGCGTTTTCCCACTTCCCAGTCGTTGGGGTCGTGTGCGGGCGTAATTTTTACCATGCCCGTACCGAATTCTTTGTCTACATAGTCGTCAGCAATAATAGGAATTTCTTTTCCCGTAAGCGGAAGCTTGAGCGTCTTTCCAACCAAAGCCGTATAGCGCTCGTCCGTCGGATTTACAGCAACGGCGGTGTCGCCAAAGAACGTTTCTGGGCGCGTTGTCGCCACTTCAATTTTGCCGCTGCCGTCTGCATATTCGTAGAAAAGGTGGTACATGGCGCCCTGCGTGTCCACGTGGTCAACTTCATCGTCAGCAAGCGCCGTGCCACAGCGCGGGCACCAGTTTACAAGGCGCTGTCCCTTGTACATAAGCCCGCGCTCGTAAAGCGTTACGAATACGTCGCGCACAGCCTTTGAAAGCCCCTCGTCGTAGGTAAAGCGCTCGCGGCTCCAGTCCACGCTGTTACCAAGCTTTTTCTGCTGTTTTACGATGGTGTCGTGATGGTCGCGCGTAACTTCCCATGTGCGCTCGATAAACTTTTCGCGCCCAAGGTCATTTCTTGTCTTGCCTTCTTTTTTTAGCGCGCGCTCCACCACGTTCTGCGTAGCAATGCCCGCGTGGTCTGTGCCCGGCACCCACAGCGTATCGTCGCCACGCATACGGTGATAGCGCACTACAACGTCCTGCAACGTATTATTAAGCGCATGCCCCATGTGCAGCACGCCCGTTACGTTCGGCGGCGGAATTACGACGGTATATTTGATGTTTGTATTTGTCTTTTGATTATGCACCGGCGAGGTAGCGTCGCTGTGCGGGCGAAAGTAGCCCTGCTCCACCCACTCCGCATAAATACGGTCTTCAAAGTCTTTGGGATTATATGCTTTTTCTAGTTCGATAGCTTTCATACAGAGGCATTATAGTGAAATCAATAGATTTCTGCAATCTTAGTTACAAAAAACGCCCTGCAAGCGGGTGCAGGGCGTTAGAAGAAGAAGTTTATTTATACGTCGGCGGCACGGCGATGTGGTAGAAGTACCTATCCCAGTATCCTGCAGTAAAAATATTCTTTTCCAAGTAATCAACGCTGTAATCACGCTTCGCGTCATTACCAGTGAGATTTCGTACGGTAGCTGCTGCGGCAACACCTGTAAACTTGATAGTTGAGCCTCGCCCAATAAAGAAGAAGGCATAGGGTTCCATCGTCATGGTAGCAGTGTCAGTAGCAGCAATGGTAAGCGTAATATTGTCGTTATAGAAGCAATTTGCCCCAAAGTACACGAGCGACTCAGGACATGACACCGCTGTAAGTGCTGTACAATTAGCAAACGCTCCATGACGCAAGTATTTCACACCTGTCAAAGAAACTTCTCTTAGTGCCGTACAATTTCGGAACGCGCCAGCATCAATTTCGACTTCTCCACCACCTGTAATTGTAACTGTTGTAAGCGCAGTACAATCAGCAAATGCAAGGTCGCCAATAAGCACAACCGAATTCGGAATCGTGACAGACGTAATGCTGTTATTATTCCAGAATGCAAAATCGCCAATTTCGGTAACAGTATTACCACTGATAGTAGACGGAATAGAAACTGCACCACTTCCGCTGAAAGCAGTAATCACATAGCCGTTCGTCTTTGTAGACTGATATGCAGTAAAACCACCTTCCGAAACAACATTGCCAGATTTCGCATTATCGCCACTTCCTGCAACATCATTGATGATGTTATAAATGCCAGGACCGGAGGCAGAATCAGATTTACCTTTATTTGTGATATAATTCACAGCCTTCATAGTATTGTTGGTATAAGTATTATAATTTGCGGCCATATAGGTACGTTCTGAAACGTCAGCGGTAAACCCTGTAAAGGTTACATTCTGAATAGTATTGTGGTAATCACCAAGATAATCGCTTGAAGAGCCGTTTACCATCAAAATAGCTTCACTCGTTTGCGCCGCTTTAGTCTTTGTACTATAGCTAGCAGAATTTTCTTCTGTGCTAGAATCATAATACGTGATGGTACCACCATTTGTCTGGATTTTGCCGCCGCGAATGTCTACAAACTCACAACTATTATACAATATACCTTGTACTGCATTCAGCACATTCAGTTTATCAATCGTCACACCTGTGACTGTTGACACGAAGAAGATACCACGCCCGCACGCTTCGCTGTAAATATAGTGCACATTTACGTTAGGACCGACGTCGTTAGCGCAACGGAAAGCCGCATAACCGCCGCCAGTACAGCAGCGAACGCCGCGGATAGTCCCGATGGTAGCGTTATAGGTACCGTTAAGCAGTACCGCGTTACCGCCAATATCGACGCCTTCAATTTCGTCCATGTAGACGTTGTACGCATTAAAGGTTTCTACAACATGCTCGCCAATGCCGTTAGCGCTGATATTCTTGAAGTACAGGTCATGGCTCCAACGTGACAATTCAACATTTGTTCCCGCGTTTGCAATACTCTGCGGACGAATACCAATACCGGGGCCAACAGAATCTTTTACAGCTTTCGCGAAATGGATATTTGCACAAACAATATTACTCGCCTGTGCCATGAAAATACCGTAGCTAGGACTTCCCGTTAAGGTAAGATTGCGCACGGAAATGTTATTCGCCCCACGTTCAAGGTCTATAAATGCAGATATGTTTTTTCCGTCAGAATCAGCGGCGCTTGTATCTACATAAATAGTATTATTTCCAAAATCAAGAATTATGTTGCTCATGCCACGCAGCGTAATACTATGCGTATATGCCATGCGGTCAGACTTATTCACAACAGAAATTGTATTTTCCGCAGCAGTGCCCGTCGAACCGCTGCACGCAACAAGAATTTTCTGCTTAGAGCTACGTCCACTATCCAGATAGCTAACACTCTTGTTCACCGCATCTAACAAGCCGGTATAACTTTCAGAAGCAAGCGTATACTCACTATCCGCTGTCGGTACTGCGTCTGCCGTATGCAAGATAACCCACTTTGCACTGGCTAGGTGATAAGTAACTTTTACTTTTGGTGCTATGTCATCTTCGCTGTCATACGCTGCAAGCGTTGCCTGCAACGTCGTCATATCAACGCTGTTATTCGTGGGGTCACTTGGCGGATTTGTATCAAGGCCAGCAATAGCACTGTCAGTACCAGTGATTTTTTCTGCATACTTGATGAAGCTAGAGGGCGTTCCATATTCGCCAAATGAATATGATACCGCTGCATCACCAGAAATTGCCTCGCCAGAAGTCACCAGCGCAGCCGGAATTGAGGTTATTGTTATAGTTCCACAATCATCTTTTGACTTTGTACCGTTCGCCGTAAGCGTAAGCGTTGTACCACCAGACTCACAGGAGCCTGTAAGTGTTGCTCCCGTTAGGTTTTTATTCAGCACCGTTGCAATGCTTTCAAAATAACTAGAAAAATCATTTGCTTCCGCTGCGGTGTTTGAAAAGGTCGCATTTTCAAGCGTTATCGTTATAGTAGTGCTATCCCACGCTTTGCCATACGAAAACGAGCCCGTTACGCTAAATGAAGGAACGCCGTCGCCTGAAGTAGTATCTGTCTTTTTATCGTCATCATCGTCGTCGCTCGACGAATGCTTACAGCCGACTGCGCTTACTAACAAAAATGCGGCAAATAGTGCCGCAAGTTTCCATAAAAAATGCTTTTTCATAGAGCCTCCTGCTAGGAGTATACTGTAAATACCCCCCCCCGTCTATAAAAATACGTCATTTTATAGCACAAAATCGTCTTTTACTGCGGCTAGTGCTATTCCGCGCTGGCGTACAAGCCAAACGGGTCGCTCCAGCGCGAGCCGTCGCTGTAGCGGATAGCGCGCAGGAAGACGTTCGCAACAACCAGCGGCTCCGTTGGCGCTTCGGCAAAAAAAGCGTCCAGCGAGAGCCGGCACAAGGCGCTGTCGTTAGCGTCAACGGCGGGCTCCCACACGATAACGTAGGGCTCGCTCCAGACGCTTTCGCCGCCTTCGGCAGTGCAGAGCTCTAGCACCAGCGTGCAGCTCTGGAGCGGCTTTGCGGCGGTGTTTGCAAGCTGTAGCTGTAAGCCGGCAAGCGCATACCAAGCGCTAGGCTCTACGCAAACGGTTGCGTCTTCTATTATATAAGGACACCGCGGAAGCGCGCTAACGCAGGCGGTAAGCGCTAACAGCGAAAGTACGCCGCTAGCAACAAAAGAAAATCGTTTTAATACAGCTTTCATACATACTCCTTAACGTGAGGCTATTATGTTATAAGTAAAAACTGCGCGCTTTTTTACAAATTCTGTTGTTTTTAAATCATTTGCGCTTTAAACTAAAAAAATGAAGCAATGGAAGATTCTGACAACAGTGAGCGCTGTAACGCTAGCGCTGTGCGTCGGCGGCGCTACGGCAACGGCGCAACCGAACCGCTTTAATCCGATTTCGCTTGTAACGCTCGGCCCTACTGACGGTGCATTGTACGACGTCTACGTTATTGGTGACGGAAGCCAATCCTACACGGCGCAACGCTGGATTACGCCGTTTGAGTTAAATCGCTTTGAGACCACCTACAGCCTGTGGTATACGGTGCGCACAGCGGCAACAAAGGCGGGCTACGTTTTTACGCAGCCGGGGCAAGAAGGCTCTAACGGAAAGCGCGGCGCTAAGCCCTCAAAAGCGGGCGTCTCTCAGCCGGTCACTAACATTTCTTGGTACGATGCGGTGGTTTGGTGCAATGCTTACAGCGAGCAGCAGGGGCTAGAGCCATGTTACCGCTACAAGGGCGAGATTTTGCGCGACGCGACGAACACGCTAAAGCTAGAGCTTGCAGAATGTAGCTGGGAAAGTAACGGCTGGCGGCTTCCGTCAGAAGCAGAATGGGAGTATGCGGCAAGAAAAACGATAAGCGGCTTCCAGAGTGGCGGCCTTGTAAGCGGGCAGGTAGACGCGCGCGGCTATGACGATGGCACCATTCCCGAAGAAGAATTAGCATGGACGGCCTTTAACGCCAGCGGTACGCATACGGTAGGCACTGCGGGCACGCCGTTTGACGAAAGCGCGCAGCCTTCCCCTGCAAGCGGAAATCCTAACGGCGCGGGCTTGTTCGACATGAGCGGCAATGTGCTGGAGTTTTGCTGGGACTGGATGGCAAGCTACCGCGACGTAGAGCCCGGAAGCCGTGCGACCGGCGCCGACTTTGGCACGCAGCGCGTCTGTAGAGGCGGCAGCTGGAGCGAGTACACGCCGTTTTGCTACGCTGGCGACCGCTACAGCTACGACGCAAGCGAATATTATACTTTTATAGGCTTCCGGCTGTGCCGCACGCTTACGCAGCCAAAGGACGGCGCTAGCGGAGAGGCGCAATCGCTACCGACTATGCACCGCTAGCGGGCGGCGGGGGCGCGCTACAGTTGGCGTAATTCCGCTTTTGTTACCGTCCAGCGGCCATCGCGCAGTTCTACTTCTACCCAGCCGTATTTTCCTTCTAACAGCGCACCGGGATTTATCACCGTGGTTTCGCCCACGGTGCAACAGCCGGCGCTTTCGTGAATATGCCCCGTAACGACGAGCAGCGGCTGCACCTCGTCAATAAACGCGCGCAGCTGTGCGCTTCCAACGTGCACGCCGTTCGGTAGCGCGTCGGCGGCGGTGTCCTTTGGCGGATTGTGCATAATAACGACAAGAGCGTTAGTGCTTACCGCCGGAGTCGCCGCGTCACCGGCTGCCGCCGGCTGTGTAACGGAGCGCGCAACGGCAAGGTCAGCAACGATGTCAGCTTCGTCGCGCTCAAACGGCGTATCGCCGCTAAAGCGCGTGCCGCCGCCCGTGCCGACAAACGTAAGCCCGCCGTTAAACGTAAGCGCACCTTCCACGCTTATGTCTGCCGCGTCAAGCTCTGCAAGAAAAGCCGGCTCGTCGCAGTTACCACGCACGGCGTACACGGTATCGTGCAGCTTTACTAGCGCCTCTAACGCAGGCTTTCCCGTCTCTGCCGCGCCAAAGCGCGCAAAATCGCCGCCGAACAACACCGCATCCGCCGCCTTTGCAGCCTCCGTCAGCGCTTCAACGCCGGCAACGTTCCCGTGAATGTCAGATATAACTAGAAATTTCATGTTGTTTCTCCTCTCGCTACAGATTTTCCATCGCTTCACGCAGCGCAAGCATCTGTTCGTGCGTACCGATTGTTATGCGCAAAAAATCTTCAATGCCAGCCGTTGCAAAATGGCGCACCAGAATGCCGTTTTCTTTTATCGTGCGATAGAGCGTTTCGCCGTCAGCGCCGCTTTTTTTTGCAAACACAAAGTTTGTTACGCTCGGAAGCACAAACCAACCGTGCTCGCGCAAAAAGTCGCAAAAATCGTTGCGCTCCATTGCAATAAGCTTCGCACAGCGCGCGTAGTAGCCGGCGTCCTTGCAAGCAGCAATGCCCGCCTGCTGCGCCAAAAAGTCCACCGGAAAATGATTAAGCGAATTCTTTACCGTTGTTACCGCGTTGACTAAATCCGGCGAAGCTACAAGGTAGCCAAGCCGTAAGCCCGCGCCGCATAGACTTTTGCTAAACGTGCGCACAATCACAAGATTAGGGAATTCTGCTAGCAGCGGAATACAGCTTTCGCCGCCAAAGTCTACATAGGCTTCGTCCACCACGAACACGCGCTCACGTGGCGCGCGCTGCAACAGCTCGCGTACCTGCGCACGCTTTAAGCCTAGCCCTGTAGGTGCGTTAGGATTTGCAAAGATGATGCTAGAGTCGGTAGCGTTGGCGCACGCAAGCAGTTGCTCGCCGTCAAGACTCCAGTCCTCACGCAATGGCACCGTCTGCAACGGTATTTGATAGAAGCCGGCATACACGGGATAAAAGCTATAGGTGTGCGCGGGTAGCACCAGCGGACGGTCGCCGTCAAAAAAGGCGTAAAAGACAAAGCTTAGCACTTCGTCGCTGCCGTTACCGCAATAAATCATGTCGCTGGTAACGGCAAACGGGATGCGGTCGTGCGTTTCTGGCGTGCAAAAGGCGCCGCTGCCGTTTTTTGCGCCGCCTTCCGTCTGCGTGCGGCAAAGCACGCCGCCGGTCTGATTAAGCATTTCGGCAATAGCCTCGCGTAGCTCTAGCGAGTCGGGGTCGGGGTACAAGCCCAAACGCGCCCGCTGCGCACGAGCCGCGCGCGTCACCGCCCGCTGCACCAGCGGCGACGGCGGATAGGGATTTTCGTTAGCATTTAGCTTTATGTAGTCGCGGTCCTTTGGCTGCTCGCCCGGTACATAGGGGTGCAGGTTCTTCATTCTCTGTGAAAGCATCGTGTTTCTCCAAGCGCGCCGCAAGCTTTTTCTCGCCAACGCAACGCGCACAGCGCCATTGTACGCTATTCATCGCCTAAAACGCAAGCGCCCGCAAAGCAAGGAATAGCCTACAAAAACTGTTGTGAGATTTGTTAATTCGCGCTAAAATAGGTGCTATGGCAACAACTGCAAACATTATCACGCTATTAAAATTTTATGCGTCACACACCAAAAATGCCGTCGTTAGCTACGGCGATTTTTGCGAATATCTAAGGCGCTACGCAGAGGCGCACGTCGAAGAACAGCCAGAGCTTACTCCCTACCTCTCGAATCCTGCTGCAACGCTCCAGCCAGAGCTTGACCGCCTCGCAGCCGCAAGACACATTGTAGTATTTAGCACCGCAAGTAAAAAAGACGCTATCGTCGTCATTCCTTTCTATCTTGAATTATTTGCGGAACGCTATGAAGAAATACTAAAAACGCCGACAATCCCATTTCCGTCAATAAACGAGCTACCGCGGCAGGTTCCTAGCGAAATCGTCACCCGCATTCCTGTAAAGGAATATATGTACAAAATGCTTGCACTGCCTTCTGCCGACCAAAATACACTCTATGGGGTGTTACCGCCGAACAACAGCCCGCCGATACTGTTACCATCTACGGTAAAGGTCGATACCTTTATTCAAGCCTGTCTTGCAAAAATCCTACAAATGCTTCAAAAGGAAGAGCAACATGACTACTTCCTAAAAAAAGTAACCATCTCTAATCCCGGTAAGGAGATGACCTCTAAGAACTTTTTCGCAAAGCTTACAAAAAATCTAGCAAGCGCCGAGCAGCTGCTAAAGGAAGCAAATGATAACTTTTATTTGTGGAATCAGCTTTGCTACTTTATCCGCAAGGATTTTGAAAAGGTAAAGGATTTTACGCCAGAGGATGTATCGCTGCTGCAAGCGGTGTACATTACCGAAATTGTAAGCTCCTTCTATAAGGATAAGACAAAGGAAAACGAAAATCGGCAACAAGCGATAGCTACGCTAGAGCAGCTTTTAAATAAGCCGCCGTACTATTTTACCTTTGATACTATCATCAAATTCAACGACTCAAAGGGATTGCCGCTCTTAAATCAATATGATGAAGAAGACTTAAAAAGCTTTCTTCATGCAAAGACAACAGAAGCAGAACCTAACAAGCTTCCGCCAATGCTCGTCTTTAAGACTGACCTCGATAAGCGCTATTTTATCTACAAAGACAAGGTTGTGCCGCTTATTATGCGTTTGTGTTCCGACGCGCGCGAAACTATCCGCGAAACCATAAAAACGCATTGGATGGCCGTGCTCAAACAATACGACATATTGCCGGAAATGAAGGACCAAAAGGCCTTTGAGCGCCGCCTTGAACGCGAGGTGCAGATACAGTCGCCGATTTTGTACGCGCTTTTAAACGCAAGTTTCCTTTCGCTCATTCAGTTTGAAATGGCAAGCCAAGACCCAACGGCAAAGCTTAGCTTTATTAACGACGGCCAGCTTATTCCTTACAGCGACATTTTGCTGATGAACAGGAGCGAGCTTTTAACAGACGCACGCATTCTATTGCCATTCTGGTACACAACGCCGGTTATCTCCTGGATTGCGCGGCTGCTTTTCCGGCCTTCTAAGGAAAAGCGCGCAAAAACGCCGAAAAACTCCGCTGAAAAATACCGCGAGGCAGAAGCAGAAAAGCGCAACAGGGACCAAGAAGATGCAGCCGTCACCAAAAATCCCAACATAACGCGCAAGGTTGCTATTCGCGAAGGCGCGCGCGCCGTAGAAGCAGAGCTGGTGCCTACAAGCTCAACGTTGGACCGCGAGCTAGAATCGTATTTGCATCAATGGAATCACCTTATCGGTAAGAGCAGTAACGAAAATCTTACGAAGGACGTTAATTCGCTTATCCGCGACTACGTGCGCCGCGTGCTCAAAACGATAAAGTCAAACGGCGTTACGCAAGACCGCATTCAAAGTCTTGCAGAAACGCTTGTGAAAATGCCTTCGCTGCAAAAGATTCACGACCATGACGCGCTGTTAATGTACACGCAGCTGTACATGATAAAGCTTATCAAAAACATACCGATGTAAAATCGGTAAAATCGCATTTTTTTATGCGAAAAATGAAAAATTTTGCATAGTTTTCGCCTATAAGTAGGTGTAAGGATTTTTCCTTACGCCTATTTTTTTGCTCCGGCCGGGCAAAGCATATTATTGTTAGGAGATTTACTATGAACAAAATGAATCATGTCATTCTTGAAGGAAATGTCGTGCGCACGCCGCTGTTTAAGGAAACGCCACGAGGAACAAAGGTCTGTACATTGCCGATTGCGGTAGACCGGCTATACAGGGATAGAGAGGGCAATAGGGTAAAAGAAGTTGGCTTTTACGACATTGAAGCTTGGGGCGAAAATTTTACCAGCAGCATTGCAAAGCACGGCGTAAAAGGGCGCGGCGTTCGCGTCGTTGGGCGCATGAAGCAAGACCGCTGGAAGACAACAGACGGACGCAGCATGACAAAGACCTTTGTTGTAGCAGAGCGTGTAGATTTTAAGCCGATGTTTGAGCGGAGCGGCTACAGCGGCTACAAAGCAAGCCATGCAGAAAGCAGCGAAGGCGCATACGACTCCGGCTATGCTAGCGTTGCCAACAGCGGCGAAGGTAGCAACGAGGCTGTAGAAGCGTATCAGGCGGAGCTTGATAACTTAGAGCAGGCGGCGGAAGGAATCCGTGCGGAGCAGGCAACGCCCGTAGTAAGCGAGGTAGAAGACTGCGTGTTTTAGCAAAACAGGTTGCCGTAAGCTAAACGTAAGCTTACGGCAACCTGTCGCTATCGGTAGCGGGAAGCGTATACGGCTTGCAGCGACTGCGCGCAAGCGGCATTAAAACCTACTGACTGGGAAGGGAGCAAGAGCGGCTTATTACCGCCGTCCACGCCCGCCGCCGCGGGAAGCAGGCTTACGCGCCGCGTAGCGCCCCTGTGCGCTGCGGCCTTTAGCGCCGCGCTCGCTGTAGGCGCCGGCCCTCCCCTGCTTACCGTAGCGGCTCCGCTCCCCACGCGCACCCTTTTCGGCGGCACGGGCAGCGGCGGCGCGTTCTGCGCTCGCTTTGTATTCTTCAACCTTTTCGCCGTTATAAAAGCCGTCTTTCCAGTTAAATCTGCAAGAATCTTGAGCAATGCTACGAGTTTGTATTAGGTTAAGAACGTCTTTGATTGTACCTTTTGGAACTTTTGTTTTTGTAAAGTCTTTGAGTTGGCGTTTCCAGCCCTGAGCTGTGAGAACTTCTGTTTTGTCTAATAGGCTAAAAGGATTTTCTGGCATTACAAACGAACCATCGGGTGTTGAATTAACCTTAAATTCAATTCCGCTTTTGTCAGAAAAATAGGTAAAATCATAATCGCTTGGCAATTTAAATCGCATTCGGAACAAAGTGGGGTAGGCAAAAATTGGAAGCAATATTCGCGCCCGCTCATCTGAAGAAATGAATGTTTTGCCTAAATTTTCTTCAGAGTTTTCATAAGGCATTTGGAATACAAAAATATTTTGATTTTGCTTTCAATTCTTATGCTTAGTTTTCTCTGTATTTTTCCCTTCAGAAATGACATCGGAACGATTATGAATGATGAATTTTATGCCGTGAATATAGGTGTGAATGTGAAAGTCGTTCGTCTGACAACGCTCGCGCTTGCCTCTCTTCTTTCTGCAAGCACCGTAACGCTCGTTGGCGTAATCGGCTTTATCGGATTGGTCGCGCCCCAACTTTGCAGACTGTTTTCAGTTGAAGAGCCGAAAAAATTGATTCCTTTGGCAAGCCTTATCGGGGCGTTTCTGCTTGTTTTGGCAGATTTTATCTCACGCATTTTGATTTCACCTTCAATTTTGCCGATAGGTGCGATAACTTCGTTGATTGGAGTTCCGTTCTTAGTCGGAATGATTTTCTTCAATAGGAAAAACGCATGAATCGAATTTTAGAAATCAAGAATCTTTCTTTTTCTTTTCAAAAAGGTAAGCCGTTTTTCTCAGACTTTAATTTGACCGTGAATAAGAATGAAATCATCGGACTTCTTGGCTCGAATGGAGCGGGCAAAACGACATTGTTTGAGCTAATCAGCGGGCAGAAAAAGAATTTTTCGGGCGAAATCCTGCTGAACGATAAAAATTTAAAGAACTGTGATTTAAAAGAAAAAGCAAAACTTATTGCTTACATTCGTCAAAGCCAAAATCAGCAAAATTCTTATCTTGATGCGTTTCATTTTATTCTTGAAGGACGGCGACCGTACACAAAATTCGGAAATTATTCTGAAAAAGACCATGAAATTGTCAGAAATATACTTGAAGAATATGATTTGTCTGATTTTTCCGATACGCTTGTCAGTTCGCTTTCGGGCGGAGAATATCAAAGGTGTGTCTTGGCGAGGGCGATGGCACAACAGACAGACTTAATTCTTTGTGATGAGCCGTTTTCTGCGATGGATATGCGATACCAAAAAGAATTTCGTGATAAAATTATCACCGAAAGTCAGAAAAGAGGAACAGCGTTCTTGATAATTCTTCACAATGTAAATTTTGCTATAAGTCTTTGTACAAAAATCATTTTTCTAAAACACGGGAAAATCCTTTTCCAGGACGACCCGAAAAAAATCTCGACCGATACTTTACGCGAAACCTACGACACAGAATTTGAGATGCTAGAAAATAATGGAAAGAAGTTTTTCTCGCTTTTTGCCTAGATTTCAAGAATTGACGAGAAATAATTAAAATCCTATAATTATTGTGTTTTCCTTAAATTGAAATGTTGCCCTTTCTATGGGTAAACATAAATCATTTTAAGGAGTTCTTATGAAGAACAAAAAACGAAACGCGCTTTTTAATAAATTGCGCGAAGAAGCAAAACGAATCAATGCTTGGGAAGCCCTCGAATTGATTCAACAGGCTCAGACGGCTTTTGATTGTGCGGATGATTCCTATGGGAAGACATACGCCAAGCAACTGCGAAAAATTGACAGTTCCGT
>ERZ842401.5377-NODE-5377-length-14244-cov-13.138769_pt1 | contig 14244 bp, 24 predicted proteins | sample MGYA00521270_ERZ842401 | MGnify/ENA primary metagenome ERZ842401 (study PRJEB31892, sample SAMEA3878208) | bioreactor metagenome | biome: Moose rumen | place: Sweden | collected 2011-10 | study: EMG produced TPA metagenomics assembly of the PRJEB12797 data set... | reverse complement strand
AGAATTTAAATAATTCGCCACTTCTTCAAGGGTGTTACACCATACACCTTGATACTTTGTTACCATATTACCAACGGCATTAAGTGACTTAATTTGCCCTTTTGTAAATTCCAAATCCTCGTCTTTAGGAATAATACAGAAAACTGCCTTGTCATGCTTGGTAATAGCCGCTTCTACAATTTCTGCAATAGAGAAAACACCAGTCATTTTAGGAGTAATAACATACAATTGATAATTACACTCTTCGTTTTTCTGCCTTTCCTCTTCTGCCTGACATTCGGGAGTCCAATCTTCTACAACTGGATTGAAATAGTCTATCTTTAACATTGGGATTAAGTCATCCCGCCAAGTACTTTCGTTACAAGTTCCCCCAAGGAATACTTTACGTCTTTCTATCATACATTTACCCTTTCATATATTTACGGAAATTCTCTTCCCAATTATCAAATTGACAACCACCATTTTCATTGTTGTACCTTATCCATTCAAGAGCTTTCTCAATAAAGGCATCAGTTCGGGTGTACTCAATGTCATCATCACTACTGAGGTTATAGCTGTCCACGATATGCTCATAGTAAGTTTTCTACCAAAGATTTCTATAACATTCATAACTTGTTCTTTCATTAGTCTCTTTATTTCCTATTAGTTCTTGTAAACAATCTTGATATTCACTGTCAGCACAATTCTCAGTTGCAGATTCGAGTGCCTCCATTTGTTCATCACTTGGCTTTCAATATGACCGTGTTCCCTTTTCATCTTGCCTTTCAAGCCAAGCATAAATCTCTTGCTTTTCAACGCCTAAAATCTGAGTAGTACCAATAAACTGTGTATTAATAACCTCTTTGAGAGTCTGTATTATTTTCTCGTCCTGGCTTTCTGTGGGTTCAGCATTAAGTTCAGAAAAGATTTTCTGACAAAGGTCAGTAGCATCCCAAACAGTATCTGTTTTCATCAACTCACGTGCTCTTTCGAGAGCTCTGCTGTATTTCTGTTCAAAAGTCTCCATAGTTCTATTCTTCATTTAATAAGTCGTATAATCCTTTGCATTCAGTGGGCATCTCGGAAAGAAGATTACCCCATCTGTCGTAAAATGAATATATGTTAGAGCCTGTAGCATTCTTGTAAGAATGCACTCTCTTGCAACCACACCTTGTACATGTTTGGTGTAATAAATCCGGGTCATTCCTGAAATGATGAATGCCCTTATTGATGTGGGTCGATGCCCCTCTTTTGAATCCCATAGTTATTTCTCCTTTAATTTTATTATTAGTTCTTCCAATTCCTTTTGTCTGCGTTCCTTGCAGAATCGGCAGTTGCCTTTATGAGATTTTATTCCTCCAACCCTATTTACAACATACTCACAATTGTCATACTCTTCTGTTTGATACCTATCATTTAAGGAGCATCCAGCCACCATCAATGCGGTAAGTGCTAATAGGACAATTTTTTTCATAACTCTATTCTTCTATCTTTGTATAACCGAAATCATTTGCATATTTACCAATAATGTTATCTTGTTCTTTGGCTGATAAACAATCAAACAAATCTTCTACCAATCCTCTATTTATAACAGCCTGAATAAGAGGTTCATCATTCAACGAATCAAGTAATTCCTCTACAATCTTACTGTCTTCCCTCGCACTTGACGTAAATCTAAACAAATCTGTTGTTTCTATCTCTACCTTTACTTTCATATTCTACTATTTATTGGTTACTTTCTTTATTGACAATTTCACTTCATAGCCTAAGTCATAGGCTTTTCTGTCTTCGGTAAAATCTCTGCCTCCAAATTTAAGATAGGCATCAATAGCGTGCTCTATTGCAAGAAACAATTCATCATCTTTCTTTTTATCTTTCATATTTGTTACTTTTTAAGTTGTTCAATAAGTTCTTTTAACTCTTTATGGCTTTGCTTTGGAAAAGCACACCAATTCTGATTATCTGTAAGTTTTTCTATAGCATCAAGCACATAGTTTGCACCTGCTTCAAAAGACTCTCTTATGTCAAGCCAGCAATAATCCTGTGAGCCAATGTTATTTTCATACTCTTCTGCTTTTTCCTTTATACTTTTCATTATTTTGCTTTTTTAAAAATCATACCTTATCTTTCTATATGCAAAGATACGAAAATATTTGTATATATACAACTTTATATAGTTAAAAATACTAAAACCTATTGATATATTTATATAATTAAGTATTTTTGTGCTCAAAATATTCGAATATATTTATGCGAGACATCAACGAAATCTTGAAGGGTAACGATTACAGTTCGATGATTACCGAACTGAAAGAACGCTCATACAGCATCAAGGAGTGGGGTGAGATAGTCAAAGACTACGAGCCCATGTTCCACAAAATCGTCAATGACAAGGTAGGGCGCAGGGATAAGGTCCACAAGGATGGGTCAGTGGATATTGCAGCACGTATTCCCATCGGACTGGAAAAACTGCTTACCAAGCGCATAACGGAGTTCACATTTGCAATTCCTGTGAAACGTGCCTATGCGACGGCCAATGAAACGCAGCAGCAGATAGCACAGGCCATCGAGGCTATCTACAAGAATGCCCATATCGATACGGAGAACGTCAAGCGTGGTCAGGCATACTATGCTTCATGCGAGATTTTCACTATGTGGTACACGGTAAAGCGACCGAACACGCTCTATGGCTTCAATAGCGAGTTCAAACTGAAATGTCAGACGTTCTCGCCGATGGGCGGATGCCGGCTCTACCCGCTGATGGACGAAACTGGCGATATGATGGCTATGTCGTTTGAATATGAGCGCAAGACGTCGGCAAGTACCACCGTCACCTGTTTCGAGACATTCACTGCTGACCGTCATTTCAAATGGAAGTGTACGAGCGACAAGAGCGAGTGGGAACTTGACAAAGACCCCGAAGAAATCTCTATTCTGAAGATTCCTGGAGCCTACCTCTGGCGAGACTTGCCAGTATTTGACGGCTTGCAGATGCTCCGCGAGGACTTGGAATACACCATCAGCCGCAACTCCGACATCGTAGCCTATAATGCTTCGCCGATTCTAAAGGTCAAGGGTTCGCTTGTAGGCGAAGAGAACAAAGGAGAAACCCGGCGCATCTATCGTGTTACAGAGGGAGGCGATGTGTCTTACGTGTCGTGGGCACAGTCAGTTGCTGCATTGGAATATCATGTCAGTACGCTGCTGAAATACTACTGGATGCAATCGCAGATGCCTGACATATCGTTTGAGAACATGAAGTCGCTGGGCAATATCGGCTATGACTCACGCCGCACACTGCTCACCGATGCCCATCTGAAAATAGGCGAGGAGAGTGGTCCGTGGCTGGAGTTCCTTAACCGCGAGTGCAACGTCATCAAGGCGTTCCTCAAAAAGATGAACAAAAAGTGGGAGAACGAGATTGACCAGGTAGGCGTGGAGCACATCATCACTCCGTTCATTATCGAGGATGAACAGGCACAACTCGACTACCACATGAAGGCCAACGGCGGCAAGCCCGTGGAAAGCCAGGAGGAGAGCATCATGCGCATCGGTAAGTCACAGAACGTGGCTGAGACCATCCGTAAGATGAATGAAGAGGCAGCACAGGAGGCGGCTGTAAAGGCTGCTGCAACCACGGCGGCTATGGAGGGAATGTTTTCAGCTGAATAAACCAATTTATCCATAAGTATATGAAGAAAAGATTAGCGCAATTCCTCGTCAGCCTTGCCCGTAGGCTCGATCCGCAGCGGGAGTATCTGCAACAGGAGCAGTTCGAGCCTCGTCAACTGGGCATCGGCTACCACATCACCAAGAAGGACGTGAAGCGGTTCCGCGAAGAGCATCCTCAGTACACCTCGCACCGCAAGGGCCTCGAAGCCCTCATCGAAGAGACCAAGAAAGAGATTGGCACCAACATCTTCGCTGGTATCTACAAGAACAATCTCATCGATTACCAAGTAAAGAAATCATTCTGGACTGCCGACGTCCGTGGTCGGCTCAACGTATATGTCAGTAAAAAGAAGGACACCGACACAGCAGAGGCAGAGGGCTGATGAGCCTGTACACGTCTGTCGAGAGTGCAGACACGCCATTCCCGTCACCCGCTTCAACACGCTCGCTGTCCACGGTCGCCAGCCAACCCTCGGCGAGTGTCCTTTCTGGACGTTATCTAAGTGTGTATTGCTGTCTCAGCGCAGTTGTGAACATTTTGAAAAGATATAATGGAAACAGACAGAAAATATCCCAAACTGAGTTACGGAAAACTTACGTTTGAAGAATCCCGTTACAAGAGAGGCAACAAATATTGGTACGCCTCCACGCTTTTGCGAGAGATACACGACCAGGAATTGGAGCCTTTTGAGTTTCCCCTTGCGTGCTATGACATGTCTAACAAGTATTTTGCTTTAGACAACATGGATGATTTCGTTTGGCAGATGAAACGTACACTCGATGCCGACTATGAGAATCACCCGATTATCCTTGATGACCTTGGGCAGATAGCTGACGGCAACCATCGTCTCTGTCACGCTATCCTTGATGGCAAAACGCATATTATGGCCTATCGGCTACAGAATATGCCTGCACCGGACTTTACTGAATAAGAGAAAGACTGATGGCAAAGCCCCGCACTCCAAACCAGAAGAAACGCTATGCGGCGTTGAACAAGCGGCTGGCAAAGTACGTCGCACTTGTGCAAAGCATCTACGACTCGCTGAGTCTGGAGGCGGCAAGCATCGTGACCACGCTCACCGACTACTCAGCCGACAGCGGACAGCCCTTCCGCTTCAAGGACTACCCGCTGACGAAAAGCCGTGTCAACGACCTGATGCGCTACTTCTCACACGACATTCAGGCACTGATATACGCTGGCACCACCGACGAGTGGGCACAGAGCAACCTCGTGCAGGATTTGCTGGCCAACGACGTGCTGAAGGTCTATGGCATGAAGCGCAACGGCGAGCGAGTGAAACGCTACTATCAGCCCAATAACGATGCTCTGAAGGCATTCCAACAGCGCAAGGATAAGGGCTTCACCGTCTCGCAGAAGGTTTGGAATCAGTCGTATAACTTCAAGCGCGAACTGGAGTACGCTATATCGTCCGGCATCGAAAAGGGCCAGAGTGCCGTCACCCTCTCCAAGCGCATCAGCAAGTACCTTCACGATTTCCCCTCGTTGCAGTCCGACTACTCCGAGCGTTACGGCGATGCCGTGGACTGCCAGAACTGCGAGTATCGCTCCATCCGCCTCGCCCGCTCAGAAATAAATATGGCCTACCGCACCGCCGAACAGACGCGCTGGCAGCAGATGGACTTCATCAAGGGCTATGAGATTAAACTCAGTCACAGCCACCCACGCCATGATGTCTGCGACGAACTGGCTGGTGTCTACCCCAAGTGGTTCAAGTGGACGGGCTGGCACCCGGCGTGTATGTGCGTATCCATTCCAATTGTTATGACAGATGACGAATGGTATAGTGGAAAGGGTCAGGAGATAACGGAATTGCCTGATAATATAAAGGCATGGTTATATGATAATGGCGAACGGATAATAGGTGCCGAAGAGCGCGGCACGCTTCCTTATTGGATTAATGACAACAAAGAGAGACTTTCGGAATCGTTACATGCCGCAAGACAATCTGCCGAAGGTGCCCAAATGAGTCGTAAAGCTCGCAATAGCGTTATTAACAGCCTCGGTAAAGAAGATATACCAACATTTAAGAGTGAGCAAGAAGAAAACCACAAGCTCGTAGAGAATATTCTGGGCATCAAAAAGCAGCCTTACATGTCTTTTGAAGATGCCGACTCTGGCAAAGGCAATTCACTAGACGATGGAACCCCAGCCTACAGAAAGAATTGTCAATGCTGCGTCGTGGCTCATGAATTACGAAGAAGAGGCTTTGATGTGACGGCTATGGGCAATGCCGGAACGACATTCTATCAGCAGTTTGAAGATAATACTGCTATGGGGTGGCTAACGCGAAAAGGAAAAGAGATAGAGGTGAGTAACATCAAATCTGACAGGAACGATGAAGATGACCTTTATAAGAAACTAATGAAACAACTAAGTTCTGGAGGCCGTTATACTATCGAATGGGATTACAAGATAAAAGACTTAGAGGGTCATATCGTCTGCTCTGAAATGATAAACGGAAACTTGGTGATATATGACCCACAGAAAAATGATTTTTGGTCTCTGCGCGAAATACTTGGAATGGCCGACATTTCAGCGGGTATTGGAATATTGCGAGTTGACGGATTACTGATTAACTCTTCCTATATCAAGAATATCGTCACAACTCCTTAGATGCAGCCAATATTGCTTCCTTTGCTTCGATAAATGGTACTTCCTCCACCAACCCACCTTTTATCCTAACTAACACGGGAAATCCTATTTTGTGATGGTTCCTGTCGTCATTTTTGCGTGGCTTGGAAAGGTGGTAATACGTAATACCGTTTCGTTTTAGAAATATACTTTGCTTGGTATATCCTAACTCGGTTGCATAATCGACAATCTCTTTTGGTATCTGTTCCATATCCTTCTGTTTGTTTGCAAAGTTAATACTTTTCCGTCAATTCTCGCAGGTTTTCACTCTATTTCACACTTTTTGCTTGGAATTCGTAAGAGAATTACACTTATCGTCCTCACTTGCTCCATTTTTCTTCCTTTGTTTTTGCCTTGAAGTTATAGAGCGGCTTCAGTACGCTGACCACCTCAACGGTGTCCTTGATGTCATTCATAATCGTCTCGTATGGCTTATAGACCATCGGGGCCTCGTCGAGTGTTTCCTTACAGACCGACGTAGAGTAGATGCCGTACATCGACTTCTCAAAGTCATCGACTGACAGGTTCTTCATCGCCTGGGCACGGCTCATAATACGACCGGCTCCATGTGGTGCCGACCACAGCCAATCACGATTGCCCTTGCCACGACATAGCAACGAACCGTCGCGCATATTCATCGGAATGATAACCCACTCACCTTCGCGTGCTGATATAGAACCCTTGCGGATAATCTTGTTCTCGATGTCGATATAGTTATGAATGGTCGTGAACTGCTCTTCACGCACCTCCCATCCCATGTGCTTCATAATAGTATCGGCAATGACAAACCTATTGAGCATGGCATAGTCCTGACACAACTTCATGTCATGCAGATAGTCTAACAAGTCCTGCCCTTCGATATAAGCAAGGTCTTTGTTTATCTGCGGACGCTTTATCTTCTTCAGTTCCTCACCGATTTCCTTCTGACGGCCTTCGGCTTTCAGCCGCTCAATTAACTCACGGCGAACATTAGAGTCGTCAGTAAGATTGTCTATTCCTACCTGCTGCCAGAAGTTGCACACCTGTACACCAAGGTTGCGACTACCTGTGTGGATAACGAGATACTTCTTTCCGTTGTCATCAGCATCAATTTCGATAAAGTGATTGCCTCCACCAAGCGTACCAATGGAGCGTATCAGATAGTCCTCTTTCGTGATTTCTGCATGGAATTGCTCTATCTCAGGGAAGAAACCATGCGGTTCTTCGTGAACATTAAACCCACTCGGCACGTATTTGTTGATAACCTCATCCAGTTTGTGCAGGTCTATGTCAATATTACCAAGGCCGACAACCAACATACCGCAACCTATATCAACGCCTACTGTATTTGGTACTATACGGTCGTTGAACATAATGACACTACCAATGGTGCAACCGCTACCAGCATGGCAGTCGGGCATAATGCGGACAGTGCAGTCTTTGTAGGCATCACACACAGACATTTCATCAATCTGTTTCTTCGTCGCCTCGTCGATAATCGAGGCAAAAATCTTAATCTGTTCCATCATCTATTTGAGTTGCAAAATTAATATTAATTCTTCATTATTTGTAAGGTTCGCCATTTTTTGCCGCGCTCTTGAGAAGTGAGTCTTTAATAGTTCTTGTTCTCCCATATATAAATCCTTGCGTGAGCCGAGTTTCCGCGAGTGACGAGCCATGAGAATTGCAACCTTTTGTGTGGCATCTTCATTATCGGGTCACGGAAATGAATGTCATCATTGCCGATGTGGTAGAATCGGCGGCAATGGCTGCGTACCCAGCGGGTGTCAACACCGAAAGCATTCCCGCTCTTTAGCGAGCCTGTTCCATAAAGATGGGTGCAATAAGAGGCGATAACATACTCAGGCTCATACTTTCGGATAGCCGAGATAGCATCGAGTTGTTCAACGTCTTTCGGATAACTGATAGGTACTACTCCTTGCGAGAGATAACTCTTGCGAATATCCTCGCGTTCCTGTAAGCGGCTATCGGTGGCTGGTATGCCAAGCGAGCGACCAAGCCAGCCCGTGCCACAGCATATCTCTATGGCTGAATGGGGTTCCAATCCCGGGTCATCATCAATCTCTGCGTGCATCCAATCCACCAACTCCTGCGTCGGGAATGTGTATAGTCCAAGGGCTTGCATCACCATATTCAGTGTTGCGTCAGTGTCTTTCTCGATTTCATCAAAAGGCACCGGGTGGATAATCATGCCAATGGGCGTATCCTCCGTGAGCATCCTTGTCAGTTCCATCATACGGCCAAAATCCACTTTATCCGGGTCTATCACCGTACGCTTATTGTTGCGCTGCGTCTGTGCCATCGCCTCCATATCAATAGGTGATTGGCGAAACGCTTGGTTTATCATTTCTATCTGTCTTTTCATACTTCTATCGTCTTTAAAAGGCGACAGAGGGCCGGCCTCTTCTTTCATGCTTTACCGTTCTTTAAGATGATATTTACAGGAACGTTGTCCTGGCGAATGTCGTTGTAGCGGATAAAACCGCCGACTCCGCAAATTGCTTCATCAAGGCTCTCATAGCGTGGTGCTTCTTGCGAGACTCCACCCACCTTGTATCTAAGTATCCATTTCTCGTCGTTTGTCAGATACTTAATTTCAAATGATACTCTCTTGTTTTTTGCCATATTCTCAAATTAGTTCGTTTATTAGTTTTACACCTTTATCTCCGTAATGCTCTCTGATGACATCTTCCATACTCTGGCCGTTATCTTCATAGTCACCATGTCTTTCGTGTAACCAATCATCGAACTTCAATATGTCGATGCACAGATGCTTTAACGCAACCGACATCAACCCGTCGTAGAATGGCTTAAAGCCTACGCCGAAAATACTCTGAAACTTATCGTTGAGCAAATGCGTTTCTGAAAATTTGTATTCCATATTCGTTAGTCTTCAAATTCTTCTATTTGTCTGACCGATGGCTTGTAGAGGAAATCATAGTTCCAATATGTATCGTGCCAGTTGGATGCAGCATCTAATCCATTGTCGCCATACGAGTTCTCGATGGTGAAGCCGAGGCCCTTAATGAAGTCGATAATGTATCGAGGGTCAGCATCCGGGCCATCCTCCATCGACGATGTGCAATAGGATAATACAAAGCCCTTGCCATAAGCGTAAGTCCAACCACCACGATTACGCAGCGGTATGGTCTCTTCGCTGTCATCAGGAAACGGGTCGTGCAACCCGCACTCCACGAACACCGCTCTGACAATCCGTTTCACCGTGTCTGGTATCTGTCGTTCTTCTTCGAACTTGTTATACTTCTCGTAGTTCATATCTCTTGCATTCTTTTGTGTAACCAACCTTTTATTTCAAGGATAGCCGCCTTATGTTCCTCGGCTTCCTGCCGAGTGCTGTCGGCGATGAAATTGTCAAGCTGACGATACAGCGCATCTATCTCTTCGCGCTTCATCGTGTGACGCATGGCACCATCTTCATCTTTGAAGCCATTGTTTGGTGTCACCAATTCAGTGATGCCACGCTTTGCAAGTTTCTTCGTCAGTTTCGGGTCTTCCAACTGATCGCAGATAGCACACCTATAACCAGCACGGACTAACTTAGGGAGGTAGGTGTCGAGCGCATGGTGTGGAAATCCCGCCATTTGTGTACCGTCATCGTTTCTCCGTGTCAGCGTGATACCCAACGTCCGTGCAGCCTTCTCCGCATCATCCTCGTAGGTCTCATAGAAATCACCACAGCGGAATAGCAGCATAGCCTCTGGATACTTTTTCTTCAAGTCGTAATATTGACGCATCATCGGCGACATCGACTCTAGCTTGTTTGCTTCAAATGATATTGTCATACCGCTCAATTAAATCTTGTGATACCTTTTGCTACCTCTTTACCGAAGATGCTGACGATTTTCTTGTAGGCCGGCTCATCACCATCCCAATCAAGCATACACTCGTGGTTGTTATACTCATAGATGTAAACCTCTTGTGGGTCACACTCCTTGGCTATACGCTTGTCACGCTCCTTGTAGAAGTTGAAGAATTGGTCTATCAATTCTTTCGATGTACCAAAACCACCCATGCCGAAGTCGTAGATGGTCTGGCCGTCCTTGTAGAAACCCAACTCCTTCATTCTGGCCTTGCCTTCTTCGTACTGACTTTTGCTGAACGCCCAAAAGATTCCGTACTTTTCGCTGTCCGGCTGCTCATCGTTCAACTGCTGATAACGCTTGATGGTCTTGGCACCCTTCATGTGAAGCGCACCCTCGCAATCCCAATCCCTGAACACTTCCAACTTTCCGTGTGTAGTGTCGATCGTCTTTAATTTCTCTAAATTTGCCATAACTCTTTTGTTTAATTGGTTTATTATATATTCCTCAATTCTTCAAGATATGCATCTTGTTGTGGTGTTCCTGTTGCATTAACATAGAGAAACCACGCAATCTTTTTTTCATCAGTTAAGTGAGTTTCACTATCTCCATGGTCATAATGAGTAAACGCTTTAATGTTAAACTGTTTGTACCTAATAGCAAGATCCTCATCAAAATCTTTATAAAAGAACTCTTCTCCGTCAATAACGATTGGAAACTCGTTTCTGTAAAAACTAATGGCTGTGCTAAGACGCTGTTTTCCATCAATTATCTCATATGTATCAGTATCGTAGCGATAATTGACAGACAACGGAGGCAAATTCTTATTTTGGAGTATTGATATTACAAAGGCTTGCTTTTGCTTTAGGCTCCAGCAAAGTTCTCGCTGTAAATTTCTGTTATAGAACGGAAGATATACATTAAAATCTACTTTTCCAAAAGTACCTTCGTCCAATTCTTGTATAGACCCCATCACACTAGGCGAAGAAAACTTCACTGGTGATGTAGGTATCATTTTTATGTTTAAAGTCTTTTTCATCATTTAATTGGTTTTTAATGTGGGCGAGTGGTTGGCCCGCCCGTTCCCTTCTTACAACTTCTTTATCAGATGCTCGCGCTCCTCTTTTTCAAGGTCGATGATCTCTTCCAATTTTACGCGGCAAATGAAGTCCAAGCCGAACTCCTCGCACACATCATCGTAGCGATAAGTATCATCGTCCATGTGAACAACCATCTTACGACCGAACGCTTCCATGTGCGCCTTGTGCTGCTCATCAATCTTTTCAATCTCCTTTTGATGGGCTTCCGTCATGGCGGCTATCTTGGCCTTGCCTTCACGGATAGACTGATCAGCCTCCATTTTCTCTGTTTCCAACTTTCGTGCTGCTTCGGCAATCTCCTTCATCAGCGGATTGTCCTTCAGTTTCTTCCACTCCTTACAGAACTCATCCTTATCCATGTTTGGCAGGATATTGTAGATAGCCTCTACCTTTGCGTACTCCTCACCTGTGAGGTTTACTCCTGTTCTCTCGAAAAACTCTGATTGTAACATAACTCTTTTCTGTTTAATTGGTTTGACTTCCGAGAGGTCTTTCCTTATCTCCCTCTCTCTAATGCAAAGGTACGAATTTTTGCTGATATACGCAAATATATTTAGTTAAAAATACCAAATTGCCTACTGGCCTTTATAGTCCAAGGCACGAATAAAACAGCCTTTTAGATAGGCAAATAAACCACTATTTGGACTACAAGTTATCCTCTTTCATCATCAACTCAATCCTTTCGCGATAAACCTTATCCACGTCTGTGCCCCATTGCAAGCCATGAGCATCAAAGAAGTCATCAAGTTCAATCAACGACTTCTTGCCAAAATTGCGGATTTTCAGTACGTCGGTCTTATGGAGCCGTGCTACATCACCGATAGTCTCACACTCGTAATATCCTTGTCTCAGGCAATTAAGAGTACGCACAGAAAGCTCGCAGTCCACAAGTTTTGTCGAGAGCAACTTACATACCTCGTCTTTCTCCATGAGAGCCTGACGGCGGGCTTCCTCATCGTGTTCAGCCTCAATTCGCTCCAGTTCCTCCTGTTGATGCAATCGTCTCTTCATATCATTGTATGCGGCTTTCATTGATTGATTGTCGGCTTCCAAGTCACGGATATGGTCGAGTCTGTCTTTCAGCCATATCAAGTCGCGGCTCTTACGGATAGACTTCTCGGCTATTTGGCGAATACGCTCACGGGTCAATCCGAAACGCTTGCCAATATCTTCATACGTCGTGCCTTTCAGCAGTTCCTTCATAATCTCTGCCTCTCGATAGGTGAGAGAGCCGTACCCCTTTAGCATATCGGCTACAAGCGAGAAAAATTCCGTCCGTATTCCGCTCTCAACGGCCAGTCGATAGTAACGCTGTCGTGCAGCCTTATCGTGCATAGCATCTATAAAACCCTTCGCCTCCTGTGCTTCCTGGTCACGAAGTTTCTTCAACCTACGTTGCGTCTGTGCGATTTCTTCAGCGGTGTCCTGTATGGAGTTGATGGTATTCTCGTCCACATAACGGGCCTTGCCGATTGCCTTCACACGCAATATGCCTTTCTTCTCCCAATTCCGCAGCGTCTGGTCGGTCAGTCCTAACCGCCGTGCCGCTTCTGTCAGTTGTATTAACTTTCCCATTTCTCTATCTTCTGTTTGTAGCAAAATCACGGGCCTGCTGAATGGTAGCGAACCTCCAGAAGCACTGACCTTGATACACAATATACTTCTTGCCATAGTGCGCCACCTTCTTGATGACGCACCGCCCCATTTTCTCGATATAACCGATGGGTTTGGCATGGTGTTTAGTCGTAGTCATGCTCATGGTCTTTGATGTAAGCAGCAGCAATATCCACATTCTGACGAAGTGTAAGACGGTCTTCGATGCGGTCGTATGCGTCGAACCAAACCTCATAATAGCAGGAAGGTGTATCGGGATGAACATAGGCTATCCACTTATTGAACAACTCAAAGTCCAACTCCACATCCTCAGCCATCTTATTCAGCATATAGTCAGCCCACACCTTTATCTTCGGGTCGTCACACTCGTTGAGCGTCTTGAACATCACGATACACAGATCATGCAATGCCTGTCGAGGGAAGTGGTACTTTGTGGTCGGCCCATCGCAAATCAGGTGCCAGACGTCGTAGTCGTGTCCGTTATCCTCACTCTTGCCTATCTCGAAGTAGTTCATCGCGGCTTCGCGCTTACACTCCTTGTCCTTCAGTACGGCATAGACGTAAGGAATATCACGCTGATTGCCATAAATGCTTTTGCCCATGATACACTCGTCATAGCAGAACTTCGCCAGCTTCCGATAGAAACTAACGAGCGCACCCAGTGGAACCCTGATCGGCATATCTGCAAAGATGTTCTGCGCCACAATGGCATCACGGATTTCATAGATGCCGTTTTTCTTCTCAATTTCAAATTTGTACTCTCTCATAACTCTTACTTATTTAATTGGTCTTGGTTGTTGTTTTTATAAATTCTTCCATTATCCACGCTTGAAGAATTGCGCAAACAAATCACTCCTGTACTCACCTTTCGTCAAATTGATAATTTCCCTGATTGAATATTTCTCTTTGTGAGGTTGCGGAAGACGATTCTCAATATAGTTTCGAGTTCCGGCAGAACAGGCTCCAGTAATCGAGCGGTATGCAGCAATTGCTTCCTCGAAAGTCAGTTCGTCATCCAACGTTAATTGCTTGTAGGCTGACGTGTCGCGGTCGTTAATCTTGTAGATAAGGTCAGCCCTGGCCTCTTGCATAGTGTTGCCGTGGGCGTAATGTCCTTCTCCGTCGGTAACAATATACATCTGATCTGATTTTCCTATCTGATGCACCAGATACACGTTACCTTTGTGGTTGTCGAGAACGGTGAACATACCATCAATCTTGATGTATCGCTTTCCGTTCCAATCCCATTGTAACAAGTTGGTAGACTGTTTTGTGGATGCAATTCTTCTACGAGCATCGGGCGACAATTCTCTCTTGACTTTACTTGTATCTGTGATACCTGTGCCTCGGAGGTCGAGGTAGCCGCCAACGGTCAGCCCTTCGGGCAGTGACGTGATACCCGTGC
>ERZ842401.5376-NODE-5376-length-14250-cov-3.856287_pt1 | contig 14250 bp, 11 predicted proteins | sample MGYA00521270_ERZ842401 | MGnify/ENA primary metagenome ERZ842401 (study PRJEB31892, sample SAMEA3878208) | bioreactor metagenome | biome: Moose rumen | place: Sweden | collected 2011-10 | study: EMG produced TPA metagenomics assembly of the PRJEB12797 data set... | reverse complement strand
AAAAATTGTTGCAATTCCTGACAGAAAACTGGGGAATTAATCTTTACAAGTTACCAGTAAAAGAGAATTTTTCTTTTGCATTAATGGAACAAAGAAAATCCACCTGGCGCTTTTGCTCCCGCCTTTACCCATGACACCGCGTTCTTTGCAGAAGGCTTGTGCGTCTGGGAGTCCAACGCGTCAATATAAGACGTAAGCCAGGAAGCAAACGCGGACGCCTTTTGCGCGGTCTCGTTCTGCGGGTCGGCAATGACCAAAAGCACGGAAACGCCGTCTTTTTCTGCGGCAAATGCGGCGATGTTTTCCGCAAAGTTTGCGAATGCGGCTTCTCCGGCGGCAACAAAGGCATTTGCCGGAGTAGAAATACCTGCACGCGACGCTGGCAAAAGCAGGCAGTCCTTTATGGTGGGCTGGGTCTTTACAACGAACACAAGGCGGCTGGGCTCGTGGCGCTGCTGAATGCGCGTCAAGGCTTCCATCGTAGCATACTGGAATGAGGTTATCATCGCATCGCACGCCTTCTGGCAGTTGTCTGCTGTAAACGAAGAAAAAAGCCCTGCGTACAAGGCAGAATCAAAATACATAATGTAGTCGTCAACGGCACCAATGCTGGTTTCCGTCTGAATGATAAGGGAACGGGCAGAAACCGCCGAACTTTTGTTCCATGCCATGGCATGAACGCCCGCAGGAGGCGTGGTTTTGTCTGCGGAATCGTCCGCAACAGCAACAGAAAAGTCGCCCAGGGTCAGGGCTTCAGAAAAATCATACACGGAAGAGGCATCGTTTCCGACAACTAATATTTTTTTACTCATGGCGCGATTATAGCATATTCAAGGTGTTTTTGATATAATTTTTCTGCTATGAAACTTTGGATAAAATATCTTATTGCGGCTGTGCTGGGCATTGCCTGCGCGCTCATTCTGCCGGTCAGCAATTCTAGCGTGGCAGAAGCAATACGGTTCATAACGGAAATGGTCGTTCGCTTTGGACGATACATGGTCATTCCGTTAATTTTCTTTACGACCATAATCACGTTCAACCGCCTGCGAGACAACCATCTTCTTATAAAAACCGGCGCGTGGACGGCAGCAATCGTAGTCGTCTCTTCATTCATGCTGACGATTATTGGACTTCTTTCCATATTAATCGTAAAGCTGCCGCGAATTCCGATTACCAGCGAGAACGAGGCGGGAAACGCCGTGCTTGGCATTGCAGACCTGGTGCGCTCGCTCTTTCCTTACTCCGCGTTTGAGACGCTGAGCAACGGAACTTTTTTGCTGGCGGCATACTTTTTTGCCATGCTGATTGGAACTGCAAGCTGCGGAGACCAGGTTCTGTTCCGGCCTGTTACTACGCTGGCGGACTCGCTTTCAAAACTGATGTACAACATCAGCGTCATATTTACGGAATTTCTTGCCTACGGCATGATTGCCATTGTGTGCAGCTGGACGATTCAGTACCGCGCGGTCATTGCGAGCGGCATTTTCATTCCGCTGATTATCATGCTTCTGGTGGACTTTATAATCGTAGCAGGGCTTATTTACCCGCTGATTGTCCGCTATCTGTGCCACGATCCGCATCCGTACCGCATTCTGTTTGCATCAATCACATCAATCATAACAGCATTTTTTAGCGGAGACGTGAACCTTGTGCTTCAGGCGAACATGCGCCACGGAAAAGAAAGCCTTGGCATCCGCCGCAGAATCAACGGCACCGTGCATCCGCTGTTCACAGTGTTCGCGCGCGGAGGTTCGGCGCTGGTAACGACGGTCGGCTTCATCATGATATGGAGAAGCTATTCCAGCCTGAACATTCCGCTCAAGGACATTCTTTGGATTACGTTCACGTCGTTCGGGCTTTCGTTCCTGCTGGGCGGGCTTCCGGCAGGCGGCGCGTTCGTTTCGCTCACGGTGCTCTGCTCGCTGTACAGCCGCAGCTTTGACAATGGCTTCCAGCTTTTAAAGCCGGCGGCACCGATTATCTGCTCGTTTGCGGCGGCATTTGACACGGTAACCGCAATGTTCGGCTCGTACATCGTGGCAGTAAAAACCAAGCTCATTGAGCACCACGGAATCAAACACTTTATTTAGGAAAAATTAATGAAAAGTTTTATAATATAAGCATAGAGTGAAATGGATTTTGCAGCGGGTCCCAGCGACGACGGAAATCAAGGTAACTCCCTATTAGGGTACCCCCTTAATTTCCGTCTGCGTCCCACTGCAACATCATTTCAATAATTGTTTCAATACTAAAATTTATTCATTTTGTATTTATTATACTAAAGGATTATATATGAAGACTTCAAAATTTATTATTTCAACGTTACGGGATGCACCAAATGATGCAGTTATCGCAAGCCACCAGCTTATGATGCGTACGGGTATGCTCAGAAAGCTTGGTAACGGACTTTATACATACATGCCGCTTGGCTACCGCTCATTCAAAAAGCTTGAGAACATTATCCGCGAGGAACTTGATAAGGCCGGAATGATGGAGCTTAAGGCAACCGTGATTCAGCCTGCCGAAATCTGGAAGGAAAGCGGCCGTTGGGACAAGATGAACGGCGAGATGCTCACTCCACAGAACCGCGCGGGTCAGGACATGGTAGTTTCTCCTACTGCCGAGGAGTCCGTTACTGCCGTAGTACGCGAAGGACTTTCTTCCTACAAGCAGCTTCCGTTCACGCTCTATCAGATAAACACAAAGTACCGCGACGAAATCCGCCCACGCTACGGCGTTATGCGCGGACGCGAGTTCACTATGATGGACGCATATTCCTTTGACAAAGACCAGACTGATCTGGATAACTCATACAACAACGCCGCCGAAGCCTACCGCAGGATTTTTAAAAGACTCGGGCTAAAGACAATTTCCGTAAAGGCAGACACCGGCGCGATGGGCGGCTCCGGCTCCGAGGAATTTATGGTAGAAAGCGAGGTTGGCGACGACACGCTTTTGCTCTGCCCTAACTGCTCGTACGCGGCAAACGTAGAAAAGGCTTCCTGCCAAAAGGAAACTCCGCTTGATAGCAACGGAAAGCCGCAGGCAAAAACCGACCTTGCCGTAGAAGAAGTTGCAACTCCGGGCGTACTCAGCATTGAAGATATGGAAAAATTCTTCGGCGAAAAGTCAACCACGTTCCTCAAGGCGCTCATCTACAAGGTCTACAACTGCGCGATTGACCTTTCCAAGAACGAATTCTACAAGAACTCAAAAACCGTTACAGAAGGCGGACAAACCTACATTCCAGAAACATACTTCTGCGTGCTTATCCGCGGAGATTTGGATGTAAACGAGGCAAAGCTTGCTTCCGTTCTCAAGGCGAGCGGAGCGGAGCTAGCAAACGATGAGGACGTAGTAAAATACTCAGGCGCACCGCACGGATTCGTGGGGCCAATCGGCATAAAGATTCCTGTCCTTATGGACGAATCATGTATCGATATGCACGACTCGTATGCCGGAGCCGGAAAGGAAGGCTTCCACATAAAGCACGTTGAGCCAAACCGCGACTTTGTTCCATTCATGACGGCAGACGTGCGCACCTGCAAGGAAGGCGACAAATGCCCTGAATGCGGCGGAACGTTCTACATGAAAAAAGGAAACGAGCTTGGTCACATCTTCAAGCTGGGCGACAAATACACAAAATCCATGAGCGTAAGCTACCTTGACGTAAACGGAAAAGCCGTAACGCCAATCATGGGCTGCTACGGAATCGGCGTTGACCGCACCCTTGCAAGCATCATCGAGGCTCATCACGACGAAAACGGCATCATCTGGCCTATGACGGTGGCTCCGTTCCAGGTTGTCGTGGTTCCTGTAAAATACGACGGCGCAATGAAGGAAGCCGCAGACAAGCTTTACGACGAATTGACCAAAGCCGGCGTTGAAGTGCTTTTGGACGACAGAAACGAGCGCCCTGGCGTTAAATTCAAGGACTTCGACCTTATAGGCATTCCCGTTCGCGTCGTTGTTGGCGAAAAGAACCTTCCGAACGTTGAACTAAAGCTCCGCAAGGAAGCCGAAAGCCGCCTTGTTCCGCTTGAAACGGCTGCCGCCGAGATTGCAAAAACCGTAAGCAAAGAGCTTGCGGCATTGAACGCGTAAATTATCTGCCTCGCCACAAGATGCGAGGCAAAAAAAAGGAAAGCTATGAAAAAGCAGATTAAGAGGTCCATTCTGGCAGTCGCATTTTGTGCAGCAAGCGTTTTTAGCGCACACGCGCTCCCCGGCTTCAAGCCGTACATTCAGGAGCTTCCGGGGCAGTACGTATACTACCGCGATATGACCTTTGAACGGGAATCCTACACCGGGCTTCTTATGTTTGACGAAAAGACCTTTGCCGCACGCTATTTTGCGCCGCAGGACGCAAAGGCAAAGCAGCCGGAAGTGAACGTTGAGATTTATTTTTCCATTGACCCCGCAGCCGACCATCTTGAGCTTACCGGCGAGCGCATCATGAGCGGCTTTACCCCGGAGGAAGCGGAATTCGTAAACTACCTGCACGACGTGCTGTACGAATTCAGCGCCCGCCGCATAAAGCAGGGCTATCTTTCCGAAAACAAAAAGAGCGTGCGCAGCAGCGAATACTATGGCCAGTTCGGCGGCTTTGTAACCGTTGAATACGACGCAATCGTTCCTCTGTTCAACGTGCGCCAGATTTTTTCTGACGAATCAAAGCCGGAGCTGTACATCGTAACCGCCGGTCAGCTTACCTCCGCAACCGACCGTTCCTTTGAGCAGTTCAAGGGCTTTCCGCAAAAAAACGACGACAAGCGCCACAGCCTCAAGCTCAAAAAAAGCCCGCAGAAGGCATTTGCCGCGCCAGACGAAAAAACTGCCATGCTTGACGACAACTGGACGCAGACAATGGACAACGTTTTTATGCTGGGCGACGCGGCGCTCGTTTCTGTAAGCGCGATTCCCTATGCGCCGGTGGACTTTTTAATCCGCCAGCTCATGCTAAGCACCGGCGACAGCTACCTTAACTGGCAGACCGCCGAAGTTATGGAAAAGGACGGCGCGGTATCCATAAGCGGGCTTTTTTATCAGCCGTCCACCAAAAACGTCAGCAGGAACTTTAAAATGGCGCGCAAAAACGATTCTTCCTACGACTTTTTTACGCTTACGGTGTACAATAATATCTACGAAAAGAACAGGGCGTATTTTACAAGGCTGCTGAGCGCAAATTCCCTGTAATTCTTTTCGCAAGGGACACAATGCTAGAAAACAAACTGATGCTGAGCCGCGTATTCGTCGCAATCCTCAGCTTTACCTACGCGCTGCTGTTTTTTCAGAACAGCAGCAAGGATTCCGTAAGCAGAACCTGCGGAATCGGCGAATTTGCCTACGGACTGTGGGCGCTGTTTGCGGGGCTGCGCCCTATTCTTACCGACCAGTCATCGCAGATTCTGGTGCAGAGCGTCATATACATTCTGGCAGAAATAGCTTCCTGCGCGTTCATCTCGTTCACGCTGGGCTTATATTCCGAGCCTACGCCCTTCATCAAGAAGTTCTCAAAATACATTTTCATCTTTCCTGCGTTCTCGCTAGTGCTGGCAGTGTGCTTTGAAGTTTTTTCCGTTCATCACCTGTTCATCCTGCCAAACGAGTTGCTTCCCGTCATAGAACAGGACCCGATTTTTCAAAAATCGGCGTACTATTTCATTCACTGTGCCGTGGACTTTTCGTTCATAGGGCTTGCAATCGTGTTTTCAATCTTCAAGATGATAACAAAGCCAAAGGCAAACCGCTCAATCATGCTGCTGTATGCCGCCGCCGCGCTCCTGTACCTGGTGCAGATAATCTACAAAATCCACATTGAGCATATGCCTCAAAAGGAATACACCGCGCTCACGCATTTTCTTTCTCTTTTTTCCTGGATTTTTTTCTCCACCGTCGTATTTTTTGCCGTATACTTCGACAAGAGGGAACAAGGAATGCGGCTTGCTTCAGACCAAATTCTCGACTCGTCCAAGTTTCCCGTGTTCATTTTTTCTGACGACGACCTGTTCATTTCGGCAAATATAAGCGGCTTTGAATTCCTTACGCAGTACGGCATAGCGCCAAGGACATACCAGCACTACCGCGAGATTTTTTCAGAGGCGCAGTTCCTTCATCTTGGTGTGCCGGAAGCTGCTGACTCAAAGAACGCGTTCTATATTTCCGCCATTACGGACAAAAAACTGTATTACGGCAAAAAAACGGAACTGCATTCCGTCATCGCAAAAAACGCGGGCTACTACATCATTCTTGCCAATATGGACATGTATTCGGGCATCATAAATCAATTGGAATACGTCGCCCACACCGACGAACAGACGAACTGCAAGCGCGGAAGCCAGCTTGAGGCGGCTTTTCTTAAGGAAGCGCACGAGCACGCCGAACCGCTCATCATCATTTGCGCACGACTGAACAATCTTGAGCATTTGAACGAGACAATCGGCATAAAAAAGACGGATTTGTATCTGGTAACGTTTGCTGACATCATAAAGAACGCCGTGCAGCAGACGGACTTGCAGGATGGCATAGAAAAGGCAGTGTTCCGTATGACCGGCTCCGTGTTCGCGCTTATCGCCTCGGTGCGCCGGCAGGAGCAGATTCAGGCGTTCTTTAAGCAGATAAAGCGGGAATGCGCGGCGTTCTCAAAAAACCGCGTGGAGCCGCTTTCCTGCTCGCTGGGATACGCCGTCTCCACCGACAAAGCCCAGCCGCTTGGCAAAATGCTTCAAAAAAGTTTTGACAACATGCTGCTTGACAAGTAACCAAAAACAACAGTGCCTTTTGCAGAGCAAAAACCGTAATACTGCTATGAATTCACGTTCAGGCGCGAAAGAGGGCTTCCAATCCACTGCCCTTCGCCCAAGTAGGACTTTTTTTCGCCTTCAATCAAAAACTGAACGCTCTTTACCGTGGAAAATTCGGTTGCCGTATACACAATCTGCATCAGCTGTGCGCGCCAGCCTTCCACACCGTATGAATTGAATTCAAAATTCTCGTTGAAATTCAAGGTCGCAACGCCGTCCTTTACGGACGCGCCGATGAGCTTTGTTCCCGAAGGAATAAGGCTCATGCAGTTTGCCTCGCCTGGAAGCGGACCTGCAATAAGCGCGCGGATTGCGTCGGTAAGCGGCGAGTCTGATTTTGGCAGGCTTCGAGTGATGACGCGGCGGTTCACCCTACCGTCCGCATCTATTGAAACAAAGCAGAGGTTCGCGCTGCGCGTTGCCGGCACCGCAACCGGCACCTTTGCGCCCTCAGAAGCGTCCGCAGTGCGCACAGTAACTGGCTGAACCGGCGTTTTTACCGCTTCTGAGCTGTCTTGTGCCGGCTTTTTTTGAGCGCTGGCAAGCTCGACATTGCGCGCCTGTCCGCCTTCTGCGCCAGAGGTTGCGTCTGCTTTTGCGCCGCCCGCTCCGCTACCAACGTAATATCCGTCGCCCCGCGAAGAAGCTGTCTCCGGAGCCTGAGCAACCGGTTCCTCTGGCTCAAGCGAAGTAGTCTTTGTGGTTCCGCCCATAAGGTCAAATTCGTATTCTTCTTCCTTCACCGGAATTTTGGGGGCGTCCGCATGATTCTGCACGAATTCCGGCGTTGAAACTCCGACGCGCTCAAAAAAGTTCGTCTTCTTAAGATTTGCAAGAATGGTGTCCTTTTTTACAAAAAAGAGCATGATGATAAAAATGATGCATACAAAAAAAACGGCAACATACAAGCCGCTGTTGGTCTTGTTTTTATTTTCTTCTGACATACTTTACATATCGGAAAAAGCGAGCGCGCTTGTGAGCAAATTCTACGTTCTTACGAGCGACGACGGCAAGGGCTTTGCGTCGCCGCGGTCAATCACGGTTTTAAAGCCGATTCCAAGAATGCGCCGGTCAAGACAACCGCGGCACTGAGCGCTTTCCTCGCCGGTGCAAATTTTATTGTCGTACAGCGAATATTTTTTGCGCACGGAAACAGGGGAAAGGTTCGGCATGACGACGTTTGCGCCACTTAAGATGCCCCTCTCGCGACCGTCCGGCATCACTGTTCCCAGCGCGGTCGTCGCCGGAAGCAGAATGTTCGGCTTTAGGATTCGTATTACAGAAAGCAAAAAACACGTAAGTTCCGCAGAGCCAGCGGCGCAGGCGGCAAATTCCGTGTCCTTATGCGGAATGAACGGACCGATTCCGCACATTTCAGGCTGGAATTCCTCGATGAATTTTAAGTCCGCGGCAAGATGCGCCGTCGTCTGGAACGGCGAGCCGACCATAAAGCCCGCGCCCACCGCATAGCCAATGCCGCGCAGAACGGAAAGACATCGCATTCTGTTCGTAAAGCTCATGGAAGAGGGATGCAGCTTATTGTAATGCGCTTCCGTCGCGGTTTCGTGGCGGAGCAGATAGCGGTCGGCACCCGCGTCAAACAACGCCTTATAGCTCTGCGCGCTCCGCTCACCTACAGAAAGCGTGATGGCAGTATCGGGGTGGAGCGACTTTATGTCGCGCACAACGGCGCACAGGCGCTCATCAGTAAAAAACGCGTCCTCGCCGCTTTGCAACACGAACGTTCTGAAGCCAAGCCGGTAGCCTTCGTCCGCGCACAAAAGGATTTCGTCCGCAGAAAGGCGGTAGCGGCTGCAATTGACGTTGCTCCGCCGGATGCCGCAGTACAGGCAGTCGTTCTTGCAGTAATTGCTGAATTCGATAAGCCCTCGCATGAATACGTCGGTTCCGTACACGGCGCGGCGCAGCTCGTCGGCGCGGACACGCAACAGTTCGGTCGTCTCCGGCGTGCGTCCGTCAATGAGCGCTGCATATTCCTCTGTAGTAAGCGAGCGTCTGGCGCACAACCGCTCAATAAGCTCCTTCTGTTCTGTGGTCATATAAACTCCTACGGAAGGCGGTTACCCGCCGCCTGATACAGCTCGTACCATTCGCGGCGGCTAAGTTCCACGCCGGACGCCTTTGCGGAATCGCGCACGCGCTGGATGTTCGTGGTGCCAATGACAGCCTGCATTGCCCCCGGATAGCGCAGAATCCACGCCAGGGCGATGGCTGTGGCAGAAACGCCCTTTTCTTCGGCAAGCCGGTACAAAACGGCGTTGAGAGCGCCAAAACGCTCGTTGTTTAGGTACACGCCCTCAAAAAAGCCGAACTGCATGGTCGACCACGCCTGAACCGCAATGTGATGCAGGCGGCAATACGCAAGAATGCCGCCGTCGCGCATGGAGCTTCCGTCCCACTTCATGTTCGTCTGAAAGTCCGCGTCCAGCATGGGTGTATGTGCTACGGAAAACTGAACCTGATTCGCGCATATTTTAAACGGCACGCGACTTGCCACCAGCTCCATAGTAAGCGGATTACAGTTTGAAAGCCCAAAGTTCCGCACCTTGCCCGCCTTATGAAGCTCCGTAAACGCCTGGGCAATTTCGTCCGGCTCCATGAGCGCGTCCGGGCGGTGCAGCAAAAGGGAATCCAAGCGGTCGGTTCTAAGGCGAAGCAGGCTCTGATCCACGGCGTGAACGATATGCTCCCGCGAAAAATCGTACCAGGTAACGCCGTCCTCGCTTCGGATTCCGCACTTTGACTGAAGGAACACGCGGTTGCGTAGCCCGGGATTCTGGGCAAAGGTTTCTCCTAAAAGAGATTCCGCGCGTCCGTCTGCATAGCAGTCCGCGGTGTCAAAAAAAGAGATTCCCTCATCAAGAGCCGTTCCAGCAAGAGCCGCAATCTGGTCTGTGGTCAGCTCGCTTGTGCGCATGAGTCCAAGGATTATTTCTGAGACAGAATCCCCTGTCTCGCCAAATGAAATGTACTTCATAGAACCTCCTGAGTCTGAGCGAACCTGAGCGGCTCAAGGCTTCGCGAAAGAATGCCGTTCATGTGCGCGATTGCGGTGCCGTAATTGGTAACCGGCGTTCCGAATGCGGCGCACAGCTCCATGCGGCGGCGAACCTCGTTGTCGTTCAGCATGCACGCGCCGCAGTGAATGATCAGCGCAAAACGGCTTACATCGTCGGGAAAGCCACCCCCGCTTGTGAATTCAAACAAAAGCGAGCGCTTTGTATGCGAGCGGCACCACGCGGGAAGCTTTACCGTGCCTATATCCTCGCACTGGCGGTGATGCGTACAGCCCTCGCTTACAAGCACGGTGTCGCCGTCCTGCAAGGAGTCCAGCGCGAATGCGCCGCGCACCGCCTGATTAAGAAAGCCCTTCATGCGCGCCATGAGGATTGAAAAGCTTGTGAGCGGCTGCCCCGCCGGAAGCGCGGCGCTTACTGCGGCAAACGCCTGAGAGTCCGTTATGACCAGCGCGGGCGGCTTTGCAAGCGCAGAAATCGTAGGTAACAGATTGTCAACGCCGCAGCACAGCGGAACCGCACCCGCCTCCAGAATATCACGAATGGCAAGCTGCTGAGGCAGGATGAGCCGCCCTTTCGGCGCGGAAGAATCTATGGGAATAACGAGCACCACAAAGTCGCCGGGGTGAATGAGGTCACGCACAAAAAAACGCTCTGAGCCGGAAGGGCGGAGCGCCGAAATGCGTTCCTTAAGCAGACCGACGTTAAGAGCGGAAGCAGCGCTTACGTACACACAGTTGTCGTGAGAGTCAGGAACAGCGTCCAGCAGGTCGCTTTTAGTAAAGGCGATGACGTAGGGAATTCTCTTTTCGGAAAGGAGCGATTCAAGCTGCGTGTCAGCCGCAGAAAATCCCAAGGTAGAATCAACAACAAGAACAGCAATGTCGCAGGTTTGAAGCACTCTGAGCGTCTTTTGCACCCGGAGCGCGCCAAGGTCGCCCTCGTCGTCAATGCCGGGCGTGTCTATTACGGTTACCGGTCCCAGCGGAAGCAGCTCCATCGTTTTTTTTACGGGGTCGGTGGTGGTTCCCTTTACGTCCGAGACGATGCTTACGTCCTGTGCCGTTACGGCGTTCATCAGGCGGGATTTTCCTGCATTGCGCCGCCCAAAAAACGCAATCGTCAAACGGTTCAGGGTGGAAAAGCTCTGGTCTGTCATATCACACGTCCTTTTCTACAGATTTTTTACCATCGTCAGGATATTCCTGCCGTCAAGATATTCGTAGGTAACGCTGTCCATGTATTTTTTGGTAAGAAAAATGCCAAGCCCGCCGATGTCGCGCTCCTCAAGGGCAAGTGTTATGTCCGGGTCGGCATGGTCAAGCGGATTGAAGGGCTTTCCGCCGTCGGTGAGCGAAATGGTCAGGCGGCGGGGATTCTGCTCCACAGCGCAGCGCACCAAGGCGGTTCCGCTTGCGGGCGCGTAGGCGTAATGCGCGATGTTCACAAAAATTTCCTCAACGCACAGGTCGATTTGCATAAAAAGCTTTGGGTCCACGTTCTGCTCAGAAAGAATGGAATGTATGAATTCGTTTACAGTCTCAAGGCTTTCATCAACTGCCTGAACTTCAAGCTCTTTCATAGCGTCATCTCCCTTCAGAATCAAATCCAGCATGGTAATATCGTCAAACTGTTCGGCTTCTGCAACGAACGCGTCTATGCGAGCGCGAACCCTGAGCACAAAGTCCTGCGCGTTCAGTGCCTCGCAGCCAACGACGGCATCAAGCAGGCGCTCCTCGCCAAAAAGCACGTTCTGCGCGTCCGTGGCTTCGGTAACGCCGTCCGTATACACAAAAAGCCTGGCACCTGCTTTTAGTTTTGCGGTATGCTCAGTATATTTTACGCCCGACATTCCGCCAAGAAAAAAATTCGGCTTTGTGGCAAGGTACGAAAACGTTCTACCGTCATACAGAATGGGCTGCGGATGCCCCGCATTCACAAAGCGCAGTTCGCCGGTGCTGAGCGTAAGAATGCCGAGCCAGCAGGTTACAAAAAGCCCGCTTTCATTTCCCTGGCACAGCTGATTGTTGGTCGTCTCAAAAATCTGCGCCGGAGAAAGCCCCTGCCGCGCGTGCGAGCTGATGAGCGTTTTTGCAATGACCATGAACAGCGCCGCGGGAACGCCCTTTCCGCTTACGTCGCCAACCACCAGCATAAGATGGTCATCGTCAAGCAGCAGGTAGTCGTACAGGTCGCCGCCCACCTCCTTTGCAGGCTCCATGGACGCAAAAAGATCAAAGTCATGCCGCTCTGGGAACGCCGGATAGCCCTTTGGCAGCATGTCTGACTGAATCTTGGTGGCAACGTTCAGTTCGGTGCTTATGCGCTCCTTTTCTGCGGTAACGCTCGTAAGCTCGCTGATGTAGCGGGTCAGGTCTGCGCTCATTTTTTCTATTGCGCGGGCAAGGTCGCCCAGCTCGTCCTTGTTCCTGATGCTTTTGAGAATGCCGGAAAGCCCCTTATGGTGCTGCATGAAAATCTGTGTGGAATGCGTAAGCAGCAGAATAGGGCGAATCATGACGTTCAGCAAAAAGACGATGTAGAGCGAAAAAAAGATAAAGGCGACGGCAAGGCAGATTTCCACGATGCGGCGCTGATACTGCATCTGAAGCGCCATAACCTCGTCCATGGATTTTGTAAGGCTGAGCATTGCGACCACATTATTGTAGGAGTCCCGCACCGGAATTGCGGTGGTGGCATAATTGTATTCCGCGGAATATTCGTATTCCGTGTAAGGTCGCCCCAGCAACATAAGCTTCTTGATGTTTATGATGGAGCTTTGCTCAAGCCTGTCCAGCGGCTCTTCCTCTCCCACCGAATAGGTCTTGAGCCGCCCTGCAAGATGTGCGCTCACACAGTGAAACACGTAGCACTGCGTCTTATGAAGAATTGAATCGGGAACGGTTACACTCAGATAGTCTATGTCGGCAATGTTCACCACCTCGGCAAGCTTTTCTGCAACGGAATTCCAGTTCTCGTCCGTAGTCTTATTGGTTATGTAGCCGTTTATGCTGTCGCCGTCTATGTACGACAGCGCAAGATAGGCAAATTCCCGCGTCATCTTGTTGTACTGACTTTCAAATACGTTCTTAAAATGCCGGAAGCTGGCATAGCTGACCGTACCGCACAAAAGCACTGCGAACAGCAAGGCCCCGGAAAGAATTTTCAGCGATAGTTTTGAAAAAAGCTTTGTCCTCATGTCGTTTCTCCGCTCAGTGCCTTACGTTCCGAAGCAGGTGTTCCGCTTCCTCTTGATTCTGCGCAAACGTGCATATTCGGATTCTTTCATTGATAATGTCATCTGTGATGCTCAGAAGGATTTTTACGACGGTTTCGTTCAGCTCCTTGTTCGTGCGCGTGTAGCCTACGCCGTCTTCCTTAAGACCGAGCGTTATGGTGCCGCCGCGGAATTCGTTCTTTTGTACAAGCGAAAGTCCGAACGACACGGCGCGGTCTATGTTCTTGACCATTGACGTAAGGACGGCGGATTTTCCGATTCCGTAGGTGCCTTCCTCAAACTGGTCGCGGTCCACGCCGATAGCCCATACGTTTTTGCCGACCTTGCGGTGAGCAACAGCCTGTGCAATTGTGCCGTTGCCAGAAGCTCCGGCGGCAGAAAATATGGCATACACATCGTTGTCGTACCAGCGTTTTGCAATGGCAGAAGCCTTGTCCGGGCTGGTCCAGTCGCCGACGTATGCGGAATACAGTTCCGCTTCCGGAATGACGGAAAGCACGCCCTGCATGAACCCAAGCTCAAATTCCTTTATGCCCGGCGTTTCCTCGCCGCCAATAAAGCCGAACCGAGGCGGTGCGGAATCAACCAGCGCCTGCATTGCCGCCGCCGCGCCCACAAGATACGAGCCTTCCTCCGCAGAAAAGACAAAATTCATGATGTTCTGCGGAATGCCCGCAGCAAAGCTTCCATCAATGCACAGATATTTTTGCTCTGGAAAGCGGTTTGCCGCATTCAGGACAGAACATGGTCGGCGTCCTTTCGCGCTTTGTTGCGCTTTCGGATCAGCATCAGCACGTACCACAGGATGATGAGCACCTGGAAGATGGCGGCAAGCAGAAACAGCATGGCGACGTTTTTCATGCCGCCGATCGCCAAAAACGAAACGAAGATCGCGCCGCACAGCGTCCATACCAGTCCCGAAACCGACAGTGCCTGCCACAGCAGATTGCTCCAGAGATGGCTGAACACGACAAGCAGGATCATGCTGACCGGCACGGCATACACGAACGCAAGCCAGCGCAGGTTGACCTTTGCAAGATAGCAGACGAAGAACCCGATCGCGGCGACAAAGAACACAAGCCCGATCGAAATCAGCGTGATGATGATCCTTCTGCTCTTCTGCTCCGCCTGCGAGCGCACCAAAGGCCCCTCGCGCAAAAAAGCATCGAGC
>ERZ842401.5375-NODE-5375-length-14250-cov-6.230997_pt1 | contig 14250 bp, 7 predicted proteins | sample MGYA00521270_ERZ842401 | MGnify/ENA primary metagenome ERZ842401 (study PRJEB31892, sample SAMEA3878208) | bioreactor metagenome | biome: Moose rumen | place: Sweden | collected 2011-10 | study: EMG produced TPA metagenomics assembly of the PRJEB12797 data set... | reverse complement strand
TCATTGAGCATCTTGATGTCGAAGTCGGGGTAAGGAGTCACGAAGTCGAAGACGTCGCGCTTCCACATGTTGGCCCAGTCTTCCCAACCGACATTCCATCCCTCGACGAGCACCTCATCAAGTCCGTTCTTGGCTGCAAAGTCGATGTAGCGCTTCACCTTCTCATTATTGGCGGCATGGCGGCCATGCGGCTTCACCTTCTGCCAGTCAATCTGGTCGAGCTTGATGCTGGGGAAATCGTCAGTGTAGTGCCAGTTGCTCTTGCCGACAATCATTTCCCACCACACGCCGCAATACTTCGTGGGGTGAATCCAGCTCACGTCGTCAAGGGCACACGGTTCGTTGAGGTTCAAAATAAGGTTTGAGGACAGCATGTCGCGAGCATCATCAGAGACAATGATGGTGCGCCAAGGTGTCTCGCACGGTGTCTGCATGGCACCCTTCAGTCCTGTGGCATCAGGGGTCAGATGGCTGACGAAGGTAAAGGGCTGGGGCAATGGCCAGCGCGAAGGCTGGGGATTGGGGGTGTAGGCATTGCTGCTGCCCTCCAACTTGGTGGTCAGCGCCTTGGTCTGCGCGTCCACTAACTCCAAATGCATGGTAGCATAGTCCATGCAGGCGGCCTCATGCAGATTGATGTAAAGGCCATCATCGGTCTTCATTTGCAAGGAGGTCTGCACACCCGTTGGCGAGAAGACGGCCACCGAGCTGTTGCCCCAGTTGACAGCCTGACGGAAACGGCCACGGATTTCGCTGAGCTTGGTTTCCTGTGTCTCCTGCTCTTGGGTGTCGTAGTCACCTGGCAGCCACCATGCTGTATGGTCACCCGCCATGGCAAACTCGCTGCGCTCCTCCTTGATGAGAAAATAGTTCAGCTCCTTTTGCTGGGGGAACTCGTAGCGGAAGCCCACACCGTCATCATAGACGCGGAAGCGAATAACGATGGTGCGCTGCTCTCTCTGCTGCGACAGCGTCGCAGCGTACTCGACATAATGGTTGCGGATGTCGCGGGTCTCGCCCCAGACGGGCTGCCATGTCTCGTCCTGCTCGCGGATCTGCTCATTTTTCAGCGTAAAGCCATCCATGAGGTCGGTCTCCTTCAAGCCCTTCGAAGCGTGCTTGTCCTTGGCCAACTCCAACCCTAAATGGCTCGGTCTGATGACATCTTTGCCTTTATAGGTCACACTATACGTCGGTCTACCTTGCTCGACGCTAAAGTTCATCACAACGTTGCCATTGGGCGACTTGACTTCCGCTGCCGACATGGTCTCAGACAGCAGCAAGATAACAAATAGGATATACTTTCTCATACACTTTTTTTATTTTCGTCCGCTATTCTTGATGAGGGTACGGATTTCTTCATTGAAGTCGTCGGCCTGCATAAGCTGCTCAATGGTGAGGTGCATGCGATAGCGCCAGTAGTGGCGCGGGTTGGCAGGGATGTTGATGCGCTCGGCATTAGCATCCGGCAAGCGCAGCTTCTCGTCAATGCTGAGCCAGTCTTGCAGCGAAAGCAGACAGAGCATGGACGGACTGGTCAGATGACGGCTCACAATGTCCTTGGCCAGCCAGCCGGGCAGCGGGTGCGGGGCGGCACCGCCACGATAGAGCATAGAGTTAAAATAGCTCTGCGTGCGCTCCTCGTCCTCATCCCACCACTGGCGCAGCGTCGGCATGTCGTGGGTGGAGATGGTACAGACGGAACGATAGGGATTGCGGCTGAGGTGGCCGAAGCGCACTTTGTCATCCTTCGGCATGGACTGGATTTCGAGCGACAGGATGCGTAACTCATTCATCACCCAAGGCACGCAATCGGGCACCATGCCCAAGTCTTCGGCGCATACCAGCATGCGGGTGGCCTGCGTCAGGCGGGGTAGTTTCTTCATGGCCTCCTGATACCAGAACTGATTGTTGCGACGATAGAAATAGTCGTTGTAGAGGCGGTTGAAGTTATACTTCTCCCCTTCGTCCAACTTCGTGTAGTCCTCATTATATTGTACGGCAATGCGCGGATGCCAACGGTCGGCACGCTTGTGGTCGACGAGGAACAGTTCCATGTGGTGCACACCATATGCCTCAATCTCCTCACGGCTCAGGCCAAGGGCTGGGGCAAACTGGCCCTTCAGTCCCGACTTTTCGGGCATAGGAATTTCCCAGATGCGGAAGAAACCCAAGACATGGTCTATGCGGTAGGCATCGAAATACTGTGCCATCTTGCGGAAGCGGCGCACCCACCACGAGCAGCCATCCTTCAGCATTTCGTCCCAGTTGTAGGTGGGGAAGCCCCAGTTCTGGCCGTCGGTCGAAAAAGCATCGGGTGGCGCACCAGCCTGACCGTTCAGGTTGAAATACTTCGGCTCCACCCAAGCTTCCACACCGTCACGGCTGATGCCAATGGGGATGTCACCTTTTAATATCACACGATGTGCACGGGCATACTCGTGGGCGGCACGCATCTGCGTGTCCAGATTGTACTGCACGAAATACCAGAAGTTCAGTTCACGCTGAATGTTGGCTGCCGGCTTTTGAGTGACAGCTTTCACCGTAGCCTCTTGAGGCCATTCGGAGAAGACGGCCGTGCCGTACTTGTCGCGATAGTAGCAGAAGGCGGCATAGGGCACCAGCCACTCTTTGTTCTGCTCGAAAAACTCCTTATAGGAGGCACGGCGGACCACAGCAGACCACTCCTGTGCAAACAGCACACGCAGGTAGTCAGTCTTGGCCTGATTCACCCGCTCATAGTCTATCTGTGGCAGCGCGTTCAGTTCCTGACGCAATGCCTCAAACTTGTCTCTGGTCTCTTGGTCTTTGATTTCCGGCAATTGACGCAGATCGGTATACTGCGGATGCAGGGCATAGATGCTGATGCTATTATAGGGATAGGAGTCCTGCCACGTGTGGGTCATGTTCGTATCGTTGATAGGCAGCACTTGCAGTACGCGCTGCGCCGTCTTGTCGGCCCAGTCCACCATGAGTTTCAGATCACCGAAATCACCTACGCCAAACGAGCCTTCGCTGCGCAGCGAGAAGACAGGCACTACCGTACCAGCTCCCTTCCAAGGATAGATGGGGAAGAAAGCTTGCGGCAGTTCGTAGACCACCACCTCGTTGGCATTGATCTCGGCCAGCTCCATGCTGCGGTTCATGCTCTGCTCCCAGAGCAAGCCAAGCCCCTCAGAAGATGTTGAGGTGGGCATTACGATGAACTTAAACTCGAAACGGGTTGTCGGCAACTGGGAGGCATCTAAACTGACCACCCACTCATGATACTCATGCTCCGTCATGGGAACAGCCTTGTTCACGTCCCAGGCTCCTAACAATTCGGGCTCGCCCACAATGGCCAGCCGCTCACCCACACGCAACTGCGGGGCACGCACCTTCAGCCGCACCGTACGCTGATATTCTGACTTAGTGCTCAGCTCGCGCTTGCGGGCCTCCACACACTCGGTAAAGGCAGAACTGTACATGTAAGAGTCTTCAGGAATGTCAAGCCAGTGGTCATAGACCGTGTAGCGTGCAGCTTTCTGTGCAGCAAACTCCAGACGATGGGGCTCCACCAGCCACTCATGGCGAAGGGTCTCGTCGCCACGCATCACAGAATAATAATAGTCAACATAAGTGCCAGGCTTCATCGCCTTAGTCAGTTCACAAAACCAGTGCAGACCGTCAAGCGTCGTCATTTTGTGCTGTGACACCTTGGCGGCTGTGTCGCTGGATACGATGTTAAGCACCAGGTCCTCACCGAAAGTGGTCTGATACTCCACATTAAAAAATAGCTTCATAAGCGCATGTATTTATAGTTTCTGAGTTCAAAATTACAAAAATTCCCCATTCGTTGGTCTTACGAATGGGGAATGAGCGTAAATAAACAATGCAAACGTTTGCATCATTTCTGCTTCAACACCGTGACACAGGCACCGCCTATCAAGAAGCTCACGCCCGCCACAATCATCATGGTAGACTGATGACCACCCACCAGCGACAGGATGGTGCCGCCACAGATGGCAGCTACGATCTGCGGCAGACAGATGGTGCCATTGAACAAGCCCAAATAGGCTCCCATGTGACCATAGCCCTGCAAGGCATTGGTGACAAAGGTGAACGGCATAGCCAGCATGGCAGCCCAGCCACAGCCAATGAGCAGGAAGGGAACTATCTGGCCATACATATTAGGTATGAACGGTATCAGTGCAAAACCAAGGCCTCCTAATACCAGACTGATGGCATAGGCCAGCTTCGGACTGCTGAAACGGGGCAGCATGGCAGCCCACACCACTGAGCCCATGGCCTGAATGGCATAGAGCACCCCCGTCCAGTTGGCTGCTACTTGGTAGGCCTCAGAAGCTGGGTCTGTGGTACCCCAAACGGTCTCTGATACGGCATCCACCACATAGGTCCACATGTACAGCATGCCTGCCCAGCAGAAGAACTGTATCAGCCCCACCTTCCAGAACATGGAGGGAGCGTTGCGCAACAGGGTAAGCCAAGACCCGCTCTCCGTTCTGGAGGGGTCGGTGGTGGACGCATTATACTCCGCATACTCCTGCGGATTCCACTCCTTCACATTCAGCGTGGTGTAGATGACACAGGCAATAAGGATGGCCGCACCGATATAGAATGACCAGATCACACTGTCGGGCACCACACCTTCCTCTGCCACATTCTTCACGCCAATCCATGTCAGCACAAAGGGGAACAGGAAGCCCACCACTGAACCGGCATTGCAAAGGAACGACTGAATGCTGTAAGCCTTGGCCTTCTGCTCCTCGTTCACCATGTCGCCCACCAGCATCTTGAAAGGTTGCATGGCCATATTAATAGAGGTGTCGAGCAGCATCAGGGCTATGAGGCCAAAGATAAGGGCGGCAGACACAGCCAGATGCAGCGAACCCGCATTAGGCAGCAGACACATGACGGCCACAGCCACTGAGGCGCCAATGAACAGATAGGGAATGCGACGGCCGAAACGGGTCCATGTCCTGTCAGACAGCGTGCCGATGATTGGCTGCACCAAAATGCCCATCAGCGGGGGCAGGATCCAGAAGAAACTCAGTGAATGCGGGTCGGCACCCAGCGTACGGAAGATGCGTGAAATGTTAGCAGACTGAAGTGCATAGGCTATCTGCACCCCAAAGAACCCAAAGCTCAGGTTCCAAAGACTCCAAAACGGTAAATTCGGTTTTTGTTTCATTGTATATTCAAATTTAACTATTAATACAATTTTAATCACCTTGTTGTTCCACGAATGACGAGGCGGGTACGCACGATGCGGCGCTCAGCCTTGTCCATAGGGATGACACCCTCCACATGGCCGATGAGGATGTTGGCTGCCTCCTCCCCTACCCGCTTGCCACGCTGCTCCACCGTGGTCAGCATCGGGTCACAGGCCACGGCACGATAGCCATTGGTGAACCCGCATACCGAAATGTCGGCAGGCACCTTGAACCCCATGCGCTTTGCCGTGTACATGATACCGATGGCCGTATCATCGTTGATGGCAAAAAATCCATCCGGCCGATTCTCCATAGACAGCAGTTCCGGCGTGACGGCCTCAGCATCCGTGCGGTTGTCACAGACACGCGTAATCGTACTGTCATACTCCAGACCATGCTTCAGCAGCGCATCCTTGTAACCATTGAAACGGTTCTTTGAAATTTCCAGTGTCATGGCCGAACCATAGAAAGCTATGCGCTTGCATCCAGTCTCAATAAGATACGTCACCGCATTGAACGCACCCATATAGTCGTCCACCACTACACGGCTGGCATTCACACCCGTACAGATGCGGTCATAGAACACCAAGGGAACGCCCGCATCCATCAACTTCTGGAAATGAGAGTACTTCTGCGTGTCCTTGGCCTGCGACACGATGATGCCGCACACCTTGTTTTCATAGAACGACTGGCAGATGCGCACCTCGCGCTCATACTGCTCCTGACTCGTGGCCACCAGCAGCCGATAGCCGCGTGCTGATGCCTCCTCCTCGATGCCTGCCAGCACCGAAGCGAAATAGTAATGCACAAAATCGGGAATGATAACGCCAATCAACTTCTGTGGCTTCACCCTTGAGTGGCGCAGCGACTCCGCCAGTACGTTAGGCGTGAAGTTATGCTCACGGGCAAACTGCTGGATGGCTGCACGCCGCTCAGCTGAGATGCGTGGTGAATCCTGAAGCGCACGTGACACTGTAGCCACCGAGATGCCTAACTCGCGGGCTATGTCTTTCATTGTCAAGGGAGTCGTTTCTTTCATGACTGCAAAGTTACCGAAAAGTTTTCGAAGGTGATGCTTCACCTTATTATTTATTAATTAAGAGGAATGCAAACGTTTGCATTGCCTATATAACGCATTTAACTCAAAAAAAGTATTAAGGAAACAAAACAATTCCTATCTTTGCACTTGATTTAAATCGAATTTCGAAATTCGAGAACTAAAACGTAATACACTAACTTTAAAAATTTAATGATGAAGCAGGTAAACATTAAGATTCCGTTTAGGATGTTTGTCCTCATGTTAGGATTCTTCCTATCGGTTGGAGCCTTTGCGCAAATCAACGTCAAAGGCCATGTTAAGGATGCTCAGGGTGAACCCGTCATCGGCGCCACCGTACGCGTAGCGAACACACAGACCGCTACCGTCACCGACTTCGATGGTAACTTTATCCTGAAAGCTAATCAGGGTGCTGACATCACGGTCAGCTACATCGGCTACCAAGAAGTAACCGTAAAAGCTGCTCCCACCGTAGAGGTCACGCTGCTGGACGACCAGACCGTGCTGGAGAACGTCGTGGTCATCGGTTACGGCCGTGCCAAGAAGAACGACCTTACTGGTTCTGTAACGGCTATTAAGCCCGATGAAATGAACCACGGTCTGATTACCAGTGCGCAGGATGCTCTGCAGGGCAAGATTGCTGGTGTGAACATCACCAATAGCGGTGGTGAGCCTGGTGCAGGTGCTACTATCCGCATCCGTGGTGGCTCATCACTGAATGCTTCTAACGACCCGCTAATCGTGATTGACGGTCTGGCTATGGACAACTACGGTATGCAGGGAGCTTCAAACCCCCTCTCGTTGGTCAACCCCAATGACATTGAGTCATTTACCGTGTTGAAGGACGCTTCAGCCACAGCTATTTATGGTAGCCGCGCTTCAAATGGTGTAATCATCATTACCACTAAGAAAGGTCGCAAGGGTGCCAAGCCCAGCATCTCGTACAACGGCAACGTGTCCATCAGCACCGTTCGTAACAAGATGGATGTCATGAATTCTTCCGAATATCAGGCTTTCGTCAAAAACTATGTTATGACGAGCAAGGGTATGTCAGAAGAAGAATATCTGGCAAGTGACTACTATGCCAACTTAGGTTATTACGATGCTAACGGTGAACATTTATTTGCCAACACAGACTGGCAAGACGAGATTTATCGCACAGCTGTCAGCACTGACCACAACATCACCATCAGTGGAGGTCTGAACAACATGCCCTACCGCGTAAGTTTAGGCTATACCGACCAAAACGGTGTGGTGAAGACCAGCAACTACCAGCGCTACACGGCCAGTGTCAATGTGTCACCTACGTTCTTTGAAGACCACCTGACCGTGAACCTCAACGCCAAAGGCATGTACTCACAGACTACTTATGCCAACAGCGGATCAGCCATCGGCAGTGCCATCTTCATGGACCCCACCAAACCCGTTTATGACACTAATGCCGACAACGGCTTTGGTGGCTATTGGCAGTGGGGCAGCACAACAGACTGGGAAGACCCCACCTGGACAACCAACATCAACACCTATGCTACAGGCAACCCCGTGGCTGCTTTGAACAACTACTCCGATAAAGGTAAGACAAAGGCATTGATTGGCAATCTTGAACTTGACTACAAGGTGCATGGTTTCGAAGACCTGCATCTGCACATGAATGCCGGCATGGACATCACTTCAGGTAAGAGCAACAAAAACCAGACACCCTACACCTACGGTTCGGGCATCTACTACTACGGTAACTATGGCTGGAACAAGCAGGACACCTACAACCTGTCGCTCAACATGTATGCCCAGTATATGAAGGACTTCAATGATGACCACCATTTCGACATCATGGCAGGTTATGAGTGGCAGCATTTCCACAAGAAGACCGACTACTTCTACACTGGCTATTATCCCTCTACTTCGCTGAAGCTCGATGCCGAGGGCAATTCACTCGCTGGCACACAGTACCTCCCCTCTGAAGGAGAAACAGTCTACAAGACCGAGAACTATCTGGTTTCGTTCTTCGGACGTCTGAACTACTCCTTCCTTGACCGTTATTTGATTACCGCCACGCTGCGTGCCGATGGATCGTCGCGTTTCAACTGGATTACCAGTAACGGTGGCAAAAACGAGCAGTGGGGCGTGTTCCCGTCAGTGGCTTTGGCATGGAAGATCAACAACGAGCCGTTCCTGAAAGGTGCCACCTGGCTCTCTGACTTGAAGCTCCGTGCTGGTTGGGGTATCACTGGCCAGCAGGAAGGCATTGGTGACTACACCTATATTCCGACCTTCACTCCCAACAAACAGGGTGCCTATTATCCGCTGTTCAGCGAAACAGGAACAACCTACCGTCCTGATGCATATAACAATGCCTTGACGTGGGAGAAGACCACTACTTGGAATGCCGGTTTGGACTTTGGCATTCTGAACGACCGTCTGACATTGAATTTTGACTTCTATCACCGCAAGACCACTGATCTAATCAACACGGTGGTAATCCCAGTGGGTACCAACTTCTCTAACAAGGTAACCAGCAACATCGGTTCGCTGCACAACACTGGTATTGAGGTGGCTGCCAACTGGCGCGCCATCCAGACCAAGGACTGGAGCTGGCAGGTGGGCTACAATTTCACTTGGAACAAAAACGAGATTGACGAGCTCGTAGCCAGCACTGGCGAGGACTACAAGATCCTGCACGGCGGACTGGCTCTTGGCGACTCTGGTTCTGATGGTATCAAGTCCTGGCATGTTGGCAATGCTGTTGAGGCATTCTATACCTATCAGCAGGTTTATGATGTCAACGGACAGCCCATAGATGGCCAGTATGTCGATCGCAATGCCGATGGCATCATCAACCAGGATGACCGCTACTACTACAAGAAGTCAACTCCTGACGTGACGATGGGCTTCACCTCGAAACTGATCTATAAGAATTGGGACCTTGGCTTCTCTCTGCGCGCAAGCTTCAACAACTATGTGTACAACGGTGTGGAAGCTGGTAATTCCAACCTCTCCCTGTCAAAGATGTTTGAGGGTAATGCCTGGCATAATGTACTGGATATGGCCCGTCCCAAGAACTGGCAAACGGCTAACCTCCATGGTGCACTGAGTGACTACTATATTCAGAATGCCTCTTTCTTGAAGTGCGACAACATCACTATTGGCTACTCTTTTGACACTCTGTTTGGCTTGAAGGCCAGCGGTCGTGTCTATGCAACAGCTCAGAATGTATTCACCATCACTGACTACAAGGGACTTGACCCAGAAATTGACGGAGGCTATGATGGCAATATCTACCCGCGCCCGTTTGTCGGCATCCTTGGTGTGAGTCTGAATTTCTAATCAACTAAAAAGGAAGATAATTATGAAACTAAATAGAATTAAATCATTGATACCTGCCACAGCCTTTGCGCTGCTGATGGGATTTATGACCTCCTGCGTCAATGACCTGCACGTTGACAACATCAACCCGATGCAGACCAGTGAGCTGGATGCTGACGCACTGCTCAACAAAATATACTCCAGCTTTGTTCTGACTGGACAGGTCGGACCTGACGGTGACAAGGATATTGCAGACATCGATGAGGGCCGCTCTGACCTCTACCGCAAGAGTTGGGAAATGAACGAGTTCCCGACTGGAGAAGCCAGCTGGCAGTGGGACGATACGGGTTTGCCCGAACTGCTCAGCAAGACATGGGGTGCCGACAATGCCAGCTCGGTAGGTCTGTACTACCGTCTGTTCTTCTCCATCACACTGTGCAACTACTATCTTGACGAGGTTGCCGACGATGGCACTGAAGACATTAAGCAGAAGCGTGCCGAAGTACGTTTCATCCGTTCGCTGCTTTACTACTATGTAATGGACTTCTATGCTAACGCTACCTTCATTGAGCATGTCAGCCTGGAGCCCGGCATGCGTTACACACGCGACCAGTACTTCAGCTATATAGAGCAAGAACTGCTGGATATCGAGAACGACTTGGCCGCTCCTGGTGCCAATCAATACGGCCGTGTTGACAAGGTGGCTGCCTGGATGCTGCTTGCACGTCTCTACCTCAATGCCGAGGTCTATATTGGCACAGCCCAGTGGGCAAAGGCCAAGGAATACGCAGAGAAGGTTATCAACAATGGTTACTACCACCTGAACATCACTGGTGACAATGGCTACTCTGCCTACCAAATGCTGTTCTTGGCCGACAACGACACCAATGGCGCACAGTATGAGAACATCTATCCCGTTCTGAATGACGGCATCAAGACCCAAAGCCACGGCTCCATGCACTTCTTAGTGCTGTCAACATACGCCAAGCGCGATGCCAGCGACATGGATGTCATCGTTCCTTCAGGCACCGACGTGTCATGGGGTAAGTGTATGGCTGTCACTGGCCAGCTGGTTGACGCATTCTTCGGCAAAGGCGTTTCTGCACCTGCAGCCACCGATAATCTTAGCGACATCACGAATGCAGCAGCTGACGAACGCGCCTTGTTCTATACCACAAACTATACACGCGACATCACTGACCGTTCACAAGAGTCACAGGGTTATGGCTGTGTGAAGTTCCGCAATGTACGCTCCGATGGCAAGCCCGCCAGCTCACTGGCTAAGGTGGATACAGACCTGCCACTGATGCGTATTGCTGAGGCCTACCTTACTTATGCTGAGGCAGAAACTCGTCTGAACGGCTCAACTAATGCTGCCAAAGAAAAGATAGACGCTATCCGTGACCGTGCCCATGCTGTGAAACACAACTCATACAGCTTGGCCGAGATTCAAGAGGAGTGGATACGTGAGTTCTGGTTTGAGGGCCGTGCCCGCATTGACCAGATACGTTTCGGCAAGTATAATCTTCCTAAATATCGTTTCATCTATCCTATACCTAACAACGACCTGACCAATAATCCCAACTTGGTTCAGAACCCAGGCTATTAATAGAGAACAGGTAAGATAAATATTCAACGAACAAAACAGTTATTATGAAAAAGATATTCAATAGTTTGTTGCTGGCTATGATAGCCACCCTGCCGATGCTTACATCGTGCAGCGATGACAATAGCAGCAACCCGACGGTTACTCAGCCTACGGAGTTTACTATCAATGCATCTCCGTTTGCAGAACATTACATCCAGTTGTCTTCTGACAACACGGTCAATTTGACATGGTCACAGCCTAACTACGGATTCAATGCTCTTGCTACTTACCAGATTCAGGTAGGTTTGGTAAATGGTGGCAACGTGACATGGAACACCAAAGATGGCGCGCCTAAATATCTGAAAACCACCTACACCGCTTGCAATGCCAATATCAGCGGCGAGGAGATTGCCGAGTCTATCTGCGACCTGGATGGTTTCAAGGATGTCGACAGCTATGTTGACCAAGGTTTCCGCGAGGTGGCTCTGCGTGTCTATTCCAGCATATTCAATGCCAACGAGGAGGAAATTCCCAACACTGGCATCGTGTCTGACAACTATGTAACATTTAAGCACATGGCAGCCTACAATGCCGTAAAGAGTCCCGCCTACATCTACCTTGTTGGCAACCCCACTGGCTGGGCAACTCCCAATGCTGGCAATCTTGACACTTACATTCCCTGGCGTCTGTATGAGAAAGACGACGAGATTGGCAGTGACGTATATTATGGCACCTTCGACATACCTGCTATTGACCCGCTCCAATTCCGCTTCTATCGTGAATTGCTTGGCTGGGACCTGACCTCAATGGGTCCGCAGGAGGCTGATGCTGGTGTCGATTGCAGTTTCTCCAATGGCGTCTATGAGGGTTCCATTATGTGGGACAAAGACACATTCTATAAAGGCTCTTGGAATTTCGGCGCTTTTGAGGGTGGCTCCATCACACTGAAGGTAGACCTAAAGAAGAAGACCGTCAACTTCACTATTAATTAATGAGTGTTTAAAAGTTAAAAACAATAACGAATATGAAAAAGTTAAGCATATACATGATGGCTCTTCTGAGCTCGTTGCTGATAGGCTGTGACGAGAACTTTGACCCATCAGTAGGTCCTCAGACATACTATCCAGAGAGTCCTGTTCCTGCTAATGCTGTTAGCGTCGGCGAGCAGAATGCTCCTCAGATTGTGAGACTCGCTGACTACATCAATGAGGAAGCTGAGACAGAAACTCCTTTGATGATTGGAGTGGCCAGTGTGGCAGAGGGTGCTATGCCTGCCAACACCATACTGAAGGCCGTTGTAGAGTTTTCCAGAAATGAAGACTTCTCTGAGTCTATCGCCATCAATGCAAACAGCATGGATGGAAATGATACTATTTTCGTCAGTCCGACGGCTTTACAGAATGCCTATTTCAATGACATTACCAAGAATCCAAGTGCAACTGACCTCTATGTGCGTACGATTATGTACACGGTTACTAATGGTGATGCTGTAGCTATTGTCGGCACTCCTGGTAACAACTATTATAACGTGCGCAAGTTAGCGTTCAAACCGCTCAACAAGCTGGTCATTGCTCCTGCTTACTACATCGTGGGTGGTCCCAACGACTGGGCTGCATCTGCAGCTGAACGCCCCATCAAGTTCCAGCATAGCGACGAGGACATCTATATTGATCCCGTATTCACCGTCGTATTCGATGCAGCAGCCAGCGGCGACACCTGGTTTGCCATTGGCGACGATGAGGCTTGCGATGCCATTGGCAATGGTGACTGGTCACAGCTTTACGGTATCGTAGGTGGTGACAACGAGGCTAAGGAAGGCAAGCTGGCCCGCAGAAACGAAATGGGCGGTGCTGAGAACTCATTCATGGTACCCGCTGGTGCCAAGAAGATTCGTGTCACCATCGACATGATGGAACAAACCTTCAAGGTAGAGGCTGTCAACATTGCCGATGCTTACTATCTGGTAGGCGGTAATGGTGCCTGGGGCAACGACAAGAGCCAGCAATTCTCACACAGCGACAAGGATGTGTTTGACGATCCCGTCTTCACCTATGTCCTTACTGGTGGCAGCGAGTTGTGGTTTGCCTTCGGTGATGCTGATGCACTCAATGCTATCGACAGCGACGACTGGTCACAGCTATTCGGTACGACTGGCGAGAGCGAGGACCTCAAAGGTTCGTTCGACCGCCGATACAATCTGGGTGGCGACCACTCGTTCCACGTAGACGGCTCGGCTAAGTTCTATCGCTTTGTCATCAACGCACTGGATTTGACCTATGAGATTACACCGCTCAACTTCGACCCGTACATCTACTTCATTGGCGCTACCGACGGATGGAGCAACGCTGAGCAGAAGCTTGCCCTCACCGACGACAGCGGCATCTACACGGGCTTCCTCTACTGCGCTGACCCGAACAGTTGGGGCAATGAGTTCAAGTTCCAGAAAGAACCGGGCAACTGGGATACTGAAATCAACACTGGCCACATGACAGGCGGTATCAACGGTGACTTCAGCGATGGTGGCGGCAACTTCAAGGCTGCAGCTGGTGAAGGTGTCTACTTCGTCACACTCGACATGGCCAACATGAGCATCACTGCCGTCAAGGTGGACAAGATGGGCATCATTGGTGGCTTCAATGACTGGAGCGCAGACTACGAGATGACCTGGAATGCCGCTGACTACTGCTTTGAGGCTTCGGGCGCAGGCGTGACCGACGGCGGCTGGAAGTTCCGCATCAATGCAGGCTGGGACATCAACCTTGGCGGTACCACCGACAACCTTGTTGCCAATGGCGACAACCTCACCGTTGTCGGCACCACCATCAAGCTCTATCCTACCCGCAAGACTTCTAACAACATCTACTGCACAGTAGAATAATCAAGCATTGCATTCCCTTTTATAATTCGGGCAGGCACCAACCACGGTGTCTGCCCGAATTTAGTATATACACGCGAATAGCACTTTTTGACCCTCACCTCTCACACCTGAAACTTAACACGCTGGAAATCAGCCTGCTCGCACACCAAAAAAGTCCAAACAGGGCACACCAGTACCCTCACCAGTGCTCGCCCGTGAAAAAGTTTCTACA
>ERZ842401.5374-NODE-5374-length-14252-cov-7.423470_pt1 | contig 14252 bp, 9 predicted proteins | sample MGYA00521270_ERZ842401 | MGnify/ENA primary metagenome ERZ842401 (study PRJEB31892, sample SAMEA3878208) | bioreactor metagenome | biome: Moose rumen | place: Sweden | collected 2011-10 | study: EMG produced TPA metagenomics assembly of the PRJEB12797 data set... | reverse complement strand
ATCGGAAACCCTTGTAAATCAAGGGTTTCCGTGGTGCGGGAAACAGGACTTGAAGTCGGAGGCAGCTGTAAATAATGCATCTTTTTGTATAATCTGGTACAAAGTTGGAATCGAATCAGACAAAATCGATCAATATCATACACTCTGAGTAAACCCTGGTTGGGGTGGAAATTGGGGTGGAACCAACAACCGGAGATGATCTGCTGAGGCACGCTGTTGAAGGGGGCAGAAACAAGCAAACTGATCAACAAACGTAACAAAGGAGGTCATCACCATGGCACAGATGAAAAAGGAAATCATCGAAAACGGCATTCATTATACCTTACATGGAGACTACTACTTCCCCGATTTGGAACTCCCTGATATTCCCCTTCAGGCCATTGGGCACTATGGCCGGATTCGCCTGAATTATCTCCAGGAGCATCGTCCCGGGCTGTATACCCGCCTGATCCTATCCGGCAAGCTTTACGAGCACCTGGCAGAAATCGATCAGACCAGCCGACAGAGAATGGAACAAATCATCCCCCGGATGGCCCGGGCAGAAGGCGTCGATGAAAAGCTGAAAGCAAAAGATCAAATGACCTGGGTTGGCCGGATGAATAACATCCGGCAACGGGCGGAAGAAATCATCCTGGCAGAACTGATTTACGGATAACAGAAAAGCCGCTTCTTCGGAGGCGGCTTTTTCATGTAATGGACCTTTATCTCGGAAACTCATTTGAAAAAATCTCTTGGTGCTCGCAAAACTCCCTTGAAAATGTTTTGTACAAAGCCAAAAGTCCTTTATGGATTCGAGTTCTAAAGGCTCTGCTAAAAAAGATATGCCTATTCCCCTGAATTTATTGCAGTTTCATTTTGACCTTTTTCTTGCAGCCAAGCATCCAGCTGGCGTTGGTTCTCTTCAATGATCCGATCAATGCCGGCGTTTTTCACTTCCTGATTGAAGGCTGCCAGCGCTGCGTCCACGTTGGACAGCATGCCGCATTCCAGGGCGGGCAGATACAGGGAAACAACGGAATTGACAGCAGCGATTTCGCTGGAAACGCTTTCCCCATTGAAAACATAGCCCAGACTTAACGAATTCTGTGCCTGGGTGTTGAAGGCGGAAAGCTCGTTATAGAAATCAGGAGTGGCGGGCAGCCAGTGCTGTACCTGCATTTGATCACCAAACCGGGAAAAAATGCTGGCGTAGCCGGGGGCGGACTGATCAGCATTTACCACATTGGTGATCACGCCCGGCTCCACTTGCCTGTAATGGATACCTTCAATGCCATTGGACAATAGATTAGCCACTTGAGCGTTTGAATAAAGCAAGTCAAGGAATGCAACGGCTTTCTCCGGACATCTGCTGGTTACGGGAATCCCCCACATGCGTTCCTGCAAGCTGCTGGTGGAATTGACGGCGGGTGTGATCTGCACGATGCTGATGGGAAATGGGTAATTCCCCTGCTGTATCGGGCCTTCGATGGGCGAATAATTGGTGGTCATGCCAAAAACCTGCCGATGCGCGATGTATTCGTTGCTGCGAATGCCGCTGGTCAGGGAATGATCAGGGGCGTACCCTTTTTCTACCCAGTCGCGATGACGGTGTAAATAATCCCTGAATGCCGGCGATTCAAACAGGTTTTCGATCTTTGTGCTTTTGAAGGGATCAAAGGTTACGCCATAGGCGAATAAAGTGTTTCCGTATCCTTCCAGGCAAATATCATACTGGGGGTTAAAGGTTTCTCCGTTGCCAAAGACAGTGCCGTATACGCCGGGCAGCTTTTCGTGAAGAACAGAAAAAATTTGCTCCAATTGATCGCAGGAAACAGGATTAGGCACCTGAATGCCCAGGCTGTCCGCCATTTCCCGGTTGTAGATAAAGCCGCCGGATTTGGCGGTATACGCGTCGGCCGGAATGGCATACAGCGCACCGTTGACCCGCCCCGCGTCCATTTGCCCGCCCAAAAAGGACAGCAGATGCGCTCCTTGAGCCGCCACCAAATCGTCCAATGGCAGCAGTTTGCCTTCCAGCGCCATTTGCGTCATGGGCAGGGTCAGCCCGGCCATAACCAGGTCAATCTGTTCCCCATTAGCGATCATCTTGTTGATCTGGGATTCATGCCGCCGGATATCCACGTTCAGCAGCTTGATTTTTGCGTTCAACAGCGGAAAAACGATTTGATTTACTGCCTCCTCCACGGCGGGAATATCTGCGTATTCCGCCCCAAAGGTGACGGTTTCAATGATGATCACATCCTCCGTCTCAGCGGATACCGGCGGAAGGAATCCCAGCACAAGGCAGAAAACAGCCAGCAGGCAGCCTATTTTTTTCATTGCTCGTTCCTTTCATCATCATCGCGGTCAAGCATGGTTATGCGGGTACTCATCCGGTGATCCTGGCTGATCGCGGGCAAAAAGATGTCCACCTGGGCGCCGCCATTGGCCGCGTTGCTGAATATTAAATCCGCTCCGGTTTCATAAATCAGGCTGATGCGTTCAGTGGTGTTTTGAATGCCCAAACCCAGCCCTTCCTGCTGCACCTTGGTTCGTTGAAACTCCTGTATCTTTTTCAGCACTTCAACAGGATAGCCGGCCCCGGAATCATGGATGCGAATATGCAGCCTGCCCTCCTCTTCCCGAATGCTTACGTCCACCCGGTTTTCTTCCCCCACCGTCAGGGAATGCTTGATGGCGTTCTCCGCAAAGGTTTGAATCACGATGGGCGGGATGAACGCTTCCTTTAATTCGTCAGGACAATTGATGCTGTATACAAAGCTGTCAGGATAGCGGATTGTTTGCAGCTCAAAATAGTTTTTCACATGCTCCAATTCCGCCTCGATGGGCACCAGCGGCTCGCTGATATGCGCCACATAGCGATAGTACCGGGACAGGCACTGTACCGTTTTTTGGATCAACGGGTATTGGGACGGCTCCATGGAATAGATCAGGTTCAGCGTATTCAGCACAAAGTGGGGCTGCATCTGCTGGGTCAGGTAGCGAATGCGGGTGCGCTCGTTTTCCAGCTGGGTTTCATAAATGCGGGAGCGTGCGTTGGCAATGGTTTCAATGGATTGATTGAACTGCCGGTTCAATTGGTCAAATTCATAAGAAGTGGTGTTTTCCGGTATCCGGTAAGCGGTGTTTCCCTGGTCGATTTCGTGGATGGCATGGGTCAATTCCCGCAGAGGCCGGATCACCAGCCGCCGCAGCACCAGCCAGCTTGCCGGCAGCACCAGCAGCATTACATAGGAAAGGATTCGCATGATCCGTACGCTGGCGGGCAATTCCAGCGCGGTGTCCGGCAGTGTTTGCCGCAGGATGCAGCCGCAGCCGCTCAGGGGAATATCAATGGTTTGCCCCTTCCCAGGCTCCGCGTCCTGCGAAACGATGTCAAACCGTCCGGCGGTTTCGGCATCGGAAAGCAGGGTGTTCAGCAGATGCGGAATATCCACCCACGCGCCGCTGCACATATCCCGCCGCAAGGTGTTGAACAGCAGCATTTTGCCAAGCGGCGTTTCCTGCAGCTGCCAGCCGATCCTCAGACGGAAAGGGCTGTTGGGGACGGCCGCGCTGCTGCGCACAGCATCGGAGAACCACACGGCGCTGTCATAGCCCGTTCCTTCAAAGATGAATACGTCCGCGTTTGTTCCGTACATATAATAGCCTGTAATCAGAGGATACTGCTCCTTCCAAGTGCGCCAGGCGGTGGAGATCTCGGTCTGGCAGCGAACAGCCTCGTACGCCCGCTGATCTCCCAGGGCCTCCGGGCTGGTGGCCATATCCGCCAAATAGGACCCGCTGATTGAGCCGATCCGCTCCTGGGCCTGTGTCAGTTGCCGTGTCAATTCATCGGCATACATTGTTTGGATTTGCCGGTATTCCTTTAATGTGTTCTCCTGTACGGCGGTGGCCAGACGATGGGTGCTGAGCAGGGTCAGAATATTTAAAGCCAGCATTCCCAATACCACGGTGGAAAACAACCGCAGCGTCAGGGAATGCGTGCGGGGTTCATACTTCATGGGCGATCGCTCCTTCCTTTTCCATAATGAGGCATTGGAGCACGCTTGTCAAGATACAGGTCATTTTTGTGTGATAAGTTGTCAGGAAAGTGCAGCCCTTGGGGGTTGAATTTTCATAGTCATTTCCTTCATAATAGAGGCAGAAAAGAAACGGAGGGAACAGGCCGTGAAGGTACTGATCGTGGATGACGAGGTGTACGCGGTAAATGCGCTGATCAACCGTGTCGACTGGGCGGGTTATGGCTTCGACAAGCCGCTGTCTGCCCATTCCATGGCGCAGGCGCAGTCTGTGTTTCTTGCCGTGCCGGTGGATCTGCTGCTGTGCGATATTGAAATGCCTCAGGGCAGCGGGCTGGATCTGTTTGAGTGGGTCAAATCCTACTATCCCAAAACCGAATGTATCTTTGTTACCTGCCATGACGAATACTCCTATCTGCGCTCGGCCATGCAGCTGGGCAGCTGCGATTATATTCTGAAGCCGGTGGATTACGATCAGCTGCGGGAAACGCTGTCCGAGGTGGTCGGTCGCCTGTCGTCCCGCCAGCATCACCAGGCGCTTCCGGCCGCCGAACCATTGAAGCCCAGCGAAGGCGATCTTCCCTCCGCGGATAATCCCTACGTCAGCCAGACGATTGCCTATATTTCCGAGCATTTGACCGAGCCCATCGCGATTGCCGATATTGCCGACGTGCTGCACCTGAATCCCCAGTACGTGATGCGTGTATTCAAAAAGGAAATGGGCTGTCCGATCCTGCAGTATATTACGGCCAAACGCATCGCGCTGGCGGTGCGGTATCTGGAGGAAACCAACATATCCGTTTCGGATGTGGCCATTCTGTGCGGCTTTGACAACTATTCCTACTTCATTCGTATTTTTAAGCGTTTCACCAAAGAAACGCCCGTTTCATACAGAAAGAACGCAAAGAACAAAGCGTGACGCTGCCCGTCACCGGCCCATCTTCCGGGCCGGTTTTTTTGCGCACAAAGTCATTTTCGTGTGATTTTACATCAGGATGTTTCTATCATTTTCCCGTTCAAACTGCTATGCTTTTATCATCCAAGGAAACAGGACCGTGGGAAAGGGAGATGGCCATACCCTTCTGCGCGGCCAACACGCAATTATGATGAAGGAGGATCACTATGAAAAAGATTCTGTCGCTGTGCATGGCGTTGATCATGCTGCTGGGAATGTGCGGTATCGCTTCCGCCGAAACCGCCGCCTTCAATGAAGCCCCCTATAAGACCGTAGAGCTGGATCAGAACGATCCCGCTTATTGGCAGACTGAGTGGGAAGCCCAGGTGTACAACTACAAAATGGTGCGCAATTTCCCAACCCTGTATGAGAAGGATGCGTGGGACGCCGCCCAGAATACCGGCAGCCTGATGATGAACATTCATCCAGACGCCCTGACTGACGCCAACAAGGAGCAGATCCTGGCCGCCAAGGCAGCCATCGCTGATCTGAAGAACCATCAGCTCAAGCCCTTCTCCGATGGTATTAACGGTGAAGTGATCTACATCTGGGGCGACAAAATGCCTGTTACCACCCCTGCTGAAGACCTGCAGTTCCCTCTGGTGAACTATGAGGGCGAAGCCATTTACGACAACGCCGATTTCGTTCCCTACATCATTCCCTATCTGCTGGAAAACCCCGGTGAAGCCAAGGGCACCATCATCGTGCTCAGCGGCGGCGGCAACACCAGCCGCAGCAACCCCAATGAAGGCTACCGCGTGGCTCCTGGCTTCAACGAACTGGGCTATAACTGCATCCTGCTGCAGCGCCGTGTTCTTCCTTACAACAACGATGACATCGTGATGGACCTGCAGCGCACTGTACGCTTTGTGAAATACCATGCCCAGGAATGGGGCATTGACCTGGAAGGCACCCTGCTGGCCGTGTCCGGTTATTCCGGCGGCGGCGGCAACATCCGCACCATGCTGCAAAAGTTCTATGGCGATATTACGCCCGACCAGTTTGACCCCAGCTATGTTTGCGATGAGATCGACGCCGTGAACAGCGACGTGGATGTGGCGCATATCATCTACTCCGCCGGCAAACTGGAAACCGAAAATCCCCATCTTCCCCATCTGTTCATTGCCGTAGGCGCCGATGACAACGGCTTTGGCCGCTATGGCTTCGAGAGCTCCTACGAGATGTTCAAGCAGGCCTATGAACTGGGCCTTGATCCCGAACTGCAGGTGTACGCCAAGAACGGCCACGGTTTCGGCGCCGGTAACGCGGGTACCACCTCCATGCTGTGGATGGCTTCCTGCGATATGTACATGCAGAAGGTCATGGGCCTGGCCGAAGTGAAATACGAAGGCGAAATTCCCGCTGAATACACCCTGACCCAGGATATCGTGGTGGATTGGTTCCCCATCAGCGATGCTACCCCCGTGAACGTCTACACCACCGCCGATCACAGCAAGGTGCTCTTCACCTTCTTCGGCTGGGGCGAAAACATCATGGTGGAAGGTCTGCTGATCGGCGGCCATCTGGCGGACGTGACCTTTGACAGCGTGGGCTATTTCAGCGGCGACGCGCCTAAAATGTGGGATCTGGTTGACCCCGCCGCCTGGCTTCCTGTACAGAAATAAGATTCCGATCCGGAAAGGCGGGGAGAGGATCCGGTTCACGGTCCTCCCCCCACTTTAATAAAACAACGATTCTCCCAGGCAACGATGAAGGAATGGAAACAGTTTTCATAGCTGCCGGAAAACGATGTTGCAAGACAGAAAGGAGCTTTCCATGCGTAAAGGAATGACACGTTGGTTCACACTGCTGCTGACTGTTCTGCTGGCTGCCGGTCTCGTTTCCGCAGGCGCGCTCGCTGAAGCGGTGCTTCCCGGAGAACCTGTATGGGGTGCAAACCCCGAGTACGACCTGTGGACGGTCGTAATGCGCAATGAAATGGGGACGACAATCCCTGTAACGGTCTGCGCGGACAAGGAACTGACCCGGTTTGAAGTTCTGTTTACCCTGGGTGACGATCACAAAATGACCGGTATGAAAGACGATAACGGCGTACAGGTCAATTATTCCAGGATTCCCGGGCTTGAGCCCATTGCCGCCCCGATGATCGAGGATGCCCTGGCACAGAACATCTGGCTGCCCACATCGGAATGTCCTCTGGAGTACATCGATCCCGCAGCCCATGACAACGATCCCCTGTTTGTCCGCGCCGGCGTCTGGGACAGCGATTTCGTCCGTAAAAACGAAAGCCTGAACGGCCTCCCTTGCCTGATCCACGATGAAAAAATTGAAGCATACAAGAGCAACCCCGTGGAAGAAGATAAAAAAGGTTCGGTTGAACTGCTTCCCTACACCACGGGCGGAGCCGATGCTTTCGCCTATGTCTACCTCCCTGCCCAGTATGACGCTTCCCAGCAGTACAGCGTCCTGTACCTGCTCCATGGCGGCGGAGGAAATGCCGCGTCCTGGTTCACCTGCACCTATGATGACGTTGCGGGTTTCAAGGACGGGGATGACATCACCGGCGCACTGGGGACCGCAGTCAATGTCCTGGATAACATCTTCGCAAACGGCGACGCAGCGCCCTGCATCATCGTGACCCCCAACGGCGATACCAACGGAGCTGGTTTCTTTGGGTTTGGCCCCGTCCTTCGGGACCTGATCACCAAGGTGGATGAAACCTACCCCACGATCGCGGATAGGGACCATCGGGCGCTGGCAGGCCTCTCCATGGGCTCTATTGCCACGTGGCACGGGGGCATTGCGGACAATCTGGAGAATGTGAGCTGGTTCGCAAACATGTCCGGCGGCCCAGCAGCCGGTCCTGAAGCGGAAACCTATATAAAGGAATCCATCATTCCCGCTCTTGAAAAAGCAGCCGCAGCAGGATATCCCATTCATATGATGATGAACTTCAACGGCGTCTTTGATATGGCGCTTCCGCCCCACGTTGCCGCCCATAAGCTCCTTGTTGAGTTTTCTGAACAGAGCGACATTCTCGAAGTGGGTGAAAACTACGATTTCCTGGTTTCTGACGGAACCCATGCCTGGGACGCGTGGCAGCTTTACCTGTATGACTTCTTGACGATCATTTTCAAATAAACATACTCGTCCAAATCGGACAGGAGGGGGTTGGCTAACCCCCTCCTACTACGTCACCGCTCATGAAGGCCCGCAAGCGGCAGTTCAGTTGCTGGCGCTTGACAACACGTTTCACAAAAATCATCCCCGGCACACAGCAGATTTCCTGCCTGAAGTGCCGGGGATTGTTTTAAGCAGAAACGGTATTATCTGATCTCGAAGAAGTATACGTCGTTGACGCCCAGTTCCGCTTCCAACGTAAGCACGCCGTTCTCATAGGCAAAGGGCCAGCTTTCATCGTTCACGGCGCTTTGCCGCTTCAGCTGCTCCACTTCCTGACGGTTCAGATCCTGGGGTCTGCCCATATTCTCCCACAGCTTCAGGGGATTGCCGTGCTCCTCGTCCACCCGACGCAGCAGTACTTGCCTGGGTGCTTCAGGCAGCTCGATTTTTACCACGGCCTTTTCCTTGGGCAGATCCAGGTTCTTCATCTTCTGCCGGAACAAAAGCACCTGGTTGTTTTTCCCCTGTCGGAAAGCGGCAATGCCGATTTCGCCCCAGGTGGCCTTTTCATCCAGCACCAGGCGCTCGTCTCCGGCGTCGGCCAGCATCTTCATGGCGTGGTACACGGGCTTGGGGATGCCGCTCTGGCTCAGCATGCCAAAGCCGCCGTGGAATTCCTCGGGGAAGGGATGGAACTCCTCAAACACGTCGGAGAAGCACCAGATGGAGGAGCCGTCCATGCTGTCCATCACGTCCAGCGAGGCTTTTACGTCATACGCGGCCACCTTGCGGGTGTCGTTGGTATAGGAGCCAAAGCCGGCGTTTTCATTCCATTCAGTATAGTACAGCGGCATATCGCCCGCCTGCTGACGCACAATGGCGGAATTGCGGAAGAAGCCATCGTTTGGAATGTCTCGCTCCTCTGATTGATCGCCCATGAGGGCGCGCAGGCCCTCCAGCATGGAATGCCCTTGAGCGTTTTTCAGCTTGGGACCCATGGAATTGAGGAAAGCCTGGACATCAAAGCCCGCGGAGCCTTCCCCGTCTGCCATCGGATCGCCCTGATCCTCCACACCGCCCAGGGGATCGCCGGAATACTGATGGGTGGTGACGAAATCCACGGGCACATCATTTTCCTTACAGAATTTGAGGAAGGATTTCACCCACTTGCTGCCGCTGGTGGCAGGGCCGCCCACGGGGATCTTACCGTCCACCGCTTTGATGGCCCGGGCTGTGACCTCATACATGCGGAAATATTCATCCCGGCTTCCGTTGAAGAAAGCTCCCTGCAGGTCGGGCTCGTTCCACACTTCAAAGTACCAGGTGCGCACTTCCTCTTCGCCATAGCGGTGGATCAGGAAACGAATAAAGGCCTGGATATAATCCGCCCATGCCTGTTCATCCTCCGGCGGAACGATCAGGGGCTTGTAATAAAAGCCGCCCTCTTTTTCACGGTTTGGATCCTGGCTCATCAGATGCTTGGGCATAAAGGAAAGCTCCACAAAGGGCTTCATGCCGGCATCCAGCACGTTATCATAGGCAACGCCGCAGGCATGGAAATTGTATTCCTTGAAGTTCTTGGCGTCCTCCATGTCAAACAAGTCGCTCAGGCTGTTGCAGGTGCGCATATCGTCATTGAAGATACCATGGAAGCGTACCCGCTGAATGCCCAGGGTATCGTGGATGAATTTGAGCTGCCGGGTGTAATCGGTGCGCAGCGCCAGCAGCGCGTGTCCACTTCCCACGCAAAACTGCCAATGCTTTTTATGGGGAACGGTCGGGGTATCTTTGCGAATCAAGAATTCCATATATACACCTCTTTCTTTTATATTCCTGTTTTTCCCAATAGCTGACGAATCTCTGCGCCTTTGGACAAATTACCCTCCACCTTGAGCTGCCCCGTCAGGAACAGCCGGTCAAAGCTGATCGTTCCATTCGCCATGTTCAGCAGCTGATCAAAGGCGGCGGTTATATATGCGTCCGCGCTGTCGCAGGCAGCAGGAGCCACCTCCAGTTCGCCGTTGGAGAAGGAAACGTGCAAAACGCCATCCGTTCTCCCTGTTATATGAAATTGTATCACCCGATGATAATTTGGATCAATACGATCCTGATAACGCACCCGGTTTTCCCGGTCCAGAGCAATAAAGGCATCCCGCAGTTGGGCGTAAGCGTCCTCAAAGGGAACCGCGTCTCCTGCCGCGTCATCCGCGATTCTGGCGTACATCCGGGTGTATTCCTCGGCACTGCGCAGCCAGGAAAAATCCTTTTGTATACAGCGCTTCCGCAGCAGCGTAAAGGTCTTTTCATCGGCAAAGTACACCTTCAGCGCTTCCTGAATGGCCAGCAGCAAGTCCTTGCTTTGGTAGTCCGAAAAGGAAAAGCCGTCGCCGATGCCGTCAAAGCGGCTGTAAGGCCGCACGGAATCCTTGAGGCCGCCCGTTTCATGCACGATGGGCACCGTGCCGCAGCGCATAGCCATCATCTGGCTCAAGCCGCAGGGCTCAAACCGGGAGGGCATCAGATAGAAATCCGCTCCGGCGAAGATTTCGCTGGCCATCTGCTCCGTGTAATCCGATGAAAAGCCCAATTGCCCCGGATAGCGGGCTGCGCATTGACGAAAGTATTGGGTATACGTTTCATCGCCCTGACCAAAGATGATCAGCTGTACCCCCATGTCCATGAGATCGGGCAGGATTTCTCTGATCAGGTCAATGCCCTTCTGCTCCACCAGCCGGGCTACCACAGCGAGCAGCGGCCAGCGCGGTTCGGGTGTCAGGCCAAATTTTTCTTGAATGCTGGCCTTGCACGTTTCTTTTCCGGACAGATCATCGGCGGAAAAATGCCGTGGCAAACGGGGATCGGAAGCGGGATCGTAGTGCTCCATATCAATGCCGTTGAGGATGCCATAGAGCTTATTGTCCACCAAATCCACCACACCCTGCAAGCCGCAGCCGAATTCCGCGCGGTGCAGTTCCCTGGCGTAGGTTGGCGACACTGTGGACACGGCGTCCGCCATCAGCATGGCCCCCTTCATCAGGTTCACATCCTGCCGGCCTTCGTACACGTAGCCCAGACCGCCATCGTACCAGCCCCAAGGCAGGCCGAAGGTGTCCGCCAGCTCATTAGCTCCGAACTGGCCCTGATAGGCGATGTTGTGAATGGTGTAAACTGTTTTGATGCCATTCAAATCTTTGCGCCAGGCCTGGTCGTTTTTAAGGTACAGGATGGCCAGCGCCGTTTCCCAATCGTTGCAGTGAAGGATCTGAGGCACGAAATCCAGTTGGAACAGGACTTCAATCACCGCTCGGCAGAACCAGGCGAAACGCTTTTTATCGTCGTCATAGCCGTACAGCCGAGGCCGATGGAAGAACGTTTCGTTTTCCACAAACCAAACGATGACGCCGTTCAGCTCTGTCCAATACAGGCCGCAGGGATACGCAGCGCCGTTGAGCCAAACGGAAAGCTCCGTTTTTTTGTTCAGCTGCTCCCCGAAACGCTCCTGAACGCATGGATACAGCGGTGTGATCACGGCGATCTCATGCCCCAGTTTTTTCAGCTGCGGCGGCAGAGAAAAGGCCACATCCGCCAGTCCGCCGGATTTGGAAAATGGAGCGCACTCACTGGTGACAAACAGGATATTCATGCGCTTCTCCTTTGCTTTATCTATGGCTTACGTAGTCGATCACAGCCTGGGCTGCCTTTTCGCAGCCGCCTTCGCTGCGCATTTCCCGGGACATAGCCTGGGCGTTTTGCCTGTAAACCGGGTTCTGGATCAGCTCGATCAGGGCGGTACGCAGCGTCTTTTCAGTCACCTCCTGCTTGAGCAGCACGGCGCTGGCTCCTCCCAACTCCTTGAGCCGATGGGCGGTCAGCACCTGCTCGTCCATCTGAGGAATGCACATGCAGGGCACACCGAAATACAGCGCTTCCATTACACTGCCGATGCCGGCGTGGGTGATGAAATAATCGGTATGAGCAAGCACTTCCAATTGGGGGGTGAAAGGCATTACGGTGACGTTTTCGGGAATCTCGCCCAAATCTTCCTTCTGGATGGTTTTGCCAATGGAGCAAAGCACGTTCACATCCAGATCCTTTACCACCGGGAACAGCATCTGATAGAACTCAGGCCAGTTGTTGAACAAGGATCCAAGAGAAGTGTACAAAAGAGGCTTGCCATTATCCGGCGCTTTCCAGCTTCCATCCCCGGCCCGCGGCGCAATCTGAGCGCCGGCAAAGAAGAAATCCTCGCCGAAATCCTGGCCGCCGGGCTGGAAGCTTTTTGTCAAGGTGCACAGGTTGAAATCTCCGGTGCCTTCAAAGATTTCCTGGGGCGTGAGCAGCCTTCCTCCATATTGAAGATGGAAGGCCTTGGCCATTTCTTCCGCTGCTGCCCGGGCGGGGCTGCCGGGATATTCCGGGAAGGTACGGAAGATGGAAAAGCTTTTGCCCGGTGCGTAACTGGTAAACATCATCACCAGCGGCAGATTCAGCTTCCAGGCCGCCAGGCGGCCCGCCAGGGCCAGGGCGTCGGAGATAATCACGTCGGGCCGGTCTGCTGTTAAGCCTTTCATGATGTCATCGATGGCTTCTTTGGCCTGGCCCAGGAATACCAGCGGGATCACCGCCAGGAAATCCTCCCGGCCCATGAAGGGGCCGGAATAACACTCGGTTACTTCGGGAAAAGGAACGTGTTTCGCCCCGGTCAATTCCACCTGGGCCTTGAAGGAGGGCGGTGCGTAATAGGATACCTCCACGCCTTTTTTGACCAGTTCCGCGATCATGGGAAGAGATGCCAGAATGTGTCCGCCCGCGCCAACGGGAATGTAAGCAGCTTTCATGTCGTTTCCTCCGTTCTTAAGATCATATTGTTAATCTCAGTGATAGCTTTTTCTATCGTCTGCGGTTCGATCGGCAGAAAAGTAAGAAATATCATATCGTCCAGACAATTGCTGGAAAACTCCGATTCCGCATCTTCCGCCATATGTGCCAGGGCAGGGGAGCAGGAAGAAAGGATCTTCATGGCTTGCCGGTTTTGCGCCAGCACGGATAGGGGCGTTTTTTCATTAAAAGGCTTTCTGAAATCCCTTTGGGGAACATAGGAAAAGTCATACGTGCCAGCTTGCAGAAGTTTGGGCGGCTGCGTCGTTCCTGGCAGAAAAGCTTCCGCTTCGCAGCCGAAGGGGATTTCCGTATGAAGCTCAATCCGCCCGTCTGCGCAGATTCGGGTATTGCAAACGTAGTTTCCGGCCACAGAATCATAGCTGCATTCAGTGAAACGCAGCCGCACGTCAGGATGCGGTGCGATGATCGCCTTTTTCCATCCAGGCTCTGCCGGACGCAGCCCTGCTCCATAAGCGTAAAGAAACTCCATAACACTGCCATAGGCGTAATGATTCAGAGAATTCATGCCCGTTGGTGACATTGTGCCGTCCGGCAGCACAGAATTCCAGCGTTCCCAAACGGTGGTCGCACCCAGGTTGACAGAATAAAGCCACCCGGGATAATCCTCCCGAAGCAGGAAATCATACGCCAGGTCCGCCATCCCCTGCTCTGCCAGTACAGTACAAAGCATCGGCGCGCCGACAAATCCGCAGCGAATACGGAATTTATCTTTTCTGAGCCTTTCCTGAAATTGACACAGAAGCCGATCCCGATCGATCCACAAGCCGAATTTCAGTGCAGCAATGTAGGAGGCCTGGGTATCCATGGCCAATCGGCCGTTGGGCGTAAAGTATTCATTCAAAAATGCCTGCTGGATATGCGCAGCCAAATCAGCATAATGGGCGGCGTCTGCTTCCTTCCCCAACATTTTAGCTGCCTGATGGGTCAGGCATGCGGAACGATAGTAATAAGCGTCGCCCAGAAAACCGTCATCCGTTCCGCCTTTAAAGCTGTTTTCACTGGCTCCATCCAGCCCCAGCCAATCGCCGAACTGAAATCCGGGACGGAAAACATACTTTCTATCCTTGTCCTGCGCGTCCATATAATCCACCCAGCCCTTCATCAAGGGATAAGCGAAGGAAAGCTCCTCTTTGCTGCCAAAGGCATGCCATAGAGCATGGGGCAGAAGGGTGGCAATATCCCCCCAGGCGGAAGTTGACTCTCTGGCATGGCTCAGATTGGGCAGAAAATTGGGTACAGCGCCTCCCAGTATTTCCTGTTCAAGATCGGAAGAGCGTCGTGTAGGGAAA
>ERZ842401.5373-NODE-5373-length-14252-cov-9.684229_pt1 | contig 14252 bp, 17 predicted proteins | sample MGYA00521270_ERZ842401 | MGnify/ENA primary metagenome ERZ842401 (study PRJEB31892, sample SAMEA3878208) | bioreactor metagenome | biome: Moose rumen | place: Sweden | collected 2011-10 | study: EMG produced TPA metagenomics assembly of the PRJEB12797 data set... | reverse complement strand
TATCGCTATCTTCGGGACTTTTTTTACTGTCCAAATTTCGGGATACAGTTCAAAAGTGGAGTTTTTTTATTGGCGCCAGCGGCGGGACTCGAACCCACTACCCACAGTTTAGGAAACTGTTGCTCTATCCTGATGAGCTACGCCGGCGCTGACCTCTATCTTATAAACGGCTTATTTATTTTTGGCAAGCAAGATTTTCCAAAAATTGAATTTGAATCTCCGCTAATTTTTCAACCGAGGCAATATCAACCCATTCGCCGACCGCGTGCATCCCCTCACCTGTTCCCGAGTGCATAATTACATCAGATCCGCGCACAGCAAATTCTCTGGCATCGGTTGCGCCGCCCTCATATTCAAATTTCAATTTTTTACCCAAAACCTTTTCCGCTAACTTTTTATAAGCAACAATGTGCGGATTTTTTTCACTCATCACCACCGGCGTGCTTGATGATACGATTTCGTATTCCGCACCTTTAATCATTGCCTTATCCAAATTTTTCTTCAGATCGGCTAACCTAGAAGTTTCTACCAAACGAACATCACACAAAGCCTCACAATAATCCGATATAATATTAGCTACTTTACCGCCCTCGATTTTGGCAACGTGCAAGGTATCTACCCATTTATTGCGAGGCTTTTTCCCCTGCAAATCATAAGCCGGATAAAACTTACGCACATTTGTCAAAACCTTAAACATCAACTCGTTGGCATCAATCCCTTCCCAAGGCAACGAACCGTGAGCCTCTTTGCCATAGGTTTTGATTTTAACAAAAACCGGATTCTTACATTTAACAATCAGCTTGGTAATATCTCCGCCGACATCATTATCCAACACCACATTGGCTTTGATCTTAGCATATTTCTCCAAAAATGCCTTAGTTCCTTTCGATCCTTTTTCCTCATCAGAAGAAAGAATAATACCGAATTTCAACGGTAATTTATGCTCTATCACATATTGCATTGAATTTAAGGCCACCGCTGCAAAAGATTTCATATCCAAAGAGCCGCGACCATATAATTTACCGTTTTTTATCATCGGCTTAAACATTTTATCTGTTGCCGGCACCACATCAATATGCCCCAAAACCAATGCGTCAAAATCTAATGTGTTATGATTGCGAATAAAAATCACCGGAGCTGTGTCTTTTTTGGTAAAAATATCAACTTTAGCCCCGATTAAATTCATCATATTTTTGATATATGCCATTAATTCATTAATTTCCTCGGTATTGCCGGTTTCACTACGAAACTTCATCAACTCTTGGGCGACCTCAATTATTTTCATTTTTTAACTCCTTTTTTTACCATTTATTCACATTATAATGAGATAATAAGGCTTAAATATAAAAAAAGATTTAAAAGAGGAGCGCTATGAAAAGAATTTTGCTTATTTTGATTATGCTTTGTTTAACCGGTGTAATTGTGGCCATAGCTCAAGAACGCAAACCCTCCAAGGACGATAATTCCTTACCGCGTTTCGTATCTTTACGTGCTGATAAGGTTTACGCACGTTCCGGTCCCGGAGTAAGATACCCTATTGAGTGGATATATGGTCAAAAATCGGCGCCCGTCGAAGTTATTTCCGAATATGAAGACTGGCGACGCATCAAAGATTGGCAAGGCTCTGAAAGCTGGATTAAGGCGCAAATGTTAAATAAAAAAAGATATGCTAAAGTCATTGCCAAAGGCGAAAACAACCTTTATGCCAAAGATAATTATAAAGCCCGAGTTGTCGCCCGCATTGAAGATGATGTCATCGGCGAGATAAAAAAATGTCCGGCCGAAAACAATTTTTGCCTGCTTTCCTTTGGCAACTACACCGGTTGGATGCCGCGCCAGAGCCTCTTCGGAGTTTACCAAGACGAAATTATCGATTAAATTTTAAGGCGCTAAAACAAATAAATCCGTCGGCAAATCATTGACTAAAATCAAAGCGATTGCCATCCAGATAAACGCATATACCAGCAAAACATTGCTGATTATTTTGTTATGCAACGGTTTAAAATAATACTCGGCATACTTAAACAACCTGCATATTCCGCATAAAATTAATGTTGCAACCATAAGTTGCAGTCCCAAACTGATTTGGCTTAAATCAGCACGTAACGGCTCCAATATTTTATATAAAAAAGTAAAAAACAACATATAAACCAAAGATAATACCGCAAACATTATCTGCATTTTGTTGTCTAACAGACGAATACGTTCTTTTTGCGCTTGCACAGTTGCCGTATTCATCTGTTCAATCTCAATACCGCGCAAGGTTTCCGGTTCGTTTTTTTGCTTTTTTAACTCACTGATTTTTTTATTAAATTTACTATCGATTAGGCACAAGCCGCAACCTTTGGAAGTAAAATAAGCGTGATTGGGATTATTGTGGCATTTCTTCAAACTATGCATTAACTTCCATAAATGCTCTTGCCATTCAAAAGCTGTCGGCCGTTTGCAATCTTTACAAAAAGCCCTCTCAAATAATTCTAAAGTTTCTTTATTAAAATACTCGTGAATACTGTAAGGATGAGGATACTGATAACTATCCGGCCATACTCCGTAAGCATAATGATACTGCTCAATACGATTTTGAATAGTAAGCATTGTTTGACGATTGTCCTTAGGCGTACCTGAAAACGGATGAATACCATTATTAAGCAAGCGGAAAATAATTACCGCCAATGCAAATAAATCCTGTTCTTCGCCCATCTCGGCGCAACTCAAATTCATACCCTCGGGATAAATATATTCTTCACTCACAAACTCTGCCGGATAGCGCAAAATTTCGCCCTTAATGGAAAACCCGTCGCAATCAAGCATTGCCACCAACATACTTTCTTTGTACACGTAGATATTGGAAGGTTTTAAGTCAATAACGTAATGTTCGCATTTATGTAAAGCATTAATCATCAAAGCCACATTATAGGCGGCAAATACTCTATAGGCGTAATTTTCTGATAAACCTAATTTTTGACGTACGGCTTTTTGCATAAAGTGATCCAGTGATACAGCCTTATTCATATCAATCAGCGGCATAATATAACCGACACAGTATCCGCGCTCATCATCAAGCAAAGCCTCCGGCCACGCAATCTGAATATATTTTTCTTGATTAACGGTAGTCGCTAAAAAATCCGGTTTATTTAATAACATCGCTTGCAATTTTTGCCGATTGGCTGCGGAATTGGAAGTATTATGAAAAATCTTAGCAACTAAATCATCTTTGCCTTCCAGCAAATAAATCTTTCCCGACGCCCCGCCTTTATTTATCATCTTGCCTATATTTACTTTTTCATTGCTCCCATCGGCATAAACAGCTGTGTAAGATAAATTTCCCGTCATCATTAAAATACCTTTATCCAAAGGAGAGTCTTATCGTCGGGATTGAGTTTTTGAGCCTTTTTATCCGCTAAAGTATTGGTCAAAGCTCTCTTAGCCTTGCTACGATTTGCCTCAAACGTCAAAAATTTATCTATCGGATTAATAAAGCGGGCCTCAATATCCTGATAGTCCGACTGAAAAGCAAACGAGGTTATTCCATCAGACATCAAAAAAATACTTTCAGCATTGGCAAACCGCGTAAACCGCAATGATTTCTGCCAAAAATCTTGTGTGAAGAAAAAAGTTTCACAAGAATAATTGCCATTTTCCGGACAAGAAGCGCAAAAATTATTCTTGTGCAGGGATAAGGCTGCGCCGTCGCCGATATGAAAAAAAATTCCGTGATTTTGATAATACACAACACCGACCAAAGTAGCGGCAAATAAATTCAATCCGTCAAGATTATGTGATTGATTAAGGCGATGGATAATCAAAGTTTGTCTGGCCGCTTCAATTGCCTTTTTGATTTCATTTTTAATATCGGAAAAATCAGCATCAGCCAACAAATCGCATAACTTATTACACAAAACCCGTGCCCCGATTTTGCCGTATTTCACCGAACCGGCACCATCTGACAATACCGCCACTAAATTTTTACCGCACTTATACTGACAATAATCCTGACAAGGCTGATTATTGCTAAGGTGTAATGCTCCGGCCACGCTGGCAGAAACAACTTTAAAGTTGTTCTTTTTACTCGTCATCCCAATCGCCCGTATCTTCAAACAATTCCGGAGCATTAGGCGCAGCACGTGATACACACGAAACACTGCGGCTTAACCAAAGGAAAAATTCGGTAAATCTTAATCCGCTCAAACGCTTGGGTGAATTTGTCGAAAACATCGCTAATTTTTCCAAATTGGCATCTTTGGTGCCTACCGCGTGAATCACCACTTTTTTCTTATTTTGTGCATCACGGCATTTAGCGGCAACCTCTTCCCAATCATAGTCGGTAGGTTCGCCGTCACTGATTAAAAATATCCACGGACGTTTGGAGGTAATCCCGCAACTGTCATACAGACTTTTTTGTGCCTCGATTTTATCCAAAGCTAAATTCATCGCCTTACCTAAAGGAGTAAGCCCGCCGGCCTCCATAACCGGAGCTTCAAAATTCATCGCGTCAATCCAGTCTGAAGAAACAACCGCCTCATCTTTGCCAAACGCTTTAATAATCAGTAATTGTACGCGAGAAGATGCGTCAATATCATCTTTCAATTCCTGTTCCAAAGCTTTCAAGCCGGCGTTAAGTTGTTTAATAGGTTCTCCTCGCATTGAGCCCGAACAATCTAATACCAAAACGCAAGGAGTTCGTTCATTAGCATTATCGGCGAACTCCACATAAGGGATCATTTCATTATCAATATTATTTTCGGCCATTGGTTTTACCTCTAATTTTTACTTATCATACGGATAGGTATGCGGATAACCGCTCCCCTCATAGGGTACTGGTTTAGCAGCTTTGCCGCAGGATGCCAGCAACAGCAGCTCAACCATCAACAGAGAAATAAATATTTTTTTCATATACAATTCCTTTACTTATTTTATATATACTAGCAATATAGTTTGAAAAAGTTTAAGTTAATTTTGAGTTATGCATAAGAAAATGATTAAAAAATTTGTAATATTGACACTTATAACCCTTTTATCAAGTTTTAATGCATTGGCGGCAAGCGGCATAAACTTATTTGCTTATTCTAGGGAAGCTCCTGAAGTCGCGGTTTATGATTCGGAAGGACGCGCCGTTAAACTGACTGATTTTGTCGGCGATTTTGTTATCGCGGTATTTTGGTCAAAAACTTGCATTCCCTGCTTACGCGAAATGCGTGATTTAGATTCGTTCGTCAAAAAAACCAAAGATAACGGCATAAAGGTTATGTTAATTTCATCGGCCAAAGAATGGCAACGCCCATCCGAACAGGAAGAAATTTTACGCAAATACGGCGGAGAGCATATAGATCATTACATTGACAAAGGTTCATCTTTAGCCAACGCTTTCGGTATTTTCACTTCACCCCACAGTGTATTGATTAATACTCAAGGTATGGAAATCGGTCGCATCAGGGGTGCGGTTGATTGGGACGATAACGACGTCATTGACTATATGTACAAACTTCGCGCCGCTAATTAGCTAAATTTATTTAATCTGTAATATTTTTACATCTTGAAAAAACAAAAAAAACTGCTAGTATACGCCCAAAATCTATTATTAATTTAAACATTATGATTATGGAAAATTTAAACCAACAAGTAATGCAAGTTTTCCTTGCAAATGTAAAAGAAAACAAAGTCATTTTGGACGAAGTCAAATGGTTCTTCGCTTTGCCGGAAGATATGATTAAAGACACCTTGCAACAGGTGGCGCAAAGCAAAATCGTTGGGCTCAGAGGTTTTTCGGAAGATTTTGAGGAGGATATATTTGCCCTTTACGAAACGGATGTGCCCAAAGCCTTTGAGATGTATGTAAAATACTATCTTAACGGCTTTAATAAGGAGAGAACGCCTTATTCGATACCGCAGTTGAGCGAAAAGACCCAGGTAAAGATGTTGAACTTGCCCAATGCTAAAGATTTGCTTATGATGTATCGTGAGTATCATGAGCTATGTGGTGAAGCCCAAGAAATCCTGTTGTCCAAGCCGGAGCTTTTTAGGGAGTATGTTAGGGTACGTAAAATTGCTTCTTCGATTTTGCTGAAGATGTTCCAATCTGAGAAAAAGGAGGAACTGACGGCTATCTACATCAAAATCTATCGTCTGGATGATGATGAAGAGATGAATATGCTGAAATATATTCCCATCGATTCAAAAACCATACTTTACTACATAAGCCATTATGGCTTTAGGGAAAAAACGCGCGATCTGCTGATGGTGTATTGCTTGCAAAGCTTGATAGCGCAAGGTAAATCTGTGAGCTGGTTGCAAAGTATGCATATACCACTGAAATAACACAATAAAACCCGACTTTCCAAAAGTCGGGTTTTATTGTGTTTGAATTTAGCGATTAGAAGCCCATAGCCGCGGGATTGGCTCCGCTATGACCGCCGCAAGAACACTCTTTTTGCGGAACTTCGGATACCATAGCCTCAGTGGTGATTACTAATCCGGCAACCGAAGCGGCGTCTTGCAAAGCTGTTCGGACAACTTTGGTCGGATCAATAATACCGGCTTTAATCATATCAACATATTCACCTTTTTGGGCATTGTAACCGTGGTTAGCATCATTACCTTCCAACAATTTGCCGACTACCAAAGCACCGTCAACACCGGCATTTTCGGCAATCTGGCGGATAGGAGCCTGCAAAGCACGGCGGATAATGTCAACACCGACTTTTTGATCCTGATTGTCGGTTTTAATCTTATCCAAAGCTTTGGTAGCATACAATAAAGCGCAACCGCCACCGGCAACCACACCTTCTTTAACTGCGGCACGGGTTGCATGCAAAGCATCATCAATGCGGTCTTTCTTTTCTTTAACCTCAACCTCGGAAGCCCCGCCTACTTTAATTACTGCAACACCACCGGAAAGTTTGCCCAAGCGCTCTTGCAATTTTTCACGATCATAATCCGAGGTCGTTTCTTCAATTTGTTTTTTGATTTGATTTACACGTGAAGCAATCAAATCTTTCTCACCTTGACCGTCAATAATGGTGGTATCATCTTTGGTGATTTCAACACGCTTGGCCACTCCCAACATATCCAAGGTAACATTTTCCAATTTCATACCCAAATCTTCGGAAATTACTTGGCCACCGGTCAAAATGGCAATATCTTCTAAGATAGCTTTGCGTCTGTCACCAAAGCCCGGAGCCTTAACGGCACAAACTTTCAAGCCGCCGCGCAGACGGTTAACAACCAAAGTAGCCAAAGCCTCGCCCTCGACATCTTCGGCAACAATAATCAAGGCCTTACCGGATTGCATAACTGCTTCCAAAACCGGAATTAACGGTTGCAGATTGGAAAGTTTCTTTTCATAAAGCAAAATATAAGGAGCATCATATTCGCAAATCATTTTGTCAGGATTGGTAACAAAATAAGGTGACAAATAACCGCGATCAAATTGCATACCCTCAACCACATCTAACTCGGTATCCAAACCTTTGGCATCTTCAACAGTAATAACTCCCTCGTTGCCGACTTTTTCCATAGCTTTGGCCAAATACTCACCGATAGAAGTATCGCCGTTGGCTGAAATGGTGCCGACTTGGGCTATTTCATCAGAACCTTTGATGGCAACCGAGCGCGATTTAACATCGTTAACAACTGCATCAACCGCCAAATCAATACCGCGTTTTAAGTCCATCGGGTTCATACCGGCGGCAACCGCACGGCAACCTTCTTTGATGATGGCCTCGGCTAAAACCGTGGCAGTAGTAGTACCGTCACCGGCCTTGTCAGCGGTTTTTTGCGCAACTTCTTTAACCAGTTGAGCACCCATATTTTCAAATTTGTCTTCCAACTCAATCTCTTTGGCAACCGAAACACCGTCTTTGGTGATTTTTGGGGCACCATAAGATTTATCCAATATAACGTTGCGGCCTTTGGGACCTAAGGTTACTTTTACGGTTTTAGCCAATTTTTCAACGCCTTTAAGCATTTTTTCTCTGGCAGTAGTGCCAAATTCAATATTTTTTGCTGTCATTTTTTTTATCCTTTTTATCCAATTATTCTTCAACTACACCCAAAATATCGGCTTCTTTCATAATCAAACGCTCTTCACCGTTAAGTTTTACTTCGGTGCCGGACCATTTGCCGAACAAAATTTTGTCACCGACTTTAACATTTAAAGGAATGATTTTGCCGTCTTCGGTGCGTGCACCGTCGCCAACCGCCTCAATAATGCCCTCGGAGGGTTTTTCTTTAGCGGTGTCGGGAATTATGATACCACCGGCAGTGCGAGTGTTTTCTTCCAATCTTTTGACCAAAACGCGGTCGTGTAAGGGTTTGATTTTCATTTTTTATCTCCATAAGTTTTAATTTTCTAACCATTAGTTAGTTATCAAAAAAGCCCTTGTCAAGAGAAGATAACAAAAAAATAAAAATAATCTTCACCGGTTATCAGTTTACTTATAATTTTCTTAATCTATGTATTTTTGCGGCTCTTTTCGAGTTTTTTAATCAGCATCTGCCGTTTAAGCCGACTGATATGATCAATATACAAAATACCGTCCAAATGATCCAATTCGTGCTGTATAGCCACTGCCAAAAAATCATCTGCCTGCAAAATCTGTTCTTTTCCGTCATAATCAAGATATTTGACTTTAACTGCCGTCGGACGTTCTACTTCTGCCCTTTGCCCCGGAAGCGACAAACATCCCTCCTCACAAACTTTTTTTTCTTCTGCAAGCCAGATAATTTCCGGATTAACCATATAAATCGGTGCAGGATCCTCATCTTCATGAGCGACATCTACCACCACAATGCGTTTTAACACCCCAACTTGCGGCGCTGCCAACCCACAACCGTTACATTCGTACATCGTTTCCAACATATCATCAAGAAACTTCCGTACCTTATCGTCGACCTTTTCAATCGACAAAGCTTTTTCTTTTAATATCGGATGCGGATATTCATATAATTTAAGCTTGGTCATAACTGTTATACTCTCACTGCTTTAGAAATATTATCCAGTAAAGCATTAACCATCTTAGGTTCACCTTTAGCAAAAAATGCGTAAGCTAAATCGACATACTCCTTAACGATCACCGCACCGTCAACTTCCATATTATTGCTTAATTCATAAGCTGCACACAGCAACAAAGCCCGCAAAGTACCGTCAAAACGCTCAAAATTCCAGCCCTCTTTAAGATAATGCGCTAAAGATTTTTCAATTGCCTCTTTATTAGTCTGCACCCCTTTTACTAAATTGGCAAAATAATCAGCATCCATCGGTTCAATCTCAACCGCTTCTTCCATAATTTCATAGCCGTCGCTGACCTCATCAATGGCATATCGACCGATTTCACCGTTTACAAAATCTTTTACCACATTATCAACCGGTAATTGCCCGTATTCAATCATATAAGTTGCCTGCACTGCCGCCAAGCGCGCGGAAGATTTTCTTTTAATTTTTTCTGAAACAAATTTTGCCATTTCAATTTTCTCCTTGAGGTTTTGTCATCTCTTCCAAAGTCGCTACAAAATCTTCAAAATCTTTAGGCTCGCGAAAATCTTTATAAACGGAAGCAAAGCGAATATAAGCCACGTGATCCAATGACGCTAAGGCTTCCATTACCAACTCACCGATTTTGGTAGATAAAATTTCTGCCTCACCGGTACTTTCTAAGCGTCGTTGAATAGAGCTTACAATTTTTTCGACCCGCTCTGAGCTGATAGGGCGTTTGCGTACCGCCAAAAAAATCGAGCGCGCCAATTTATCACGATCAAACATAACCTTTTCGCCGTTCTTCTTTACCACCGTCAAATCACGCAATTGCACGTGTTCAAAAGTCGTAAATCTTTGCCCGCACTCGGGACATTCTCTTCGGCGCCGCACTGCTGCATCATCATCGGTATTACGCGAATCTTTAACTTGTGTATCATTACAACCGCAAAACGGACACTTCATTATTTGCTCCCCTGTTCAATCAGACTTTCACTGACTTTATACATCTTGGAAGAATATCTCGCCCCTTTTATAAGCACAATATCATTATTTTGCAAGCACTTATTTAATAAAAACTCATCTAAACCGGCAAAATTATCAAAATAATATTTTTCTTTTTTATCACTTACCTGTGCCAACATATCGCGCATTTCTTCACAAACGCCTATAACCACATCAATGTCACTTTTTTCTATTGCTTGCCCGATTTCAATGTGGCGAGCTTTTGAAGTTTCACCCAATTCGGCCATTTTCCCCAAAACCGCAACCTTGCGCCCGAAACATTTCGTTTTACCCAAGGTTTCAATTGCCAGTTTCATCGCCTCCGGTTGACCGGAATAACTGTCATCAATCAGTGTATATTCACCGCCATTAGGAAGCTTAAGTTTGTGTTTAGCACCTCTTCCGGCTAAAGCGGAAAAATTATTCAAAGCATTAATCGCTTTGTTTTTATCCAATCCCAAAATTTCTACGACTTTTAACACACACCACGCGTTATAAAAATTATGCTCTCCGCTGTCTTGTAAATTTAAAATCGCATCATCGTGATTATTTTTACCGAATTTATAAACTATTAGACCATTTTCTTCAGCCCTTTGTTGCAGAATATCCGCGAAATTGGTATCTTCATTAATAATTGCCGCACCGCCTTTTTTTACCCCCTTAAATATCTCAGCTTTAGCTTCGGCGATTCCTTGAAAGTTTTCAAAAAACTCTATATGCATCGGATAAACATTGGTAATTACTGCTATATCCGGTTTAACATAACTTACTAATTGTTCAATCTCACCTTTGGCGCTCATCCCCATTTCAATAATAGCAAAATCAGCCTCCATATCCAAATTACATAAAGTATAAGGCACTCCGACTTGATTATTAAAGTTGCCTTGAGTCGCATAAACTTTGCCGTATCGCGACAATGCTGCTTTCAACTCTTCCTTGGTGGTAGTTTTACCGGCGCTCCCGGTCAAGCCGATAACTTTTCCTTTAAACTGTTCACGGACAAACGCTCCTATATTGCCATAAGCTTGCAAAGTATTATCAACCTTAATCTGTCTATTTATCGGCGCGTCAGCAACTATATGTTCGACTATGGCAGCCACTGCTCCATTATCCAAAACCTCTTTAACAAAATTATGCCCGTCAAATTTATCACCTTTTAACGCAATAAACAAATCACCTGCCTTAACTTTCCGTGAATCGGTCGTGATATTATTAATTTCACAATCATCGCAATTAACGCCGGCCCTCAAAATATTTTTTATACTCGCCAAACTTAAATTTTTCATCGTCGTCCTTTCATTAAAACAACATTGTTTGTTCACTATATAAAAAAAAGTTGAATAAATTATTTATCTTTTCCCAATAAATTTTTATTGCAAATTTTGTCTTTTGGTATATAAAGTACATAAAATATTGTCTAATTAAAAAATTATTAACGTTATGAAAAAATTAATTTTCAGCGCTTTATGCGCACTGGTAATTGTATCCTTAGCCGGATGCAGAAGAGATTACAAAACCTCAATGAGGTACAACAATCAACCCACCAACTTCTATAATTGGTCTTGGACGAGTCAAACAGCGCCTTGGGGAGTATGTGATGCCAACGGCAACGAAATAATCCCCCGCGTATACAAAAAACCCGTCAAATTTCGTGGCGATTATTTCCTCGCCGACAGTGTGAACAAACAAATATTGTTCTCGTTGGAAGGGAAACGCTTATTGGAAGCTGAAAAGGTTGACCGCACAGATTTGCGTTGGTTTCTCGTTTGCACCGACAAGGGTAAACAAAAAGTGTTTGATTTACGCACCAACACTGCCATTGGGAATTACGAGCAAGTAAAAGTTTTTGCCTGTGCCGGTCAGGTTTTCTTTCTGATTGCCGAAAAGGAAAAGAAAGGCATCGCTGATATAAAAGGCAATTACTTACTTGAGCCGCAATATGGCAATTTTATATTTGCGGTTGATAAACTCAAAGATAAACCGGTCGGTTTTATCATCGCCCAAAATGAGAATACGTACGAAAAGTATTCTCTTGATGGTAAAAGCCTCGGTACTTTGACCGAAAAACAGGTCTTAAAGGAAAAAACGAAGAAAGGCCGCGAAATCAAAGAGTTATAACCAAAACCGCAGTTCTTAACGGAACTGCGGTTTTATCTATCTAATAAATCGGAAACATTTTACATAAATCAACTGCTTTTTCGGTTGTTTTATCAATAACATTCTGTTCATCAGGCGTATCAATTGCCTCAACTACATCAGCAATCATCTCACCGATAAGCGTAAATTCCTGTTCCTTAAAACCGCGCGTAGTTCCTGCCGGTGTTCCCACTCTTATACCCGAAGTAATCTTTGGCGGCATCGGGTCAAACGGAATAGCATTTTTATTGCAGGTAATATGTGCCTTATCTAACGCATCAGCCGCCTTGTCTCCGGTAACATTTTTCTTGCGTAAATCAACCAGCAACAAATGCGTATCGGTTCCTCCCGAAACCAAATCCAATCCGCGGCGTTGCAAAGTTTCTCCCAATGCTTTGGCATTTTTAACCACTTGTGCGGCATAAGATTTAAATTCATCGCTCAAATCTTCCTTAAAGCAAACTGCCTTAGCGGCAATCACATGTTCCAAAGGACCGCCTTGAATACCTGGGAAAACTGCCGAGTTAATCTTCTTAGCAATTCCCTCATTATTGGTCAAAATCATACCGCCGCGCGGGCCGCGCAAAGTTTTATGTGTTGTCGTTGTAACTACATCGGCAAATGTAAGCGGATTGGGATGAACTCTGCCGGCAACCAGTCCGGCAAAATGTGCCATATCCACCATAAGGTAAGCACCTATTTTGTCAGCAATCGCGCGGAATTTAGCAAAATCAATAATTCGCGGATAAGCCGAACCGCCGGCAATAATCAATTTCGGTTTATATTCTTTCGCCAGTGCTTCCACCTGTTCATAATCAATTAAACCGCTATCTTTTTTCACTCCGTAACAAACGGAATTAAGCCATTTGCCGGAAAATGAAACTTTTGCCCCGTGGGTTAAATGACCGCCGGCATCAAGGCTCATACCCAAAATTGTGTCGTGTGGTTGCAAGAGTGCCACATAAACTGCCATATTAGCTTGTGATCCTGAATGCGGTTGCACATTGGCAAATTGAGCATTAAACAACTTTTTAGCACGCTCTATAGCTATAGTTTCGATTCCATCAACAAACTCACAACCGTGATAATATCTTTTTGCCGGATATCCCTCAGCATATTTATTGGTCAGAATTGAGCCTTGCGCCTCTAATACTGCTCTCGAAACTATATTTTCCGAAGCGATTAATTCGATCTGATTTTGCTGACGCTGTAACTCATCTTCAATAAGATTAGCAATTTCGTCATCTTCTTCCCATAATTCGTTAGTAAAATTCATTTTTATTATTATCCTTATCCTAACTCAGCGATTCGCCTGATATGGCGTTCACCGTTTGAAAAGGGTGTATTAAGGAAAATCTCCAGATACTTCATAACATCTTCTTTTGATTGCGTGCGCGCTCCAAACACTGCCACATTAGCGTTATTATGCTCTTTAGCCAAAGCAGCCACTTGCTCGTTATACAACAGCGCCGCGCGAATGCCTTTGTGGCGATTCGCCGCGATTGATATACCCACTCCGGTGCCGCAAATCAAAATTCCTAAATCGGCTTTTTGTTGCAAGATATATTCAGCTAATTTATCGGCGATTAAAGGATAGTCACAAGATTCCTCGCTATTTGTACCCAAATCAATCAAATTAACATTTTTAGCCTTATACTGCTCTATAATATATGATTTTAAGGCATATCCGCCGTGATCTGAAGCTATGGCTATTTTCATTTTCACTCCTTTTTTTCGTATTTTTTTGCCATCATATAATAATTTTTGCAATAAAAAACCATTTTTTTAAAAAAATGTATTGACTGCGGAAAAAATTAATGTATATATGTGATTACCGATTGAGAGAACGGTAACCCGAATGGCCGGTTGGCAGAGTGGCTTATGCAGAGGACTGCAAATCCTTGTACATCGGTTCAATTCCGGTACCGGCCTCCAAAAATTTTTACCGTATTCCGGCTTAGCTCAGCGGTAGAGCAATCGGCTGTTAACCGATTGGTCGCCTGTTCGAATCAGGCAGCCGGAGCCAAAAAAGTAACCACCCGCCAAGGTGGTTATTTTTTTGGCTCTTGATATCTGAAGGCTCATCGTGGCTCATCGTCAAAGTATGGGGCAAAGATAAAAAATTATAAAAGGCAATAGGCAT
>ERZ842401.5371-NODE-5371-length-14255-cov-10.735000_pt1 | contig 14255 bp, 2 predicted proteins | sample MGYA00521270_ERZ842401 | MGnify/ENA primary metagenome ERZ842401 (study PRJEB31892, sample SAMEA3878208) | bioreactor metagenome | biome: Moose rumen | place: Sweden | collected 2011-10 | study: EMG produced TPA metagenomics assembly of the PRJEB12797 data set... | reverse complement strand
CCAATCCCCAATCCCCAATCCCCAATCCCCAATCCCCAATCCCCAATAATATCTTCCTAATCATAGATTCAAACAAAAAATATTAAATTTATATTTATCTTTTTTGAAAAATGGAGCAAAAATTTTTAACAAGAAAGCAAAAAAGGAAAATGGAACGAAGACAAAAAAAAGAAAAAATGAATGAATATTACATGAAGAAATTCTCCAAAAATAAATTCAACCAAAAAAATAAATTCAAAAAAAATTCTGAATTTTCCTTAACAAAAAATAAAATTAATACAAATCAAACCCAAAAAGAAAATATACCTACAAAAAATAAATCAAAAAAAGATTTATTATTTAATGATGAAGAAATTGATATAGATGATTTAGGCTTAGAAAAAATCGAGGAAAAAAAAGATGAAAATAAAGTAAAAGAAAAAAATAAAAAAGAAAAAGACATTGAGAAAAAAAAAGTAATTAAAGATGATATTGATTTAGATTTGGAATATTTAGAAAAAAAATTAAATTTTAAAAATAATGAAGTCTTTGATAAATATAAAAAATCAATGGCTTTAGAAAATTATGACGCGGATATTTTCGATTTTTTAGATAATATTGATTCCTCAGTGCAAAAAGGTATAGAAAAATACAAAAAATATGACCCGAATAATTTCAATAAAAAAATAAAAAAAGAAAAAGAAGAAATTGAAAGTGGTAATGAAAGTATTAATAATGAAGAAGAAGAAAATGAGGAAGAAGAAGATGATTTCGAAAATATGGAAGAAGGTGAAGAAATCGAGGATGAAAATGAAGAAGAAGAAGAAAATGAAGATATTAATGAGGGAGAAGAAATTGAGGATGAAAATGAAGATATTAATGAAGAAGAAGAAGAGAATGAAGATAATAAAGAAAAAGAAAATATTAAAGAAATTAAAAAAAAAGAAAAAGAAATAGTAATAACAAAAGAAATTAGACAACAAAATGACTTATTAATAACCCAATTCAAAAAAGAATTAACTTCATTATTAAATAAGGTAGCAGAATCAAATCTTTCCTTAATACTCCCAGCAATATTTTCCAAAATATCTTCCTTCCTCGATTCATATCAAGAAAACAATAACCAATTAAAAACAAAGCTTATTTACGAAATAATTTCCGAAATTTTAATAAAAACAATTATTAACCAACAAATAATAAATTTACCTATAATAAGTTGCATATGTACTTTAATATCTCTTTTACATTTTATAAAATTCGGACAAAGTTTTTTATTTTTTTTTATAAAAAAATGCTTAGAAGAATTAAATAATTTCGACATGGATAAAACAGTTGAAAAATATAAATATAAAAATTTCATTTTTATTGTGATACATTTATACATTTTCGAAAATATAAATTCTGTATTTATTTACGATTTAATTAAATACTTAATAGATAATTTTAACGAAAATAATTCCGAATATTTACTTTTATTATTATCTTATACAGGAATAAATATTAGAAAAGAAAATCCCACGAATTTAAAAGATATAGTAACCTTAATAAATAAAAAATACAATGATATCAAAATAACAAATAATTCAACCGAGACTGAGAAAATAAAATATATAATAGATATGATAAACGACATAAAACAAAATAAATATTTGAAATTTAATTTACAAGAAAAATTCAATTTTTTTAAAGAACTCATAAAAAAAAACAAATCTGAATCAAATGTGCTTAACGATAAACTCGAAATTGATTTTTCAAAAATAATAAAACTACCGTATCAACAAATATTTTCAGACGAAGTTATATCAAACACAGAAAAAATCGAAGAAATAGTAAATTTATCTACGGATGATTTAATCATAAAAGAAACAAAGGAAGACTCGAAAACAAATGCCCAATTAAATTTAGCCATGAAAAATATGGGAATAAGTACAAAATTAAAAAAAATGATTTTTACGAATATTGCCACGAGTACGGGGGTCAATGACGCTTTTGAGAGATTAAATCGATTAAATTTAAATAAGGAACAAAAAAGAGAAATTGTTAAAATGATTATTAAATTATGTATTGAAGAACCAAGTTATAATCCGTTTTATGAATTATTAATGGAAAAACTACTCAATTTTGATAAGGATAATAAATATACTTTTCATTATTGCATTTGGGATTATATGAAAATCATCGAAAATTTCAAAATTAAAAAAATTCATAATTTAAGTAAATTAATTGCAAATTTATTAATTAAAGAAAAAATATCAATGCCTGTTTTATTGCAATTTAAATTCGAAGAAGATAAAAATGAAAATAAAATTTTTGTAAATATGGTATTAAATAAATATTTCACTGATAGTACCGAAGACAAAACGAAATTAATTTTTGCTAAATTAGTCAGAAATGATGATCATGTTGAATTCGCACAAAAATTATTTAATTATTTAATAAAAGATTTCTCTAATGAAAATAATGTGGAACAAAAAAATGAAAACTATCAAACAAATTTAGGTTCGGCATTAAAAGTCCTCAAAAAAACTTTATAAATAAATTTATAAACAATATATTTATATGTTATCTATAATAATACATATTTAAAAAATAAAAATAAAAAAAAAATTTTTTTTCTCCTGTTTAAATTTGGATTTCTTTAATGGTTTTTTTAATTAATTAATATATTATTTTATTTATTTAAATTTCAGACAAATTTATCATCGAATTCATCCATGCCTTCTTCAGGGACAAAATCAGCATCGATTGAGTTGCAATTATGTATAGCATATCTTAATTTATCTCTAAGAATTTCATAACTTGAATAATTAGGCAAAGATAAAGTAAAATAACACGTGGTTGAAATAGGCATATAACTATCAGGATTTCTTTTATTTAATTTTTGGATTTTATGAATGAGGTTAATGCTTCTCGCGTCAGGTAATCTTGTTCTTCCCGATACGAATTTCAAATAAAGGCTTTTTTCTTCTTCACTGAATGATTCCAGCACCTTCCAAAAATCTTGAATTATTTTCGAATTTGCCTCGTATGAATCATACAAAGTCCTTTCTCTCAAAAGCTGTATGTCTAATTTTGGAATGCCAGTGATGAACTCTTCAAGATCTTGAGGGGTTAATAAATATGAGAAATTCTTTTGAGTTAATTTGAATAAAAGATCGAAAAGACCGGAACGTATTAATGATATTTGATTGTCGTATTCTGTTAATAAAAATTTTTTGTAGAGGTTTATATACTCGGGTAAATTTTTGAAAGTGACTTTTTTATTTTGACCGTTCTCGATTAAATCGGTTAAAGTATTATCTACACTGGGAACTGCGAAATATAAATCGTCATGCAAATTATCGAATTCTTCTTCTGATTTTATATTTTCTAAATTGATTATAAATTTATATGATAATTTATCTAAGGTTTCGATCTCACTAAAATCGACTTCTTTATTTAATAATTTCTTATAAAATATTGGATGTAAATTTAAATTAAGAACATTTCCACTACTGATAGCATGAAGCATTAAATTACCTAAGAAATAATACATATCATTTTTAGTTTTTCCTTTCGCTTTTGGATTCGGCATAAATTTATCTCTCAAAGCACCAATTTCATTTTTATTATTCGGCGTTTTAATAAAAAGATCTAAATAATCCGACTCTAATTCGAAAGATATTATAGACATAATTTCATTATATACTCCGCTAAAATCTGTCGCACCTTCCCCAGTTAATCTTATTTTAAAAAGTCTATTATTATTTTTGCACAAATAATTTTTCAGAGGATACCCTCTCGTTTTTCTAAATAATTGACTAAATACGGTGTATTGTAAATCTCTATCTAAAATATTTTTTTTGTAAAAAACATTTGCTTTTATTCGAGATAAGGTAATTTCTCTATCTTCGAAATTTACACTTATTTTATTCTTGTCTAAATTTTTCAGAAATATTTCTTTCCTTTCTTGCGAAGTTATTAAATTTAAAGATGATTCGAGCACTTTATTAAAAATGTTATTCGTAAAAGGAAATTGTATTGATAATGATAAAATTTTTAATATCTGGAAATTAATGAAATTACTTAAAGAAAAAGCCAAAGAATAAAAAGTGGGATTTTTAATATATAAATCCAAATTGGCAAAATCATCATTTTTTATATTTGTACTATTACGTAAATCTAATAATTTCTGAATTATTTCATATAAATAATACTTATTTGATTTTCCGGCGATATTAGCTAAATGTTCATAATTTTTTCCTTCCATTGATTTTAAGCGTTCTTCATCCGTTTCTTCTTTTGGCTCTTTTTTTTCATTATTTTTTTCTTCTTCTTTTTCTTTTTCTTTTTCTTCTTCCTTATTTTCTTTTATTTCGTCCTTAGTTTCTTTTATATCATTTTTTTCTTCTTTTAATTCTTTATTATCTTTTATTTCTTTTTTTTCTTCGAATAAATAATCGAATTTATTACCGTCATAGAATTCTTTTAATTTCCTCATTTCTACTAAGATATTTTCATTAATATTTTTCCATATATTATCATATAAATTTCTTAATTCTTTATTATGATATAATTCTTTTATTATATATTCCTTTTTATAATTGGCAACTAAATCTAATTCCAAATAAGGCTTTTCTGTTTTGATTATATTAGGATATATTAATTTATCTAATTCGATTTTATTTTTTATTTGCGGTTTAATATTTATATCATAAGATAAAAACACTTGCGGATATTCAATTAAACAACATTTTGACATATAACATTTTTCGCACAAAATTAATTTATCATTTGAATAACTTTGATATATATTAGTATTTTTATTTATTTCATTATTGCAATTAATGCAAGTTATCTTTGACTCATTTTTTTCGAAATTAATTTCTGTTATATCATTTATATTTATATTATTATTTTGTTCTAATATTTTTTCTATATTTGTTTTCGTATCGACACTTATAGTGTTTAAAACAAAGAAAATATTTTTGTTATTTTTTAAAGCGCATTCTTTACAATAATAATTAATTAAAGGTTTTTTCCCTATATCGAAATATAATATATTATTTAGTTCTTTTTTGCATTCTTTACATAAGAATTCTTTCATATTTTTATTATTATTAGTATTTTCTTTCAAGCCAACTTTAATAGTCATTATATAAGTTTGGAATCGAGATAAGGAACTTTTTATCGGTTCATCATTTGGCCTTTTTTCATCGAAGTAGAAAATTTTAGTTGGAATATCAATTTTACTTTTATCATAATTTTGACACAAGGCTTTATCTTTATTATCACCGCAAGTTAATACAACTCTTTTTCCTGTTTGTTTTTCTCGTGCGATAACAACCATATGATTTTGACTTATACCTACATTATCACAGAAATAATATTCTTCCAAGGTTGATACTTTCGTTGGCACAAATCTATTTTTCTGATCACCTAAACCAAGAGCACATGAATCATTAAAGCCAAAAGTATATAACACTCCTTCGGTACTAATAGCCGCAGCGTTTTCGTTTCTTGACGCAATAACAAAGAAATCTTTATCTTCGACTGTTTCTATTTTTTGCAAAGAATAATTCATATTTAATTCTCCTGCACCAGAACGTCCTAATTCATTTTGTCCTAACGAATATAATTTTCCATAACCACGTTCTTTAATTTCTTCGACCAAAAGCAAAAAAAATTCCTCCCCTGCCACGACGTGGGTGAACCTGGTCCCTCTGGGTGGGTAGAGGGGGAAATATTCTCGGTAATACGGGACCTTTTCTTTACTGCCACATTGTTTAAAATCTTGCGAACCGCATGTGAAAGCATATCCGTCTTCTAATAAAAATAGTGTGCTTCTATATCCACAGGCGATTTCTTTTATTTTATAGGGATATTTAATTTCTTTAATTAATGGTAATAATCCCGGCATTTTATTAGGAACTTCGATTTCTTCATTATCTTCTTTTATCGCTTTGCCTAAACAAAAAGAACTGTTTTTTCCGCAACAGAATAATTTATTATTATTTGTTAATAATATTGATGAATTAAAATTATTCGCCGAAATTATTTTAACACCGTCATTTTCCTTTGAGATACTTTGAAAATGAGTCTGTTTATTAAAATAAGAAAATTCAGTATTAAATTTAAACGAGCTTCCTTTATCACATCCACAGGTATATAAATTATCATCGGAGGATTGTACAAAACTATGGAAATATCCGAATTTAAAATCAACAATATTTTTGCACTCTTCTAAGCCTATACACATATGTGGCTCCCAAAAATGTTTATCTCCTGATGTTTCTTGAATACCTAAAGAATTTTTTTCATTGGAGCCTGAGCCGTATAAATTACATTTGAAATTTTTATAAGGATATGATATAGTGAAATTATTCGAAATTAAATTTATTCTTTTATCGTTAATTTGATCTTTGATTTTAATGTAGTCTTGTAAGAAATTGCAGTTTTCACTTTCGTATATAAATGTACAATTATCTTTGTTTATGATATTATTATCAACTGATTTTAATATGAGAGAAATATTATTAATATTTTTTTCTAAATTTTTAGGAACGATATTTTGATAATTGATAACAAAATTGGAATCTAAATTTTTATCGTAGTAATTAAATTTATATTTTTTTAAAGGTTCACTCAATTGTTTATTGTCTATTAAATATTTATAAAGATTTTTTTGATAACATAATTCGATGAAATTATAATAATTAATTTCGTTATATTTTTTATCCTTATCTTTTAGACTTAATAAAATTGTTAAAATGATATGAATGCTTAATAAAGAACTTTTTTCGACGTTGTTTAAATATTCAATGTCTAAATTAATTCCATATTTGTATTTCATAATGCAATCGATATTAATAAAAGAAAAAACAAGTTCCATTTTTTCATAAGTGCTTTCATTAAATTTTTTATCGTCATTTTCGTGAGTTATATTTAATTTTTCATTAATTAAATTTTCACACAAAGTAAACACTTGTTTAAATTCATCGCAATTAAACATATTTTTATACTGGTATATAATATCTTTATATTTGTCAATGTTTTGCTCTATATATTTAAATATTGTGACCAAAAATGAAATAACTAAATCTAAATCTTGACTAATTAATTTCGATATATATTCGAATAAATATTTTTTATTTAATATTTCACATTTATTTTTTTCTTTCGCATTTTCGGTTAAAAAGAACATATTTATTAATAAAATATTATTATTTAAATTTTCCAAATTTAATAATTCATCTTCTGTCTCTTTACTCTTTGCTGTTTTATCCGTGATTAATTTATCACTTTCTAAAAAGGATAAATCTGTGAATTCTTTTATTATATCAAATTCATTATTAAATGAAGTCTTTAATACGAAATTTTTTATTATCTGATAAATTTCGTAATTTTTATTTTCTAACATCGAGCAATTTTCCGAAAGTGTTTCATAGCATAATAATTTAATGACATTTTTCAGAATTTTCGGTTCAATTTTTATTTTTTGGATAATTTTCGAAATAATTAAAATTCTTCGACTTATTTGTGTCACTAATTTCTTGAAAATAATATCACATTTTTCTTCGTAATTTTTCCCACAAAAAATATTTTTATAAAATTCATAATTATTTTCATTATTTTCTTTTTCATTATTTTCATCCATACTATTCGAATGTTCATCTACACTTAAAGAATTATCATCATCATTATTATTAAGATTCTGCTTTGGTTCGAAATAATTAGGCTCGATGTTTACTACTTCTAAAATAACGTCTCTTGCGCTTTCGAAAAACTCAGGGATTCTCTCATCAGGAATTCCAAATAATGAAGATATATCAAAAGTGAGGTTTTTCTCATACAAATTTTCTGCTTCAGGGAATGGGATTTTATCAAAGGCATGTTCATATAAATTTTTAAAATCTAATTTATCCAGGACTATTATCGGTGTTGATAAAATTTTAATATTTTTGAAAAAGTTTTCGTCTTCGACATCTTGGATTATTATATATTTAATATTTGGACTTAATTTTGCTTTAGATAAAATATCTTTTGTAAATAGTATACAATCATTTTTATATTTTTTGCAATTTTCTTCTGTGTTGAATATCTTAAGCCATTTATTACTTGAGTTAAATAAAGCATGATTTATTATTTTTTTATATGATATATTATAGCCTAAAGTACGTTCGGAGAAACGATAAAGTAAACTTTTTTTTAAACATAATATATCTTCGGATAAAGGATCGACAAATATTTCTTCGGTTGTTGTATTAATATTTTTATCGTCATTTTCTTCTTGTTTTTTTTCGATAATATCTTCTAAAGTTTTTTTATCTATTTCACATAATTTATTTACAAATAATTTTTCTAAACGCTCTATATTAATTATTTTGCAATGAAATTGGAGTACTTCTTTATCAAGACTTTTATTGGATAATAAAGTTATAATATCCTCATCCAAATTTATTTTTTCTTGTAATATTAGTTTCTTTATGTATTTTAATATTAAATATATTTCCTTTGAGTCAAATTGAGAAATATTTTTGAGAAGATTTTTATAAATGATTTCATTTTTTTCTTTTGGTAAAATTAATTTATTATTTTCAATAATTGTTATATCTTGAGAATTATAATATTTTTGAATTATTTCCAAAGTAAAATCCGAATTTTTAAAACATTCCGGATTTGATATATCCTCTTCATTAATATAACACAAATTTAATCCATTTGAATAATTAATCTCTTTATAAGCGAATTCATCATTATTAGAATCTTCTTTTATTATACTATTATTGAATCCTATGATAATTCCTATATCTTTTTTTTCTACGGTTTTAAAATTGGAACCAATATACATATAGTTAAATTCCACTCCTAAAATTTGTAAAATAATTGATAAGTATTTTTTATTCGAATAATTTAATTCAATAAATTTATATATTTCTTGCCACATTTTACTATTAGCATCATTTTTTTTTAATTTTTTTTGTAAAGTTTTTATAAGTATGAATGATAAAGCGAAATTATTTTCTGTACCGTTAATATAATTTATAGAATTTTCTATATTTTGTTGAAGTAAAAGAATCAAATTAAAAATTAATTCGATAAAAATATTTTCGATATGGGATACTTTAGATGAAATAAGCAAATTATATAATAAAATATTTTTTGCTTTTATTTCGTTTTTGAAATTTTCACAATCACTTTTTAAATATTGATCATTAATATAAAATTCATTATCTAATAATAATATTGAAATTATTTTTATAGTCAAAATTTTATTTTTCATACTTGAATAAATGAAAATATAAAATAAAACAGTAAAAATGTTTTTATAATATTTTTGAATTAAATCAGAAATTTCTTTCGAATTTTTTTGGTTTAATATACATCGATAAAATATAGCCAAGAAATTATTTAATTTTTCTTCGTTTAATATTTCTTTGCTTGTGATTTTTTCATTCTTTAATTTATCCATATCATCAATATATTTATTAAACATATCAAAAATAAAATCAAATACATATTTTATTAAAGGAATATTTTTTTCTTTTTCATTTTTAATATTATTTACGCCAATAAAAGCCATTAATTTAAAAAATTCAAAAAATTTATTTAATAATGTTTCTTTATTGAATTTATATATATTATTTTTTTCCATATTGATTATATTATATTCCTTCGAATTTAAATCGTGTAATAAATTATAAAATTTATTCCCTTGTTTTAATAGTATTTCAAACATTTTTGATTTGCATAAAAATTCAATATCGGTTTTATTATAAGGATAAAATAAAGAATTTAAAATAGTAAAATAATAAGTGATGTCATATTTTTTTGTATCGGATTTTATTTTTTGAATTAATTGATTTAAATAAAGATATATTTGCCTTTTATAATTTTGTAGTAAAGTTCTATCAGCACCGATTAAATCTTTTAAGTAATTTTTGAATTTGTTTTTACCGTCTTTTATTAAAGAAGTAATTGAATTTATTATTTTTTTAATATCATATATTTTATCAGCGATGAATAACATTTTATTAAGACAATCTAAACTCGATATTTTATTTTTAGCTTTGGTATTTAATTCTTGCATTTTTTGCACTACTATATTTTTAGTGATTTTTTCGTTCGAAATAAAATCTAATAAAAATATAATATTTTGTTCTATGATTTGTGAATTTTGTTTTAATTTATTTTTTTGTTGTTTTTTATTACGAATAATAAAATCTAATTTTGATTTCATTTCTTCCATATATTTATTCAATAATAATTCTTCCTCTTTTTCGTTTTTATCTTTGGCCAAAGAAATTTCGTGTTTTTTCGTCGAAAATATTTTTTTTAAATTATTTATTTTTGTATAAATATTCACAAATATTTTCATTTGTTCGTTTTCTATTAAAGATTTATCATCTTTTTGTGATAAGTTAACTAAATATTCGAAATCTTTTATTAAATTAAAATCAGAAACGATTATTGCGAAACATGATGTAATAATATTTCTTAATAAAGAATCAGACATTGTTCCCCATATATTTTTTTTGAGAAATTCTTGATGAATTTTCTCGAGTAATTTTTTATAAGGCTCATTTGATATTAACATTTTATTAAATGAAGATATGTCTGTATTAATATTTATACTATTTTTTTTTGAGAATTCTTCATCGAACATTGAATTTATATCTTTGCATAATATTTCATAATCTTTTTGAACATTAATAATATTTTTATTATCTATAACATCTTTAAAATCGAAATTAATATTATCATTTATTTTATCTTCAAAATTAATACTATTTTCATTGATATCTAATATCGAAATATTATTAAAGAATTCATTACTTATAATTTCCTTAATTTTTTTATCATTGATTTTTTTATCATCAAAATTTTCATTTTCAGTATTAATTTTATTTTTAACATTTCCTTCTAAATTAAATTTTATAACACAAGAAATAATACTTTTTCTAATATTAATTAAAATATTGGAATAAGAATTATACTCTTCATTTTTAAAATTGGTGAATTTTAATTCGAATTTTTGATACTCTTTTTTATTTAAATTATTAATATCTTTGAGATAATTCGCAATAACACCATTATCATAATTAATTATATTTTTTAATTCATACACATCGAAAAATGATTGTCGATTAATCAAAGGAGGACATTTACCTATCTGTAATTTATTTTCATAATTTGTTTCGAAGTCATATTCTAAATATAATTTATCCATATTTTTATTTAATGGATAATACGGTATTAAAATTTCGAAATCTTTATTTAAATCTAAATGCTCCGAATTTATTATTATTACTTCATCATCATCAGAATTTTTTTCTTCTATCTCATATTCATTTTCTATTTCGGTTTTTTCTTTTATTGTATTTGTTATATAAGCTGATTTAAGTAATAATTTCATAATATGAATTAATTTATTTTTATTTTTTTCTGTTATTGAATTTAGTTGAGAAAAAAGAATATTAATTAATATAAATAAACATTTTACAACAACTGAGTTTTTTATATCATTTAATAAAATATTTTTTTTATCAATTATACAATTTATTAAAAATTTGAATTTTGTGTCTCTTTTTATTTCGAGCCATTTTTTCGAAGAAATTATGAACTGATTATATTCATTTAATAATAAATTATAATTTTCGATAAGTATTATAAAAATTTGTTCGAATTTAGTCCAAAAATTTTCATTGGTGAAATCATATATTTTTTTATTAAGGAAATAATTTATGAAATTTTGACAGACTTCGTTGTATATTCTTTTGTCATATGTTAAATCATTTCCTTCTAATAAAATAATCTTTTTTTCGATTTGTAAAAAATTTTTTAATAAAATTTCTAAATTTTTACTATTATTTAGAGATATAAAAGAGAAATTATGAATTGTTTCATTCAAATTTAATTTATCTGATTTATATAATAAATTCTCGGCATTATATAAATCATTCATATATTCAGGTTTAAATCTATATATTTCTCTCAAAATATTAAATAAATCACTAGAAGAATTTTCCTTTGATAAATTAAGTACTAGATCTAATATTGATTTTATTTGAGTTTCTAAAATATTTTCATCCAAATCTTTATTTTTTCCATATAAAATCAAAAAAGTGATATAGATATATAATAATAAATAATCTTTTTTTTCTTTTATTAGTTCTTTTATTTCGTTAAATAATATATCATTATTTATATTCATGACTAATTTATTATTTTTTGCCAATTCTTTACTTGGGGATAAAATAAAAAAATTAATTAAAGAATTATAAAATAATTCATAATATTTATTACTTAGTTCTTCATCGATTTTATAATTATAACTATCCATATCATTTTCTGAATTTAATATTAAATCAAAATTATTATTACAATTTGAATAATAATCGAAAATATCTAATTTATTTTTTTCATTAATTTTATCCTGTTTTGGTATAAATGTATTTTTTAAATCGCCCAAAATATTTTCTATTTTGTCTTCAAGAGTATTTCTTATATTATTATTTTCTATTATCATTTGAATTTTATTTTTATTATAAATTAATTGATTTAATACTATTTCTGTTTTTTTATTCTTTTTCTCAATTAAAAGTGAATATTTAATTGCTTTATTAATATCGAAAAAATATCTTGTATTTCCCTTTTCTTCTTCTTCTTTATCATCTTCTTCTATTGACATTCCATAAATTTTCTTTTTATTTAAATTAATATAAGTATTTTCATCTAAAAAAATATTATCATCCAATATATAAAAAATTGATTTTCCTTTTGAAATTGAAAAATCATGTTTAATAAATAATTCGAATTTATAATATGAACCACCATTTAATGAATTTAATATAAAAATTTTATCATTTACAATAATATAAAAATAATTTAACGAGTTTATTATTTGCTTCAAATCAAATTTTTCTTCATCATCTAATATAGGCAGTGTTATTTTATATTCTTTTTCGATTTGGAAATCATTTTTATTTATTATGAATAATTTAAATATTGAACCAATATATATTAATAATTTAATTTTATTATTTTGTTTGTCATTTATTATACTTATTTGCTCAGCATCAACAATTTTTTTCTCAAGAATTTTTTTCTTATTTTCAATGTCGTATTTAATTAAATATGTTTGCTTTTTATTATAACATAAATATAAATTTTTTTCTTCAGTGAAAAATTCGTAATTACTTGTTGGTTCTTCATCGAATTCTATATCTGCAATTAACTCTTTTCTTTCCACGCTTTTTTTAAAGGCATCATTTAAGCTAATTTCGAAATATTTTTTATATATATCATTATAATTATCGAAAATAATTTTATTTTTTTTCATTAAGTGTAGAATTTTCAGGAAAACACCGCATGAATTAATAGTTAAAGAAAGTTTTTGCAATTGATATAATATATTAATAGTTCTTTTATCTATATTTAATTCTGTATTATTTTCTGGGGATAAAAATATTTTAGAAAATGAGTCGACAATTTTAAAAAGTTTTTGTTCATATTTTGATAAGGTTTTAAAATCTCTTTTTTTAAAAAAAGTTTCTAATTCAAAAAATATATTACTAAATATTTTGTCTACTATTGAAAAATATAACAATAAATCATCTTCATTTTTTCCATTAGCTTTAATTATTTTAAAATTTTCCATCATTTCTTTTAAATCATTTAATAAAGAGTAAATATCTTCAGCATTTTCTTGTTCTATTTTATTTTGGTTTTCATCCTCTTTTTCTTCTTTATCTTTTTTTTCTTGCAATTTTTCTTCTTTTTCTTTTTCGTTTATTTCTTCAAATTCACCTTGGTTTTCTTTTTCTTTTAAGAAAATACTTTCGATATATTTTTTTCTCATATTCATTAAATTTTCAAAATTTTTACAATCGAAGTCTTCTTCTTGTTTAAAGTAATTTTCAAACGAGAATAAATTTGTCGGGTCTAAATCTATTTTCTGGAAATGTTCATTAGGTAAAGTATTGTATAGTATTTTCTCTTTATAAAAAAAATTCTTTTTTTTTGTGTTATATTCTTCGAGTTCTTTTGATTTAATATTTAATTCTTGGATTTCCTTTTCATTGTATGATTTTTGATATTTCGAATTTTCTCGCAATGGATTCCATAGAATATCCATTTCTAATTTTCCTTTTTCCATTTTTATATAAGATATTTATGATTAGATAATTAATTATATATATACAAAATAAATTTATTTAGTTAAAATTTAAATATCAGTAGAAATATTAATTGGGGATTGGGGATTGGGGATTGGGGATTGGGGATTGGGGATTGGG
>ERZ842401.5370-NODE-5370-length-14259-cov-4.699803_pt1 | contig 14259 bp, 2 predicted proteins | sample MGYA00521270_ERZ842401 | MGnify/ENA primary metagenome ERZ842401 (study PRJEB31892, sample SAMEA3878208) | bioreactor metagenome | biome: Moose rumen | place: Sweden | collected 2011-10 | study: EMG produced TPA metagenomics assembly of the PRJEB12797 data set... | reverse complement strand
GGAACAGGCCGGCGGAGGAAGGGATGTGTAAGTGGTTGAAGAGAAGAGAATTGTGCTTTTATTATATAAAAATGGGCGCTATGTCCATTTTTTTTTGTAAGTTTGCACGGGGAATATTGTGCCCCGAGAGGGGTGCATTGTGTCCGCAGAAAATGGAAAACAGATTGAAAACAAAACGAATAGAAAGACATACGATATGAAGAGGAAATCTTTATTGTTGGGTATGGTTTTTGCATTTGCAGCCGCAGGCTTGCAAGCCCAGGTGTATGAAATGCACTATCAAGGCTTCGAGAGCGGCGAGGCGGTAACCTACCAAGTAACCTCGAGCAGTTTCCAATACGACAGCAGCCTGGTGAAGAGCGGCAGCCGCAGCCTGCGGCTGGTGCAGAGTGCGACGGAGGACATAGAACTGGTTACCGACGTGATGGATTTTTCGCAGATTGCAGGCCTGCGCTACGTGGCCTTGGAATTCGACCATATTTGCAATGTGAACACCAACATAGGGGCCAACGCAGCTAAAATAGGCGAGCTGTATGTGAAGAGGGCCAGCCAGTCGGATGCCGAGTATGTGCAGCTGACGGGTTCGGAACACTACAACAAGGACGGCGACTCGTACAGCTCGGCGTTCTCGATGCTATCGGCATACAACAGGAACTCGTATGACGTGTGGCGCGAGACGACGATGAGCAACAGCTACTGGAAGCACGAGCGGTTTGACGTGAACTCCATACTCAGCGGGGCGGCAGACGTTGCCGACCGCAAGCTGGTGTTCAAGTTCGTGCTGCGGCGATGCACACGGCCTGCCGGTGTGTCGGCCGAGGAGGGATGGTGGATAGACAACCTCAGGGTGAGGGCAAGCCAGGCCCAGATGGTTACGCCGAAGCTGGACATGGTGCTCTATCCCGACGGCGGGCAGCACCCAAGCAGCCGCGGAGCGCGCATAGAACTTGATGCCTACACCACGCTGCCGCAGGGCATAGACCAGGATTCGGTGTATGTGGTATACCAAGTGGGGAGCGACGGCACACGCCACCGGGTGGCGATGACCTCGCTGGGGGCGGCTCCGCGCCACGACGGGGTTTCGGCCACGCGCTTCGCCTGCCGCATACCGTTCTACGGCTACGACACGGTGATGCACTTCTACTGTGTGGTGAAAGATGCCACGACCAACGGAAACGAGGTAACATTCCCGCTTTCGGCCAACTCGTGGGTGGACTACTGGTGTGTGCGCGGTGTGGAGCAGGCCAATGCCTCCATACCTCAGGTGCTGGCAGGCACTTCGACGCGGAACACTTTGCCCTTCCCGGCCTATGCCGACAACCGTAGCGAGTGGGTCTACGACTCGGCCCTGATGAGCATGGCAGGCTATGGCCCGGGCGCCATCACAGCACTGCGGTTTGTGCTGGGCGGCGCTACCCAGGCACAGCAGAGGGAAAATCTCCAAATCAGGATGAAGAACGTGGAGACTGGCTACACTGTGTCGGAAGACATGGACAACCAGGAGTTCACGAGCGGCTATATGCATGTGGTGTGGGATTCGACGCTGAACATAGTGCAGTCGGATGCCGGGGCGGAGGTGCTGATACGCCTGCAAGACACGTTCTTCTATGCAGGAAAAGACCTGGTGATGCAGGTGATATACGACGGTACGGGCAGTGCCAACCCTGCGGCGGCCACGGTGCAGACCATCGGTGCCTCGACGGGGAAGAAATCGAAGGTGTATGCCGGAGCCGACTATTCCTATGGCTACAACCCCTATGTGGCTGACGAATTCAAACTGTCGTCGCGGCTGGAGGGAGTGAGGCCTGTGGTGGTGATGACGGAGAACGCCAACCTGCCGTTGGTCTACGATATGGGTGTGGCGGCGATAGCGTTTCCAAACGAGACCTCGCCTGTGATGTCGCAACCGGCACGTGTGGAGGTGGCCTTGCAGAACTACGGCACACAGCCTGTATCGGCGATAAGGATAAGTTATTCCATCGACAACGGGGCGGCGACGGGACACTACGACTGGTCGGGCAGCCTGGGGAGCAGCGCAACGACAAACGTTACGGTGGCCACGGGTATCACGCTGACACCGGGCTACCACACCTTGAGGGCATGGGTGGAGGACACCCTGACATCCAACGGAAGGCGATATAGAGACCATGAACCATTCAACGACACTGCATTTGCCGAATTCATAGTGTGTGCGGCACCGTTGAGCGGAGTGAAGACAGTGGGGGGCGCAGGTGCCGACTATGCTTCGTTGAGGGAATTCCTGTTCAACGCGGCCAGCTGCGGTGTGAGTGATTCGGTGGTGGTGCGTCTGGCTCCGGGCTACTATGAGCCGTTCACAATGCCGGCCATTGCAGGTGTGTCGGCGCAGCACTATGTGGTGTTCGAGCCTGCAAGCGGGAGTGTTACCTTCTATGCTGATGCCGCTACGGGTAGCACAGCAATAGCCGACCTCTCGGGAGCAAGCAATGTGCGATTCAGAAATATCGGCTTTGTGCGCCGCAGCGGAGCCTTGAGGTATATCGCTTCGCTGGGAGCCGCAAGCGACAACTGCCAGTTCTACAACTGCACGTTCACCGACAGCCTGGCCAACCAGTCGTCGGCGTTGCGCATTGATGCAATGGTATATTCTGCGGGAGGAGACAATCTGCAGGCGAGCCGGTGTACCTTTACGGGAGGCGGCATCGGAATCGATGTACAGGGAGTGTCGGCGGCGGACAGAGCTTCGGGAATACGCATTGACCACTGCCTTTTCAGCGGGCAGTATAATAATGCAGTCAGTGTGAGGAATGCCACCGGGGCGGTTGTCGACCACAATGAGATGTATGACGTTGCCAGCAACACGAGCTATGTGCTTCTGGCCTATGAGTGCAATGGAGCCACAGCCATCAGAGCCAACAAGATATATACCACACATGGCGCAGGCGGCATGGCTATAAGCGATGTGGTGGGAACTTCGGCAGGACATGTGGAGATTGCCAACAACATGATTGTTTGCGAGGACGATGGGTCGGCAAACATACAGACCACGCCGTTCAACATTCTGCAGGGCGAGTGGATAGACGTGGTGTATAATGCTGTGAAGCTGAAAGCACCGACGCGGAGCAACACGGCGGCAGTTACCTTTGGCGGCAGCCAGGTCAGCAACAGCCGGCTGCTCAACAACATCATAGCCTGCTACGATGCATCAAGCTATGCGTTGAGTTACCTTCCGTCGACGGCAGACAACAACCGGGTGGGATATAATGTATATTACACCGAGGGCTCCACGCTCAACCGCTACGGCACAACCCCCTATGCCACCCTCGATGCATGGAAGGCCGTCGTGGTCTACGACAGCACCTCGATGGCAATTGATCCGGTGTTCCTCAACACAGAACGGGTTGATTTGCGCACCTACAACCGTTTTATCAAAGGCAAAGGAACGCCTATCAGCACAGTGGGGGTGGACATGTTTGACTCGGTGCGCCATGCAAGCCACCCGTGTCCCGGTGCTTTCGAGTATGCCGCCCTGCATTATGACTTTGAGGTGGAAGCCTTGGTGAACCCACCGGCCGACACTTGCAAGATGCCGGCCAGTGTGAATCTGGCTGTGAGGTTGCGTAATGATGGCCTGAACAGCTATAGCTATGGAGCGGGGGACACGTTATTTCTGTCGTGCCAGATGAACGGTGGCACTGTGCAAAAGGTAGCGGTGAGCCAAGCCGTGCCGGCAGAAGGTGCGACCACAGTGACCACAGGTATGACTTACCAGCTTCCGTCGAATGGGCTGTTCGACTCGGTGTATGATTTCAAACTCTGGGTATCGTATGCGGGAGATCCCAACCAGACCAATGATACCAGCAGGTTCTCGGTGGTGAGCCGTTATCACCAGCCTGCTGCGGACAACCTCACAATGACTATCCCTTATGCAAGCCAGGCCACAGTGGCTCCGACGGCAGGGGTAGGGGAGTGGGCTGTGTATGGCTCGGCATCGGCCCCGAAAAAGCGGTCTCAAATATACTGGTATTATGACACTACTGACGTGGCACCTTTCTATCATGGCGATACGCTGGTAACCAGTATTCTTCGTCAAGACACACATTTTTATTTCAAACAGCGTCGGCAGGTGCCGATGGTAAGGCTGACGCAGGTGCAGATTAAAGGCACCTCTTCGGTAGGATTGACTACCCCGACACCTTCGTGGATGAGCAGTTCGACCAAGTTGGCTGTGCAACTGACCAATATTGGAGACGACACAGCCTATCTGTATGGTGATACCCTTAAGGTGTTGTTCTCTCAGGCAACCAATAACCAAACAATGCGGTTCGGCGATGTAAGGCTGGCTCCGGGAAAGTCGGTTGTAGTGCAGTTTGCTGCGGGGACTGCCAGCAGTTCCAAGACGGTGTATTCGGGTGTGAATATGAGTGTGGCTGTTTCGGCAAGCCAAGCGTTGGGGTTTGTATACAAACACGAAGGAGTGGTGGAAGATGCACTCCCGATGAACAGCATAATGACCGTCTCCACGTGGACAGACCAAGCGGTGCCTGCATATGTGTGGAGCGGTAGCAGTATATCGGGTTTGTCGAGCACAGTGGGAGGTGTGGTCAGGACTGCCTTCAATGGAGTGGCGGCAGATTGGAGAACAGCGACGCAGGCGGCTCCGATGTTCCTTGACACCATGGATTTGGCATGGTTGAAATATGTGGACAATGGATGTCCGACAGATTTTGCCAAAGCAATGGTGAATATGGCCACACATCCGGCAGTGGATATTTCGCTTCAGGCTGTTCCGTTGGCTACGGGCTGCGGTTTGGGCAACGAGCAGGTCTCGGTGGTGGTGCATAATTATGGGCGGCAGGCTGCCACGGGTGTGCAGCTGCACTATTCGGCAATGGGAGGCAGCACAGTGACCGAGACATTGCCCGGGAGTGTGGCCTCGGAGGCTGATGTGGCGTACACATTCAACCAGAGGTTGAATATGACAGTCAGTCGGGATTCCCTATTCAGAGTGGTGATATGGGCGACGAAATTGGCAAGCGATTCGGAGCAGTCAAACGACACGACGCTGGTGGAGGCGACCTCGCTCTATACACCATCGGCGCCGGTAGTGGCTTCAACTATGACGGTGAACTATGGAGCCAGTATAACGATACCCAATACGGCACCAGCGGGCATGACAATGATATGGTATGATAGTATGCAGCGTCCGATAGATACGACACTCACCTTTGTTTCAGAACCATTATATGAGCAGACCCGCATTGGGGTGGGGTATGTGGTGGCAGACAGCAATAGTGGCCAGATAGGTCTGGGTACGGCAAGGACATCCTCTACGGCTTACCCCTCGCCCTATCAACCGTCGAATATGGTAGCAAAGCAGCAATTTATCTATTCTGCAAGTGAGCTGCGGGTATTGGGAATCAGACCAGGAGATATTTCCTCGGTGGCATTTCAATTGAATTCCATATTGGGAGGGGTGTCGTCGCTGACATTTAACCGCTATTATATCTCAATGGGGCTTACTGCCGACACTGTTTTTTCTGCCAACACTGCATGGAAAGAAACCCAGATGGTCTATAGCCGCACTCCATTTATCATCAATCAAAGTGATGCAGGTCAATGGGTGAACCATAAACTTGACACACCTTTTGTGTGGGACGGGGTGTCGAGCTTGGTTGTACAAGTGGTGCATGAGAATAGCTCGGCCGTAACATCGGGTGTTGAGGTGTTGTATACAAGTAAGGAAAATACCTGTTTGTACTATAGTGCCAATAGCCCATTGTCGCCGTCGGCATTGGAATATGCTGAACCGGGTCGATTGAGCGCCAACCGTCCGAATATCAGGGTGGAACAGGTGCTATATGGCTGCAAAAGCCCGATAAGTCCCATCACTATTGCCATGATCGGCCGTCCGGCTCTTGATGCCCGTATCTCATGGCCTGGTGGATATGACACAATAACTTATACCTCGTGTGGTAATGTGGCGTTACAGGTAAATCTTCAGAATCTTGGAACACAGCAGTTCAATAGTCTGAAGTTGCACTATACTATTGATGGTCGTATAGTCGATTCCACTATGGTGTCCACTACGGTGAGGTCTGGTTCCTCCGTGCAGACACAATTATTCAGTCGCCAGTTGGCTCCCGGTAGACACCACGTACAGGCGATAGCGACCCTTTTGGGTGATGAAGTGAGCGATAATGATACCATTACATTGGATATAGTGGTTAGATTCTGCGGAGGCAACTACACAATAGCAACAGCGCAAGGCTCGGATTTTCACAGCTTCAATGAGGCGGTAGATACAATGATGCAGGTGGGAATAGTAGGTGCGGTGGTGTTCCAGGTGGCTGCGGGCACCTATGAAGAGCAGGTGTCCATAGGAGCGGTGCCGGGAGCATCTTCAATCAACACAATTACTTTCCAAGGTGCATATAGAGAGGGGGTGGTACTGAAAGCTGCCACAACTTCTGGCGCAAACTATGTCTTGCGTCTCGACGGGGCTTCATACATAAGTATAGATAGTTTGTCGATACTTTCCTCCCCTATGACTGGAAATTATGCCAACGTTGTGGTATTACAGAATACGCACGATATATCCCTGTTGAGTAACATTATTAGGGTGGATGGCGCAGTAGATAATGATAACGCCTCATGTGTGGTGCTGCAGGGCAATGTGAGTAACCTGGCCTTGATGGATAATGTGTTGGATAGCGGCTTCTATTCTCTCCGCATTGCTGGTACAACCTATAACTATAGCAACTTCAATATTCAAGGCAACAGTCTCACGAACTTCCGCAATAGTGGTATAGATTTGCAGGATGTTGCGGGATTGAATATCTCAATGAACAAAATCCGGTCTGCACAATCGGTCATTAATCGCAGTCTCTCTGGTGTCAGTTTATCGCAAGTCAATGGTAATTTCACCTTTAGCAAGAACCAGATTTATCTTGTTGATGATATGAATGGTGGCAAGCGGGGACTTTCGCTCAACAAAGTGAAATGTGGTGCATCGGCCTATGGTAATATTGTGAACAATATGATAAGTGCATGTGGTACAGGGGTGGCTTCGGTTTCCAGTCCAGGTGGTATTATATGCATGGATTGCGAATATCTCAACTTCTTCTATAATAGCGTTCAGGTTCGCTCGGGCAATAGTTCACTTTCTCGAGGCATGTTGCTCTCGCAGACAGCATCTGACACTTCGCATCACGTTTTGGTGATGAATAACATCATAGCCAATCGCAGTTCGTATTCCTATTATGTAACCCATCCTTCTATAGTCAGTTCGTCGGACTATAACAATTATGTAGCCCCGACAGGCTCTCCTTTGGCTTACTGGGGGGCAGATCAATCCAATTTGGCAAGTCTGCAGGTGGCAAATGGTCGCGATGGAAGTTCGATGGCCGAAGAGGCGTACTTCGTTAGCGATAGTAACCTTCATCTTGTCATGACTAACCTTTCGGGCAAGGCTCAATACAACCCCGATGTTCCTGATGATATAGACGGTACAATGCGACCCCAGTTGCCACCTCCTACTATAGGTGCTCATCAGATGAGTCTTACTGCTCACAATATGACATTGGTGCGAGTGCTGTCCCCTGTGATGCCAGCCAGCATTGCCCGTCCCATCAACGTCGAAGGAGATTCTATATTGGTTAAGGCCGTTTTCTACAACAATGGAAGTTCCACTGAAAATAATATTCGTTGGTATGCATATCTTGAAGGATATGAATCCCAGACGCGGGCCGACCGTCAGTTGGGTACATTCCTGCCTACTCAGACCATTATCGATTCGGTGTGGCTCTATGCCCCCTATGGTGTTATAGACACGCAGAGTGTCAGGGTAGTGCTGGTAGCCCCCAACGATAGCGACAGCGACACGGCAGACAATGTGATAATGGCTCCTGTCTATCTGGCATCGGCATTCAATCTTAGCACCATTAGTATCGAAACTTCAAAAATGGGCTGCGACATGCAGCAGACCGATGTCATGCTGACTGTTACCAACGTGGGTGCTAAAGATATTCCCGCAGGCTTTACGGCCGAGATTGGCTACACAGCTCAAGCCTATTTCCCAACCTACGACCCTGCCAATCCTTCGGCCTACCGGCAGGCAGTCTCCACCATGCCAGGTACGGTCAGGGAAACAGCAACGTTTACCTCCCCGCTTCAGCGTGGTCAGTCGCGTACGCTGACATTCTCTTCTCCGGCCAACTTCTTCCCGTCAGACACTGCTATCAACCTACAGATTCTGCTCCACGGGTGGAGTTCTCTTACCTATGATATTACCAATGCTAACGACTCTGTTTGGTCTGATGTTATTAATTCCTATTATTCACCGCGTCCTGCTGTTGGCCACGACACCACTTTCGCCTATGGTACATGGGGCGAACTTACCGCAACCCAACCGGACTATCGGGCCATTAAGTGGTACAGAGATACCACAGGTGAACCTTTCTACGACGTGAGCAACTACTTTAATTCCTGCCGTTGGTCCAATACCCCAGCCTACTTCCACGACTCCACCTATTATCTTCGTAGTGTCAGTGATATTGGCTGCTTAAGCCCGTTTTCCGAAATCCATGTCCATGTGGCTCCGCAACAGGCCAACGATGTGGCTCTTGCTGCGGTGCTTGCGCCAGTAGCCCGCAGAGTTTATATGGAAAACGATACCGTTCGTGTCCGTATCGCCAACTATGGAACCCAGACGCAGCGTTCCATTCCCATAACTTACGAGGTGCGCAATGGAAACAATACTGCACCTTTCCAAACTGTCACTCAAGTTTGCACGGCTTCTATTGGTCCCAACCAAACCTACGATTTCCAGTTCGACTCACTTATCCGGTTCACCGACCCCACAGCAGGCTCTACCTATTATTTGCGTGTGTGGACAGACCTCGCCACAGATGCTGTCCGTCGCAACGACACCGTCCGGTGGAATGATAGGCTACGCCCGGTATCGCCAAACAACACACTCCTCGACTATCCCTTTGTCTCTCTTCCGGAGAGTACCTATGGCATCCGCCAGAACACACCGACTTCCTCTACGGTCGATGTCGTCCGCGTGTCGTTCAACGAAATCGATATGGAGCTTCCTCCACTGGGACGTTCCTTTACTAATCTTGCCAACTTCTCTTCGCCGGAGTATCCCGTGCTGCATCTTACCCGGGGTACTCAGGATACTCTTACTCTTGCCATAGCCGATCCTGCCCATCCCGAGGCTGCTCCCAGTGGCAATGTGGCCGTATACATTGACTTCAACCGTTCGGGTACTTTCTATGACGCAGGCGAAAATGTGCTCTCCTCTACCTCTGTCAGCAACCGTGCCCCCGTCAAGACGCTGGTAACCATTCCGCAGTCCTCGGCTACGGGGTATATGAGGATGCGCGTGGTGGCAGCGAATGATGGAGTCTCGCCTGATCCCCTGGTCTCCTCCGAGCAGGGCCATATAGTGGACTTCCTCCTGTTCATTGATGCCGAACCCCCTATTAGCGACCTTGCGCTGACACAGATTGCTTCTCCGCACGACGGCCTCCTGCGCACCGACAGCACGCTTGCGGTGTCGCTCCGCATGTCGAACAAGGGCTCCTCTACCGTCAGCAGGGCCACACTCTACTATTCCTTCTATTTCCATGCCCTCGACAGCCTCTATACCGACAGCCTCCAGTGGACGGGCAGTTTGGCCTCGGGCCGCAGCACCCTGGTTTCGCTACCAGGACTGGTGGTCCCTTATGGGACAATGGACTTTAAGGTGTGGCATTCACTATCCTCTGATGTCAATCGTACCAACGACACCCTTGTCTACGAATACCACCGCTCTTACGTAACCACTCTTGTCTATGCCGACAACTTCGACCGTCTCGACCGCTGGTATGCACCCAAAGGCTACAATGACTACACCCAGAACCAGTGGCAACGCGGTATCCCCGTTAAGAACAGCATCAGCGGTGCCCACTCGTTCCCCTATGCCTGGGCAACCAATCTGCGCACCGATGTGTCTGTTGGCACCCGTGGCAGCATCAGCTATCTCTACAGCCCCATCATCAACATCGCTCAAATTCGTTCCGACTCCATCGTCTTCTACCTCCGTCGCAATTTCGAGAACAATAGCTCTCTCCGCTTGGAGTACTACGACTACACCGGGGTTTGGAAGAATGTACAGAACGATTCGGTTGACGCATGGTATACCAATGATTCCCGCACCGCCTTCACAGGCATTGATGACGGCGACTACGAGCGCTTTGCTTTCAGCACCATTGCTACCGGCTTGAGCGACGATTTCCATGAGTTCCTCCAGTTCCGCTTTGTCTACACGGCTCCCCAGGGTGCTGCCGACAACACAGCCTTTGGTGAAGGCTGTGCTATCGATGACATTGCATTCTCCCGTGCCCGTCGTCGCATCGATGTCGGTGTGGTAGGAGTTACCCACCCCACCACACCCCGCTTCGGCGAAACCATCTATCCCGAGGTCGCTGTCAGGAACTATGGTCTCGACACCGCCCGCTCGTTCCAAATTGGCTACACCACATATGGCAACTATATTGCCCGCATCACCAACATCAGGTGCAACATCCCGCCCGATTCCACCGAGGTGTTTGCGTTCTCCGATCCGCTTGAGATAACCTCCGATTTCCCCGACACCTTCAGCATCACCGCTTTCACCATTCTCACCGAGGATATCTATTTCGAGAACGACACTGCCACTACCGGCTTCCGGCTGGCCCCGCTCGGACACGACATCTGCGCCGTTGAGTTGGTGGCTCCGCGCGCTACCGTCATTGGTGGCGACTCCTTGGAGGTAACGCTCCGCATCCGCAACTATGGTTCTGACAGTCTCTCCCGGGCCACCCTCTCCTACATCTTCAACTCTACCACCCGATTCGACGAGGAGGTCGACTTTGTTCAACTCATTGGCCGTCCGCTGGCCTCATTTGAGTATTTCAACTACACCTTCCACGACAAGGTGCGTGCTCCGATGGGAATGATGAATTTCATAGGTATTGCCAAGAGCGATTCCAACTTCTACCTCCGCAACGACACCGTTTCCAAGCGTGTGGTTGGCATCTCTTCCGTCTCCGATGTAGCCGCTGCCTCGGTCATCATAGACTCGTCGAACTTCAACACCATGAAAGTCCAGTTGGTTATCGAAAACCGTGGCGCCCGCGGTGTCAATGATTTCGAGGTGGGCTTCTGGTATGACAACGATCCTGCCAACATTCACCGTGAGACGTTCCACCGCGATGTGCCGCTGCCAGCCCTCACTTCCATCACCCACTCGTTCGACATCGAACTCCCTGCCCGACAGATTCCATACACCCAGGTGGTCGGCTTCGTTCACATGGAGGGCGACCACGACTCCGACAACGACACCACAACGACCCTCTCCACCCAGTTTGTCGACCTTGAGGTAATCGATGTCCTGGTTGAGGAGAACGCCAACCCCGACTGTCGTGTCTTTATCCGTCTCCGCAACGAGGGCAACCTCGCTGTGGTTAACCGCACACTCCCGTTGCGTGCTGTAGTCAATGGCACCGAGCTGTCCATCAATGTTATGCGCAACTTCGAGCCGGGCATCCTCGCCACGGTCGAGTTCCCCGTAACCGTTCCAAAGAGCGACCTCCGCCGCTATGCCGGAAGTGGTTGGCTGCAAAACTTCCCCATGGACATCAATCCCTCCAACAACCAGACCTCCGTCGTCCGTGTGGTCAACTATGTGGAAGGAGTCCCGATGGTCGATGCAGGGCAGCTCGTCCTAGGGCAGAACTATCCCAATCCTTTCTCATACCGCACCGTGGTGCCTTTCTCGCTGCCTTCCGATGCGGTGGTGCACTTCTTTGTGATGGATGCCATGGGTAAACTCGTTGCCGACAAGGAGGTTTTCGGTCTGGCCGGAAGCAACACTCTCGAACTCGACATGAGCGCTTTCTCCGCCGGTGTCTACTACTACGGCATCGAGGTGGCCGGTGAACGACGAATGCACAAACTGATTCTCCGTTAGCCCGAAAATTCGCTTCACCGATGCCTATGCTGGAGCGCTTTTCCGACTTCATCGCCCGGTACCGCTTGTTCGCTCCGGCCGACAGGGTGCTGCTGGCTGTCAGCGGGGGGCGCGACTCGGTGTGTATGGCTCATCTGGCTCGCGAGGCGGGAGTAGACTTCGCCATCGCCCATTGCAATTTCCATCTGCGGCCTGGCGACTGCGACCGCGACCAGGCTTTCGTCGCCCGGCTGGCCTCCGGCCTCGGTGTGCCGTTTTTCGCCACTGGCTTCGACACCCATGCCTATGCCTCGGCTCATGGCTACAGCCTCGAGCAGGCCGCACGCCTTCTCCGCTACTCCTATTTTGCCTCGCTATGCCGGGGCGAAGGCTTTGCCTGCGTGGCCACAGCCCACCATCTCGACGACTCGGTCGAGACCTTTTTCCTCAATCTCTTCCGAGGTACAGGCCTCGCGGGGCTCCACGGCATACGCCCTGTTTCGCACCTTCGTGCCGCCTCCACGGAGGCCGACGGCTCCCCGTCCGAACTGACGGTGGTGCACCCCATGCTCGGTTTCTCCCGTGCCGATATCGACCGCTACCTTGCGCTCCACGGGCTCGACTATGTCGACGATGCCACCAATTTCGAGCCCGACGTGCAGCGAAACCGCATCCGCCTGCAGCTGATGCCCCTGCTGCGCGAGCTTTACCCCTCGGTCGATGCCACCATGCAGGCCAATATCGAGCGCCTGCACGAAGCCGGACAGGTGGTCGACGCCCATGTGGACGGCCTCCGCAGCAGGCTCCGCCACCGTGTGCCGTGCCGCCTGCCGTGGCTCCACCTCGGAATCGATGCTTTCGCCGTGGCCGACCTTACCGCACTTTCGCCTCGTCGCACCCTCCTTTTCGAGCTCTTGCGCCCCTACGGCTTCGCGCCTGCCGTGGCGGCTGAAATCGACCGCCGTCTGCCCGTTCTGCCGGCGGGCCTGCGCTTCTGCTCATCCAGCCACGAGGCCGTGGCCGACCGCGGCCGGCTGCTCGTGGCGCCATTGGCTGCGGTGCAGGCTCCGCAACTCGATGTCGCCGAGGCTGTCCTCCCTCCGCACCCTCCGCGTCGCCCCGGGGTGGCCTATGTCGCCCCCGTCGGGTTGCAGCATTCGCTCCTCCTCCGTCCCTGGCGCAGCGGCGATCGCTTCCATCCCTTCGGCATGGAAGGGGAGCGGCTGGTCAGCGACTTCCTGAAAGACCTTAAGCTCAACGCCATAGAGAAACGCCATGTCCACCTCCTCACCACTGCCGATGGCGAGGTGGTGTGGGTGGTGGGGCTGCGGGCCGACAACCGTTTCCGTGTCTCCGCCCCGTCGGAGCCCTGCCTGCAAATCAGCCTCCGGGCCGACAAGGGCAGCCTTGCAGGCACACGGTAACGGCCAGGTCTTTACCCTGCAATTACCAACAGCATCAATTATATCTACGATGAAAAAGAGAATGGAAACCTTATTCGCAGTGGCTGTTGCGGCCGTGATGGTCGCCGCAGGAACCGTTGCATGCAGCAAGGACAGCGACACCGCCGCCGCCACGGGGAATGGCGGCAACAGCGGCGGCAGCACGCCCGTGGCAGTCGATACTGCCGAATGGGTGGATCTCGGCCTGCCGAGCGGCCTGCTCTGGGCTAGATGTAACCTCGGCGCCAGCGCGCCCGAAGCCTCCGGCGACTACTATGCATGGGGCGAAACCTCGCCCAAGAGCAGCTACATTTGGGACACCTACCGCTTTGCCGACGGAAGCAAGGACCAGCTGACCAAGTACTGCAACGATACCGCCTATGGCAGCAACGGCTTTACTGACAGCCTGCGTGCCCTCGAGGCCATCGACGATGCCGCCACCCGGGCGCTCGGCGGCGGTGCCCGCATTCCGACCAAAGACGAGTGGAAGGAACTGCTGGCCAACACCACCTCCTCATGGACCACGGTGAACGACGTCAAAGGCCGTCTGCTGACAGGCTCCAACGGCCACACCCTCTTCCTGCCCGCATCGGGCTTCCATGGCAACCTTGGGCTTCTCGGCACGGGCACCACCGGCAACTACTGGGCTTCTACGCTCTACGAGGGAAACCCCAGCCGTGCCTACGACTGCTACATCTCTTCGGGCAGCCAGGTCGTGGACGGCGACCTCCGCAACTATGGCATGCAGGTGCGCCCCGTGAGCTCCGCACATATAATCCGCAAAACGAAATGTACAAAAAAACGCGACAATTTGTCAAGGGAGAAAAACGAAATGTACATTTTTTGCCACACACACGT
>ERZ842401.5369-NODE-5369-length-14259-cov-58.778513_pt1 | contig 14259 bp, 8 predicted proteins | sample MGYA00521270_ERZ842401 | MGnify/ENA primary metagenome ERZ842401 (study PRJEB31892, sample SAMEA3878208) | bioreactor metagenome | biome: Moose rumen | place: Sweden | collected 2011-10 | study: EMG produced TPA metagenomics assembly of the PRJEB12797 data set... | reverse complement strand
TGAACTGGCCATAACGGATCAGGTCAGTACGGCGGCAGCTCTCCCAATAGAGTTCACGGGCACGCTCATCGAGGATGAACTGAAGAGTCAGTTGTGCCTCGTTAATATTACCATCAGTGTTTCCAAAAGCACGTTCACGCAACTTGTTCACCAGCAGCAGAGCTTCATCACGGCTGGAACCATTACCACCACGAAGCACACTCTCCGCCAGCATCAGATAGACATCTGCAAGACGGAACACGGGATAGTCGATATCGGCTCCTACAGCACCCGTATTGGATGCTGCCTCTCCGGCATCTGTCAGGTTGGAGAATTTTTCTCCAAAGTAGCCCTGACTTTGGTCATCAATGGCCTTTGTCAGCCACTGCTCCTGACCGTCAGTATAGAACATATAGCGGCAGTCGCCACCTTCATTGCCAGAGAATAGCGCGGGTAGTTCACCACGGACACGGAACATGCCCCAACCGCCTGTCAGACCGTATTTGGCAGGATCCTGAGAACTGGAGTTTCCACATTCGCCACAGACAATGTAGGTAGTAGCGCCCCATGTAACCGTGTTCACCGCATCCACGACAAACGGGAAGATAATCTCATTTGTTCTCTTGTCATTGTCGGCATTGAACAGCTTGCTGTAGTCTGACTCCAGTGAATAGCCTGCATTCATAATCTGCTTGCAATAGGTGATACAGTCCGTATAGTGATTGCCTGCATTGTAAACCTCTGCATTGAGGTACAGTTTTGCGAGCAATGCCCAGGCTGCTGCCTGTGAGGCACGTCCGTATTCAACAGCATTAGGAGCTAACAAACCGTTTGAGGCAACATCCTTCAGTTCGCTTTCAACAAAATTGAATAACTGGGTGTTGCTATAGCGCTCGGGGGTATAGGCACCCACTCCCATCGTATCGTCAACGAACGGGCCTTGTCCGAACAGGTCGAGAACATAATAGTATGCCAAGGCACGGAGGAAACGGGCTTCAGCACGGTATGCCGTGAGGTTGGCATTGCCGGATGTAGCACTTTCCGTTGCATGACTCAGAAACTCATTGCAGAGTGCGATAGTATAGTAGGCACGATAATAGGTATCGGCAATCCAGGGGTCATTGGCATCCCAGGTCATATAGGTAAGTCCCTCAATCTTATCACCAGACAGCCATGTACCGGCTACCTCGTCAGTGGGACATTCCTGAAGGTTGAAGTAGCCGCGCAGGAAGTCATGGCCGTTGTTGCTCGAAATATCGGCATTGCCACCGCCCTGCTCCTGACCTACGATGACATACGAGGCATACAGCTTGGCCAAAGCCATCTTATATCCCTGCTCAGAGCCATAGACCACATCTGCCGTTGTCTGGCTGTCGGTCTGGGGCTGCTGGTCCAGGTCGCCTGTGCATGCCATCAGTCCACAGGCGGCAAACAATATCATATATATCTTTTTCATATGGGTCATTTGTTTAGAAATCAAGTCCAACGGTGAGTGAATAGATTCTCGGACGCGGATAGACGGTCATGTCGATACCACCCTGATTCTCTGGATCTACGCCTTTGTAGTTGGTAATAGTAAATACATTCTGTACCATCAGCGAGGCATTCAGCGAGAACCACTTGCAAACCTGTCCAAAGTTATAGGAAAGCTGGATGTTATCCATCTTCAGGAACGAGGCATTCTCAACATAGTGGTCGCTTTCATGCTGACGCTTCTGGAAACGGGTAGTCATGTAGCTGGTGTTCAGACGATTCAGCTGATAGTCGTTGTACGACATCGTTTCCCATGCGCCTGTATTCATGGCCATACCATTATAGAGGTAGTTGCCCACGTTGGCACGGAGTGAAGTGCTCAGTGTCAGTTTCTTCCAACGTAGAGAGGTGGAGAAACCGAAAATCCAGTCCGGAGCAGGTGAATGATAGTGGTAGAGGTCATTCGAATCGACCACACCGTCACCATTAAGGTCGGCATAAAGTCCCTCGATAGGCATTCCCTTTTCATCGTAGATCTGCTTATATACATAGTAGCTGTAAGGAGCATAGCCCTCTGACAACACCTGTACATAGTGCGACTCGATGGCACCGGCAGGGGTGTTGGGCGACTCTGCCAGGTCATTCAGTCGGAGGTTGGTAATCTCTGTTTCCTGATAGGTGGCATTGGCACTTACGTTCCACTCCCAGTCCTCTGTCTGTATCGGAGTTGCGCTGATAGACATCTCAAAGCCATTGCTCTTGATGTTACCCACATTACTCAGCATCTGCTTGTTGAAGTTCGTACCTGCTGCCACGGGAACGGTAGCCAGCAAATCCTCCGTCTTGCGGTTGTAGTAGTCGAACGAGCCTGTTACCCTGTCACCGAGGATGCCAAAGTCAAATCCGAAGTTCCAGGCCTTGGTGGTCTCCCATTTCAGGTCACTGTTATAGGCAGAAGGACGATAGGTATGTATAGGTGTGCCGCCAAACATGTAGTAAGCACCGCTCTGGCTTTCCGTATAAAGGGGAAGATAGCTGTAATTGGCAATACCATCCTGTTGACCTGTCACACCAAAGCTTGCACGTAGTTTCAAATTGCTGAAAGCGGGTTTCAGGCTCTTGAAGAAACCTTCTTCTGATACTCTCCAGCCCAAGGCGACTGACGGGAATGCACCCCAACGGTTGTCCTTGCTAAAGCGCGATGAACCGTCACGGCGGATACTTGCAGACAAGAGATACTTGCCGTCGTAGCTATAGTTCAGACGACCATAGTAAGAGAGGAGCACGTGGCGCTGGTCGTCTGCTGCCGATGCTGCCTGCTGTTCGGCAGGTGTCATGTCATTCAATTCCAAGTAAGCAGCATTAGTGTACTTCCAGAACTGATAGTCGTAACCTGCCGTTAACTCAATATTACTCTTGATACTCTCAATATACTTATTATAATTAAGGTAGAAGGTCAGCAGACGATTATTGTTTTTCTGCGGACCATAAGTGTAATTGCGTCCACCAGTGTTATAATACTGGTATGCTTCTTTGGGCACGTATATCTTTCCCTTGCCCTTTGAATAGTCATATCCGAGTGTGAGATGAGCATGCAAATCGGGCAGGAAATGCATACTGTAGTCGGCATCGAAACTACCCACGAAACGATACACATCACTAGTCGAACTGTAGTTGTTCAGCAGTCCAACAGGGTTCCCTGTGGCACCAGTAATAGGTACTCCATTGGCATCGGCTGCCTCATAATAGCCCAGGAAGGCATCAGTTCCCGAATAGATTGGAGAGCACGGATTATGCGTGGCACCGCCCCAGATTGCATTCGTATTGGCAAAACGGGTGTCACTATATGTACCTTTTAAGTTGATATTCAGTTTAAGATGGTTGTCCAACAATGTGGGTGTTAGCGAAAGGCTACCCGTATAACGGGTCATATTGTCTGTTTTCAGAATACCATTCTGGTTACTATAGCCGAAGGAAACACGATAAGGCAAGAAGTTGGATATCTTTCCGGAAATTCCAAGATTGTTGTCTGTTCCAAATGCCGTTCTGAATATTTCATCGTTCCAATCTGTGTTCACATTGTCATTAAGCAATGACTTCTGGCGATCAGTACCATAGGTGTTCACCAAATTGTACATATCGTCACGACTAATCATATCAGCCGTTTTCGTACGTGTCTGAAGCGAGTTAGTCGTTGAGAAACTGATTCTTGGCCTTTTAGAGTCAGAACCCTTCTTCGTCGTAATGATGATGACACCATTTGACGCACGCGAACCATAAATTGCAGTAGAAGAAGCATCTTTCAGGATGGTCATGCTCTCAATGTCGTTCGGGTTAATCAAACTAAGAAAGTTTCCGCTACCACTAACACTTCCACCCACTTCCATTGGAACACCGTCCAGCACAATTAGAGGGTCATTCGAGGCATTCAGCGATGCGCCACCACGAATACGGATGGTGCTGCCTGCCGATGGCGAACCGCCGCCATTGACAATCTGTACACCGCTCACCTTACCATTAATAAGTTGTTCCGGTGAGTTGATGACTCCTTGGTTGAAGTCCTTGCTGCTCACGTTAGAGACAGAACCTGTCAGGTCGCTCTTTCGCTGCACACCATAACCAATGACCACCGTTTCTTGCAACATGGTTTCATCAGCCTCCATACGAATAGTCAGTTTTCCCGTTGCAGGGATGTTGACGGTCTTCGTCTTATAACCCACATACGAAACTTGGATAGCCGTTGCCCCGCTGCTTACTTCCAGCGAGAAATTACCATCAAAGTCCGTAATCACTCCTTTTGCGCTACCCGATTCGGTGACTGTCGCACCAATCAGTGCCTCACCAGTCTCGTCAATAACCGTTCCCGTTACCTTCTTGGCATTCTGTGCAAAAATGGTTGCAGGTAGGAACATCAACAAGAACATCAGCCACCTTGAGTGCATCAATGTTTTTTCTGACTTGTTCTGCATACTATATTTATTTTATATCAAATACATATATAAATAAGGTATTATGGATTAACCCATATGTTGTTTATTGTAACAGAGTCAGTACCATTAGGCAATGTATAACCTCGGTCGTTCCATATTACCTGCAGACTATCAGGAACTGTCTCTCTTGCAGTCCATGTGCTGTCGCTTAGATAGAAATACTCGACGGTTTGGCCATGAGAAAGATAAGTAGAAAATGTATATACATTTGATGTCCCGACTTGATTCATTGGGATAATTTGCCATGTCCCAAAGCCGTTATCAGTAAAATCTCCTGTAATATATCCTCTTGCAGAACTTCCTGCTGCAGTCATATCCACAGAGAATGTTACTTTTCCGTTATTGTCATTTAAGAATTCTATTCCACCATGAGTAAGCAATTCGTTATTGAAGTCAAAGAATGCCACATTTTCCCAGTTAGAACCAACTCCCCATAGTGTCACGTTTGTTGAAGACACCCAGCCTGGCTCCCAAGCAAGCACCCCATAACCATGGTTGTCCCGTACCGCATTTTTAACTTCTATCAAGAAATCCTTTTGCAATTGTGGGCATGGAACTTCGGGATACCCTGGAGCCATATAACTCATAAGGTTGTGGCAATTGTCGTTCCAGCTTCTTGTCCATATATGTCCAGTTTCAGCTACTAATAATTGTATACCATATGTGTTATAAACAGTTGATGCTAATACACCAAGTTGATATGGTGTATAGAATTGCCATTGGGGATAATAAGACACACCGATAATATCGAAATCCAGAATACCATGTGTTTTAATATTGTATATCCAATTAAGCACATCCGTATTGGTCATTGCAACGTGTAGTACCGTCTTGATGTTCTTATTATAAGCTAAATTAAAGTCATTAACGGCTTTAATACCTGCGTTAAAAAGCTTCACATTGCGTTGGACATTGAGAGGCAGCAATTGAGAGTTGTCTGCCACCATAATATTGTTATTAGTCTCATTTCCGATCTGAACTGCTACTGGAAGAATGCTCGACTTCTTCATTTTCACCAAAGTGCTATAAGTGTAGTTGTATACTGAGTCGGCCAGCGCAGTGGTATCATTGACAACGGATGCCCATGCTGCTGGAACTAAGTTCTGCTCTGGATCTGTCCAAGTATCAGAATAATGGAAATCCAAAAGAATATCCATACCTGCATTTTTAATGCGCTTAGCACTTTTCTTCACATCATCATAGTTTGAATAATTGGTCCATGTCGGATTATGCCAAAGACGTAATCTAACCATGTTTGCCCCATACTGATGAAATAGTGTAAAGATGTTCGTCGTAACACCGTTTACCGTATATTCAACTCCAGTATCTTCCAACTCATTCGTATAAGACAAATCAGCACCGACATAGAAAGTTGAACTAACCCCTGAACGAGTAGCAATTCTGCTATCGCTTACAACATTTGAAACCTCTGATGAAAAGTCATCAGACTGACAAGAAATCACCATTACCAATGCTGATAACGCAATTGTTAGTTTACTAAATCTATTCATATTTTTTAGGTTTTAAAATAACTTTTGGCTGCAAATTTACAGTTTTCCAGCCGTAGTTTTAAATATAAATTGGACAAAACCTTGCTCTTTTTGGACAAAGAATTTATCTAATGAAATTTTAATCAAAATGTCCATCAGAATCGCTGTATTTCATCCTATGACTGATTTTTTTTAACCAGTTTATATCATATTCAGAATATGACAACCCCTCTTGCGTAACTGCCTGACGGTGGGTTAAGAAATACGATGGGGTGCTGATATCAGACAAGGATTCAGATTCGTGATACAATAAAACGAACTAATAATTATTCCGAACTTTAGTTAAAGTGTCATCAGAATTTTGTTATTTCAGCAATTTGTGTTACCTTTGCAATCACGATAGCGTTCTTTGTGAGCAAAGCAAAATGAGTAAGAATGGGGAGCTAAGGTAGTTCCTAAATCGTTACCTGTGGCACTCGGCAACTCTGTAACATATTGATTTCCAAACAAGAAAGAAAATCTATATGCCTTTGACAATGCCATAGGCTTAATGGTTGACTTCTTCTATTGGACAACTGGTTATCAAGCTCCTTTGCTGCCTCTTCTCCTATCCAGGGGAACCATACAGATTTCTCCAGAGATGAAGAAAGAAATGATGGTGTCATATGACACGCTCTATAGGTCTCTGGCATTAGGGCAGGTGACAGAAGAGCATTCATTAATAACTGCTGACAAAAGAGAAGCATTAAAAAATTCCTCAGAGCTTAACATGTTCAATTTCCCCAATCGTGGTCTGGGCTTTTTGAAATCATGTGTAGCTCTAATGGGAGATTCTGACACATCAAATACGCTCATAGAAAAAACGATGCTTGCGCTTTATAAGGCAAATACAGGGGAGGTGCGCAAATCCCTGCAAGAGATCAATGCTGGGCTTTTAAACTATGATGACATGAACATTGTAGCTGATATGATAGATTTAGCAAATAAAAGCGGCAACGTTCGTGTATCTAGAAAACTTACTAAAATAGTAACCCAAAAGATATTCTCTTAACGGAGCAGACTTTTTATATTTTTCTTAATGATAATGCATGATGGAAGAAAGTGAAATCAAGAAGCTTTTTGACGAAGCGGAAGAAAAAATCAATCTTTTAAAGCGTCAGCGTAAAAATTCTGAAATGTCTATCAAGACATTTCTAACCCTTGCTTCTCGAATCAGAGACAGCATCTCTAACAAAAAGGATATTAGACTATTCTGCGATGGTAATGTGGATTTTGCCCAACGTAGAAAGACACTGTTGGAAGACATTCGCAATTTACAAAAGGAGGTTATTGATGAACACACCAGGCAAGACAAAGTGTCTGCCCCGGAAAAATATGGCAAGGTAATAGATTTTAGCAAGGCTAAAGAAGATTTGGTCGCAATGATAGAAAAAGAGCAGTCTCTTAAACTATTTGAGGAAAAAAGCGAACCAAAAATTTACCAGTCAGTAGGCAATTGTAAAACACATGAGCAGACCCTGTCTCGTGTGGCTGATAGTTGCAAGAACGGAAAATACAAGGTCCTCATTATGGGTGACTTCCAGTCGGGCAAGTCTACCACAGTGAATGCTTTGTGTGACGGTCGCCATGTCTGCGCCATTGGCAAAGGCATAGCCACTTCGGCTGTTCTAGTCACCGTAACCTATTCCGAGGAAGAACATCCTGTCATCCATTGGAGGAGGAAAGATCAGTTTTCCAGTATTTTTAATCGCATCAAACAATATATACAAAACTACAATTGGGACGATTTCGACCTTGACAATCAATGGTCTCGTAATCAACTTAAAGAAGAGATTCAAAAGCTGCGTGAAAATATGCCCTCAAATATAGGACAAGGTGACACGAAATTCTTGATGCTTTGTGATTTCGTCTTGCACTATTATGGCACCAGCAAATTAAAACAGAAAAAAAAGTCCCTGAATTCAATTGTAGACACATCCGAAATAACGAAGTTCCCCGACAAAGGAGAATCCATTTGGAAGAAGAAAGGAGCTTCTGGCTTTAAGATAGATGAAGTCTTGTTTGTCTTCATCGAGTCTGTGGATTGCTTCGTGGCATCAGAAACCTTGAAAAACCTCAACTGCACCATTATTGACAGCCCAGGACTCTTCAATAGTGCTTACGACACAATGGTAACAGAACGTGCTATGATTGAAGCCAATGCCATTATGTATGTGTTGCCTTATGAGAAGGCCATGCGTGAAGACGTCTGTGCATCACTATACAAAATCAAAAATGATTATCCAGACATTCACAGGAAACTGTTTATTGTAAACAATTTAAGACCAGGGAAAAAAGATGTTTACGAATATAATTGCGAAACCATTAAGGGGATGTTTGGTGCAGATAAGACTGTGATCTGGTATGATGCTAAGCTGGCATATTTGCTCCAAGTAAAACACCTGTATGACGCAGGCAAGGCATCAATGAATGACTATCGACATCTATTGACAGTAGAGATTGAAGACTACTATACAGAGGGTGAAAGAACGTACGACAATTTTGATGAAGCATGGAATGAACACATTAGTGCTTACGAGCGCTTTTTAAAAGGCAGTTACGATAACGGATTTCAGAAGAGCGGCTTCTCGAACGTAACAGTTGCATTAAAGACATTTATTGAGGACAATGAATCGTATGCTGTAATCGTATCCAATGGTATTATGCCGATGAAGCAAGAGCTTGCAGGAATCAAAAACAGCATATACCGAAGTTACGTTGAACCATATTTCTCTTTACAGGAAGAAATAGCTGCGTGTTGGAAGAATCGTATCAAGCAAGCTAAAGATTTTGATAATCTGGTTTCTACATTTATACGAAAGGCCATTTTTGATGGCGATAAGTCGCTTGAAGACCGTATGGTCCAAGAAGAATATGAGAAATTGTTTACAGACGATTTCTACAAGGAAATCTCTCAAGAAATTGCAGGAGTGATTTATGACAACAAAAAGTCTTTACTGTCAATAAAGTCTCTCTTCAAGAAAAGCGAATTTAAAGCGAAAATAGTTGAGAAGCTGAAACCTTTAATTGAAGAGAAGGTTGTTAAAATCGTTACTGGAAAGATTGAATACCTCAACCGTCTTATTGAAGGCAAGCAAGATCTGACTGTAACAAACATGTTTGCCCCTGTTATGGACAATGTGGAACTGAAGTTATTACAAGAGTGGCATGAATTGTTCCATGATGATAATTTCAAGATGCAAGATTATCTTGTTCTTGCCAAAGATTTGAGCCCCACTAAAACCATTGATTATTCGGATACTCCATATGATACAGGTGTTTTGTCTGAGAACACGGACAGGCTCATTTTGTTCCAGGGGTTTGTGTCGGAAATTTGCACTATTATTGCTGGTGTAATATCCATGATAGCAGGCTACATAGCATTGGTGTTTGCAGACCCATCTGGTGTGACAGAATTAGTAGTATTTGCAATAGCGGGTGTTCTTGGCTTGATTGGCGGTTTTGTTGCAGTAATTGTTCCAGATTGGGCAAGAGATAAAAGTGTCAAAAAATTAGGGGAACTGCTTATACCCAAAATAAAAACTAACGAAGTTGAAACAGGTTTTAATACGTTGGTAAAAAAACAATTGGAGTCGATAATTTCAAAATATATTGCAGCGCAAAAGGTTAACATTCAGAAAATGGAGAATGAACGCGACTTGGCTATAAAGCCTACTGGTACTCGTGAGGCACTGTGTTTCAAGGCCTTAGAGGAAACAGAGCGTCTTAACGAACAGTTAATGGCATACTCCAACTATCATCAAAAGCACTTGACTATCAATGAAACCCTTTAGAATAGGCATCATAGGCGAATTTCAGTCAGGCAAATCATTGCTGATTAACTGCTTGCTGCGGCGAGCTGTTGCTACCGTGGGCAAAGGGGTTGCCACTACTCACACGGTGGTATGCTACCGGTATGCAGGAAAACAAGACGAGCATTTTGCATATTGTAAAACCAACGGAGAGATCTGCGACGAAGCTATTCATGACTTGCACAAGCACGATACTGACACCGATATTGAAGTCATTGATGTCTATCTAAACTGTTCATTTCTAAAATACTATGAACTCATTGACATGCCCGGTTTTGGAGCTAATGCCGCAGACAATAGCGCAGCGAAAAAAGCACTGAAAACCATTGACTTTGCCCTGCTTATAGCCTCCAACGAAAAAGCTATGGGAGAAGAATGCGAGTCGTATAGGGATCTGCAAGAACTACAATTGCAAAATATTCCGTATTATTTCATTCTCAACTGTGTAAATACCGACCGCTGGAAATGCAGCAACAGCCAAAATGTGGACATTGCCGAAAAAGATTTATCACTTCTGGAGTTCTATAAGCCATCCTATTTCCCACTAGATCCTGACGGCATCAACATTGTCAACCTTATGTGGTACTGGTATGCTATTTGCCAGCCGGATGACGAATTGGTCAATAGAGAAGAGTATGTTTCTTCTTTTGAACGGTATCATATTCATGCTGGCGTAAGAGACAAAGTGGGCCAGGCAAGTAATTTCGGTTTAATCACCAGGCTATTTGACATGGCCAATCGAGTATTATTAGAGTTAAAACGAGATTATAAGGAAGAGATTGAACGCGTGAAGCGTGAACTCTGCCCCGTAGGAACCATACAGACATTCGCTTTCAATAGCATACCTGACGGTTGGCTACCATGTGATGGCCGGTCAATAGAAATCGAGTCTTATCCTGAACTATATTCTGCCATTGGAACATGTTTTGGACAAAAAGGAGACAAGTGCTTTTATCTGCCAGATTTGCGAGGGCGATTTGTGAGAGGTTGGTGTGGTAAAAACTCACCTATTGACAAAAACAGGAAATTCGGATCTGCTCAAAACGATGCTGTGCAATCACATACACACACATTTGATGCGAATGCGATAAAAATAGATAGTTCTGGAAGTCATAATCATACAACTTACGCAAGTAAACGTGATGTGCAGAAACCAAGTTTGTTTAGCAACGATGACTCAGTGCTAAGATGGCTTAGTGGAACCTCTGGTTCAGACACTGGTTCTACTAATGAAGCAGGTTCGCATATGCACTCCATATCAGTAATAAGCACAGTAATTAAAGAACCTGTCGCATTCAAGGGTGGAGATATTCATACAGACAAGGAAACACGTCCATATAATGTTGCTTTGTTATTCTGTATTAGGGCAAAGTAAAGAAAACGTTATGCACTGATAGATTTGTCCTGTTTTTACTCTCTATACCAACAAACATTAATGGTAAAAGAGTATGAACAGGACAAGTATTATTAACTATCAGGCACTTTGGGAAAGAATAAGTGCATTTGCAAGAACCGCAGGACGAGTAACAACTAGACCAGTATTGTTGCTGTTCTACGTGATGAAGAGTAAGGACACACCAAAGTCGGATAAACTTCTGGTTTTCTCTGCTATTTCCTATCTTGTTTTCCCCATTGACATTTTGGATGCCAAACGTCTGCCGATAATTGGCTGGTTTGATGAGGTGGCTTCGATTTCCGTAGCATACCAGCGTGTATGCAAACACATAACGCCGGAAATGGAAGCTAAAGTGGATGCAATTCTTGACAAGTGGTTTCCAGAGTTCACGAGGTATGAGCTAATTGAGGATTAGTTATGGCAAAGAGAATTGTATTCTTGACAGGAGAGAGCATTGCGAATAATACGAATGACTGCATCCACCTTTACAAAAGAATTGTAAGTTTCAAGAAGAGTGCCGATGTGGCTGTTATAACACAAAGTTCCGAGATGCATCCAGAGCAAGCGGGTTGCAAGCAGGTTGTGCATCTTGATTCCCAAGGAACCAATCATGCAAGAGCGATGTGTGTTGCAAAACAGGCGGATATGTTTGTTGTGGTTGGCATGGCCCCTAATGCTTTTCCTTCTGTAGCATTATTAGGGGCAACAAAGCCAGAATGCAGTATTGTAATTATCAATAAAGGATGCATGGATTTGCCAAATGAGATCAATCGTGAACATGTATTAAGAATACGAGATATGAGTATCGGTACAGGGCTGATGTTCCTGTCTATGTATCGCTGGATGATGGATTTGATTGAATAGTGAACAATATGCATAGTTTCTTAATTGAAGTTAAGAACCGCACGACTGACATAGTATCGGAGTATCCGATTAAGCAGTTGAAATAAGTATATCAATTTTCAATAAAAACCCCGACATGCACTATTGCAAGCCAGGGCTTTGAAGTTATTTTTTGAACTCCTGTTCAACTTCAAGAATTAGGCTGTCAACATCTGCCTTTACGCGGTTGTAGTTCATATATAAGATACGCTCGCGGGCATCGACGGACTTAAAATCGTAAGCGATGGGGAGCGGATAATTGGCGTAATCATCTTCCTCGGCTTTGATTTCGGCCATGTCGAAGTTGGTCTTGCAATAGAACTTCGAGGTCTGGAACTCCTCCGATTTCTGGATGTTCATCGAGCCGTGGCGGCCTGTCTTGGTGGGGGTGAAGTCGCGAGCCACCTGTCCGCAGATCCAGCCAGAGGGCATATCCGAGATTTTCGAGGCAGGCACCATCGAGTCCATGTTTTCGTTCAGATTGATGCTGGTGCGGTCGCGGTCGATGGTGACACCCTTTTTGAGCTGCACCGTCTTGCCGAAGATGTCGTTGGAGAGCCATTCGAGCGTCTCTTTGTTACGGGCAGAGCCGGACACGACATTACCGATAGTGGTGATAATCTTCTGCATACCCACTTTGCCGTAGTCGGCCTCCAGCTGCGGCAGTTCCTGGAATCCGAGGATGACGGCCACCTTGTTGCTTCGTGCCGTACCAATCAGACGGTCAATCTTGTGGAAATAGAGCGTCGGCACCTCGTCCACACAGATGTCCACAGGTATGTTCTTGCCCTGACCACTGTTTACTCGCGTCACCAGACGGTTCAGAATCATGGCATTCAAGGCACCAACAATCTGTTCCTTCTCCGGGTCGTTGGCAATGAGCAGGTACGACGGACTCTTGGGGTCGCTGACCTTTAGGTCGAAGTCGTCACCATCCTTATGGAATATCCAGTAGGCCTCCTTGGTGGCCAGCTTCGAGGTCTGCACACGCAGTGTACCAATCATACCCTCCAACTGTTCCATCGCCTTGCCGTCAAGAGCCGACTTGAACGGTGCAATCAGCGGGAATATCTCTGGGTCGGTCTGCAGAATCTCGAACATGGTCTTGTAGTCGATGTTCAGGAACGACAGCACATGCGGCATGTCGCTATACTTGCCCAACCAATAGGCTGGCGTGACGTTATTGCCTGCCTTGTCGAACACGCGACCCGTCAGTTTCCTATGGTGCGTCTCTTTATCTTCCGTATATTCCGGCACCAGCTCGTTGCCGTCCTTGTCGTAGGGCAGACGCTTATAGTTCACGAAAAAGTAGATGCAGGCGGCGAGGAAGTTCACTGCAGAGGTCTTGAAGAACTGGTCGGAGCCACCGCCACCCTCGTTTTTGCCCTTGTTCAGCGAATCGACCAGCGTCTCTGCGGTCTCCTGGGCAGCGGCCAATGAGTCGATGTACTTATGCTGGATAGGGTTCACACGGCGCGAATACTCCACATTCACGAAGTTGATGATGTTGAACTGACAGCCCGGCGGCGTCTTGCCCTTCGCCTTGTTGATGCGGTAGTGGTAGTAGAGCTTCTGGGCGAGGGTAGGGAACTTGTAATCGTAAACCACCATCGAAAAGCCCTTGGCCGAGTGCTGACGGATGAACGGCTCGATAACAGAAAAGGTCTTACCCGATCCAGGCGTACCCACCACGAACGTACCACGGAAGGGGTTATTGATGTTGATCCAGCCATGACGGAACTTTCCGTGATAGTAGTAGCGCATGGGGATGTTCACGCCGTACTTGGTATCGACGCGCTTCTCGTTCTGCTCGAAACTCTCGTTCTCGAAGTTGAAGCGGTCTTTCATCAGTCCCTCCTTCAGGTACTTCGACACGTTGTCGAGCGCCACATGGACGCACACCGTACCGACGATGGAGGCCACCATGTAAAGCCAAATGCTCAGCGGGAATATCCACAAGCGGTAGCGCAGCCAGTCGGTGTAGTAGAGCCACACGGCCAACAGGACCAGCACGAATCCAATGACGATGGGCCAGAACACCATCTTACGGGCATCGAACTCAATCTGTTTCTTGTTGCGGGTGCCGATGCAGGTGATAATGACCAGCAGGAGCGTGGCAATCTTACTATAGGCGAGGTGGCCAGGCTGGTAAATCAGCCAGCGTCCCATGCGCTCATGCAGGTCGGTCAGCACACCCG
>ERZ842401.5368-NODE-5368-length-14260-cov-5.589159_pt1 | contig 14260 bp, 18 predicted proteins | sample MGYA00521270_ERZ842401 | MGnify/ENA primary metagenome ERZ842401 (study PRJEB31892, sample SAMEA3878208) | bioreactor metagenome | biome: Moose rumen | place: Sweden | collected 2011-10 | study: EMG produced TPA metagenomics assembly of the PRJEB12797 data set... | reverse complement strand
TTGTTTTATCACCGCTCTCCATTCGTTTACGGGTTCGAACCGGTGTCCCCTTGGGAGAGGGCTAATAGAAACCCCCACGGGGGAAAATTCCATCCGCAAGGGTTTTGTTATTTTTTATTAATCTATAAATCCCCACCCCTTGAGGGTGGGGATTTTTATAGATAGCATACCTTCCTTCCTATCTACCTACCCTCTTACCTTCCGCAATTCCTATCAAGGGGGTGGGGATATTTATTTGTCGAACTTTATGCCGACAACCAAGCAAGAAATCCGATACACGTCTTATCGTCAAAAAACTTATTTTTATAGACAGCCTGCCTTCGTATCCTCTTACCTTCCTAACTTCCGATACTATCCTTTCACAGCACCTTCGTTTTCACCTGATATAAAATATCTTTGCATAGCCAAAAAGAAAATTAGTATCGGAATAGTTGATAAAATTGAACCCGCTGCAATAAATCGCCAGTTAGATGAAAACATTCCCTGCAAATTGTTTACCCCGACAGGAAGTGTGTACATAGCTTCTTTAGTCAATACAATACTCGGCCACAAAAATTCTCCCCAAGAACCGATAAAGGCAAAAATTGCAAGCACAGCCAATGAAGGTTTTACCATAGGCAGCAAAACTCTCCAAAATACCTGAAACACATTACAACCATCCACAATCGCAGCTTCCTCCATTTCTCTCGGAATTCCCAAAAAAGCCTGACGCATTAAGAAAATTCCGAATGCACTCACCGCAAAAGGTAAAATCAATCCCATAAATCCCGCGAAATTTGAATAATTATCAGTCAAATGCAATTTTAACGTCACAAGATATACAGGAAGCATTATCGCCTGAAACGGCACCATAATAGTTGCCAAAACCGCAAAAAATGAAATCTTTTTCCCCTTAAATTCCATTCTCGCCAAAGGATACCCCGCAAGCGCCGACAAAATCAAATTTAAAAGAACGGTTCCGCCTGCAACTATCATACTGTTTACAAAATATCCTACAAAATCAACCTTTCCCCAAACTCCAACATAATTTTCTAAAGTAAAATCTTTGGGAATTATAACGGGAGGATACGCAAATATGTTTTCTCCGCCGCCTTTCAGTGATGTTGAGATAAGCCAAATAAAAGGGAATATCGATAACAATGATACCGTTATTAATGTGATATGAGTTAAAATATTTTTCCCGAATTTAATTTTCATCCTACACCTGATATTTATTTCTTTCAAAACAGAAAATGTTTACAAAAGAAAATCCCATAACTATTATCAAAAGTACAACCGCCATAGCTGAAGCAAACCCTAAATCCAAATTTTCAAATGCACGTTCATATATATAATAAACAATTGTTTTACTTGAATTTAAAGGCCCGCCTTTTGTCATGACATAAATTTCCGCAAAAACCTTCATTGCAGAGATTGCACTAATTGTCGTAACTAGCGCAATTGTCGGCATCACATGCGGAATCGTAACAGTTAAATGTTTAGCCAAAAAGCTTGCCCCATCAATATCACAAGCTTCATACAATTCATTTGGCACACTCATTAAAGATGCCAAATATATTATCATATAATACCCGATTCCCTTCCAAATTGTAACCAATATAACAGAATATATCGCCCATCTCGGAGAAGTTAACCATCCTATTTTTTCAAATCCGAAAAGCGTTACAAAATAATTCAAAATCCCCTGATCCGCGTACAACCACTTGAAAGCTATCGCCGCAACTACTATAGAAACAATTACCGGTAAATAAATTAAAATCTTGTATAAAGTTACCCCCCTTATTTTTTGATTAATAAGTACCGCCAAAAATAACGGAAATATTGCTAAAATAGGAACCGCAACGATTAAATATACAAAAGTGTTAATTAATACCTTATAAAAAATTTCATTATGAAATAATTTTATGTAATTTTCAAATCCCACAAAAGCCGGAGAATAAATATCCGAAGAGTAATCTTTAAAACTCAACAAAAAAGTCTGAAAAAATGGGATAAAAAAGAATACTACAAGCAAAACAAAAGCCGGTAATAAAAAAAGATACGGTGCGTATTTCCCATAATACTTAAACATAAAAAAATCTTATCACATTTAAATTAATATGCAATTTTGTGAAGGTTTTTACAATAATAAAAAAGGCGGTAAATTTATTGATAAATTTACCGCCATAAAATAACTAAATTCTGTTATTCCATACTCCGCCCTGTCTGTCAACAACGGCATCATAGCATGACCAAATTCTGAAAATCCCTGTTAAGCCCAAAACTGCGTGAGTAACATTCTTTTCATAACCTTGATCGTTAACAGCCTGACCAATACCCGGCCAGATTAAAAGCGATAATAAACCTGCACCGATTGAACGACCTGAAACTGTTCCGTTTGTTCCGTGCGTTCCCGCAAATGCCGGCATACTAATCATTAAAAATGACATAACTAATAATAATGATAATAATTTTTTCATAATTCCTCCATTTATTTAATAAACATCACATTATTATTATAGCAAAAAAATAATCAAACAATTTTGCAACTCAAATCTATTTATGTTATATTCCACATTATGATTTTAAAAAAATTCGGCATTTTATATAATGAAGAAATTGAAAATTCAGCACTTATCAAGGATAAATTAATAGAAATCCTTTCAAATCGTAATCTTGAATTTGATGTTATGGAACTTAAAAATTTGAAAACAGGATTTGATTTTGTTTTTGTAATTGGCGGTGACGGAACGATTTTAAAGGCAGGAAGATTTTATTCAAAATCCGATACTGTAATTTTCGGGATTAATTTAGGCAGATTAGGATTTCTTTCCCAATCATCAAAAGAAGATTTGGAAAAATCCGTTGATAAAATTTTAAGGGGTGAATTTGAAATTCAAAAAAGGATAATGCTTAACAGCGGAAATTATATTGCACTCAATGATATTGTTATAAAAGGAACAATGACAGGAAGAACTTCAAAATTTACCCTACAGATTAATGACAAAATACTATGTGATTATCTGGCGGATGGAATTATAATTTCGACTCCGACAGGTTCTACCGCATACGGGCTTTCGGCAGGCGGACCAATTGTTTATCCTGCACTCAATGCTTTTGTTATTATTCCGATTTGCCCGCATACCCTGACAGCAAGACCATTGGTAATTCCTGACAGCGAAATTATTACAATTTATACAGGTTCTGACTATGCCAAATACGTTGCATCTTGTGACGGTCAATCTTTTTACGAATTTAAAAACAAAATTACAATAAAAAAATCAGACTATTTTGCAAACCTTGCGGTATTAAAAGAGTCTGATTTTTATGAAATTTTAAAAGATAAATTGCACTGGAGTGTTTCACCTGTCGGCAGGCATAATTAAAATTCTAAATTATTTCAACCCGCACTTTAACTTCCAGTATTTCATATCATAAATTGCATCTAATGTTGTTTGTTGGGTATGAAAATGTTTTGTAAGATTCATTTTCTGCTTATTAAACAAAGTTCTCCAAAAATAAGCAAATTTACTTTCGCCTTCCCATCTTTCAGGTTTTGCAATAAATTTTATTTTAAACAATTCAGCGCCCTGTAAATGTGTATTTTTTGCAGTCAAAGCTTTTTTGGTTAAAACTTTTACCGTCATATCATAACCATCATTTGCCACACCGGTTATTTCAGAATTTTCTTCCAATAATTTTTTCATTGTATTTGATATATTTTTAGGGGCTTTAATTCTGACATTACCGTTAAAAGATGGTGAGTTGTTACCGATTGCTGTAATCATTTAAATTTCTCCTTTATGTAATTTTTATTTTTCAAATATTTGCATTGATATTATCCCAAATAAATAATTTTTTGCTATTTTTTTTCTAAATCCAAAAATTTCAAACTTTTCCGTCAATTCTTTTGGTGTAAAAAATTGATTTTTTGAATCAATTAAATACTTATATGCATAAAAATCGTGAATAAAAATTTTTGCCAAAAATTTCACCAATATATCAAAAATTTTATTTAAAAATAAATTTTTTCCAAAATCTAAGTGGCACAATTGCCCGCCCTGCCTTAAAACCCGCATCATTTCATTTATTGCATTTTCGTAACATTCAATATTTCTCAATCCGAAAAATATGGTCACAATATCAAAATGATTATTCGGAAACGGTATTTTTGTACAATCAGCTTGAATAAATTTGGCATCACTGATTTTTTTTTGTGCTATATCAAGCATTTTTTGAGAAAAATCAATCCCTATAACATCGATATTCTGATACTCTTTTTTTAAAATTTTTACAACATCACCCGTACCCGTACAACAATCTAAAATGCACATATCATTTTTAATTTCAAGTGATTTTAACGCTTGCCTTTTTACAAAACGGTGAAGCAATATCGACATTAAATCATTCATAAAATCATATTTCGGGGCTATTTCATTAAACATTCCTCTGATTTTTGAAGGGGTTTTATCCATTATAATTAATTTGTCCTTTAATTTTCTTGCCTTTATCAGATAATAGCATATAATTGTTAGTATGAAAATAGGATTTATACCAATAGACAACCGTCCGGTTTGTTATACTTTACCGAAACTTATCGGTGAAATTAATTCTGATATTAAAATCTGTATTCCGGATAGAGAACTTTTGGGAGATTTAAAAAAAACTGCAGATATAAACGAAATTTTTAATTGGTTAAAAAGTTTGCAAGATCTTGATTATTTTATAATTTCGCTTGATACGCTCATTTGGGGAGGTTTAATCCCTTCAAGAAGGAGCAGCGAAACACTTTTTGAAATTGAAAAAAGGCTTGATAAATTAAAAAAACTTTTAAAAGAAAAACAATGCAAAATCTACGCTTTTTCAAGTATTATGCGAGTTTCCAATAACAATATCAATGAAGAAGAAAAGTTATACTGGAAAGATTGGGGTAAAAAGATTTTCGAATACTCTTACCTTACACATAAAAACAATCAGCCACCTAAAACCGATATTCCGCAAACAATTTTAAAAGACTATCTTGAAACAAGAAGACGAAATTTTGAGATAAACAAAATCTACTTAAATTGGCAAAAAGAAGGACTTTTTGACACTTTGGTTTTTTCAAAAGATGATTGTGCCGAATTTGGCTTTAATGTTCAGGAAGCAAAAGAGCTTGAAAAAATGGGAGGATTTGTAAAAACAGGAGCTGATGAAATTCCGTTAACACTGCTTGCTCGGGCAATTTCTGATTATAAGCCCGCATTTACCGTAACTTCAGGATTAAATTCAATGTCAGCCGATAAGAAAATCAAAATTTTTCCCGTATTCACTGAACCTGAATACAAAAATTTAATTTCAAATTATGAAGATATATCCGTTGAAAAATCGGTTATGGGGCAGATAGAGCTTGCGGGATGTGAAGCTTCCAAAAACTACAGCGATGCTGACATAATTCTTATCGTAAATAATTTCAAGAAAAATCAGGGAGAAATCGTTATGAAAATCCCAACCGAAAATTTTCAATCCGATTTCGAAATTCCCCAAAAACCTTTTATGATAGCGGATGTAAGATTTGCAAACGGGGCGGATAACAATTTTGTAGAAAAATTATTAGAAAAAATCAATTTTCAAAATTTGATTAACAATCCTGATTTTCTCGGATATTCGGCGTGGAACACTTCTGCTAATACCTTGGGGAGCCTTATTGCAGGCGGAATTGCAAAATTTTCGGATAAAAACTTTTACAAAGAAAATTTTAAAAGATTACAAATTACAAGATTTTTAGACGACTGGGGCTATCAGGCTAATGTCAGACAAATGCTAAAATTACTTGATAAACTTGAATTAAATAAGCAGATGAAAATTTTTGAAAATAAGCTTGGAATTTCCGAAGTTCATAGTTATAATTTCCCATGGAACAGATTATTTGAGGTGGAAATTGAATTTAGTTGAAATTATAATGTTAAGTATTGCTCTCGGTATTGATTGCCTTGTTGTATCTTTCACTCAAGGTTTAATTTTAACTTCCGATAGAAAAAAATATTCTACTCTCCTTGCAATTTCTGTGGGATTAGGTCAGGGTTTAATGCCATGTATCGGCTATTTTGGCGCAAATTCCATAAAAACTTACCTTTTACCATTTTCAAAATTAATTGTATTTTCAATATTTTTCATACTGGGTATGAAATTTATATTTGAAGCTTTGTCAGGAAGGGTAAAAACCGAAATTTGTTGTATAGATATGAAATGTATTATATCAATAGCAATTGCAACAAGTATTGATGCCCTCGTTGCAGGCGGAACTTTAAGCATAAGCAATACGCCGTTGATTTTGTCTGCAATCCTTATCGGTATAGCTTCATTTATTATGTCGCTTATTGGTTTTTGGTCAGGAAATTTATTCAAAAAATTTCCTCCGAAATATCTTGAAATTGTCGGGGGAATAATTCTTGTTGTATTAGCGTTTAGAAGCCTTTAACTTTATTTAAGTTCACTTATAAACCCAAATTGCGGATAAGAAAAGGCCTTTTCTTTCCCGTTAACATTTACTACAACATTTGAGCCCTTGTAATCAAACGGTATAAAATTGTCCGCTACAATCTTATCTGCCCAGAGTTCTTTTTTCTTGTCAACTGCGGCAATCTTGTCAATAGCGGAATTTATTGCTGAAGTTAACATATCATTATAAGTTCCTTTTGTAGTGTATGTATCATTTTTAATAATTGGGTTGAAAAGTGCCATTGCATTAATTCTGACTTGTTCTCTTACTGCAGAGGAATATAAATTCAATTTTTCAGGTGCAGCAGACAGAGAATCCGTCATGAAATCCAGAACAAATTTTGTTTGTGATCTGGCATCGGCAAATCCGTTTTTCTCCAATTCTGCCTTTACCGGAGCAAGGTTCAATATCCCGTTGTTTGAGGCACGATGAAGCACCATATTACGCTCAATTTGCTTAAGCGCTTCTTCTTCACCTGTACCCGTTGTAAGATATGTGTATAAACTTTTTCTTGCATCAATTGCATGCTCAGACATTTCTTTGATAGTTTTTATGGTATTTAGAGGAGTCGGAACATCCAATTCATCAATTGCTCTAACACTTGCTCTCACTCTTTTTTGCCTGCTTATTTCACCTCCCAAATCTTTAATTTGGGTACGCATTTCTTTGTTTTCCTGAGTAATTCTATTTATATAACTCACAAAAGATTCAATAACATCTCTAATCTTTGAGCGGCTCATCCCGATGGGCTTTCTCATTGAATTAAAGACATCCTTTACTTCAAGCGGTGTTCCGTTTGTAACTTGTGCTATCAACTTTCTTCCGATTTTTCCGCTAAATGATACTGATGAATTTTGATTTTTATAATTATTTGCCTCTATAGCTTGTATTCTCATGAAATCCGCTCCTTATCCGCTCGCTTTCGTCTTTTCAAAAGCTTGTAAATATATTTTTTTGTCAGAAGAAATTCATTATTTTACAAAAATTAATAATTGTCAAGTTAAAAAGGCAATTTTTCCTTAAAAAAATACTTTATATAACTAAGAGATAAGAGATAAGGTATGGCTATGGTTGAACAAAATTCAATAAATCCGATTAATGCAATTAAAAACTTCTTCAGCTCAATGTCTGTTGAACAACAGGCAAAATTTTACCAGGAAACCGGTTTGAATTTTGCAAACATAAATATTATGGATTACGATGCTGCGGTAAAATACTGCAAGTCACATAATATTGACCTTAGCCCCGTAACTTTATGGGCAAATCAACAAACTAAAAAAGATGCATTCTTTGAAAGTTATATGGCACGAATTGATAAACATAATGAAGAATCAGAAAAACTTATTGCCAGATACAAGGAACTGGAAAAACTTGCAAATATTGCAAAGGCTAAACAAACAGAAAAACGTAACGACTTATTTGGCAAATATGGCGTAAAGAATTTGAATACCTTTAATGCATTGAAAAAAGCAGGCGGCATTGCAACAGTTGATTCTGATGCACTTAATTTATTAACCAAATCTGCAGACGATGCTCTATCAGCCTATGAAATCGCCTTAAGCACGGCAAATGAACACACTCATCATATTGTGACATAGGTGGATTAACAGATAATACATCTAAAAACCCGACTAATTGCATATTTTTTAAAATTACAGACAGTTTTCAAGCGCTTGAATTACTGCGCCATCCCACTTTTGACCGATTTCAGAGCGCATAATTTCTAATGCTTCTTCTTTTGACATCGCCTTACGATAAGGTCTATCGGATGTCATAGCACAATACGCATCCGCAACAGCAATAATCCTTGAACCTAAAGGTATTGATTGACCTTTTAACCCTTCAGGTCTGCCTTTACCGTCAAATCTCTCTGTATTATAAGTTATGTATGGCACGACTTCAGATAAGAAATTTATATTCATCAAAACCTGAACGCCCAAATTTGTTTGGTTTTGAATTCTTGACAAATCCTCAGGTGAAAGTTTTCCGTTTGTTGCAAAAAGTTTTTCGGGAACCGAAATTTTGCCGATATTTTGCAATAATCCTGCATAATATATCAAATCAGTAGTCTTTTCGTTCAATTCCAATTGTTTACAAATTTTTCTCGCCAACTGCGCGGTATTTTTTGAATGTGAAACTTTATACTGACCTTTTGTATCCACCGAGCGCGCAATATTTTCTACAAAAATTTGCTGGTAATCACACAAATCACCGATTAACCCTGTCAATTCCGCTCTTATATGTTGAAGCTCATCCGCAAAAATATTTTCTTGAGCTATAAGTAAATTAGTTTCATCAATTCTATGCTGCAAAAGCAATGATGTGCCAAGCAAATCCGCTATACTTTGTACAAGTTCAATAAATTCATCAGCCAAATGGGATGCTTCCATCTCAACAACCCCGACAACTTGAATATTGCTGTGCATCGGAATAGCTATTATTCCGTTTTCACTTACAATTTTTCTTGTATTAAAAGCTTTTACAACAGGGCATTTCACATCTAAATCATAAGCTTTCTTGCAATCTGAACCCGTGTTTCCTGCCAATATTAAATCATTTTCGCTATTATCATGCTTGCTGAATTCATAAGATAAATATATTCTGCAATCTTCTACTTCAACCATCTGTGATATGGATTTTGCAATAGCACTGAATATTGCCTGCTCCTCCTTCTTATCAAATGTCAGCACACATAAAGTGTTATCAAGAGAATATATTGAAATCAATTCTTTTAACTGATTTTTTAAACTTTCCTTTTTGTCTTTTTCGCTTTTACCGATTTTTTGGGCAAGCTCTTTTGTTATTAAATTCTCGGATATAAAATCACCAAGATTCAGGGCAAATATCTCCTCCATAGGATCGGTATCAATTAATGCATCTGTTTGCGAAAATAATGAAATACCTTCATTTTGTTCTTTTTTCATCTACTACTTGTCCTTAATTATATAAAATACTCTGTTCTCTCTAACGGATTAATTATAAAAAACTTTAATCCTTTTCAAATCTTTATTAAAAAATATCCTCCATTTGGTGTAGAAAATTTATGCAAAAATACTTCCCGTATCTTCAGCAGTTTTTTCTTCTTTTTTAATATTCAATAATTCACCGCGATATGGAGTGTTTGTACCGCTTTTATCTTTTCCTGCAGCAAGGCTTACTATACTGTTGAATTTCGGAACTATGTCGGTTATTTTTTGACCGTTTATCGTTTCATTAACGCTTATGGTCATTTTGCCTTCAACATTTTTCTGACTGTTAACGGCTGCAATTGTATTCAAAAATTTGATTGAATTCATTACTTCACTATTCAATTGAATTTGAAGTCCGGAATTATTTAGCGCAATTTGTTTTGCCAATTCAGGTTTGATATTTCCCTGATATAAATCAAGTCCGATATTTTCAGGACGATAAGCAATATTAACACTTTGAGTATTATTATGTGCATACTGATTGTTTTTTTCTGCAGCACGTTTTAATATCTCTTGTGAAACTTCTTTGAGAACGCTTCTGTCTATTCCTGTTTTGAATGAAATATCGAGTGCCATTTTGTGCTTATCCCTTTCCTTAATCCTTTTATCGGCACTTACAAAAGTTTCCTTTAAGGATTTTCGCCCAATTGTAACAATTCGTTACAATTATTTTAAAAACATGGCAATTTTTTTGAAGAAAAAAACTTTAAGTATATACAAAGTATATATTCACGAGGATTAAATGAGCTGGGACTGGGCTAAAATAAATTTCGGTTTAGGAATGGCAAATGCCATGATAAACGGAACAAGCAATTACTATAAGGATATAAAGAGCAATAATCCTTACGCAGCCTATAATTATACAAATAGTATAATGACAGGCTATATGCGAAACGGAATTGCATATGATATGGCATTAAGAGGGAACCCTATCGGGCAATCAACAAATGCCATGATTGGCTATAGCACGCCTGAAGCAAACAGTTTTGGCTTGTCAACCCTATTTTTACAAAACATGGCAATGATGCCTCCATATATGGGAGGATTTGGTATGTCACCGTTTATGAGAGCACCGGGGATGTTTTGGTGCTAACGGATAATATAAATCTATCTGCCTATTTCAACTGCACGTTGAGCCATTGCCTTTGAAATATTTATAACGGCAAGATTGGCTTCATAAGCACGTTGTGCAAGGATTGCGTCAGTTATTTCTACCATCGGATTTACGTTTGATTCTCTGACATATCCGTTTTCATCAGCGTCGGGGTGTCCTGGTTTATATATTTTTTGGGCAATAGTAGGATCTTCAATACATCCGTTAAATGTTACTCCGCCTTGAAGGTATGGGATTGTACCTATTGAAAATGCATTTTCCTTAATTGAACCCAAAACCCCTTGGAATGACATATCTTCTGTCGCATTAAGAACCGGGATTCGTCTTACGTAATTAGGGGTATCAACATTTGCCATATTTTTTGCGTGCAAGTCCAACCTGAGTCCGTGTGCCCTCAGTGCATTTGCTCCGATATTCATTGCATCCATTATACCCATAATTTCAAGCCTCCCTGAATTACTTACCTACGTTAATTACTGTTTTCATTTCCGTAATTATATTAGACATTCTTCTTGTTGCCATCGTATATAAAATTGAATTTTGCTGCATCTCCATCAATTCGTTAGCCGGATCTATTTCTTCAGAATCTCTATCAGTCAAAATAGGTGACGGGCCGAGTTTTTCAGACAATTTGGTTTCAAGCGGGCTGTTCATAGTTCCTAAATAGCTTGCAAAATCAATATCTTGTCTGACATATCCGGGGGTGTCCATATTAGCAAGGTTTGAACCCAAGATTTTTTGTTTCTTGGCTATCAAATCCATCATTAATCCGACTTTACCCATACTGTCAATTGATGTGTACATTATTCAATCACCTAGCTTTCTCTAATATTTATTGCTTTGTTATACATATCATCCGCAACCTTCATCATCTTTGTACTTGCAAGAAGTGAGGCGTTAACTCTTAGAATATCATTTAATGATTCATACATATTTACGTTTGAAATTTCGACATTATTCTGGCGGAAGCAATTCGGATTTTTAACAAGCTTTGCTTGCCCTGAAGCTTCTGTCGGAACGAGTCTGTTCATATCAGCTGATTTTAAACCTTCGGGGTTATCAAATCTTACAAGCGGTATCGTTCCGATTTTCTTTTCTGCGCCATCTATTGAATCTTTTGTTACGACTTCGCCGTTTTCTTTAATTGTAAAATTGTAGCAATTTGAAGGGATTTGAATGCCGTCGCCTACAAGCCAACCGTCAGAAGTTATGAGATAACCGTCTTTACCTTGTTTAAAAGAGCCGTCACGGGTATAGGCAATTTCACCTTCAGGCGACACAACCGGAATAAACCCGATATCAGTTAGTGCAACATCATACGGATTATTGGTTGCACGAGTAGAGCCGGTTGCAAAATTACTCCTTGTCGTATTCATCAAGTAACCGTCCTCGCGCATAACCTGTTCAAAAGTTATGCTTTTGTAACCGTTTGTCGTATAGTTTGCGATATTATTTGCAATTCCGCCTAATCTGTCCATTTGGACGGTTGCATTGTTAATACCTTTTCTTACTATTCCTTGCATTGTGTACATAATTTATTCCTCATTAAATTTATGATGATTGACCAAGTTGGCTTATTACTCTTTGAAGGTTAGAATTTTGAATCATAAACATCTGACGGTTTGCATCAAAAGCTTTTAAGGTAGGCATCAAAGACATAAATTCATTTGATAAAGACACATTTGAATATTCAAGATAACCTTGCTTTATGCAGTTTGAATTTATAAATCTGCCTTCGCTATCTACAATCCCGATTCTATCCGCCATTTCAAGCTTGTTAGTCTTGTGATTGTAAACACTTACCTGACCTTTTGAATCTATTTTTACCTCGGACAATTTTTCGGGAACAACGGGAAGTACAATCGGTGAACCGCCTGCTGAAAGGACTTTGTCATTTTCCAAAGTCAAAAGATTTCCATCTTTATCCAGCTTAAATCTTCCGTCACGGGTGAGTTTTACACCGTTTTCGGTTTGAATTTGGAAATATCCTTTTTCTGAAATTGCTACATCAAGAGGTTTTTCGGTATAAGTAATACGTCCAACCTGATCATCGACCGTCTGCGAAAGTCCGTCAACGCCTAAGAATTCGGTAAATGAGGATACAACCGGTTCTTTTCTCTGATAACCGATTTTGTCAAATCCCGTAATATTTTCGTTTGTCATATTTACAAGCTGGGTTTGAACCTGCATCGCTCTGATTGAGGCTTTAATCCCGCGTTCCGTAAATCTTACACCGCCCGATATTATCATTTCTAATCCTCTTTTTTTACTACTTTACCTACATTATCGGCTATTATTAATATGACTGTAATTTACCTAAAATAAATCCTCTAAATGTATGGCATTTAATCTTTTAATAATATTTTTTAAAAAGTCAAAAATTTCATCTTTTTAGGTGGCAAAAAAAATTTTGTTCGGGTTTAAAATACATATATGGCAGAAAATATCGAAAATAAAAAGACAAGTGTATTTCAAAATTCAGAAGGTAAAAAAACTTCAAATCCTTTTGATGTTGTGACTAATCGTCAATTTACCCAATCTGCATTTGAACCTTCACGCAAAAGGTTGAACAGCTATGATTCGGAAATATTAGACCGCCAATCATACCGCGATATGGATAATACTGCCATCAAAATCCAATATCAAATTAACGAAACCTCCAAACAACTTGGTGCCCTTCGTGAAAAAATAATCGGGGCGGAAAGAATTGCAAAGGTTAATGAGGTTTTGGAATTAAAAATTCAGGAAAAAGAACTTGAAAGAGAATTAAAAGAACTTCAGGAAAAATATTCAAATATGGGGCTTAAATCAAAAATTACAAAAGCCGCCGTAAAACGTGGTGATGCGTTTATTTGGATTTTAAGATTACAAAAATTCGTATCAAGAAGAATTTTACCAAAATTTTCCAAAAAATTTGAAAAAATCAACCAATTAAGCAGTTCATTGGAAACACTTTCAAGTATTAACAGCAACATTGACGATTTAATTGAAATGAAAGTTCCTTATGGAGAACACAAGCAGAATTACGAAAAATTAACCGCATACCTAAATAAAGCAAACAAAATCCATGCAGAAATAAGTAAATCCATGGGCAAATTATAAAAATTAAATAAGAGGGGCTAATGACAGAAAATTACGAAGATTTTGTATCAACAGTAAGTCATGAATTAAGGACTCCGCTGACGTCAATCAGAGGGTTTTCGGATACTATGATTAATTCTTGGGACAGGCTTGACGATGAAAGCAAGAAAAAATTCTTAAAAATCATTAAAGAGCAGTCCGAAAGGCTTATTACCATGGTTGAAAATCTTTTATCCGTTACAAAACTTCAGTCACAAAATGAAAAAATAATTTTAAAATCCGTTAGAATTCAACCTGTCATTCAAAAAGTTATACAACTTATCAAACCGCAGTATTCGGGTAAAAATTTTATAATTAATATAAAAGAAAATGTTCCTGAAATTCTTGCTGATGAAGATAAATTTCAGCAAGTCATGATGAATTTGATAGAAAACGCCTGCAAATATAGTGATTGTAACAATGATATATGGATTGAAGCCGGATGGGGCGAGGACATAAATTTTGTTAAAATCAGCGTAACCAATCTTGGATTTGGAATAACAAAAGAAGACTACGAAAAAATATTCACAAAATTTTCGCGCATTGACAACCCTTTAACCCGTAAAACTCAAGGAAGCGGGCTTGGACTTTATATCA
>ERZ842401.5367-NODE-5367-length-14262-cov-19.684733_pt1 | contig 14262 bp, 10 predicted proteins | sample MGYA00521270_ERZ842401 | MGnify/ENA primary metagenome ERZ842401 (study PRJEB31892, sample SAMEA3878208) | bioreactor metagenome | biome: Moose rumen | place: Sweden | collected 2011-10 | study: EMG produced TPA metagenomics assembly of the PRJEB12797 data set... | reverse complement strand
CGATTGTCGCCTACTCGTTCATGCTCTTTATCCTGCTCTACTTCCCGTGCATCGCTGCTCTGGCGGCCATCAGGCGTGAGGCGGGCACCAAGTGGATGGTGTTTGAGATCGTCTACACCACTGCCGTGGCATGGCTGGTATCGTTCATCTTCTACCAGGTGGCAACTCTTCTTTAGTTAGAAGTTAGAAGTTAGGAGTTAGTAGTTAGGAGTTATGGAGACATCGACGATTATACAGACGATTGTGGTGCTGGGGATTGTGGCTGTAGCGCTGGTTTATGTGCTGCGGCGCATCACCCGCACCATGGGAGGCAAGAAGGACTGTGACTGCGGATGCGGTTGCGGTAAGGACTGCCAGCACAAGAAGATGCGCGAGTATTAAAAGTCCATCACGATAAAAAACTATTAGTGTCCGGGAAAAGTAATGTCATGGCAATAAGTTATTGACCAAAAGACAATCACACTTCAATTTAACAAAGGTGACTTGCCCTACACCTGAATTGACCAGATTGATGGTCTCCCCGGACACCCTAATGATAAAAAACGCCGTGGCAGATGGTTGCCACGGCGTTTTTTATTGTGATGATAGAATTGCTTCTACTTTCCGGTCATCGGGGATTATTACTCCTCGTCGAGCAGGATATGCATCACCTCGATAGCACTCTTCATGACGTTGGTGCCAGGGCCGAAGATAGCGGCCACACCTGCCTTGTAGAGGAAGTCGTAGTCCTGCATGGGGATCACACCACCAGCGGTGACGATGATATCCTCACGACCGAGCTTCTTGAGCTCCTCTATAACGGCGGGCACGAGGGTCTTGTGACCAGCGGCAAGCGACGAAACGCCCAGGACGTTGACGTCGTTCTCGACGGCCTCGCGGGCACTCTCCTCGGGAGTCTGGAACAAGGGACCCATATCCACGTCAAAGCCACAGTCGGCATAACCGGTGGCAACCACCTTGGCACCACGGTCGTGACCATCCTGACCCATCTTGGCAATCATGATGCGGGGCTGACGGCCTTCCTTCTTGGCAAAGAGGGCGGTCAAGCGACGGGCCTCCTCCAGGTCGGGATCGGATTTGGTTTCTGCTGAATACACGCCTGAAATGGTTTTAACAACTGCTTTGTAACGTCCAACGACTTCCTCGCAAGCGTCTGAGATCTCGCCCAGCGATGCGCGGTCCTTGGCGGCCTCGACAGCGAGCTCGAGCAGATTGCCCTTGCCGGTCTTGACACACTCGGTGATGGCGGCGAGGTCGGCCTTGACCTTAGCCTCGTCACGGTTAGCACGCAACTTCTCGAGACCTTCTACCTGCTCCTTGCGGACCTCGGTATTGTCAATCTCCAGGATATCGATGGGAGCTTCCTTCTCGAGGGCATACTTGTTGATGCCGACGATGGTTTGGCGGCCACTGTCGATGCGGGCCTGGGTGCGGGCTGCAGCCTCCTCGATGCGCATCTTGGGCACGCCGGTCTCGATAGCCTTGGCCATACCGCCCAGCTTCTCGATTTCCTCAATGTGAGCCCATGCCTTCTGTACCAATTCGTTGGTCAGAGCCTCTACATAGTAGGAACCTGCCCAGGGGTCGATGACCTTGGTGATGTAGGTCTCCTGCTGGATGTAGATCTGGGTGTTGCGGGCAATGCGAGCCGAGAAGTCGGTGGGCAGTGCGATAGCCTCATCGAGGGCGTTGGTGTGCAGCGACTGGGTGTGACCCTGTGCAGCGGCCATAGCCTCGATGCAGGTGCGGCCCACGTTGTTGAAGGGATCCTGAGCGGTGAGCGACCAGCCCGAGGTCTGGCTATGGGTGCGCAGCGACATCGACTTGGGATTCTCGGCACCGAAGCTCTTGACGATCTTGGCCCACAACAGACGGCCAGCGCGCATCTTGGCAATCTCGGTGAAGAAGTTCATCGAGATGCCCCAGAAGAACGACAGGCGGGGGGCAAAGGCGTCAACCGACAGGCCGGCATTGACACCAGTGCGGATGTAGTCCATACCATCGGCCAGCGTGTAGGCCAGCTCGATGTCGGCGGTAGCGCCTGCTTCCTGCATGTGGTAACCCGAAATCGAGATCGAGTTGAACTTGGGCATATACTTAGAGGTGTACTCAAAGATGCTGGCAATGATCTGCATCGAGAACTTGGGAGGATAGATATAGGTGTTGCGCACCATGAACTCCTTCAAGATATCGTTCTGGATCGTACCCTGCATCTCCTCGAGCTTGGCACCCTGTTCCAGACCAGACACGATGTAGAACGCCATGATGGGCAGCACGGCACCGTTCATGGTCATCGAAACAGACATCTTGTTCAAGGGGATACCGTCGAAGAGAACCTTCATGTCCTCGACCGAGCAGATCGACACACCGGCCTTGCCCACGTCACCCACCACACGGGGGTTATCGGCATTGTAGCCACGGTGGGTGGGAAGGTCAAATGCTACGGACAGACCCTTCTGGCCCGAGGCCAGGTTGCGGCGATAGAAGGCGTTGGACTCGGCAGCGGTCGAGAAACCAGCATACTGACGGACGGTCCATGGGCGGAACGGATACATCAGCGAATAGGGGCCACCCAGAAAGGGAGGAATACCTGCAACAAACTCCAGGTGCTCCAGCCCCTCGATGTCCTCATGAGTGTAAATGGGCTTAATGTCGATCAGCTCGGCATTCTTCCACACCTCGCCCTTGGGAAGGGGATTGTGCTTTACATTAAAAGCATCGTTGGCAATATCTATATTCTTAAAATTCGGTCTCATAGTGTCGTCTCGTCATTTTAACAGTTTAGCGTTGAAGGCTTTTAATGTTGCAAGCACGTTGGTGCGCACGTTGATAAAGTGCTCAATGCCCAGGGCCTTGAATTCATCTGTCTCGGGTCCGGCGAGCACAAGCTCGGCACGGCCGTCGAGTTCCTTGACGGCCTCGGGGATGAGGGCGGCATACTCGTCGTCGCTGGAGCAGAGCACGACCACGTCGGCCTGCTTCTCCATAGCGGCATCCATGCCTTCCTTGACGGTCTTGAAACCGTTGTTGTCGATAAGCTCATAGCCAGCGCAAGCAAAGAAGTTGTCGCTGAACTGGGCACGGGCCAAGCGCATGGCCAGGTTGCCGATGGTGAGCATGAAGACCTTGGGCGTGTTGGCGGCATGCTCGGTCTGGAGACGGATCTCCTCAAACTGCTCGGCCAATCGCTTGGTGTTCAGCTTCACGGCACCCTCGGCCTCCTCGTGGTTGCAGCCACAGTGGCAGCAGCAAGCCTCACGGGCATCAGCCTTGTCGGCAGCCTTCTCGGTGAAGTTGGGGAACTGGTTGGTACCCAGCAACTGCTCGCGGCGCTTGGCCACCTTGTCAAAGCGCGCGTCGGCACTGGCATTGACGGCCTTGATGATGTCACCGCTCTCGAGAGCAGCCTTGAAGCCGCCCTTGTCCTCGACCTCGAGGAAGAGCTTCCAACCCTGCTCGGCAAGATTCTTGGTCAGCATCTCCACATAGTAGGAACCGCCGGCGGGGTCAACGACCTTGTCGAGGTGGCTCTCTTCCTTGAGCAGGATCTGCTGGTTGCGGGCGATGCGCTCGCTGAAGTCGTCGCTCTTCTGGTAGGGAGCGTCAAACGGTGTAACGACCAGTGAATCGACGCCTGCCAGTGCGGCACTCATGGCCTCGGTCTGGCTGCGCAACAGGTTCACATAGCTGTCATAGATAGTCTGGTTGAAACGGGTGGTCTCGGCATTGACGTTCATCATGCACGAGTAGTCGTTGGCGGGCTTGAACTCCTTGACGATCATGGCCCACAGCTCGCGAGCAGCGCGGAACTTGGCGATCTCCATGAAGTAAACGGTCGAAACACCCATGTTGAACTTGATGCGGCCTGCCACCTCATCGGCAGTGAATCCGGCCTCGGTCATCATGGCCATCCACTCGGCACCCCATGCCAGGGCATAACCCAGCTCCTGGTAGATATAGGCACCAGCGTTGTTCAGTGCCAGCGAGTCAACGCCGAGCACGCGCAGGTGGGCGACGGGCTTAACGGTGTTCATCAGCTCGGTAGCCATCTTGACGATGTCGCCAGGGAAGGGCTCACCGTGCTTGAACATGCGCTTGAACGGGTTGAAGTCGATTGAGCCGACAAACGTGTCCTCGCAACCGGCCTCCTTGCACATGGCCACCAACTGCTGGGCATAACCCAGGGCGCACTTGGGGCAGCACTGGATGTTGATTTCACAGGCGGGAAGGACGATGCCTGCCAACAGCTCCTTGAGGTCAACGTCGCCACCGTGGAAACGGAAGCCAATCGAGTTGATGCCCTTGTCGAGCACCTCGAGAGCCTTGGCATTGGCAGCCTTGACATCCTCGTTATTGACGTCGATGTTCTGGCGCACCTTCCAGTCGTTGTTGTAGCGGGTACCGCGGACGTAGGGGAACTCGCCAGGGAGGGATTTGGTCTGCTTCAGGTCTGCAATGTCCACGCTGCGATAGAGCGGCTGGGCATTGAAACCCTCGTTTGTCCGCCAAACCATTTTCTTCTCAAAGTCGGCCCCCTTGAGGTCAACTTCGGCCTTGGCACGCCACTCCTCGGGAGTGACAGGCGCGAATTGGTCGAACAATTTCTTTTTTGTTTCTGCCATAAAAATTTGAAAATTATATAGTAACCTTATTTATTAAATATCTTGTTTTTACCGTTGTTGGCCATCAGTACAAACATGATAGCCACTCGCAATCAAGCTGCAGTCAACAGCCAGACCGCAATTCAATCGGCAAAGGTAGTATTAATTCCTGAATTAATTACTTATTTACCTTTTAAACATTTTAAAAAAAGGTAAACAACCGCTGCAATGTGTTTTTGAGTAATTGCATAGCCCTTAACGGCGGAGCACTTCATTGATGAGCACGACAACATCGGCAACATTAATGACGCCGCTGCCATCTAAGTCTGCGCTCTGGAAACGAAGAACAACATTCTGAGTCAAGATATAGCGAATAAGTGTGGCCACATCGGCAATGTTGATTACGCCATCACCATTCACGTCACCGGCTTGAGGTGCAAAAGTGTTGTTGTCCAGAAAATCGATGTGACGAGTCCACCAGTCACGAATGTATTCAAGCTCGTTGTCGAAGTCCAGTTGCCTTCCACCCAAGTCGGAACCATAACTCCAACGCGCAATTTCACGGTGGTCGGCTCCACAACGCTTCATCTCATCAAAATAATTCCTGTATCGGTTCAAGATGCTGTCGGGATTGAAGGTTGTGGCACGCAGTTGCCAGTAGCGCTTCATTGCCAAGTTATGGAATGTGGAATCTGTCTGCCACAGCCTCCTCATCACGTTATGCCGTACCAACTGATTGTTTTTCATGTCATACTCGGGCGAAACCAACTCGTGATGGTAATTGCTGCCCTGATTACTATAGAACTGCCCTTGCGTGCAATCGAGATCCCATATGGCTATCGTTAATCTCTTGTCGGCAGCAACGTCATGGCAAGCATAGTAAACATTTTTACCAATGTTATCGGGGGCCTGCATGAGCAACAGAAACAAATAGTAGTCACGAAAGACCGGAATATCAAAATAATACTGTGCACTGTCGAGGAACTCGGCATCGGATGACAACACTGAGAACTTTACCGCCTCGGCAAGGGTGTTAAAATTGGTCGGATTCACATCATCAATGTTGGGATATTTCACATAGAACTGGTCCCATGTCTTTGAACTGGAATCGAAATCAAGCAGTTGGGCGAATAAGGTGACATAACTCATCGACATCGGTTTCCAGAGTCCACCGTGAAACTCGCTATTGGCATAATCGTACTGCTTGAGCTTGAGTTGCTGGCGGTCCATGTGTTCGTTCAAGCTATAGATGCCCATATACTGATCGTTGAGGAAAACCTCGACAAAGTCACCTCGCACATAGGAATGAGGCACCTTGGGCTCATAAGCCGCATAATAAGGCTGCGTTGCAAAGTCGGCCCAGACATCCTTGGCCACGCGGTTGCGCACACGCGAGAAATCCACCTGACCAGCATCCAGCCTCCAATGGAAATCACTGCGGAGTCCCCCAAAACTCATATTCTTCTTGCTGCCGTCCTCGTTGTAGAATTTCAGGTGGAAATTGTGTTTTTTCCTATCGGCACCTGCAGTTGAGCTGCCAGCCCAACGCACACGAGAGATGATACTTTCCAGAACAGCAGAATCGGGATGACTGTAAATGACGGTGCCATTATAATAAGGCCTTTTGGTATAATTGCCGTAGATTTGAATCACAGGCCAATAGGTGAACTGGACATTTGCAGTGATGGTGTCTGCTCCAGATAATGCCCACAAATGATAGGTAGCGCCTGGTCGTACGTTGATGAATGTATAATCCCGGTCTACAGCATTGCCGTCGATATAACACCGGGTAACGCCGTCATCGAGGCTTATTGTCATACAATAATCGGTGCCAAAAGCAGCCTCAGGGACCGTGAGAAGCCAAGTGTCAGTCAGGTCGTCAATAGCGGCTTTCTTGCCATTGAACATAACCTGCGCACTCATCGTCAGGGGGACAAGACACACAAATAACAATGATATCTGAAAAAATCTCTGCAATTTATCCATAACACTTCATTTACAATAGAACAGTGCTTCACATCATCAAGAAGACACAAGTTTCAATCTACAAAAATACACAGAATAAACAAACACCGCAATTTTTAGTTTGATTAGTGGGGAAAAAATACTATCTTTGCGGCAAGAGGAACAAAAAAGGATATCAAAATGAAAAGTAACGTAAGTACCGTAAGGCTTTATTCATTAGGTTGGTGCGAGATGCGCACCTACATGTTTGCATTGCTGTTTATTGCCGGCAACATCGTGCTGCCGCAATTGTGCCACTTGATTCCACAGGGCGGGCTGATGCTGTTGCCCATCTACTTTTTCACACTGATAGCCGCCTATAAATTCGGATTCCGTGTGGGATTGTTGACCGCAGTATTGTCACCGCTCATCAATTCAGCCCTGTTTGGCATGCCTCCTGCCGCAGCGTTGCCCATCATCATGATTAAAGGCATTCTGCTGGCAGGTACCGCCGCATGGTTGGCCAGCAAGAGCAAGGGAGCATCACTGTTGGCACTCATTGCCGTTGTGCTGGTGTATCAGTTTGTGGGCGGCCTGATTGAATGGGCCATGACCGACAGCATTGCCAGTGCCCTGCAGGACTTGAAACTGGGTTACCCAGGCATGCTGCTCCAAGCCGTGGGCGGCTGGCTTGTACTCAACTCATTGCTGAAGAAATAACATCATACTACCTTGCGATGCGGGCCGTCGTTAGCTTGAGCTTGGTCATCATGATGGCTCGGTTGTGTGGAGCCGCTGCCGAGCCGGTGGATTATGTCAACACACTTGTGGGTTCACAGTCGAGTTTTCAGTTATCGACCGGTAACACCTACCCCGCCATTGCCATGCCTTGGGGCATGAACTTCTGGGTGCCGCAAACAGGTAAAAACGGTGACGGGTGGCAGTACACCTACAACGCCAACAAGATACGCGGTTTCAAGCAGACGCACCAGCCCAGCCCGTGGATCAACGACTACGGCCAGTTCTCGCTGATGCCCAGCGTGGGGGAGCCGACCTTTGACGAGAACGAGCGCGCCAGCTGGTTCTCGCACAAGGCCGAAGTGGCCACACCCTATTACTACCAAGTCTATCTCGCCGACTATGATGTGATTGCCGAAGTAACCCCCACTGAACGTGCCGCGATCCTGCGATTCACGTTTCCAGAAACGGAACAAGCTAACATTGTAGTGGATGCCTTTGACAACGGCAGCGAGGTTTCCATCCAGGCAGAGCGGCAACGTGTCGTGGGCTACACGACCCGCAACAGCGGAGGTGTGCCCGATAATTTCAAAAACTATTTCATTATCGAGTTTGACAAACCTTTCACCGCATTCTATGCTGTAGAGGACAGTATCCTGCATGAGGGTGCCACAAGTGTCACCTGCGACCATGCAGGAGCCATCATCACTTTCAGCACCAAACGCGGAGAGATGGTCAACGCACGTGTCACTTCATCCTTCATCAGCCTTGAGCAGGCCGAGCGCAATCTCAAGGAATTGGGCGATGGCAATCTTGAGGACGTTAAAGAGAAAGGCCGTCAGCGGTGGAATGAAATATTGGGGCGCGTTGAGGTCAAGGACGACAACGTGGATCACCTGCGCACGTACTACTCATGCCTGTACCGCTCGGTGCTGTTTCCCCGCAGCTTCTATGAACTCGACGAGGACGGCAACCCCATCCACTACAGCCCCTATAACGGAGAGGTGAGACCTGGACGGATGTTCTCCGACACAGGGTTCTGGGACACCTTCCGTGCCTTGTTCCCGCTCGTTGATCTGGTGTACCCCACAATGGGCGCATGGATGCAGGAGGGCTTGGTGAACACCTGGCTCGAGAGCGGCTTCCTGCCCGAGTGGGCCAGTCCAGGCCACCGTGACTGCATGGTGGGCAACAACAGCGCCTCGGTCGTGGCCGATGCCTACCTCAAGGGTCTGCGCGGTTATGACATCGACCGCTTGTGGCAAGCAGTCGTGCACGGCACCACGGCCGTGCATCCACAGGTTAAGTCCACAGGCCGCATTGGACACCAATACTACAATGAGTTGGGCTACATCCCCTATGACGTGGGGATCAACGAGAACGTCGCAAGGACGTTGGAGTATGCCTACGACGACTGGTGCATCTACCGCCTGGGCAAGGCATTAGGCAAGCCGGAGAGTGAAATCGGCATATATGCCCAGCGGGCGATGAACTACCGCAATGTGTATGACCCCGAGACGCGCCTGATGCGCGGCCGCATGAGCAACGGAACCTTCCAGACACCATTCAGCCCGCTCAAGTGGGGCGATGCCTTCACCGAGGGCAACAGCTGGCACTACACTTGGAGTGTGTTCCACGACCCGCAGGGCCTCATCGACCTGATGGGCGGCAATGAGGCGTTCTGCCACATGCTTGACTCGGTGTTTGACGTTCCGCCCGTGTTTGACGACAGCTATTATGGGTTCACGATTCACGAGATCCGCGAGATGCAGATCATGAACATGGGCAACTACGCCCACGGCAACCAGCCCATCCAGCACATGATTTACCTCTACAACTACGCCGGACAGCCATGGAAGGCACAATACTGGCTGCGACAGGTGATGGACCGCCTCTACAGTGCCACCCCCGACGGCTATTGCGGCGACGAGGACAACGGGCAGACCTCGGCATGGTATGTGTTCACTGCTTTAGGTTTCTACCCCGTGTGCCCTGGCAGCAACCAGTATGTGATAGGGACGCCCTACCTCGACAAAGCGACCCTCCACCTCGAGAACGGCAAGAGCGTAAAGCTTACCCGCCAAGGCAAGGGCTGCTACATCCAGTCGATGACCATCGATGGCAAGCCATGCAGCCACAACTACATCGACCATGAGCGACTGATGCAGGGCAGCGACATCCGCTTTGTCATGGGCGAGAAGCCCAACACCCAACGAGGGACAGCCAATGCCGACCTGCCCTACTCTTTCTCCAACCAGCGACGTTGAATGGCTATCACAGTCAAGGGATCAAACAAACACCCACGACCAGAGCAATCAATGGCAGTAAGGGCAAAGCGGCAATCCAGATGTTTCTGCGCTTCTTGTACAACGCGATTGGCAACAGGCTCAGGACAAGCGCTATAGGCACATACAGCGCCACCGTCACAAACGACCACACTGTGCTGTAATGACCAGCGGCCAGCTGGATGCTCAAGACCGGCAAGAAAAGCAACGACAACATGGCGATCCTGCACAAGCCCATCACAGTGGCACTCACCAACGTCTTGTTCCGTTTCATGTAGGCCCGCGCCAACAAGAACCCCGCAGGGATCAAAAGCATCCACAACAATCCGTGAGCGATATATTTTCCATTTTCAGAGGCTATTGAGCCATAGATGAACAGAGCCAGAGCCCCGATTCCCACCAGCAGCGAGAGCAACAACCTCCAGATCGTGGTTTTCCACTTCAAGCCATAGAACTGACGGAAGCACAAAAGCTCCAGGAAAATAACCACCGCTTTATAAATGGTTGACACGATTCCCGACACAGCGGTCAAAACCGGAGCCACGGGCGATAGCGGTGCCGATGCTGTGGCATTAGCTCCAACCATTAGTGAATGCGCCTCAAGAAAGCGGACCAGCGACGTGCCCATCATCTCAGGGATATTGCAAAGCAGCACCAATGACAACACAAAGACCAGGAAGATATAGGTCTCGACAAGGTTGTAACGGCTAACCGATTTAAAGGCCGCATATACACACAGGACCTCAATCACAGCAATGAAGAGCCACTCGTAGAGCAGATTGCGGGACAGCAGTCCAAAGAACCACAACAGGGCACTGCCCAGCACAAGAAGGGGACCCTGCAGATTGAGTTTTTCAATGGGCACAACTGAAACTCCCGAGAAAAAAGACTCGGCCTCAACACCCGTCACCCAACTGATAAAAATCATGAAGACCACCGACAAAGCCAGCAACTTGAAGGGCGGGAAATAGAACTGACGGTGACCGTTCAGGTAGTCACGCACCATGTAACCAGGCCTCCAGAACAGTTCACGCAGCGTGCGGAACATGGGGCGGTTGCCCAGCCCCCAGATGTCAAGAAAGTTCAAGATGGCCTGTTTCCAGGTGTATCGCGACCAGGTGCCCACCTGACCGCACTGCGGGCACACGCGGCCCGCGTAGGCGTTGCTACAGTTGCTGCACCTGCGGCGGGTCTCGTCTACAGTTGACGGAATGATTTCCCGCTTCTGCTGTAGCCGGTCGGTGTGCATGTCCAGGGCCCGCAGTTTACGGTACCAGGAATTCTTCTTAGGAAGTTTCCTGCCGCGCGCACAGTCTTCTTGCTCACCTTATTCTTCCTTCTCGCCAGTTTCATGCCGCAACTATAGAACACTTCATTTTTTATTCAGACAACGCAGACGTTTAATTTCATTTGAAATCTCATCAATCACCTCCTCATTAGCAATTTTTCCATCAAAACTAAAGACAATAAATACTTTACCACCATATTGATCTGTAAAATTCTCAAAACTGGCTTTCATCCTCTCAGATAGCGAATAGCCACCAAAGTTAGCATTAGCTGTCACTGGTTTTATTTGAATTCCTATTTGGAACTTCCCTACCTCAGCAATATAGTCAATATCGCCAGCATGATCCAATTCAGGATCACTCTCTTGAAATGTCACATCTTTAAAGATTTTTGCCAACCCGTCGTTCACAACCGACTTCTCCCGTTGATAGCCGTCATATGTTCTATTAATGGTCAGATTATAGACATAATCCAAACAATCTTGACGAGTGATATTATTAATCGCTTCTTGAACTTGAGGGATAACGAGTTCCGTCATCTTGGCATAGAGCCTCTCGCCCAATTCAAATAAAGATTCTTTTGAAATCTTCACCGGGTTTCTCCCTTCAGTTTCAGCATTCTGAAAGTACCAATTCTCCCATTCCTCTATAGACGAAGGTTGACACTGACGAATCAATTTCATCACCGCCCCAACCTTGTTGGGACGAGTTAACTGATATAACTGGCATGCATGATTCAAGAGAAATTCTTTTTTGCCGCCAAATGTCTTTGAGTAAATTTTCATAAGTTGATAATTAAAAGTAATTCGCAAACCAATATAGCGACGAAATGAAAGCACTCACTTCTGAATCACTAATAACTGATGAACTTGTTTCGATATTTATAGGGCAGACTTGTATCAGCTTTGGCTAGTTTCTTCTTAAGCAGATGCGCATTAACGAATGTCCTATTCTCTAAATACAAGTAACAAAGAAGCTGATTTTGCGCGTCATATTTTATATCATCAAAGCGCAAGTACACCTTCTGACCCTTGGTTTTATTGCGCAGGTAATTGGTGGCTTGTGTTGCTGTTGAGGGATCGGGCTCCACTCCCAAAAGTTTAATGACCAAACCACTGTTCAAAGCGACAAGATTCGGAGCAAGCACTTCTTTCACCGAATAGAACTGCTCTCGGTCTTCACTATTTTTATCAATCTTCGAGCCAAATTGCAATTTCTTGATATCAACTTTGTTGTTCATTTGCAATGGGTCGTGAAATAAATAGGGCAGTTTATCCATACTTCCGTCAAACCGATAGGATTCGTCATCAACACGAACGCTATAAATGTTTTGATCCCATAAGGAAGAATCAAACACCTTTTGTTCATAATAATTCCTAAATTCCTTGTTGATTTCATAACCGATGGAATTGCGATTTAAATTGCGAGCGGCTAATGCCGTTGTTCCACTGCCCATAAACGGATCAAACACTGTTTCGCCAACAAATGAAAACATCTTGATCAGTCTTGCAGGCAATTCCTCAGGAAAAACAGCAATATGTCCGTCTTGTTTTGCTCCAGCAAATGTCCAATGTGAAGCAAATAGCTTATTCCATTCTTCCTTATTGATCTCAGACATCATCTTTTGCTCTTTTGTGGGTGATGGAGCTTTTCCTAGTTTCTTGAAGATGAGAATGAACTCATAGTCTATTTTCAGTATCCCATTACGGGGATAAGGAAAACTGCCCATCACTACACCACCGCCAGTAGTATGCATGTTGGTCTGTTTTTGCCATATAATTGCCCCCATGTAGTCCAGCCCTATCGTTTCACAAAAGCGGATTATTTCAGTTCTAATTGGAATCACTTTGTATCTTCCATAATAAACCGAACGGGCAAATTGATCCCCAATGTTTATACACAGCCTGCACCCATCCTTCAAGATGCGGTTACATTCCATCCACACCAAGTTTAAATTATTGATATAGGTTTCGTAACTGTCATTAAACCCGATTTGAGTATCAATACCATAATCCTTCAATTGCCAATAAGGAGGAGAAGTAACAATCAGATGCACTGACTTATCTGGCATTAACCGCATGCTACGGCTATCACCATTTATCAAGGTATGCTTTGTTTGTTCTATGGTGTCTGTTTTTAGCATATCAACAATAATTTTTGGTCACAAAAATAATAAAAACATCTGTTATTCTCGCCCTTTGCTCCAAGAAAAGTCAAGAATCGGGCCCACATCTGCTATTAATCAATAATTGATAAGATATGTCCAAGCATTTCTGAGACCATATCAGATAGCGCATTGCCAAACACCACTTTACTGGCTGGGGTTGTGGTAGGCGACGAGGCCGGGCATGGAGCTGAGCAGGATCTTGCGGACGGTGGCACCGAAGTCATTAGCCACCTCGAGCAGGATCTCGCTATAGGTCGTGGCGATGGGGCCCACAAAGTTGACGGGATAGCTCTTGTAGTCATACTGCGCCACGTTACGCTCAAAGAAACGCCTGAACTCACGCGCGATCAGTTCGTGGACATAGGAATTGTCGAGATGCTCACTCAAGAAGAAGGAGTAGGCCCGCAGGTTGCGTGTGGCAGCCGGGTTGTTTAGCACGGCATCCAGCACCTCGCTGGGGGTCACTTTGTATTTCTCGAAAAAAGCTTCGGTGAGCTCCTGTGGAGCAAGTCCCTTGAGGGCATCACCAAGGAACACCCGGCCCAAAGCGGCACCACTGCCCTCGTCACCGAGGATAAAGCCCAAGGCGGGCACATTCTTGACGATCTCATTGCCGTCATAGAAGCACGAGTTACTGCCCGTGCCCAGGATGCAGGCCAGGCCGGGCTCACGCACCAGCAGGCCGCGTGCCGCGCCCAGCAGGTCACTCATCACCGTCACAGGGGTCTTGAACTGAGCCACGAGAGATGATTCGATAATCTTGTTCTTCTCCGGACCCGAACAGCCTGCTCCATAAAAGAAGACATGGTTCCAACGGCGCTTAAAGAACTCTGGAGGAAGTTCCAAACGGATACAATGACTAATCTCACGGCGGGTCATGAAAAACGGATTCAAGCCCGAAGTGAATGCATGCTCTATCAAGTTGCCGTTCTCCACCAGCGACCACTCGGTACGGGTTGTGCTGCTCTCGGCAATAAGTGTTATATTTTGTCCTTTGGCAATTCCCATATAGGTTAATGTATGTATTTTTGTGTTAATATTGCGTTAAATCCAATATATCGGATTGTTTGCGGCTGCAAAGTTATGCAAAAAACATCATCTCTAACGATTTATACTTTATATATTTTATTAGCAAAAACATCAATTTAACACACAATCACATTTGTTAACAATCAAAACCAACGCAGTAACTATTCAGCGAAAAAATTATCTGTTGCTCAACTCTCTGAGAATTGAATATC
>ERZ842401.5366-NODE-5366-length-14267-cov-27.022094_pt1 | contig 14267 bp, 12 predicted proteins | sample MGYA00521270_ERZ842401 | MGnify/ENA primary metagenome ERZ842401 (study PRJEB31892, sample SAMEA3878208) | bioreactor metagenome | biome: Moose rumen | place: Sweden | collected 2011-10 | study: EMG produced TPA metagenomics assembly of the PRJEB12797 data set... | reverse complement strand
TGATGTTGAAGTCAAAAGCCATTTTAAGAACTCCTTGCTACCTTTACGGTAACTTCTGCTGTGATAATATCATATATTTATGCAAATATGCAAGATTTTTCTGTAAATTTATGCAATATTTTTATCAATACTGAAATTCAATTTGCTTTTGTCCAAAGAACACATTGCGATTTTAACGCGCCCACAAATATATATGAGAAAATTTGTATCATTTGCGGACATAAAAAGTCTACCAATAGTAGTCATTTACAGCAGTATAAAGGATTTGGTATGTAGAATAAAAATTGTTTTTTATCGTTGCATTGCAATATTCATACGGATACGAATCTTTGTATTTTTCGATTTTGCTTGCACCGTTATTCAAAAGAATTCGAATGATTGTATCATTTTTGTTTGCATAGCAAGCAGCGATGCGTGGCGATACACCATCTTCGTCTTTTGCATTTATTCGTGCGCCATTTTTTATAAGCAAGTCGACAATATTTTTTGACGGATAATTTTTATAGCATTGTGCCAAAAGCGGTGTTCGGCTTTTTTGCGAAAAACACGTCGTGTTCACATCTGCACCGTGCTCTATGAGCAATTTTGCAGCCTCGTAGTTATCTTTTTTGACTTAAAAATCGCTTCTCCTGCTGTTATTTCATTTTGTTCTGCCAAAATATACTTGGTAAAACTATACCTATAATGAGCTAAAGCGCCCGGAAAAAACAAAAGCACTGCCCACAAAATGGTGCAAAGATATTTTTGAACGCCTGCAACTGCATATTCTATAAAGTATCTCGATTTTGAAATCGGCGAAAAAATCTTTGCAACTTGGATTTTTTCTTTATTCACAATGCACAGAGGGACTGTCGCAAGACAAACGTAAAACGGAAATAGAAGAGCCACAAAAATAATTGAGCGAATAAACATATAAATGCACCAACAAAGCCAATTTATGTTTATCGTTACAAAGAAAAGTTCAATATTAGAAAATCCTTTTTCGTAAATGAACAGCGAAAGCATTCGCTCTAACGGGTTCGGTATTAAAAACGCTGCACAAGCAATAGCAAGCAAAAAATGATTAGCCCTTTTTATTCATTCTTCGTATAAATAAATGCACGTGCAAAAACGCACCCATTCAGTTTAAGGAGCACAACGATGAAACACATATTAACGATTTTGACTTTGGCTTTTGCACTTTTTGCTCTTGATGCACAAGAGGCACACCCGCACTACGAACGGGACTTTGAGGACGCCGAGGAAATCTACAAAGAGCGTGTTTCGCTCATCGACGACAACGATGAAAATGCCCGCGTTATCGCCGCCGCATTCGACCCGCTGGACGAGCCGTATGAAGCAACGAAAATTGAGGAAAGCAAAAATTGGGTTGTCTATAAAATCAGTATGGCACGCGACGCGGCGATGCAGTTTTTGCGCGAGATAAAGAAAAATGATTTTGCATACACCTATTGCGCAGGCAACAAATACAAAAGCGAGATTTTAGTCGGATTCTGTTCGGTGCAATAACAGACCTTTTTCAAGTTGAGTCGGCTTTTATAAATCAAAAAAAGCGCGTTATTGACCATTCATCAATAACGCGCGTCAAAACACTCCGTTTAGTGCCCTACATTTTGCCAGCGATTTTGCACATGAAGCAGCATATCTGCCGTAAAATTGCTCGCGCCGATATGTTCTTGCTTTTCGCTCGTGCTCAACGGCTCATCTTCGCTTGATTCGCTGCTAAAATCCTCTTGCCGCAGCACGCTTTCCAAAATCGAAAGCTCCAAGGCTTTTTCTTCTTCCATAATCTCTTCGATAACGGGCGTAAACGGCTCGATGTCCGCACTTGTGCTCAACGCAGGCTTTCGGAATGAGCGGGACGCCTCCGGCGCAGTCCACGGATACGGGGCATCTGCAGGGTCGGGCGACAGGTCTTCGTAGCGTCCGCTCTGATTCCAGTACATATATCCGTGTCCAACGCTGTCGCGCACACCAAACACTTCCCGCTTTACATAATCTTTATTATACCAATCGCGGTCGTAGCGCACGGGCATATAAAACGCCTGCACCCACGGGCGCACGATGATGTTATTGCGACCGATGACCGAATTGCGATAGGTGCCGTAGAAATAAATGCGGTACGGTCGCTCGGAGAATGGCGCGTAGTTCATATCGCCGTTGCCGAAATGGCTCGGGTAAAACATCGGGCAGATAATATCGACGTATTCCGAGAGCAATTCCACGTCCTGCCCCGTGCGGCTTCCGGTGCGGAACCAGCCGTTTGCGCCGTAGATGTCGATACCGAGCGGTGCTTTGATGTTCTCTCTCGCATACGACAAGAACGAAATAAGCGCGCTCGTTTTATCCATACCTTCATTTTGCCATCTAAACTGCATTCGCCCAATATTCAGACCGTCCGTAGGGAAGCGGATATAATCGTACTGCACTTCGTCGAAGCCGCGTGCAATGAGCTCTTTAGCAATCGCAACATTGTATTCCCAGACTTCCTCGCTGTATGGGTCAACCCAGTTTTCGTCGTAATATTGCATAACGCCGTTTGCGTCCGCGCCCTTCGTGCCAATCCACGGCTTATTCAGCGCTTTGTCCCAAATGGCATACTGCTTTTGGTCGTAATTCGCAAGCTGTTTATCCTTGAACACAGGAATTCGCGCAATAAGATAAATGCCGTCCTTTTTGAACTCGCCGACGAATTGCTCCACATCGATTGCATAACTTGAAATCTTGGCTTTTTTCAAAATCTCGGGGTCTTTGCTGTTGTAGCGCAAAAGCCCGTAGTCGTCTTTCATATCGATAACCAGCCCGTTGAGCTTGTTGTCAGTGATGATTTTTTTGTATTTTTGCATACCCGGAATCGTGTACGCTTTCCATTCGGGCACATAAATGCACTTTTTATCCATTGCAGGTTCCACATACGCCGTTTTCACTTCGTCGGGATTGAAAAGCCACAACTCGCTCAAGCAGATTGGTGCATCGAATCCGCTTCTGCTCTTTGGAATATATACGCTCGTTACATCGCCGGGCACAATGGAAAGCGCACTCCGCCAAAGTGCATAATCGGGCGGCAGTAAGCCCTCCGTTTTTGCCTGCGTGTCGTACAGGGCAAGCGTTCCGGGCTTCATATACACAAAATTTCCGCCCACATAATTCAAGCTGTCCACCGTGTCCGCAGGCTCTTTGCCCGCGTAAATCACCGCGGATTTCTTTGTTTTCCAGTTGAACTCGTAGATGCGCGGCACGAACGTCTGGCTCGTAAAAATGCGCACGGCATACGTTCCGTCTTCAGCCTCGTCCGCCGCCGCCACGATGTCGGAAAGCTCGTCGGGATACGAATACGACGGCAGCGAAAACAACCCGCCCTGCGATTCGACCCACTTTGTGCCTGTGGCATATCGGTAGGCAAACCCGTAATATGAATGTGCCAAAAACAGCACAATATCGCTTTTTTCGATTTCGTCGGCGCGGTTTTTCTGCGGGGAAACATTCGCATCTGCCTTAAAGTCTGCGCTTGGAATATGCGCCACGGCAACCGCCTTGATTCCCGTCGTGGAAGTGCTTACGCTGCCCATATTGCGCCAGTTGTTTCCGCCGTCCGTTGTTAGATACACCGCGTCGCGCGTTGCTGTTACCAGCGTGAGCGGGTCAACGGGGTCTGCGGCGATGTCTTTGAGCAAATCAACTTGGCTTTCAAGCGTCGGTTTTTTGTCTTTATATTTTTTCACCGTAAGAAACGGCAATCCGTTATTGCGAAGTTCAAAATGTTTGAGGTCGGTTGAATACAAAATTCCTTTGTTTGTAAGAATATACCACGCAGCGTCTTCGCTGTCGGCAAGCGGCACGCGCAAAATCTGCTTGACCTTGCCGTCAGTCCAGAGCGGCTCAAGCGTTTTATTTTTGATAATGCGGAAAAGCCCCGCGTCGCTCCCCGCAATGAACTGCTGCGAATCAGCGGCAGAAGACGGCGAAGGCGTGTATTTGGGAAGCTCATACAACGGCTTTGACTGTGCACACACAGAAGCGACAAACGCAAAACTTATGGCTATAAAACAAAATACAGATTTTCGCATAACTGTATTATCGGCGGACAGCCCCAGAAAACGCATACAGCCAAAAGCGGTTTTTCAAAAATTTTCCCGATTGCCCGCATACGTTTTGCGCTTTTGCTCCATCATCATTACGGCAAATACTCGGCGTTGATGTTGCGAAGCGAATTGAACAGGTGCATTTTTGCGTTTGCGTCGCCGCCTGTGAGCGCCTCCAATCGCGCACGGGCATCTTTTCGCCCCGAATTGTCCTGATACGAACACGAACAGGTCGTGCTGATGTAGCCCATTTCGTTCGCGTGGGCTTTTATCTCGTCCACAACGGCGTAGCAGAGCGGGCGAATGATAGACACGGGGTATTTTTGATAATCCAAACGGGGCGGCATCGTGCTCAGCTCGGCTTTCACGAGCATATTCATCAGGAGCGTTTCCAGAATATCGTCCAAATGATGACCGAGCGCAATTTTAGTAAATCCATTTTGCACCGCGTAATGCAAAAGCTCGTTTCTGCGCTGATTCGAGCACCAATAACAACTCATCTTGTGCCCGTCCTTGAGCCGATTTTCCACGTCCACAAAAAGCGACTTGACCTCCACGCCCCATTGAGCGAGTTGATTGCGCAACTTGGGACTCATCGTGCACGCCTCAAAGTCCGTTTCCACGTGCAGCGCGGTGAACGAAAAATCTGCGCCTCGCCGTTTTTTTCGGTTCGCGAGATACTCAATCAATGCCGTCGAATCCTTGCCGCCCGACGCGCCCACAAGGATTTTATCGCCCTTTTCAATCATTTTGTAATCAAAAACAGCCTTGTCAATCAGGCTGTACAGTTTTGGCTGTCCCATAGCGCGATTTTAGCACAAGACGCTTTTTTTTGCTATAAAAAAAATCCCCGAAATGTCTTCAGGGATTTTCAAAAATTACTCGCCTAATTCGTTGCCGTCTGCGCCCGAAAGAAGCGCGTCGTCCATATCGCGATTCATTTTGCCTGCCGCGGCAAGCGCATTCATCTGCGAAATAAGCGCGGACGGCGGCGGCGTTACGATTTCAAACGGAATTCGCTGCTGATTAACCGCCTGCTTCAAAAACAATTTGATTGCAGTCATAAGGTCAAGCCCCAGCGAATCAAAAAGCATTTCCGCCGCTTTTCGCGTTTCTTTATCAATTTTCACCTGAATTGTGGAAGTTGCCATACATTTCCTCCGAAAATACTGAATTTTATATCTTAGATTCTAACGTATTCCCTCCCGATTTCAAATGATTTTGCAAAAATTTTGCGTAATCGCGCACTTTTTTTTACAATCTCGCCTTTTTTTGCGTGCATATTCCCCTGTTTTTGCCCGTTTTCGCGCCCATTTTCGCCCAAACCCCGCCCGTCATTCCGTCCGTGCGCTCTAAATGGCAGGGGGCAATTCCTTTTTTTTCGTCCGTGCACCTAAAATGGCAAGGGGCTTAAGCCCCTTGTTTCCGAAGATTTTCCTGTCAACGCCCGCTCCCGCCTTTGTGTCCGCCCGTGTTTTCCAAAAAAAGCCCTCCCGCGCCTTTGTTTCTGCTCATTGCCACTGTCAAAAGCCTTCCGCACGATTGTTTTTGTCCATTGCCACTGTCAAAAGCCTCTCGCACGATTGTTTCTGCTCATTGCCATTGTCAAAAGCCTCTCGTACGATTGTTTTTGTTCATTGTTTTTGAAAAAAAGGTCGCCGCACTTTTGTTTCTGGCAATTTCTTTTTTCCCAAAGGCAGAAACACATTTGAAAGTGCCCATTTCCATTTTCCCAAAGCCAAAAACACATTTGAAAGTGCCAATTTCTTTTTTCCCAAAGCCAAAAACACTTGTGAAAGTAGCAATTTCCATTTTGCCAAAGCCAAAAACACTTGTGAAAGTGCCAATTTCCAAAAAATGCGGCGGGGAAAAAGCGCAGGGAATGGCAAAAAAGAAAGCCGACGCACACGCATCGGCTTTTTGCAAGATATACTGTCGCATTACATAATAGAAAGAACGCCGTCCATACCTGTGGCTTCAAAAACCTGTCGGCAAAAATCAGAAGGGCTTTTGATTACCATTTTGCCGCTTATGCCCTGCATCAGTTTATGAGCCAAAAGCACCACGCGAAGACCCGCACTCGAAATGTATTCCACGGCGGCAAGATTCAGCACGAGCGTCCTGCACGATTTTGTTACTTCCTTGAGCTTGGATTCAAGCTGAGGCGCGGTGGTGGTATCGAGTCTCCCCGAAACTATCAATTCAGTGGTGTCGCTGCTTTTATTCTCTGTAATAGTCATTTTGTCTCCCGAAAAAAGAACTTAAATATATTTTTTTCGTTTTCCGCTAAAAAGTCAATGCTTTTCTTTCATAACCGTGATATAATTAGGGAAGTTGGAGTTATTAAAGATGATTTGTTCAAAATGCGGTGCTAATATCGCGGATAGTTTTAAGTTTTGTCCCAACTGCGGACAGCCGATTGAAGCCGTTCAGAAGCCTGTTTCTCATACTGCGGCGGCTGATGTTATGAGGATAAAGAGCGGCAATGCGCCTAAAATGATAAAAATTGCAGGCGGCACATTTACTATGGGCACAAGCGAATTTAACCGAAAGATTTCTCTGTTGAGTTTTTCAATGTCCGAAACGCCGATAACGCAACAGCAATACGAACTTGTTATGGGCAAAAATCCGTCAAAGCTCAAAGGCGAACATCGCCCCGTGGAATGTGTGAATTGGTGCGACGCGCTGATTTTTTGCAATGCGCTGAGTATGTCGCAGAATCTCATTCCGTGCTACAGCATTGGAAACGCCACGGATTTGACCACGTTCGACAGCGCAAGCCCCGTGTGGAAGCGCGTGGTGTGCAATTTTACGGCGAACGGCTACCGACTTCCCACCGAAGCGGAATGGGAATACGCGGCACGTGGCGGTCGATACCAAAGTCCCTCGCAGTTTTCCGGCGGCGATAAGCTCGAAGATTTTGGCTGGTATGGCGAAAACAGCGATGTGCGCACCCACGATGTGAGTTCCAAGTTGCCCAACGGCATTGGGCTTTATGATATGTGCGGGAACGTGGCAGAATGGTGCTGGGATTATATCGGCGAGCTTCCGAACCAGCCGCAAACAAACCCGCACGGACCGCAAATCGGCACGATGCACGTTAAACGCGGCGGAAGCTGGCTGGACGACGCACAGCAGTGCACGGTGTTTTTCCGAAGCGGCAGCGCACCGACGGGGAAAAGCTCCAATTTGGGCTTCCGCGTCTGCCAGTCCGTTCTGGACAACATTATGTAAAGCACCTCTGAGCCCCGCTTTTTTTCGGCACGGTGGTTGCGCGTATTTTGCCATTCTGACAACTGCGGAGGACGCTCTTTTTTCTGAGAGTTTCTGCTTTTGGTCAAAATGGCACTTTTTTTTCGCAAAAAACACTAGACATTTTATTTTTATTTTGCTAATATAGTGGACATACGGCGTCTTACCCAAGTGGTAAGGGACTGGTCTGCAAAACCACTATGCATCGGTTCGATTCCGATAGACGCCTGAGCGCCTCAATGCGAGGCGTTTTTTTATTTTTCGGGCTTCAAAAACGGCGCACATTCAAGGATTTTTTCGACGGCACTTCTTCGCTCTTCACTGTTTTCAAACGATATAAAAAAGGCTCCTTCTTTTTTGGTCACGATTTTGAGCGTGCAAACGTCGGAATCTTCTTCGTATGCAAGTGTCGGAAGCGACAGGATTTCGCTGAAAAGAATACATTTGCCGTCCACGATGAGCGCATTTTTGTACACGCCTGCCAAAACAGATGCAATGCGGTCGCGAGAAATGAGCTCAAGCGAAAGCACTGCACAGGCGCAGAAAATTGCATCAATCATAACACCGAAACTTCTGAGCAAAACCAGCGTAATCACCAAAAAGGCAACGGCAATCACTAAAAAAAAGAGTGGCGAGGCATTTCGTGTGATGGCAAAAACAGGTTCTCCTGCGCTTTTGAGCAGATTGCGTTTTTTTTGCGGATAGAGCGCAAGTATCACCGCGCTCAACAGATACGCCGCAACACACATTGCTATCGAAACTGTTTTCATTTGTTCTCCTCTTTTTTTGCAATCCATTTTGAAAGCGCAACACGCGCCGATTCAAACGCCAACGGAAGCTCGTCCAGCTCCTTTTTGTTCTGCACGCTCTTCCACACCAGTTGAGTTACCTCTTTTTCTTGGCGATGCAATACCGCGTTTGCGGGCAATGCTGCGGTGAAAAACAAATCGCACGTTTTGTAAGTTATTTCACGATACAAATAGGTGTTTGGATAGCTGCAAAGATATTCCACTCGTTCAACCGTTGCGCCCAACTCCTCCGTGCACTCTCGAACAGCCGCCGCCTCTGCGCTTTCATCAGGGTCAACAAAACCGCCCGGCAGTGCCAAAAATCCGCGACGAGGCTCTTTTCCGCGCACTTCAAAAAGGACTTCGCCTGCCGAATTGGTAATGATACAGCCAACCGCCGCCGCAACATTATTATACAAATCGAAACCACAATCGGGGCAAAACCATTTTCTGTTCTTTTTGTTCTCGATGTTTTTTCCGCCGCACGATGGGCAAAACGTAAAATCGTTAGACATTTTTTCACCTCGCATAAAAAAAAAGCAGTTACCTCATCAGTAACTGCTTTAGCGGGAGCGAAGGGGCTCGAACCCTCGATCTCCGGCGTGACAGGCCAGCGCGATAAACCAGCTTCGCTACGCCCCCGTGATGTTTTTGACTATATCATATTATAGATTTTGTGTCTAGTCTTTTTTTGAAAAATTTTGCAATTATTTCATTTTTGTGCGTTGTTGAATCAGCGATTCTAATTCTGAAAGCGTCTGCGAGAATTTTTTGCCGTCAGGATTTGCGCCCGCAAGCACATTTTCATACGCCGCAGTAAACGCTGACAGTTTGCTCATAATATTTTGCTCCATCACCGCCGCTTCGGTGGTTTTGGTTTCTTGGATTGTTCGGGCAATCTGCGGTAATTGCAAAATGCGTGTCTTTTCGGTATCGTAGTTTGAGCCAAGCCCGTCTGTGCGCGCTGCAAGGGAGTCAAGCGAGCGCAAAATCTGCGCCATTAAATCAGAAATGGTCGGCGATTTTTGCGGCAATCGATGAAGCCACAGCATTGCAAGATACACATTGAGGCAATACAAAAACGAAATCATAAAAAGGACAAGATAGCCTACGTCCACCCGAAGCGACGCCGTTGGAATACCGATAAAAAGCAGTGCCGCAATCAAAATATAAATCACAGAAAAGATAACAATCGCACGGCGAAACGGCTTTTTTCCGTCCGGTTTTCCGCTTATTTCAGGCAAAATCACACCCGAAGACGCAACCAGCGAAATCAGCACGATTTCCGCTATCAAAAAAAATCGTGCGCCCGCAGTAGCATTCTCGAAAAAATGCGCAAATGCAAAACGAGCCGCAATTAACAGCGTTGCCATCAGCGCAAAAGGCAAAACAAAAAAACGTTTTTTCATATATTCCTCAATCCGTCGCTTACCATTTTTGGTCTGCGAGATATTTCAGTTTTTTCCATTCAGGAGCGTTTTGCGCAGATTTTTCCGCTACAAAATCCCGACTGTCAATTTGCAAAGGATTTTTCGCCTCGGTCTCGCGCCGTGGGTCAAATCGGTACAAAATCCAATCGCCGTTTTTTGTCGCATTTTTTTGCGCCGCGAAATCCCAGCGACTGTCTGCAATCACCAGCGATGCGCCGTCATATTCGTCAGCCTCTCGAAGCGCTTTGAGCGCGTGGTCTGAATCTGCGCAGATGGCAATTTTTGCCACATAGACATCAGAATAGCTCATTGCGATTTCGGCGATGTTTTTGCGCATTTTTTCGCCGTCAGAAAGCACAAGGACGTTCACATTTCTGCCCGCCGCAAAAATCTCGTTCAAGCCGGCAAAACCCGCATTTTCAGCCCAAGAGGCACCGCACACGAGCCAAATGCTTCGACGCACAAAAAAATCTGCTACCGACGAAAGCGCAATCGCATCTTCGTTTTTGCTTTTTGACAAATACCGTTTGAGCACGGCAATATTTTTGCGCATTTTGTCTATTTCAAGCTCCGATTTTTGTGTGCCGTCCAAAACCGCGCGCACCGAGTTCACCGAAATGCCTTCCACTAAAACCCGCTCCGACAAATTTTTTGCGTAATCCACCAGTGAATCCACGGCGACCCGCAGCGACAACGCAAATTCCGCCTCGCTTCCCGCCGCTGATGAACTCCACGCAGGACCGCGCCCGTTTTCGTCCGCGGCAAACGGAATGCTCGGAATTGCGCCGCACAGTTCGTCAATGCCGTCCCGCGAGCCTGTAATCAGCGCCCGCGAGCCAAAAAGCTGCGACACAATTTTGAGGTAAGTGCTCTGGAACGATGGCTGGGCGGTGGACGCAAACTCAAAAAGAGGCTTCTTGAGCGCAAGGTCTCGAACCGAGCCGACATCGAGCGTCAAAGCGTCTGTTGCAGGCAATTTTTGGAAGTAAGCCATATTTTCCCGCAATGTATCTTTGAGTTCCGGGGTTACCGAAGTGAGCGAAAGCGCGCTGGTGGGGCAAACTGCTGTACACGCACCGCACGCAATGCAATCGTCAACGGAAATCTGAAGCGTAATGTTTTTTCCCGAAATAGGACGCGGCTTTATCGATGTCATCGGGAAATTTTTGGGCATATGCTTTGCAGGCGTGTCGGGCAAAAGGTTCATTCTGATTGCCGCTCGAGGACACAACAGCGCGCACTCGCCGCATTGCCCGCATTTTTCTGGCTCCCACACTGGAACAGACGAGAAGGCGGTCTTTTTTTCGTATTGCGTCACCGAAAGGGGCGCCGAGCCGTCTGCATTGATTTTTCCCACGGTTACCGAGCTGCCCGAAAAGCCTTCTACCAAACTTAAAACGTCGCGAATATACGGCACGGACGATTTTTCGAGCGCAGGACGAATTTTTACCTTTCCCGCCTTTGCAGGATACATAATTTCGCGAATTGACGAGAAGACACTTTGCGAAATGTCCGAGAATGGCTTTTGGAGCGCCTCTACTGCATCTGTTTCCGAAAATTCAGAACAGACCTTGAAGAACGCCAGAAGCAAGATGTCGCCGATTTTTGCGTTTTCTTTTTCCGCGATTTTTGCCGCATCGATGACGTAAAAACTGACCTTCCGCTCAATGATGTGGCTTTGCACCGCCGAGGGAAGATAATTCCACGCTTCGTCAGACGGATACGGAGAATTGAGCAAGAAAATCGCATTTTCGCGCACGCCCGAAAGCACGTCGGTAATTTCGGCAAATCGCTCTTCGGCACAAATCACAAAATCGGGCGAAACCGTTAAATACGGCAGGCTCACCGCTTTTTCGCCGCAGCGGAGCGTAAAGACCAAAGGCGCGCCGTATTGCGAAATCCCCGCTTTGCAAAACGCACTCACCTGCCATTCAGGGCGCAGTGTCTGCACCGTTTCGGCAATTTTTTTTGCGTCTGCGCTTAACGCTCCTTGCGTTCCGTAGAACATCAGATTTTTTGAAACTTCGCGACCCAGATTAAAATTTTTGTCGATGTCCAAACTATTTTTTGAAATATCGTCGGTAATGCCAACCGAAAAATGATTCGTGCCTTTGCCCGTCATATTATCCAGCACTGCCGCCACAGACGCAGGCGTAAAGCTCTTGCCGCCGATGCCGTAGCGCCCGCCCGTCACCGAGCTAAATCGCCGCTCTGATTCGGTGATTGCCGCCGTTATGTCCTTATAAAGCGGCTCACCGTCCGAGCCGGATTCTTTTGTGTTGTCCAAAACGGAAATAAAACGCACTGATTTCGGGATTGCATTTATCACATTTTTTGCGCAGAACGGACGGAAAAGCCGAATTTTTATCAGCGCAATTTTTTCGCCCTTTTGATTCAGATAATTCACCGTGTCTTCTGCCGTGTCCGTGCCGACACCTGTCGCAACGAGGAGTTTCGAGGCATCTTTTGAACCGCAATAATCGAGCGCGTGATACTGTCGCCCCGTGATTTTTGCGAATTTGTCCATTTCGCGCTGCAAGATTTCGGGCAGATTTTCGTAATGGCGATTTACCGCCTCTCTGCTCTGAAAATAGGTAGACGAATCGTGAACCAAAGCCGTCGCAATGGGGTGGTCGCTCGACAAAACTGCGGAATGAAACTCGCGAATGATAGTTTCATCGATGAGCGATTTTAATTTTTCAGTCGATAAAATCGAAATAGTTCGGATTTCGTGGGAAGATTGTTCGCTTGGAAAAACGTGCAAAAACGGGATTTTCGTCTTCATCGAAACCAACTGCGCAATGACTGCAAAATCGTAGGCTTCTTGTGCATTCGCCGAAAACAGCATCGCCGCACCTGAGCCGCGCACCGCCATCGCATCGCTTGCATCTCCGTCAACGCAATGCGCATTTGTGCTGACCGCGCGCGTTGCCGAATGTACCACGCCGCCCACAAAACTGCCCGCCAGCCGCGACAACTCATTTTGTGCTTCCGAAATACCGCCGTTGCACAAAATTGCCTGCGACACACAGCCTGTCTGCAAAAGCGCCAGCAATGCCCCCAGTGCGCCTTTCGCCGTGGGAAGAACCTCCACAGGAGCGTTCATATCCCATATATTTGTCATATCCTCCGAAACTTGCGCCTCGCCACCAGAATACACCACAGCGTCGCTCAAAGAAAAAGCCGCGTGCAATACCGCATCTTGTGCACTCGCTAAAATCTGCTTTCCGCTGTCAAATGATTCGCCCATTTTAATCCTCGCTTTTTTAATGATACAATGATACGGCGTGTTATTTCAAGCGCATTTTTGACTTTTCATTGATAGTCTGCTATTGTAGAGAGTATGAATTTTGTAGAATTTAGCGATGTAACTTTTGCATATCCGCCTGTTGATGGCGATGTGGACGCGGACGGAAACCAGATTGTTCCGCGCAATGTATTTGAGCATTTTTCGGCGGTGCTGCCGGGGGGATTTATCAGTTTAGTCGGTCCGAACGGGAGCGGAAAATCGACATTTATGCTGCTTGCGAGCGGGCGGCTGGTGCCAGAAAGCGGCAAAGTGTTTTTGATGGGCAAAGACATTGCGATGATGACGGGCGAATCAAAGAATATGTATGCGTCTGTGATTTATCAAAATATGGAATTTGAAACCGAAGACAAAGTGGGCGATTTGCTCAAGCAGGTTTTTTCGAGCGGCACCAATCAAGGCAAGAAAAACGGCATTTTGAGCGCAGACAAAAGCCTTTTGGACGAAACAATCGAAGTGTTTGAGCTTTCTGGCATTTTGGAGCACACGCTGACGGGCATCAGCAAAGGTGAAATCCAGCGCGTGCTGCTGGCGTTTTCCATTTTGTACGGCTCGGTATCGGTTTTTATGGACGAACCGCTTTTTGCGATGGAATATCCGCAGAAAGAAGCCGCGCTACGCTATTTGCGCGAATATTGCAAAAAAACGGGCACGACGATTTACATCAGTATGCACGAGCTTGACTTGACGCGCCGTTTTGCCGAAAAGGTGCTGCTGTTCTATCCGAATCGCGATATGAGTTTTGGCACGCCTGAAGAAGTTTTGACCGATGAAGATTTGGAAAAAGCCTATGGCGTTCCTGTGGCAATGCTCAAAAAGGGCGAGGAATACACCTTGCGCGGCTTGAACGACGCGGCGGCTTCCATCTCGGAGATGAACGCGGTGCTCAAAAAAGGCGAAAAAACCGCCGAGTAAACGCAAAAAAAAGCGATATGTTCGATTGTGAACAAAAACGGCGTTCGTAGTTTCTACGATGTTCGATTATGAACAAAAACAGCGTTCGTAGTTTCTGCGATTGCCGTTTTTTCATTGAAATGAGTATTGCACAATCTGAAAAATACTTATAGACCTGGCTCTAAGATTTCGTCGCTGCCGAGCACGGTACACGGAGAATTATAGCCGATAGTGCCGCTTCCTTGCGCGCCTGTCGGATAATAAATCTTTGTGCCGTCTTTTTGCGTCTTCCACAAATGCGCGATGTCTTTCTTCTGCTCGTCTGCAAGCGCGAACGCTTTGTTCAAATCGAGCTTGGCGCGTTTTGTTTCCGCTTCTCGTGTCTGTGCCGAAAGCCATTCGAGCGTCGCCGTCGTGCTGTGCCCATAGAACCACGCAGACATGTGCCCCACATTGCCACTCAAATTCACCTGATAAATGCCGAGGTCGCTTTTTCGAGAAGTCAACTCGCGCA
>ERZ842401.5365-NODE-5365-length-14268-cov-5.189967_pt1 | contig 14268 bp, 1 predicted proteins | sample MGYA00521270_ERZ842401 | MGnify/ENA primary metagenome ERZ842401 (study PRJEB31892, sample SAMEA3878208) | bioreactor metagenome | biome: Moose rumen | place: Sweden | collected 2011-10 | study: EMG produced TPA metagenomics assembly of the PRJEB12797 data set... | reverse complement strand
CCTTTTTCATAGCTTTTCCATAAGCCATATGCATTCCCCTGTTCCAAAACAAATTTCCATTACCTTTTAGAATAATAACATCTGGAAATACTAATGGAAGTGGTAGAACACTTGCACATAATACTAGACAAAAAATGGATGAATCTGTTAATCAAAGAATTAAGCCAATATATGTTAGTTATGATAATCGTATTGAAGAAAGAATTTTAAAAGATTATAAAGAAGATTATAATACTTCAATAGTAGTTAACGATAAAATTAAATGCTATTATAATTTTGATTATTTAAATTATGATACTTATCTTAAGGTTGATGAACTTCCATATTATGTTATCATTGGTGTTTTTTGGGATGCGATTTTTAATGAAAAAAAAAATGATAAAATGTTTAAAATTGCTTTAATAAAAAAAATTTTTGGACTTATAAATGAAATGAATAAAATAATTTTATATGCTGATATATTTTTATTAATGTTTAAGAAGAGTTTAATTTATAAAATAGACCCAAAAAATATTAATTCTATCCAAGTAAAAGAGATTTTAGAGAAGAATAATATAAGTTTAAAAGCTGAATATTTTTTAACAAATGATGAAATTGAAAGATTAAAATTGGGTGATGGAAAATCAAAATTTTTTGAGCTAATTGTTGGCGTTTATGCTTATAGTGATAAAAAGCAATTGATGAAATTAATACAATCTAAAAATGGAAAAGAGTATTGTAGATATATTTTGGCTCTTATTTATAATAAACAATTTAAAAAAGAAGAATTTAATTTAATTAAAGAAGAAAAAAATATTAATCAAATTCAAACTAATTTTTTATCGGTGTCAACAAGAAGAGAAGATATCAATTTCATTCTTTATTTATCAAAAGGGTTATTGAGTAATCTAAAATTTATAGTAGAACATTATATTGAAATATACAATATTTTGAGTAATGCGAATTATTTACCTTTTAATCCTTTTACTAAATATAATTTAGAACTTCTTTCTCCTGATGATAAGGATGATATTAAAGAAATTCAAATAAATTTTGCAAAAATAGTTAAATTAATAAAAGAAAATAATCATAATCCTATTATTAATTATAATGAACTCTTTGAAAATTTATCAGCTTTTTATTATAATAAACCTTTATCTGAGTTATGCCTTCTTTATAATATTTTAGCACATATTTTACACGATTTAGATAGTAAAATTGTTAAGAATTATCATGAAAAAATTCATTTAAAAGGAATGAGTTTAATACAAAATAAAAAAATGAAAATGGAAGATATTATGAAATTTATGATGTTACAAGATAAATATTATTGTGCTGAACAGTTCAAAAAAACTGACAAAAGAGACCCTTCTATATTTCAATATATAGCTATAACAGATGTGGATAAAGATTATGTAAATAATCTCAAATTATTAGAAAAAAATAAGATAATGATTTTATTTATTGGTTTAAACTCTAAAAATGAAGAAAAATTATATTTTACTTTACTCAATCAAATGAAAAAATTTAGAGATTTCAAAAGTATATTTGAACTTTTCCAAAAAAATCAAATAAATAAAAAATTCACTAATTATTTAAATGAAAAAATGGGTGTTTTAATATATACTGCTTTAGATGATACTAAAAATGAAAACTTAATTTTTTCAATAATTGATAATTGGTTATCAATAAACTATTTTAATTCAATGGATTTAGGCTTAATAACAGAAAAATTAGAAATGAATTATGATTTCACAGTTAAATATTATAAATATTTATTAGAAAATCAAAGTATGTCATATATTTTAGAAATAATAAAAGGAAATATATCTAAATTTTTCATATTTCAATATAATGATAGAAAACTTACTGCAGATTCAATTATCTCAATGTTGTTGATATCAAAAGATAAAAAAATTATTTCATATTTTTTCGATGAATTAGAAAAAAATATTTTAACAGATAATGATTTTTATCAAAAAGAAGAGAACCTTAATTATCAACTATTTAAACTCTTTTTAGAAAAATGTGCACAATTAATAAAAAACCAAGAATTATATGAAGGCCAATATCTCATACAAACAAAAAAAATTCAAACCAAAATACATAATGACCTATTAAATAAAGACGTAGAATACGAAAAAATAAATAATTTAATTACAGGAACTAAAAAAGAGGATTTTTTTAATAGAATTAAAGTCGTTGTTCAAAAAGATAGTGAAGCAAAAACTATATATAATAATTTAGTTACAAGTTTAGAAGAATGCAGAAAAAAATTCAAAGCATTAAATGATATTGAAGATTTTTATAACGCTTTTTATATAGAATCAAAAAAGAAATTAATAGAACAAATAAAACAAAAAATAAAAACAAACAAAGAAAAAAAAATATCAGAACTTTTGAAAATTCAAAATTTTTTATCAGATATTAAAGGTTTTAATTATGAGGAAGCTAAAGAAGAAGTAAAAAATATAAAATATAAAGATTCTTGTTTTTTTCTGGCAATTTATTCAGAAGTTGACAAAAATAACAAAAGTGAAGACCAAATTTTTAAAGAGGCGAAGAATAATTTTAAAACTGTTTTTACAAGGATTATAAATCAAAAAGAAACTAAAGAGCCATTTTTTAAAATAGATAATGTTGAATTGATATTAAAACAGCTTAAAAATCCTAAAAATGATTTACAAAATGAAATTAATTTTTTGATTGATGATTTCGCAGAATTAAAAAAAGAAAATTATATCAAACATAATTTGCTCAGAGACCTAAAAAATTTTTCAGGTAAATATAAAATTTTAAAAATAATAAAAGGAATGACTACTTTTATAGAATCTTTTAAAACTCTTCGTGGTATTAAAATGACAGAATTTATTGTTAAGTTAAAAGACACTTTTGAAATTATTTCTTCTAATGATGTAAAAAGTGGACAAATTGCGAGTGCTATTATATATTTAAAAAATTATAATTTTGAAATAGACATAGAAACTTCTTTGACTGTATTTTATGAATTAATGATAGATAAAGAAGAATCAATTAATTTTATTAAAAAAATAATAGATGACAATTTTGAAATTCGAAACTTAAATGATTTTATCGATGAAAGTGCATCTGAATTACAAATTTCAGATATAGAAAATTTGATTTATGTTTTTTCTTTTTATCACAAATTTATCAATAATCCAAAAATAACAACCGATCAAGAACTCATAGAAATTTTCAATGAAGAATATATTAAAGATAAAAATATTGCATTTCATATGAAAGGTTATTTAAAAACTTATGGAGAAATTATACTATTATATAACACATTTCGAGATAATCCTGAATCTACAATTGAGACTATAGAAAATTTGCTAAAAAATTCATCTTTGCAATTAGATAAAGATGAAGAGTCTAATAAATTTGCCTATTCTATAAATAATAAAAATATTAACGCTTTAGAAGAATTGAGAAATAAAATTTTAATGACCAATGCTAATAAATCAAAACAAGAAAATGAAAAAGATGGAGAGAAAAAAAATGATAAAGATAAAGCTCAAATTACGAAAGAATATATTAATCTTATCGATAATATAAAACAATTAAATAAAACTTTGAACAATTTAATTAAATCAGGATATCCGGATTTAGTTAATTTATCACTACAAATAGAAGACTCGCAAGCCAAAGATAAAAAGAATAATAAAAGTTTAGAAAAAATAATTGAAGAATATTTGATAATAAATAAAAATTTCCAAAAAAATATAAAAGAAGGTTATGAAAAATATAGAATATTAAGATTATTTTATGGGGAGCAATTTATTAAATTAAATGAAAGTATTAAAGAACCAAAAAATCTTAATGATGATATTTTGCATTTAATTAATTCTGTTGGATTGAATATGATAAACAATATAAAAATAAATTATAAATATAATAAAGATATTAATGTTTTGGAAAACATAAATTTATTTCTTAATCAAGTATTTAAAGAAAATAAGGTAGAGTTAGATGAAATATATAAAAAAAATAAAATATTGAATAATATTGAATTAGAGCCAGGCTTATATCGAAAAGTTAAATATGGTGATAATAATAAGCTTCTTAATAATATATTAGATATATATTTAAATTTGACAAATAATTTGCCTCTAATAAATACATTATTAGTATGTAATGAAGAAACATCAATTCAAAAAATTAAAGCCTTTCTATATAGGGCTTTATTTTGTAATCAACCAATTTTATTTTTGATTGCTAATATGGAATTTTTAGATTTATCAACTACAAGAAAATTAGTTAAGACTCTGAAATATATTATAAAAATTCTAAAATCAAAAAATAAGAAGATAAATTCTTATATAATATTTATGTATGAAAATAAAAGCTCAGGATTAGTCAGAGATTTAGAAAAATTAATTCCTGAAAGAAATATATTAAATGAAAAATATATGAAACATGTTGAGAAAATGAATGATGTTTTTGGCAAAAATGAATTATATTGTTCTAAATTTTCCGGATATGGAAAAACCACTGAAATAAAATATAAAGTTAAAAATAAAGGAGATAAATGTAAATATGTTTATTTCCCTTTAGGAGGTTCTTTCAATAGAAAATATGTAATTGAAAATTTAATGAAATTAAAATTAGATTTAAAAAATGGAAGTTCAACCTATTTGCATTTAGATTTATCTGAAACTGATAATGATGATTTAATGAATGAAATCTTATTTAAATTGATTATTTTAAGATATCTTGATTCAAATGAAAAACTTTTTTATTTAGGATATGATATAAACATAATAATAGAAATTCCGAATGGATTTGTTAAATTTGATAAAAAATATAAATTATTAAATTTATTTAAAAAAGTTGATATTGAAGAATTGAGACCATTAAGATTAGAAGAAAATGTAAAGCTTATCAAAGATTCTCCTATCTCTATTGTTGCAGAAGTTTTAACTTTATATGATAACAAAGGTATAGAAACACAAAATATTGATCTAAACGGAAAAATTAGGATGTCTGCAAAAGAATGTGAGGCAATAATTAATAAGTATTTTAAAGTAAAAAATCAAAATTATTATCAAAAAATGAATTTCATAAAAATTTTATCTATTCAATTTAGAAAGTTTACAGAGAGTCCGTTTTTCTTTTATGAAAAGGATTCTTTAATAAAAAATGTGATGAAGAAATCAAGGTATACAATTATATCAAATTTTATTAAATTAACCACAGTTTTTACTAAATCACCTTTTGATTCAGTTTTATTAATGCAGGAAAAATCAATGGAAATAATGGGCGAATATAATGAAATGCAAGCAATTGAAGATGGAGTAATGGCTATGGCTGATGAAAAAATGAAAAATGAAATTTTTTCATTTAAAAAAATTGAACCAAGTTTAGTTTTCTTTAATTTAGATGGAGTCACTTATAGTATAATTACAAACAATGATAAAAATAAAGATGATTATAAAGATTTAAAATTACTGTGGAATTCTCAAAATGTTGAATTATATAAGTTATATGCGAAAAATAATAAAGTTAGTGATATAATTAGTTATAAAAATTTAGATAATTTAAATGATTTGATTGATTATAAAAATATGTCTCATGAAGGATTTCTCAATGAAATCAAAAAAGTTTTTTCTTTAGAAAATATGCAAATAGAAACTCTAAAAAAATTATGTGAAGATTTAGGTAATTATATTTTTGTTTCTGATAACTTTATTAAAATGGTAAGAATTTTATTAAATATCGAGGCAAAAATTCCTGTTATATTAATGGGAGAAACAGGAGTAGGAAAAACAAAATTATTAGAAATGTTAGTAACTATTATAGGAAAAGGAAAGGCTAATTGGAAAAAATTAGAAATACATGCAGGTATAAAAGACAAAGATATTATTGACTTTATTGAAAAAACTGAATTAGAAGTTCAAGATGATATTAAAAAAGGAATTTTAAAAAAAGGAGAAACAACTTGGATTTTCTTCGATGAAATAAACACTTGTAATTCTCTAGGCTTAATTACTGAAATTATGTGTAATCATACTTATTTAGGAAAAAAAATTGATGATAATTTTGTGTTTTTAGGCGCTTGCAATCCATATAGAGTCTTGACTAAAACAATGAGAGAAAGTGGGTTAGTTTATTATAATTTAAAAGAAAAAAATAAATTAAATAATTTAGTATATACAGTAAATCCTTTACCTTATTCTTTACTTAATTTTATTTTCGATTTTGGTTCATTACAAGAAGAAGATGAAAAAAAATATATAATAAATACAGTTAAATCAATTTTATCAAAAATGCAAAGAGAAAATATAATTCAAAATGTTAATAAAAATGAACTTTCATCTTTAACTAAAGAAATATTTGAAAGTATTTGTATATCACATGATTTCATAAGAAAAAAATATGATAAATCATCTGTTAGTTTAAGAGAAATAAGAAGATTTGGAATATTTTTTGAATATTTTATTAAATATTTTAGTAGTGTAAATAGTTGGAAAAATAAATCTGGAATGATTTCAATTATGAAATCTAGTTTAAATATGACTATATATTTATGTTATTATTTAAGAATAAATGACAAAGAATATCGAAATGAATTAGCACAAGAATTATCTAAAATATTTATAAATGAATATAATAATGGCAATTTTACAGCATTTCCCGAATCAGAGATAAAAAATTTAACAAAAGAAATGGAAATCGACGAAGGAATTGCTTTAAATAGAGCTCTTAGAGAAAATTTATATACTTGTTTTACCTGTATTGAATCTAATATACCCTTAATCATAGTAGGTAAACCCGGAACAGGGAAGTCTTTAAGTTTTAATATATTATATAATACTTTAAAGGGAGAAAATTCAAATAATGTTATTTTTAGAGATAAGGGAAAATTATATAGGCATTATTATCAAGGTTCAGAAACAAGTACTTCTGATGGAATTAAAAAAGTATTTGAGAAAGCTCGTAGAGATAAATTAAATAATAAAAACAAAGATACAATAACTTTAGTTTTCTTCGACGAAATGGGTTTGGCTGAAAGATCAAGCAATAATCCATTAAAAATAATGCATTATTTATTAGAACGAGATAGAGAAGATGCTGTTCCTTTTCTAGGTATATCAAATTGGAGACTTGATGCTGCTAAAATAAATCGTGCTTTAAATTTATCAATAACTGATTATGATGATCAAGATTTAAAAGAAACTGCTGTTTCTATTGCGGAGGCTTTTGATTTTCAACTTTCAAATACTTATAAAGACTTTTTTGAAACTTTGGCTTTGACTTATAAAAAATATATGGAGGAAAGCATACATACTATTAAAGAAAATAAAGATTTTCATGGAAACAGAGATTTTTATACTTTAATTAAAACAGCAATTAGAGAATTAATGGATAGAAAAAATGAAATAGTAAATAATGAATCGAAAGTATTGACAGAAATTGCTGTTCTTACTTTGAATAGAAACTTTGGAGGTCTTGAAGATTCAAGCTCAAAAATAAATATAATATTTAAAGAATTATATGGACATAGGTACGATGTAAATGTTGATTTTACTAAAGGATTCTCTGTTTTAAATGCAATTAAAAAAAATATTATTGATTCCAATAGTCGTTATTTAATGTTAATTTCTGAAGGTAATGACGCAAGTGATATTCTTAAATATGTACTTAATTCTTTAAATAAAAATTATATTGAATTAGTTGGAAGTAAATATAAAAGTGATATAAGATCTGGTCGATATAGTGAAGAAATTTTGAATAAAATAAAGTATATTATGGAAGCACCAAATATATTAATATTGAAAGATTTAGATGTTGTATATCCATCTTTATATGATTTATTTAATCAAAACTTTACTAATTGTGGAGATAAAAAATTTGCAAGAATTGCCTTTGAATATGCTAAAGTATCTTCTCAGGTAAATAAAGATTTTCATGCTGTCGTTATTGTAAATAAAAATCAAATTCAACAATTTAAATTAGACCCTCCATTTTTAAATAGGTTTGAAAAACATATAATTAATTTCAGAATGCTCTTGGAAGAAAAAGATTTAGGAATTGCTAGTAAAATATATGATTTTATAAAATTAATTTCATCTTTTAATAAAAATACTAATTTGAAAATAGATCTAGATAAACTATTAATTAATTGCGAAAAGCATAATATCGAAGGCTTAATATTTAAATTAAAAAATGATATGCTAAAAGCTAAAAATGAAGAAGAAATAAAAAACATGCCAATTCAAGATTATGAAGATTATATAATCAAAGAAGCATTTAAAAAGATAGTTCCAACTTTTTGTCAAGATATAATTGCCTCAATGAAATATTCAAATTTATATTTGAAAGATAATAATCTTTATCAAATAATATTAAATAATTACCAAGAATCAAATAAAATTAATTTTAAAGATTTCTTCGAAAATATTAAATTAAGAAAAAATATAATTTATACTTTTAGTAAAATTACAGAAAATTTGTTTGAAAATAATCAAGAAATTAAAAATGAATTTGGCGTATTTAATGATCAATCAACAACATCAGAAATGATAGAATCAATACAATGCGAAAATGACTTAATATTTTTCTTAAAAACTTTTACTAATTCTCCAAATAAAAAATTAATATCCTTCAAATTTACAGAAAAAGATTTAAATAAGATAAATTCGATAAATTATGTCATAAATAACTTTGAAAAAGAATATCCCAAAATAAAAGAAAAATTAATATTATTTATTATTCACAAACAAAGAACTTCAAAAGAAAAAGTTGATAATAATAATATAAAATCTGATTTAATACCATTTATTAATGATGATTATTACCAAATATTTATAGATAATTTACAAGGACAAAAAAATTCTATTTTAGAAATAATTAATAATAAAGATGAAACTATTATGGCTAAAGAATATATAAATAATTCTGAGTTCCTTGATAAAAAAATATTTATAATTTTAAATTATTTCAGATATAATATTTTATTCGAGACAGAAAATCTAAACATGAAAAACTTTACTATAAAATGTTCTGAAACAATTTTAAATAACAAAAAGTTAAAAGAATTATTTTTGAATAATTTACAAAAGCAAGGAAAGTCTATACAAGGAGTTATTCAAAATATATTTACAACTGGAATTGATGAAATAAATGATATTGATTTTTTTGAAATTATTAATAGTAAATTAAGTATTTATTTTTGTGGATATTTGCTAAATATTTTAAATTATAGTTTTGAAAAAGATATTTTATGTCAATTATTAAATAATAACAATATAGATTTTATTTTCGAAAATGATTCTTTCAATAATATAATTAATCAAGTTTTCGATGTATCTAAATTTAATAAAAAGTTGATAAAAAATATAAATGCTAACCAAATTAAAATATATAATGGACTAAAACTTCCAGGATGTAGATTATATTTAAATAAATTGATTAATTATTTTAATACAGATATAGAAAAGCGTTATGAGAAAAATGAAAATTCATTAAGAAAAAATTATAAAGCTAAAAAAGTTGATGAAGTCGTTAAAAAATATAATGAACAATTAATTCGATTTGAAGAAAATATAAAAACAGAAATAAGTAAACAATATATTTTTAAAGAACTTTTTAATCAAAATAATGAAGAAATCAAAAAAAATATTATCAATGATTATTTAATAAATTTTTTAATTAAATATTTAGAAGTCCAAAAAACTGATTATATTATTAATCAAAAATTACTAAGCTTTTTAAAATTAATAATCCAAATTAAATTATCTGGAAATAATAATTATAAATATGAAATTAATAATACTTTAGAAGAATTTGCAAAAATAATTTTATTTACTCAAGGTTATAAAGAAGAAATAAAAAACTTTTTAGATATTTATATGGAAGTAATTAAATATTGTGATAATATTGAAGAAAAAATGAAAATTGTTTTAGATGAAGAAAAAATTAAAGATGAATTATCAGAAAGAAATCAGGCTCATACAAAAACAGTTAATTTAAATTTCTTTTTTTTAATGGAATCTTTTATAAAGGCTATTTTATCATATAGTGTTGAATTAAAAAATAATGATAATGCAAAATTTTACGATTATTTTTACTCTTTACCATTAATAGAAGCGATTTTTCAAAAAGTTAATACTAAATTATATTTATACAGTAAAGAAATTTATAATATTAGAAGTATAATAAAAATAGAAGAATCTTTAAAACATAATCATGGACAATTTGAAATTAATTATGAAAAAATTATGAATATTTTATTCCAACAATCTATTTTATTTTATGAGGAAAAATATGATAATCTATATGAAAATATTTTGGAACTTGTAACGTTTTTCGATACAGTTTTTACTGAGAAAAGTGAAGATTATGTTAATATATTATTTTTTATATTCCGACAGCAATATAAAAATATTTTTAAGGATGAAATAAAAGTGAAAATTGCTGAAAACTTTTTCAAAAACGAATATTTAATAAAAAAATCGAAAATATTTTTATCTGAATTATTAAAAGAATTGAAACCAGAAGTATATGTTCCTGAAAACAAAGAAAAAGAACCTAAAGATTTATTACTTAGCAATTTTATGAATTTAGAAATTAAAAAATTTAGTAGATTTAAAAATTTGTTCGAAATAATTATGAAAATAAATAACCCTGAATTTAATGAAATTTTATTATACTTTTTTGAAGAACAATGCCAAACTTATTTCCTAAAAATATTAGAAAATAATGAAAATCAATATACTAAAAAAAGTTGTAATGAATTAATATTAGACCTTTCTTTGGATTATTTGAAAAAAGCAGTACAATATTTATATACGAATAAAAATAATAACGAAAATAATATATTAAAATTTTACTCGATAGGTTATCTCAAAACCTATCTATATTTCTATGTTTATATTCATTATAAAGAATTTGATAAATGCAATTTCAAAGAAATAAATGATTTCTTATTTTCTAATGATGAAGAAAATAAATTAATGATAAAAGTAAGAAATATATATATATGGAGATTATATAATAAACATTTTCAAAACTTCGAACAATTTAAAAAACATGAATTTAAAAATTTGCCAAATATTCAAGAATTAAATACTTTAATATCAAAAATGAATGTAAATACTAAATATATTTTCAAAGAAAATTTAATCACTCCAAAATGTTCTCAAAATTATTTAAAAATTGTTTCTGAATTGGAAAATATAAATTCATTTAATGGCGAGAAAATAAACGAGAATTTAGATTTATTTTATTGCACTTTAATTAATAAAGTCGTTTGCTATATATATGGGGATAATGATGATAAAAAAGCCGCGAATGAAAAAATGAAACAAATATATAATGTAACAAAAGATAAAATTAAATTTAAAGAAGAGGGAAAAATATTATACGAATATTTATTAAATGATAATTTATTAGAAAATAATGTACTTAAAAAAATTTCAGATGAAAAGTCTTTTAAACTTCAAGATTTCGAAATATTATTATATTCAATGCGATTTATATTTAACACTCAATTAAAAAATTGCAATAGTTTTTATAATAATTTACTGAAGAAAGGTGCTGCGAAATTTATAGATAATAATTTTATTCCTGGTTCATTTCCTGTAAAAAATGAATTTATGAAATCATATAATATTTTAAGTGAAAAACTAAAACAAAGACTATATATGGGATACTATATTTGTAAAGATTGTGGATTTTTATATGAAGTAAATCCTTGCACTTTCCCTATGGCTAAAGATACATGTCCAAATGGTCATACTATAGGGGGCCTTTCGCATGTCCTTGCTAAAAAAGATTTGAGAATATTTTATGAAGATTCTGATTATGATGAATTATATAAAAAATGGAAAAAAATAAGAAAAGATTCTCAATCTTGGTTTGATTCTTTTGTTAAACTAAATTTAAAAGAATTTAAATCTGATTATGTTGATAAACATACAATAAAACCAGAGAAAGGAATAATTAAAGATTTAGAAAAAAATGAATTTGTAAAATATGATTCCATAAGGGATATTGATATAATTGCATTTAGACTTATGAATTTTATTTTATATTCCTATCTATTAGGAGGATATATTTTAAATAATATATCCAAAGAAGAAGCAAATAATTATTTAGTGGAAAATTTATCACCTCATACTCTTTTTGGTATTGTCAAAAAAAATTGGGAATTATTACAAGTTTCATTGAAGGAAAAAGGAATAGAAAATGTTCAAGTTTTCCAAAATATGATTTTTGATGATTTGATTGAAAAAATTAAAACGTTAGAAAAGGTTGATACTTTAGAAAAATTAAATAATTTTGAAAAAGATGTAAATAAATATATTATTGATATAATTGGAAAAAAAGAAAAAATCGAAGAATTAAATAAAGGTTATCAATCTATTAATAATGATAACCTTAATCTTTATCCAGAGAGCATTAAAGAAATAATTTTACAACATTATGATCCTTCTTATTATGATCCAAAATTATATCCTGATTTTCAATATTATTATGTTTCTGAAATTCATGATTTTAAAACATTCATCAATAAATTCAAAAGCTCAAGGGAAAACGAAGATAAATATGCTATTATAAATATGTTAATTAATGAAGATGATGATTTAATTCAAAACGCAATTAAATTAAAAAATCTATCAAAAATAAATAATTTAACAAATATTTTATTGGATATTTATTCATATAAAATTGGCAGAGAAGAAGGCTCAACAAAAATATTGAAAAATGAATTAAAATATATTGAGGAAATTATGAAAGACGAAGAATCATTTGAAAAAACATTTATTACTCCATTTTTTGAAGGTTGGAATGGAATCAAAGAAAAATGCACTCAATATAAATGTCGTTCTTTACTAGATAAAAAAGAAGAAGCTTTGAAGCTAAATATAGGTAGTTATCTTTCCTATTTCTTAGTCGATGATGGGGAAAGAGGTGGTGGAATGTTTTTAGCATCTGCATATGATAATTTTATTGCCTGGCAAAATAATTTTATTAATTCAGTTATAAATAAAAATAAAATGAATGGTATACTTAATAGTTATGTGTCTCAATTAGAACAAGAAATAGACATTCAAGATGCTAAAGAAGATGAAATATTAGATATTAATAAAAATACTTATAAAAATTTAAATGATTTAATCCACTCTTGTTCTATGAGAAATATTCTAGAAAAAGGAAATAAAATAAATTATGAAAAATATAATGAAATTGGATATAATTATGATTTTATCGAAGAAGAATTAGCAAAAAAAATACTTCCAGGAAAAAAGAAATTTAAGAATAATATTAAATTAATGACTTATTTATACGAAGGTTTCAGAGGTGGAAATAGTAAAGTTCTAAATGAATATATGGATAAATATCCTAGTAGAGAATTAAACAAAATAGAGAAAGACTCTTTAATAGGATTTATAAGTGAAAATAAATCTAAAGGTATTTATAATGACGTTTTCGCTTCTTTGCAAATACTTATGAATGAAATTATAAAAGAAAATTATGAATTAACAACATTAATATATCAAATAATTGAAAACCTCCCAAAATATTCTATAAATGCCCAACTTGTGAAATTATTACAAGATAAATATGAAGTAGATATTGATCAAGAATTAAAATTATTTTCGATTGATTGTTTAATTCCATTTTTGGAATTTTTTGAGTCTTTATGTTGGGAAGAAATAAAACAAAATATTTGTGAGGATTATAAACTTAAATTATCAGATGAAAATAAAAAATATATTATTGAATATTTTGAAAAAAATCAAAATCCAGAAAACCCACTCAATAAAAAAAATGTCACTGATGCTTTAAGAAAACTTATGTCACGTTCAATTGCAGGAAGAAGAGAAGAAGTTGATATTAAATTCGATGCTCATTTAAATAATTATATTATTCAAGAATTTTTATGGGATAAAAAATCCTTTGAGGATAATAATTTCGAAACTGAAATTTATAAACTATTTAAACCTGATATATTAATTGGTAATGCATTTGATATGTACTTGCTCCTAGGTGGCGAAGATATTCTAAAAGAGGGAATTAATAATGGGAAAAATGTTAAAGATGAAAAAATCAAGTTAGAAGATATTAAAAATGGTCAAGGAATGATATTAGATAATAATGGAGGAAATAAAATTGAACCACTTGTTAATCCCAAAAAGCCTAAAGTCGATGGAGAAGAAGAAGAAGAAGAGGATGAAGAGGTAGAGCAAAAAGAAGAAGCATAAAAAATAATTAAATTAATAATTATTAATTAAATAAAAATATTTAATTTGAAATTAAACT